>ENA-OQDA01000140-OQDA01000140.1-human-gut-metagenome-genome-assembly--contig:-NODE-140-length-30455-cov-5.176701_pt1 | contig 30455 bp, 30 predicted proteins | sample MGYA00242771_ERZ504603 | MGnify/ENA primary metagenome ERZ504603 (study PRJEB26092, sample SAMD00036328) | human gut metagenome | host: Homo sapiens | study: EMG produced TPA metagenomics assembly of...
GCTTCTGCCTTGAGGCAGCTTTGTCCAGTCCAGTCCTCGAACCGCATAGAACATTTCCGAAGTGTTTTCGTATGTTCTCAAATAATGAATAACATCTTCAACATGATTGGCAATTTGCCGATACATGTTGATAAGTTCAGGATTGCTGTCTGCAATAATTGCGTTCTCTGGCTGTAATGCAAAGAACATCGCACCGCCCCCAAAGAACGGTTCAATATACCGACCATAAGAGGCTGGTACTTTAGGCAACAGATCGCCTAACATCTGTGTCTTTCCACCAGCCCATTTCAAAACGGGCTTGGCTTGAACAGATGCTAATTTTCTAACCACTTGTTCTGCCAATGTACTCGCCTCCTTTTACTTGGAATTTTCGGTAGTCAATTCCATAATATCACCAATATCGCATTGCAGTGCGGTACAGATTTTCACCAGCACATCAGTTGTAACATTCTCGTTTTTGCCAAGCTTTGCCATGGAAGCATGACTGATTCCGGCAGCGGCACACAGGTCTTTTTTCTTCATGTCTTTGTCGATCAACAGTTTCCACAGTTTTTTATAACTAACAGCCATCTTTTCCACTCCATTAGCAAATCTCACGCATCGGAATTGCTGAATATAATTCTGTGTTCGCTGAATTTAAGGACAGCATAGCACATTTGGATTCATAGCGCAATAGTGAAATTGTAAACTCTCATTCATCCAAATAAAAACGCCGCCCGCAGGATTTCTCCCACGGGCGGCGGATGTAGGATTACTTTTCTTTTACTTTCAGATTTTCGGCGTGCTTTTTCGCCAGTTCTCCGGCAGCTTTGCGGCGTTCCTCGCTGTACGGTGCGGTCAACTTGAATCCAAACCGCCCTTTACTGATTTCAAAGGTCATGCAGCCCATCTTGTCATCATCTATCAGCTTGCACTCGCTGGGGTACTGTGCGGCATACTTGGTCAGCCTGTTTTTGAGATCGGTGTTATAGGTGCAGACCTCAATGATGGGGCTATCCTCGTTAAAATAGATATTCGTAGCCTTTTGCTTTTTTGAAAGACCTGTTTTCATAAAACCTCCTGATTTTCGCAAGTTTTTCACGGCTCAACAGCCGAAAAAGTGGGCGGATTTTCCGATGGAAAGCATTCAAATGATGTGGACTTCATCTGGAATGCTCCCAGCGGATATTTTCTGCTTTTTCCGGCTCTACACGGAATCAGCGGGCATCATCCCTTGAATGGGTTTTCACATGCCCTCTGCCAAATAAATGCCACAGATTTTGCCTGTCAATCACGCTTTCGTATTGCTGGACTTTGCTTCGCAATTCCTCATTTTCATGCTCCAAGCTAACTGAATTCAGCTTGCTGCGGACGGACTTGTACTTGGACAGTTCAGCGGTCAAAGCAGCCACCTGTGCTTTCAACTCACCAATCAACTTGCTGGCGGCATCCAGCGCCTTTTGCAGTCTGGATTCCCGCTTTTCCTGTGTGATGTATTTTTTGGCGGCCGCTGTCAGTGTCTCGTAGTCCGAGCGTTCCAGCATGACTTTGGAGGACAGTGGCACAGGTTTGGCATCAATCTGATCTATTTTCTGAACAGCTGTTTGCTGCCTCTGCATTTTTTGCATCTTCTTTTCCAGAGAAGCTACTTCCTGTGCTTTCTGCTGCGTCTGCTCCGTCAGACCGGCAAGGCGCTCCTGCTCACGCTCCACCTTGAACTGGGTGACGGTCAGATGTTCCTCCGAACTCCCACGCTCGCCCCGTTCCACATCGGTATATCCAGCAGCTCTCATGTGGTGGAAGAAATCGTCCTGCAACACCGAATAGGATTTTTTCAAAACCGGCTTACCGGACTTGGAACGCAGCACCTGCCCATCCTCATCATGCGCCGGTTTTGATTCCCATTTTTTGCTCATGCTGACCTGCATGATACGCTCCTTGACAGTGCCACGAAGGGCTTCATCTTTGCATCGCTTCGACCAGCGAATTTCCTTCTCCACTACCGGGATATAGACCACATGAAGGTGGTAGTGATGCACATCCTGTCCCAGCGCCTCGGACATGGCCCGGTTGCGTTCATCAGCGTGCATGACTGCCGACAGGATATACTGTTCGCCGCCCACAATGTTGATTGCGCTCTGGTAGGCGTCATGGTAAAATTGTTTTGCGAAGTCATAACCGCCGTGGTTGTAAAAATAAGCGGAATTGACATCAAAAATCAACTCGCCGAATTTTTCCGCACCGGCTTTCAGGCCACGGGTGGAAATTATGCCGTCTGCCACCATCTGATCGAACATGGCTGTGTAGCTGTCCGTTGGTGTTTTGAAGTGGACATTCATGCATTGTCTTTCCGGCACAATATCCTGATTAACATAGCTTTCTTTTTCCCGTTCATTGTGAGCCTGAGCGTTCATTACTTTATCGGTTGTCATTCTCATATTTCTTGCGCTGGTACGGTGAACACCATCGCCTCTTGCCATAGGCATTTTCCTCCTGTATTTTTTGTCAGTGGTGCGGGCAGCGTTTCGGGGGAACACTTCTGCGGAAGTGTAATAACCCACTATGATACTTTCATCCTGCGGTTGCAAAGTATCGTGGGCTCTCCGAGGGGGGATGCGGCATCTGCGGATGCCTCTGCCGTTTTTCCGGCTTGGTGGTGTAGCCGCAATCCGCAAAAACAGCGTGGACAGCAGCTTGTTCGCAAATCTTATTTGCTCGCAATCTTCCGCCCACATCCATCTCAAAATCTGCGGATTTTTTGATGGGGACGGGAGCTGCGTGGGGAGCGCAGGCAAAGCTTTCTGCTTTGTCTGCCAGCCACAGGAGCGTGGCACGCTCCTGTTACCGTTTCCAGGGAGAGGCAGTCCAGCGGTAGCTTTCGGGTACGCCCCGGCGGTCAAGATATTCCTGCCTTGCCCGTTCCCGCTGTTCTTCGGTGGGTGCGGTTTTGTATTGCGAATAGAGTTGGCGGTTCAGCATGGCATCCAGTTTTTGCTCCAACCGCCGCCGGATGTCCCCGTCAAAATCGTCCTCGCCGTTCAGATGGTACAGTACCAAATCCACGAACAGGTCATAGGAAATTTGCACATTCTTCATTTGCTCTACTCCTTTCCGTGACGGTCGTGACGATGGTGACGGTGTTTGAGACACCGCCAAAATCACCGTCACGACCGTCACCATCGTCACGCTTTCTCCGAAACAGGGGTCAGCGTGATCTTCCTTCCGGCGTGATTCCTGCCATTTTCATACTGAACGCTATATTCCTCAAACAGCCTCCCGGCGTTGACATTCAGGTGTTTGGTCAGGGTGTTGGGCTGCATACCGGCTTGAAGCGCCGTTGCCAACTCCGTGGGGCTTCCGCACCACGGCTCCGTTACCAGCTTTGCCACGGCTTCCAGAATCGGGTCAGGCAGTTCTTTGTGAAGTTCATTCTCCATGCGCTCCAATTCCCAAATCTGTGTTTCCGGGTCTTTTTTCAGATAGAGAATCTGATCCTGCTGATCCCGTCCCACCACATCAATGGTTGCTTCCAGCGCCGTGCGCTTTTTCTTCTGCATGAGAAGCGACCCGTCTGCGCAGCCGAGCAGTCCTGTTGTACCGGAGATCATTTCGAAGCTGTCACCGGCAGGCTGCTTGCGGGTGTGGTGGACGGTCAGGACGCAGATGCAATGCTTGTCGGCAAATTGCTTGAGCCGACCAATGATTTCATAATCACTGGCATAGCTGTACGCCTCGCCGCCAACCTCGCGGATTTTCTGCATGGTGTCGATGATAATGAGTCTGGTGTCGGGATGCTCCCGCACGAAATTCTCAAGCTGTTCATCCAGCCCGTTTCCGATCTTGCCCGCAGCGGTTGCAAAGTGCAGTCGGTCGGTGTCGTTGATGCCGTACATCATAAACATTCGGCTCTGGATGCGCTGAAAATCGTCCTCCAACGCAAGGTACAGCACCGTGCCGGGATGAACTTCATAGTCCCACAGCGACTTGCCAGTGCTGACGTGGTAGGCGATCTGCGCCACCAGAAACGACTTGCCGATCTTCGGCGCACCTGCGAGAATGTATGCGCCAGCGTAGAGCAAGCCGTCGATGATCGGCGGTCGGCTCTGATACGCGGTCTGGTACAGCTCTGTCATGGAGATCGTGTGCAGATAATGCGGGTTGGTCAGACGCTGCATCCTGCGGTAGATTTCATCCAGACTTTCCTCGCTGTTTTGAAAATCACCGTTGATTTCTTCTTCAAAAGCGGATATACTGTTCTCAGTTGAATTGTGAAGCGGCTGCCCATCATCTGCGCCAACAGATGTATCCGGGGCGGTCGTTTTCTTTTTGCTATTTTCATTCTCCATAGGCATTTTCCTCCTTCATGCCGTCCATGATGGCGGCGATCATTTCAACCACGTCCAGCAGCTCGTCGTTCACGCTGCCGCCCGTCTTAATACGCCGCAGCTCGTCCAGCACGGCGGCAAGCTGGTCACGCAGCGCCTTGTAAACTCTCGGATTGCCCTGTACCACCACATCCTTACAGGTCAAGCGGCGGGTGATGTAGTCCTGCTTCGTCAGCCCGGAAAGCTTGACAAAGGTTTCGATTTGTGCATCTTCCTCCGGCGATACCCGGAAAGCAACTGTTTTGTTCCGCCAACGGTTGTGACTGTCAAGATTTTTCAGCGACATAATTTACGCTCCTTTCTCGGTTCGCAGCGAATCCAGTTTGTTTGCCATTTCACTCTGCCTTGTGGGAAATAGGTGAGCATAGCGGTAAGTGATGTCGATGCTCTCATGCCCCACACGGTCAGCGATTGCCAGAGCGGTAAAGCCCATGTCAATCAAAAGAGAGATATGGCTGTGTCTCAAATCGTGGATTCTGATGCGTTTTACTCCGGTTTCCTTGCATCCTCTGTCCATCTCATGATGGAGATAATATTTGCTGACAGGAAAAATACGGCTGTCAGGCTCTGCTCCATAAAGCTGCTTCAAATAGTCCTGCATTTCTTCGCACAGAAACTGTGGCATTTGAATCACTCGGTTGCTTTTCTTGGTTTTCGGTGTGGTAACAATGTCCTGCCCATTCAACCGCTGATAAGATTTATTGATGGACACCGTTCCTTTTTCAAAATCAAAGTCAGCAGGAGTTAGCGCCAACAGTTCCCCCTCCCGGATGCCACCAGTAGAGCATTTCAAAAGCGTAGAAGGACATGGGTTTGTCCATCATCGCCTCGGAAAATTTCGTGTATTCTTCCTTTGTCCAGAACAACATTTCTCGCCGTTCCTCTGTTCCATATTACCAGCCCGCTGTGCCGGATTGACCTGTAAGCCGTAATAGCGGATCGCATGGTTAAAAATGGCGCTAAGCTGGTTGTGAACGGTTTTCAGATAAGTGGCAGACAGCGGTTTGCCGTTGTGATCGGTCAGCCCTCTGATCTCATTCTGCCAGTCGATAATGTCTTTTGCCGTGATTTCCGAGAGCTTGCGCTTGCGGAAATAGGGCAGGATTTTCTTCTGGATGATGCTCTCCTTGGTCATCCAGGTGTTCAGCTTGAGTTTGGGTTTGATGTCCTTTTCATAAAGCCCTACAAAGTTCTCAAAAGTCATATTGATGTCGGCCTGTTTCTCCATAAGGAACTCCCGTTCCCACGCTTGGGCTTCCTTTTTCGTGGCAAATCCACGCTTGAGCTTCTGCTGACGCTCACCTTTCCAGTCGGTATAGCGGAACTGCACATACCATGTGCCGTTATCCTTGTTTTTGAACGCTGCCATAGTCAATCACCTTTCCTTTCTGTCTGGCTTCTCGTACCGTAGAATTTCTCGTGAAAAAATTTACGGTCAATTCTGCCGGAGATTGTGATGCAGCCGGTTTGCTTCAATTCCTCATTCATTTTTTTGATGAGTTTATAGGCGTAAGGAACGGAAACGCCCAATTCCTCTGCTACTTCGTTCACTCGCATAAAAATCTGCCCTGCCATAGACAAAATACCTTCCTTTCCCTGTCGTAATCGTTTCCTGTGTGCCGTTTCAACCTTCAGACTCTGGCAGGCAACCCTTTCCGGCGCTGTGCCGTTTTCTTTTCCCCTTGGCACGCTCCTGTCATCGCCTGCTTCCCGGAGAAAGTATCTGTCGGACGGTCATTCAGTTTTGTGGTGCTGTAAAATCCCCCCTCTCACCTTACAACGGACATTTTTTCGCCATTTGGTGGGTATCTAATTTGTAAAATTTCTGTGACTTAAACTTATTTGCTTATATCATCTTCATTATACTAATCATGTTAGTTAAAGTCAAGCGGTTTGCAGAAAAATATTAAATAAAATTGTTTAAATTTTTCTTGACTGTCCTAAACATATCTGTTATGCTGTATATGTGAATATCCATAGAACGGAGTTGGCTGTTATGGCTGTTGGTGAGCGGATTCAGTTTTTCCGTAAATTGCGAGGCATGACCCAGAAGTACCTCGGCACACAGGTGGGCTTCCCGGAGAAATCTGCGGATGTGCGCCTTGCTCAATATGAAACCGGGACGAGAACTCCCAAAGCGGATATGACCGCAGCTTTGGCAAATACTTTGGATGTGTCGCCGCTGGCTCTGTCTGTGCCGGATATTGACTCCTATCTCGGCCTGATGCACACCCTGTTTACTTTGGAAGATCGGTATGGGCTGACTGTCAAAGAGATTGACGGGGAGCCTTGCCTGTGCGTTGCCCCATCTAAGGGACGAGATGCTCAAGAACTCTGGCGCTCCTTAAATGCATGGCGGGAACAGGCTGCCAGACTGGAGGCAGGCGAAATTTCCAAGGAGGAATATGACCGCTGGCGTTACCGTTATCCTGAATATGACACTACCCGTATCTGGGCAAAAGTCATCCCACAGGGGTTGAGCGATATGCTGACTGAGAAACTGAAAAAGGACAAGTGAAAAAAGGTCTAACCGACTTGCAAAAATCGGTTAGACCTTTTTCTATAGATAAGTTTTTCAGCACACCTGTAAACCAGTCGTTACCTGTTGATAAATCAGCAAAGGTCGATTTGCCAAGTGCTATCAATCTGCTATCAAACAGGGAAGAAATCTCTCCTGTTCAACCACTTTTCCGGCTGTTGAACCGAAGAAAATAGTGTCAAGATAAATATTTCTTATTCCCACTCAATCGTCGCCGGAGGCTTTGGTGAGATATCATACAACACGCGATTAACACCTGCCACCTCGCTTAGAATGCGTTTGGTGATCGTTTCGAGCACCGCCCAATCAATGCGCTCAATCTCCGCCGTCATCGCATCCACCGTATTGATGGCGCGCAGGATCACCGGGTATTCAAAGCTGCGGGCATTATCGCGCACGCCTACGGATTTAAAATCCGGCACGACGGTAAAATACTGCCACACCTTTTTGTCGAGCCCTGCATTGTGAAACTCCTCGCGTAAAATCGCATCGGATTCCCGCACGGCCTCCAACCGGTCGCGCGTGATCGCGCCGAGGCAGCGCACGCCGAGGCCCGGGCCCGGGAAAGGCTGGCGGTAGACCATGCTGTCTGGCAGGCCCAAGGCCACGCCACAAGCGCGTACCTCATCCTTAAAGAGCTGGCGCAGCGGCTCAACGAGCTCAAACGCCAAATCCTCCGGCAGGCCGCCAACGTTATGATGAGATTTGACCATTTTAGCGGTTTTCGTGCCGCTCTCGACGATATCCGGGTAGATCGTGCCCTGTGCAAGAAAATCGATTCCCTCGAGCTTGCGGGCCTCTTCCTCGAACACACGAATAAATTCCGCGCCGATAATTTTGCGTTTCTGCTCCGGATCAGCCACACCCGCGAGCTTTGAGAGGAAACGCTCGCTCGCATCCACATAGACAAGGTTTGCGTTCATCTGATTGCGGAACACCTCAACCACCTGCTCCGGCTCGCCCTTGCGCAGCAGGCCATGGTTGACATGCACACAGGTCAGTTGATTGCCGATCGCCTTTAAAAGCAGTGCGGCGACCACCGAGGAATCTACGCCGCCTGAGAGCGCGAGCAACACCTTTTTATCACCCACCTGGCGGCGGACAAGGTCGATCTGATCCGCAATGAAATTCTCCATATTCCAGTTCGCTTGCGCCTGGCATTTGCCGAAAACAAAGCTTTCCAGCTCCTTTTTCACAGCTGCTTCCTCCTGCGGCCAGGGCTCCTTGCGCACAAAAACCTGCGCGCGATCCGTATGCGCCTGCGCCGCCGGGTGGCAGACGGCCAGCACAGGCAGGCCGCAAGCGTAAATCTCCGGCGCTGCGTCGATGGAAACACCGTCCACAACGCGGTTCGGCCCGCCGTTGAGAATCACGCCCTTCACGTTTGGCAGAGCAGCAAGCTCCTCCGGCGTGACGTCGTGGGGATAAATTTCACTGTATACGCCCAACGCGCGGATGGCACGGGCGGTGGCGGTGTTTTCGGTGCAGCCGAGGTCTAAAATGACAATCATATCCTGCTTCATGCGGGCAACAACCTTTCTATCTCAATACAAAATGGATACGAACAATTGCTTTTTGCTTACAGCAGCGTGGCGCGCAGCTCCTCCGCGGAAGCCGGGTGCAAGTAAGCAGGGGCGATATCCAACACCGTTTTGCAGCCGGTCTGCCCCTCCTGGTGGAGGCGATGGGCAGCCCTTGCATAAGCAGTTAAAATGCTCGAGGTGAATTCCGGGTTGGAATCGAGCTTCAAGCTATATTCGATGATGTGATGGTTCGGAAGCTGATCCCCGTCCGGTGAGTCGGATTCCCAGCCCGTGGCGCCGCAACGGAACACCCTGCCTCCATGCGGAATACCGCTGTGCTCTCGCTTCATCTCTTCCTCACTGATGAAATGGACGGTGGTATCATAATCCGCAAAATAGTTCGGCATGGTCTTAATCGCTTCCTCAATCTTGGCGCGATCCGCACCCTCTTGCGCAACGACAAAGCATTCGCGCGTGTGCTTTTCCCGCGTGGTGAGCGTCGGGTTTTCCCCGCTGCGCACCCGCTCAAGCGCAGCTTCCACGGGGATGGTATATTGCCTGGCATCCTTCACGCCCTCAATGCGGCGCACTGCGTCGGAATGCCCCTGGCTGACGCCCTTGCCCCAGAAGGTATAGTCTTTCCCGTTCGGCAGAATTGCCTGGGAAATAACGCGGTTGAGAGAAAACATGCCCGGATCCCAGCCCACGGAGATAATTCCGATGGTATGGGCCTTTCTACAGGCCGCGTCCACCCGGCTAAAGTGCTCCGAGATTTTTGCATGGGTGTCGAAGCTGTCGATCACGTTGAAATACTGCGCAAGCTCCGGCGTTTGCTCCGGCAAATCGTTCGCACTGCCGCCGCAGAGGATCATCACGTCAATCTGATCCCGAAGTTTTGCAGCGTCGCTCATACGGTAAACGGGCACGCCCGTGTGCGTTTTGATGGAGGAGGGGTTGCGCCGGGTAAGCAAGGCGACCAACTCCAAATCAGGCGCATGATGCACGGCGCATTCCACACCGCGGCCTAAGTTGCCATATCCTGCAATACCAATTCTAATCTTCAAGTAGGATCTTCCCTTCGCTGTAGATTTGCCTGGGAGAAAGCCAGGACTTCCGAACCGGCCGTTTCATTGTTTTACCCGGGCATGTCCAACTGCTGATAATTTTAAAAAAATCGTATTTAGTATACCACAGATTATTTCTTCTGAAAAGCATTCGTTTTCCACAAATCAAACCATTTCAAGACAATATATTCTCAGTCAATATCCCGGACGGCACTCTGCTGTGGGAGGAGAAAGGTTTTGAGAATCCGCCGTGCACCGAGCTGGACTCCTTCAATGAAGTGGTCGAGACCGTTGAAGCGCCGCATTTCGCCCTACGCGATAACCTGAAATACAAATGGCGGGCAATCGGTTTGATTGCCCGCCGCAAACCAAAACAAAAAAATCAAGAGACAAATCCGTTTAATCCGTCAGGTTATCAAAATACCCCTGCACGAGCACAACCGGCGTTCCCTTATCCCCGGACCCGCTCGTCAGGTCGCACAACGAGCCGATCAGGTCGGTAATCCGGCGGGCGTCGTGCCTTGAGAGGCCATGTCGCCCACCAAATCGTCCTTTTTCTCCCGAATGCGTTGTTCAACGGCCTGCCGCAGCGCGTCTCCGGACAAATCCGCAAAATCGTTATCCGCCAGGTATTTGAGCTTGATCTCATTGGGCGTGCCTTCGAGCCCCGGCGTGTTCGCAACCGATACGCAGGGGTCGGCAAGCTCCCAGATCCGCCCAACCGGATCTTTGAACGCTCCGTCGCCATAAACCATCACTTCGATCTGCTTGCCTGTCTTTTCCAGAAGGCCCTTCTGGATATCGAGCACCAGCCCGCCGCAATCCCGTGGGAACAGCTTGACCGTGTTTTCCGTGGATTTATTCGAGCCGAGCAGACCATATGCTTCATTGCAGCCGCTGCCATTCACCGGCGCGTTTAGAATATCGTCCAGTCCGCACACGCGGCGCGCGCCCGCTTCCCGCAGGATGCGCTTGGTGCGTGCGCGGGTATGGATATCGCAGCAAAGCACATCCTGCGTATGCTGCAAAATGACGCGCGGGTCGTTTGCAAACAGGATTTCACATTCCGCGCCTTCCTCTCGGATCAGATCGCCATAATACTGGACATAATCAACGTTTGTAAAGGGATGCCTGTTTTCCCCAAACAACGCGCGATATTTTTCCAGCGTCAGCACGTCGCTGTAGGGGTTCACGCCAGCCTGATCGACCTGGTCAAGCGTAATTAGCTCATTGCCGACTTCATCGCTCGGGTAGCTGAGCATCAGCACCACCTTCTGCGCGCCCTGCGCGATGCCGCGCAGGCAGATGGCAAAGCGGTTGCGGGAAAGGATCGGGAAAAGAACGCCGATCGTGCCGCCGCCAAGCTTTGCCTTCACGTCGGATGCGATGTCAGCGGTTGAAGCGTAATTACCCTGCGCGCGGGCGACGACCGATTCCGTGATCGAAACAACGTCCCTGTCCCGCAGGGAAAAGCCCTCTGCCTTTGCGGCTGCCGTGACGCTTTCAACGACGATCCGGGCGAGATCGTCCCCTTCCCGGATGATGGGGCAGCGGATGCCCCTCGATATGGTTCCAACTTTACGTTCCATTGCATGATCTCCAAACTGTAATGATTTAAAACGTTGCCTTTCCTATCATAATACAAAAACGGCGAAAGGGAAAGAAAAATTGAGAAATTGCATGCAAAAAATCTTTTGCCCAGCAATATGCGGGCGGCTGAAACCCCGCCCGGAAAGGGTACAAAATTCACGCACAAGCCCTTCTCCTCCTTGCATATCGTATGGCTGTGTGCTATTGTACAAACAACCAACAAGGAAGGAGGGCTTGTTTTGTCAATGAAAAGCACCATGACAATCCGCTTGGATTTCGGCCGCGGCAGCTTTCACGCGAACGCACACATCACATGCCCCCAAAACAGAAAAAAACGGCTCACGTTTGCTTTGAACAACGACCTCACAATCACCTCTCTCACCGGAAATGTGCCCGTTACCTTCCGTAAGGCCGGGGAAGCCTCGCTCCCGTTCAGGCCCTTGGCCCAAAGGGTCGAGATTACGGGCAGCGGGCCGGTCAAAGAGGCGGTGATCGAATACGAAGGCTCGGTGCAGTTTGATCCGGCGCAGCGGAAGAATTGGAACAATATCATCACGGAAGATATCGTTTCAATGAACTGGTATTCCATCTGGTATCCACAGGAGCTATCCGTCAGGCTATCCCATGGCAAGATCATTGTGCTTCACGGGCAGCATTGGGTTGTGGTGAAAGCAGCCTGCAACAGGGAGAACGGCACATGGGAATATGGCTCCAACGGGGTTGACCCCTATAATATCGTCGCCTACCGGAAAGAAAAATTGCAGGTGATCTCCAACCGTTATATGAACATCTATACCGTTGACAGCAGCATCGCGGCCATCGCCCAAACCGCGCAGCGCGCGTATCAGCAGGTGATGGAATATTACAATGGGAACTTATTCCGCAAGAAAAAGCTCCCCGTTCTAGATGTAACTTGCATCGCCCCGGCGATTTCCATTCCCGAAGCGGCTTACCAGCGAAAAGGGTTGATGTGGTGTTCCTCCATCGGGAGCAATGAGATTGAAGCCGCTAGGCTTCTTGCGCATGAAACCGCGCACAACTGGTGCCGCGGCGCGGATTGTAACAGCTGGGAGGATTGGTTAAATGAAACCACAGCGGAGTGGTCCGTTTTGCTGTTCGCGCTGAGGGCCCATCAAAAAGCCTTATTTGACGCCGTTTTAATCCCCAAGCTGGAGCGTTACGGCTCCCTGCCGCCGATTCGGACCCCCGATGGGTCGCGCCCGGAAGGCGTGCATGATAAGGGGACTGTTCTGTTTTATCAAATCTATCAGGCAACCGATTGTGAAACGATGGAAAAAACAGTCAGATGCTTTTCACAATTGATCGTAAAGAATACCCGCAATTTTTTGAGGCAGCTTAGGCTGATTGGCCTTGCGAATGTGGCCGACCTGATTGAGCGGGGCCTGACCGAATAAATCCGCCGCGACCCCAAGCTCGAACAGCACTTCCTCCACCATCCCCTTTTCCGTTTTGTTCAAATTGGCGGCCAGCATTTCGTCGGGCTGCTCCTGCCGCTGCTTTCGGCATTGTGGCCTGGAGGTTTTTCAGGGAGCGAGCCAGCAGGTTATCTAAGAATTCGTTCCATTCTTCATTTTTGCTTATTGCTTTTAATGCCTTTCAAAAATCGTGCAACCCTTGAACGAAATCACATGCGCATACATAGGATCATTTGCAAGTATCTGAATTTCTAGTATAATAGCTTCAAACAAAGTTTGAAGCATTGGTAAATGCCTGTCGGCGCGAAACGCCTCCTGCCGCGATGCGGCAACGTCATTTTTCGCAGGGAGTATTTATATATGTGGTATAATATTTACGCTGTAATTGTCTTTTAGACAGTTGCCGGCTGGGGAAGCGGCTGATTCTTTCGCGAGAGGGAGCCGCTTCCTTTCATTTTTTGAGGTCATCATGCATTTTCCGAACACCTCTGCGAACCACTTCCTGATCCCTGATTGATAATGATAAACATCGGGGCCGTCATTCCAGTGCACCCTTCCGCCAGGGAGCACCCAAACCCAAAATAAATGTGGCAGGCAATCAAATTGATTCTCTGCCACATAAATAAAAATTATATCCATTGCCGAAGGCAAAGCCGCCTTCCCGCCCAACTGGAAGAAACGCGGCGCCGCCGCGCGGAGCAGGTGATTTTTATCCCGACAGCGCTTTCTCACTCCCACTCCACCGTCGCCGGCGGCTTCGTCGTGATATCATAAACCACCCGGTTTACATTTGGCACCTCGTTCGTGATCCTGCTCGATGCGCGCGCGAGCAGCTCATACGGCAATTGCGCCCACTCGGCCGTCATGAAATCGGTCGTCGTCACCGCGCGCAATGCAACGGTATAATCATACGTCCGCGCGTCGCCCATCACGCCGACGCTGCGCACATTCGTCAGCACCGCGAAATACTGGTTGACCTGCTTTTCAAGCCCCGCAGCGACGATCTCCTCCCGGAAGATCGCGTCCGCCTCGCGGAGGATTGAAAGCTTCTCCTCCGTTATTTCACCCATAATACGGATCGCCAGGCCCGGGCCGGGGAACGGCTGCCTCCAGACGAGATTCGCTGGGATGCCAAGCTCCAGCCCCGCCGCGCGGACTTCATCCTTGAACAAAGCGCGCAGCGGCTCGATGATACCCTGAAAATCCACGTCGTCTGGAAGGCCCCCTACGTTATGATGGCTCTTAATGACGGCCGCGTCGCCCATACCGCTCTCGATGACGTCCGGGTAGATCGTGCCCTGCACGAGATAATCCATCCTACCGAGCTTTTTCGATTCCGCCTCAAACACGCGGATGAATTCTTCTCCGATAATCTTGCGCTTGCGCTCCGGCTCCTTCACGCCTGCGAGCTTCAAGAGAAAGCGCTCCGCCGCGTTAACACGAATCAGATTCATATCGAACTGCTCGCGGAACACCCGCTCGACATCGTCCCCTTCCCCCTTGCGGAGCAGGCCGTGGTCGACGAATACGCAGGTCAAATTCTTGCCGATCGCCTTGTGCAGCAGCACGGCGGCCACAGAAGAATCCACGCCGCCAGAAAGGGCGCACAGCACCTTTTTGCCCTTTAGAGCCTCGCGGTAACGCTCGATCGATCGCTCGACGAAATCGTCCATGCGCCAATCGCCCTTGCAGCCGCAGATCTCATACAGGAAGTTATGGAGCATCTGCTTGCCAAAGGCCGTGTGCGTAACCTCCGGGTGAAACTGGACGGCATAAATTTTCTTTTCCGCGTTTTCCATCGCCGCCACCGGACAGATACCCGTATCGGCTGATATGCGATAGCCCGCCGGAAGGGTTTTGATATAGTCCGTATGGCTCATCCAGCACTGGCTGCACGCCGGAACATCTTGGAACAAAAGGCTACCCGCACGGGCGGATACCTCCACCTTGCCGTATTCGCTCCCATTCTCCGCGGCCTCAATCTCCCCGCCCTCCAGCCAAGCGATGAGCTGCGCGCCATAGCAGATGCCAAGCACCGGCACGCCGAGGGATAGAATCTCCCGCTCATAGTGCGGGGAGGCGGGGTCATACACGCTGTTCGGCCCGCCGGTAAAAATGATGCCCTTATAATGCTGTTTCTGAATCTCGGCAAGCGGGGTCGTGTAGGGCTTGACTTCGGCATAGACGTTCTGCTCGCGCACGCGGCGCGCAATCAGTTGATTGTATTGGCCTCCAAAATCGAGCACCAGGATGGTTTCATGCATGCGGGGACCACCTTTATTTCAGAATAAGTCGCAGTTTATTTGCGCTTGAGAATTTCACTGCGCTTTGGGCCGTTGGAGACCATTGTGATAGGCACACCGATCTCCCGCTCGATAAACGCCACATAATCCTGCGCGGCCTGCGGCAAATCTTCAAACCGCCCCACGCCGCGGATTTCCTGTTTAAATCCGGGCAGGGTTTCGAGCACGGGCTTTGCCTTTTTCAGCTTTGCGGTAACGGGAAAATCCTTCGTTACCACACCGTCAATTTCGTAGCCGGTGCAAACCTTAATCTCGTCGAGGTAGGCAAGGCAGTCCAACGCCGTGAGCACCACCTGCGTCGCGCCCTGCACACGGCAGCCGTAGCGGGTAGCCACGCAGTCGAACCAGCCCATGCGGCGGGGCGGCCCGTCGTCGCGCCATATTCGCCCTTATCGCCTCCGTGATCGCGCATCAGCCGCGCCTCTTCCCCGAAAATCTCCGAGACGAATTCGCCCGCGCCCACCGCGCTGGAATACGCTTTCGTCACCGCGACGATCTCCCGGATCTCATAGGGCGGAATGCCCGCGCCTACCGCGCCATAGCCCGCCAGCGTCGAGGAGGAGGTCACCATTGGGTAAATGCCGAAATCTGGATCCTTCAGGGAGCCAAGCTGGCCTTCCAGGAGGATATTCTTGCCCGCTTTCAGAGCTTCGTGTACGTAAATATTCACATCACCCACATAGGGCGCGATCAGGTCGCGGTACTCCATAAGCGTATTGAAAATTTCTTCGAAATCCAGCAACGGCTTATGGTAGATATGCGCAAGCATGAGGTTTTTCACTTCCAGCACGCGCGTTAGCTTTTCTTTTAAATATTCTTCGTCAAACAGCTCGTTGACCTGGAAGCCGATCTTCGCATATTTATCCGAATAAAACGGCGCGATTCCGGATTTGGTGGAGCCGAATTGTTTATCCGCCAGCCGCTCCTCCTCATAGGTGTCAAGCAGCACATGGTAGGGCATCATCACCTGCGCACGGTCGGACACCATGATGTGCGGCGCCGGAACGCCGTTATCCGTTACGCTCTTAATTTCGGCAATCAGCTTTGGAATATCAAGCGCAACACCGTTGCCAATAATATTCATCGTGTGCTGATAGCATACGCCGGAGGGCAGAAGGTGCAGCGCAAAACGGCCGTAGTCGTTGATGATCGTGTGCCCTGCGTTCGCACCGCCTTGAAAACGGATGACGATATCCGATTCGCTGGCAAACAAATCGGTAATTTTCCCCTTGCCCTCATCGCCCCAATTTGCACCGACAATCGCTTTCACCATGTGGAATGCACCTCCATAAAACTAGGAAAGCACGCAGCAAAATGGCTTTCCCCCGCGCAAATCTCCGCTCTTAAAAAGGAGGGAGCCTGCAAACAAAAATACAGTTTATTATAGTATACCATGTCCATACTGTCAACGAATTTTGAGGGCAACGGCAAAAAGAGAAAGAAATCTTGTAAAAATAAAAATAGGAGTGCATTTTAAAAAGGATGTGGTATTATACTCTGGCAGTCAAGAGGCTGCATATGCGCTGGTAGCTCAGCTGGATAGAGTGTTTGGCTACAGCAAACCGAAAAGGTCGGGGGTTTCGAGTCCCTTCCAGCGCGCCAAGATACGGTTTTCAGAAATGATATCGTTTCCGAAAACCGTATCTTTTTATTTTCGATAATGCGAGCAACAAAATAAAGCCTGCATGGCCGCACAGACAGAATGAAATGGGCGCATTGCAAAACGCTCACTATGGAAACTCGTCATGAGACAAACCATGGTTTCGAGCGCGCAAAGCCCGAAATTTGTCTGCGTGAGGCAAAAACGTTTTTAAAAGGGGCTGTTGCAAAATGCCTTGCATTTTGCAACAGCCCCTTTTCAGCCGGCTAATACATCATTAGGGTTCCTCAGCGGAACGCGTGGGATTCCCGCGCCCGCGTATTTTTACAATTGAAACGCCGCTAATGCGGCGCTTCACATATTTCTATCCGCTTGACGCCCGCGCCTAAAAAGCGCGGGTCAGCTCAGTCAGCTTCAAGGCTCTGAAAAACGGCTCAATAAAGCTGGCTTTCCGCGCCTAATAATGCAGCCAGCGCGATCGCCTTGCGCACTTTCCGCCAGGAAAAACGCTTTTCGCTTGCCAGCTCCTGCATTGCCCTAACGCTGCACTCATGATATAATTTTCTTTCCTGATAGGCTGCCAACATCGTCATCATTCCTTTCCTGATGTTGTCTTTAGTCTAGCATCAGACTGCGCATTTGTCAAGGCAACATGCACAACTATAGTTCTTCATAATTGTGCAAATTGACTAATCCAAATTTTGATATTTGCTTGTCATTCTCTCACAGAAGCTGTTGGAATCGCCGCTGGCAATTGGATAAATTGCCTGCTTTTGATGAAAATATTTTGTTAGGTTATTCTCCCCAAGGGCCTATATTGCTCGGATAGCTTTGAAAAGTTTGTGAAAAATTTCTCAATATTTTCCGCCATTCCGCCTTGAGAAAAAGTGTAATTATCTCTTGACAAGCCCAGGGATTATGCTATAATACCTTTTGCAAAGAAATGCGGATGTAGCTCATCTGGTAGAGCGCCACCTTGCCAAGGTGGAGGTAGCGAGTTCGAGCCTCGTCATCCGCTCCATAAGATAATCCCATAACAACGTAGAATGTACGTTGTTATGGGGATTTCTCATTTTTGGTTTCTGCTGATATGATGCAGGCGATTCCAAAAAAGGACGAAAAAGATATGCAGCAGCTCTAACCGATATCTTTTTACTTATCTGTTTCTCTTTTGTTTTAAATGCTCATTGAGAAGCTTTTCAGCGTTGTCAATCATGCTGGGCTTCAGATGTAAAGAAACTTCATGGATCATCTATGGCAAACATCCAAAAGCAGCGAAGAGCTCTTTTGGGATACACTCCGGCTCGCTGCGGCACATTATCGTCCGCAGGAGCCTGAGAACGTTGTACATGGGCTAGCTGTTGCCGGACGCACGCCCAGCTAAAAACTAAACTGGCTATTTCATATTTCCAGATGCAGGGGTACCTTAATCAGGGAGCTATGCCACTGCCCTGCCACGGTGCACAGTCCCTTTCCAACTATGGAGCAGATTCTAGCCATACCTTTCACGCGTGCATCCTTTAACTATGCATTTTCATTGACAAAGCTGTGAGTAGGCGCATAGAATAAAAGGAAAGAATTTGTCGGTCTAGCGGTCATTGCGCCGCACATTCCGCATCTGGAGGTCTTACGGTATGCAACGTAAAAATCATTTGCGCCTGATTCTCGGCATCATCCTCATTGGGTCCCTAGCCGTGCTACTGATTGGTTATTTCGCCCTGCGCAAGCCGGCGGCTGAAAATCCCAGCATGCCTGCCCCCAGCATATCCTCATCCTTGGCAAGCCCTTCTGCTACAGAGCTGCCCACCGGCCTTGCAAAGGCTGATTCAACCAATCAGCCCACAGCGCCCGTCACATCCCCAAAAGGGGCTTCTTCTAACCAGACGGCATCCGCTCCAGCCGAGGAAAATGGAATCACGCCAGTGACTGTAAAAATTGATTCTCAAAAATGGTACCTAACTTTAGTTAGCATCAAATACCGCCTACCAGACAATTATCAGCCGGAGCTCACCTACCCTGTCAAGGGCATTGATCGCCCGCTGGATGCGCGCGTAACACCGCATTATGTCGAAATGTATAACGCTGCAAAGGCAGATGGCTGCACGTTAACGCCCTATTCCGGATGGCGCTCGATCTCCAGGCAAAATCCAACTATGAAAACAAGTATCCACCTACATGAAAGAAGGCCACAGCCGCTCAAGAGCAGAGCTGCTTGCAGCGGAATGGATCCTCCCGCCCGGCGCGAGCGAGCACAATATGGGCGTTGCGATGGATATTGTCAACACGAAGGAAAGCTTTGAAAACACAAAAGAATTTAAATGGTTACAAGCGCATGCCGCTGACTATGGCTTCATCCTCCGCTACCCCAAGGATAAGGTATCTATCACAAAAGTGGCCTATGAGCCTTGGCACTGGCGGTATGTCGGCGTAGAGGATGCAAAAAAGATGAAAGCGAGTGGAAAATGCCTCGAAGAATATTTGGGCATCTACAACAGCTAAAATTGAATCTTATGAAAAAAACAGCCGGCAGATTGCCGTTTCTAAAGCAAAAAGTCCATCTTTTATCACGCAGCGTTTGAGAAGCTCTGTTTGGTTACGCCGCGTTATTTCGTAATAAAAACAATCCGGAAGGCATCCCAAGGCGCCTTCCGGATTGTTTTCTACTACCTCTATATTTGCAATCAAAGCCAATCGTTCTGCCATTCTTGCATCTGGTCGATGTATTCTGATTTCAGGATTGCGTAATTCAGCCTATCATATTTTCGGCCATTTAAATAGACAGCTTCCCGCTCTCTCCCCTCTAAGATAAAGCCGCATTTCTCAAGGGCCTTTGGCGCCCCCACATTCATGGAAAGCGTCTTTGCACAGATACGCTCCATCCCCAAAAATTCAAACCGGTATTTCAGCATCAGTTTGACCGCTTGCTGCTCAAATCCCTGAGCACGGTCTTTGACGCGTGCAATTCCCATTCCAATAGAGCATTTGCGGTTTACGCGGTCAATCTTTTGCGGAGCAATATCCCCGATGGCGCTTCCATTCTTGCCAAAAATGCCAGGCCGCACATTTTGACTGCCCTGAAGCGCCTGTATTTCCTCAAACCAAACCTCTGCCTTCTCATCAGACAACCCCAACTTCAGCTCTTCAGTCGGATTTCGGAAATCATATTCTGTGGCATTCCACAGAGCCTTGCAGCCCTCGCGGGTCAGTGTATCCAGATAGATATCCTTTCCCTAAGTTTTATTACACGCCTCCATAAATCGAATCCGCAAGTGGGAGACACCCTTATTTTTTTTGGCGGTAGGACCACTCCTGCTCAAAACGCAGAGCTCCCTCCACACTCCGGCGCCCGCGCTCATCTAACATGCGATACTGACGGATCAACTCGATTTCCTGCGGTGTATAAAGCCCCGGCGGAGAGGAGATATCCGTGCGGCCCAGCAGATAATCTGTGCTGACGCCATAATACTCCGCTAAAGCGCAAAGCGTTTCATTGCTCATTTGCCTCTTTGCACTCTCATACAACGTATAAGTTGATCGGGAAATGTTTAAATAGTCCGCGATTTCCTTCTGCGTTTTCCCTGCGCGGATTCTCAGCTCACGAACTTTGCGGTCAGGCAAGCCATCACCCCTGAAGCTAAGATAGATTCTGTTCACCCACAGCATATCATCTGCCCAGAAAGAAAACAAATCCAGTTTCAAAAAGCATCAAATATGCATTTTATATTTCTAAATCGTTTAATTATGTGTCAATTTGCAACAAAAAAATCCAACCCTCTTAAATAAAGAGAGTTGGAAATTATTTTATATTTATGGGATTATTAGGAATTCATGTTTTGCTTGAGCCTAAGAAACCTTACGCACAATCGCAATTGGCGTTTGCTGAGATGCCTGGCCGAGCGGATTATCTTTAAAAATTTCCTTACACAGCTCAATATCCACCTCTGGAGAGGAAACTCCGAGGATTTCACGGCCGATATCGTTTGCATCCATAACAACAACCGCCTTGCAACCCGTATATTCCCGCAGCATGGCCGCGACCTTATCCGGGTCCTTTGGCGCAAGCTTTGCATAGTGGTTATAGGGCGGGAGCGTATAGTCGCACGGGCCGTCGATCGCGCGGCCGGCATCCCCTACAATTTTATAAAACACCCCGCGCTTGCCAAACGGCTTTGTGACAGCAGAGCAAAAAGCGGCGAGCAAAATCTTGGGAACGCCGATATCACGGATGGCAAGTTCCATCGTCCACGGGCTGCCAAGGCCGATGCCATAGGGTGATTTATAGACGAATTTGCACAGGAAGTTTGCAAGCGGCGACACCTTAATTTCATCAATATCGAAAGCGCGCCCCTGACTAATAGCGATGATCTTCTCACTGATAAAAATCATATCCTCCTGCTCCAGGTAGGGCTTGACATACCGATCCATGATCTCTGTTAGGCTATCGCCCGCCATGACTACATGGGTTTTGACCGGATAGCGCTGATAGGTCCCTCCGCTCGTTTCGATCTCCAAACTTTTCTTTTCGTTGGGCTTGAGTGCACTCATATCCATTGGCTTTGAACCCCTTTGTTTTTTAATATGCTCCTATTTTATTCCACTGTGACGCTTTTTGCAAGGTTTCTCGGCTTATCAATATCACAGCCGCGCGCTTTCGCAGCATAGTAGCCCAGCAGCTGCATAGGCACCACCTCAATGGAGGGCATAAACAGTGGATTGGTCCGGGGCACATAAAAAACATGGTCTGCCGGCCCGATAGCGGCCTCATTTCCCTCCTGTGTCACACAGAGCACCTGCGCACCGCGTGCTTTGACCTCACGGATGTTGCTCACGGTTTTATCAAAAAGCCGTTCGCAGCAGGCAAGGGCAGCAACGAAGGTGCCCGGCTCGATCAGAGAGATCGTGCCATGCTTGAGCTCGCCCGCGGCATACGCCTCCGAATGGATATAGCTGATCTCTTTGAGCTTCAGGGAAGCTTCCAGCGCCACCGCATAATCAAGATTGCGGCCAATGAAATAGGCATGGTCCAGGTAGCAGAGCCGCTGAGCGAATTGCTCAATCGCCGGAGCCTGTTCGAGCACCCGCTGGATTTTTTCCGGCAGTGCGATCAGCTCATTGAGCGCATGGCGAAGCGTTAGCGTATCGATCCTACCGAGCGCATCTGCAATATAGAGGGCCAGCAGGTAAATCAGCGTCAGTTGAGTGCTATAAGCTTTGGTTGTGGCAACGGAAATTTCCGGCCCAGCCCAGGTGTAGAGCACATCGTCGCTCTCTCTTGCGATCGTGCTGCCAACCACATTGACGATCGAAATCACCCGAGCACCGTGCGATTTTGCCTCGCGCAGGGCGGCGAGCGTATCCGCTGTTTCCCCACTCTGGCTGATAATCAGCACAAGAGAGCGCTCATCAACAAGCGGCATCCGGTAGCGAAATTCGGAGGCGATATCCACCTCCACAGGGATCCGGGCCGCCTGTTCAATCACATACTTGCCCACCACGCCCACATGGTAGGCAGAGCCGCATGCGAGAATAAAGATGCGGTTAAAGGCCTGAAGCTCCTCCTGCGTCAGGGCGATGCCGTCCAATATGATTCGTCCATCGTTGCCGATACGGGGCGAAATAGTAGCGCTGATGGCCTGTGGCTGCTCCATGATCTCTTTCATCATAAAATGCTCGTAGCCACCTTTTTCCGCCGCCGCAACGCTCCAAGTGATCGTTTTCAGTTCTTTTTCAACCCGATGGCCCTGTTCATCATAAACGGACACATGATCCCGATGCAGCAGGGCGACCTCGCCATCATCCAATTGATAAATGCGGCGCGTGTACGGCAGTACCGCCGTAATATCCGATGCAATAAAATTCCCGCCGTCACTGAGCGCCACAATCAAGGGGCTCGCACAGCGCACACAGGCAATTTCATCCGGGTGCTCCTCATTGAGGATGCCGAGCGCGTAAGAACCTTCCAATTGCGCAACTGTCAACCGGATCGTTTCCAGAAAATCACCCGTATCGTTTTGCTCCAGCAGATGTGCGATCACCTCTGTATCGGTTTCAGAGGCGAAGATACAGCCTTGCGCCTGCAACTGTGCCTTCAATGCCGCATAATTTTCGATAATCCCATTGTGTACAATCGCAAATTTTCCAGAGCTGCTGCGGTGCGGATGAGAATTCGCATCCGACGGCTCGCCATGCGTCGCCCACCGGGTGTGCCCAATCCCAACAGTGCCAAAAAAGCTGCGCCCACCCTCTATCTTATCAGAGAGAATTTCCAGCCTGCCCTTCGATTTTGCAATTTCGATCTTCCCATCCTCCAGGATGGCGATCCCTGCTGAATCATAGCCACGGTATTCCAGCTTTTTGAGCCCGCCCAACAGAATAGGGGCCGCTTGCTCTCCACCAATAAAACCGATGATGCCACACATGTGCTTCCACTCCTTTTGGATATTTAGAGATTTCCAACCGGAAAAGTTCCACACCCACTATATACCGCATGTCTCCTGTCTGCAATCTGACTGAGCGCACGTAGGCTCGCACACTCTCCAGTATGCGCTTGTTTACGACTGCTTATAATAATTTTTCAAATACTCGCCGGTTTCCCGGCATTCTCCTGCAATCGCATACAGTTTTAAAATACGATTTTTTAGTTGGAGATATGCATCGCCCTGCAATGTTTTCAACTGCGGACGCAGCTTTAAAATCTGTGCCCGGATCTGAGCGGATTGTTGGGTATATTCCTCTCCCAATTCATACAATGTCATCAAACGAGCCATCCTTTCTTTGTCAAAGTGGGAATGAAAATAGACTTCCGGCCTTTTCAAGGCTATTTTATTCCCAGTCAAATGTCGAATCCGTTTCTTCTCGAATGCTTACAGGCCTTTTCGGCGTCGATAAGAACAAATGTTCGATTACAGCTCCAAGTATACACGCTTGTCCCAAAAAATGCAAGGGCCCTCCATCCCCATCCTGCAATCAAAGTCCCAATGATGGGACTCAGATCATTTCCGTCTTTCTGCGTGGATGTTGTATTGGTGGAAATACAAAAGGTAGGCAAAAAAACAGAAAATTCGGTTTACTTTTTAAACAGATAATATTATACTGAAAGCGTAACTTTTGGGCAGAGCGGACAATTCCGCTTTGCTTACCGTACAAATCAGAAAGGATGAGGTTTATGGCAACCCTGCCGAAATGGCTTGAAACGGCTCTTTTTTATGAAATCTATCCACAGTCTTTCCGGGATACAAATGGAGACGGGGTCGGCGATCTGCCCGGTATTCTGGAAAAGCTCGATTATATCCAGGGGCTCGGCTTCAATGCCATTTGGATGAACCCGTGCTACCTCTCCCCTTTTGGCGACGCAGGCTACGATGTGCAGGATTATAAACAGATCGCGCCCCGCTATGGCACAATGGCGGATATGGAAAAGCTCATCGCTGAAATGCACCGCCGCGGGATGCACCTTCTACTTGACTTGGTGCCGGGCCATACCTCGGAAGAGCACGAGTGGTTCCTCAAATCCAGCCAGAAGGAGCCAAACGAATACTCTGACCGTTATATCTGGACGACGCCCGACACAAAAATCGTTTTCGGCCTGAATAAAGCCCGCGGTACAAGGGAGGGGTTGTATCACTATAACTTCTATCCCATCCAACCCTCTTTGAATTACGGCTTTGCAAAGGTCACGCAGCCATGGCAGACGCCCGCAGGCGCACCTGCCGTGCAGAAAACGATTGAGGGAGTGAAAGATATCATCCGCTTTTGGTTGCAAAAGGGGGTGGATGGCTTCCGTGTAGATATGGCCTTCTCCCTTGTTAAGGATGACGGCCCCGGCCGCCCGGAGACAATCAAGGTCTGGCAGAAAATCTTCCCGGATATTTACCGCGAATTCCCGGAGGCCGCATTTGTCTCCGAATGGGGTGTGCCGTCTGAATCCATACCGGCGGGCTTCAATATGGATTTTTATTTGCAGATGAACGCGCAAGGCTTTTCCAAGCTTTTCGACTTCGGCGATCCGGAGGATCTCGATGCAACTCCCTTCTTTGATCCACGCGGCAAGGGCGACCCCAAGGTGTTTGCGGAAGAATACACGGATTTTCTCGCCAAAACAAAAGGCAAGGGCTATATCTGCCTAATCACGGGCAACCATGATATTTTCCGCCGCCCAAAGAGCATTCGTGATCTGGATATCAAGCTCGCCTATGCCTTTATTTACACGATGCCGGGTATCCCGTTTTTATACTATGGCGATGAAATTGGCATGCGGCAGATTAACGACCTGTATCCGGTGGAGGGCAGCATGTTCCGCACCGGAGCGCGCACCCCGATGCAATGGGATACCGGCAAAAACGCCGGCTTTTCCACAGCGGAGAAAGATGATCTGTATCTGCCCCTTGACCCGGATGAAAACCGGCCCAACGTCGCCCAAGAGGAACAGGATCCGAACTCCATCCTGAATTTCGTCAAAGAGATCATCGCACTGAGAAAGGAGAATCCCGCGCTGGGCAATACGGCGGATTTCCGTATCTTATTCGCGCAGGAGAATACCTATCCGCTCGTCTATGAGCGAGAAGGCAGCGGGCAAAAGCTGATCGTCGCCGTCAACCCCGCTGCGCGGGCATGTGAAGCTACACTCCCGCATCCTGTGGGGGATATTCTGTATTCCCTGGGTGGAAAAGTGGACGCCTCCGGCTGCACGCTGCAAATGGAGGGAGAAAGCTTCGTCATCTATCAGGTATAACAAAGCGCGCCCCACTCGCAGCCTGCCCGAAGCAGGGCCGCGGGTGGGGCAGCCTATTGGAATCCGGTTTTTTTAAGAGGGGAGAGGTTGTTCATGCAAGCAAAAAAAATTTTTTGTATCCTTGTGGCGGTCTGTATTCTTCTAACCGCCTTTCCCGCAGCAGCGTTCGCCACAGACCGCTGCGCATGTGGGAACGATCCTGTCATCGTCGTTCCCGGTTACACATCGTCATCGCTCTACCTCCATTACGGCACACCGCAGGAAGAGCAAATTTGGAACCTGACGGCGGAGAATACACTCCCCGTCCTACTCAAATATGTGCCACAACTCGCAAAAGGGATTGGAAAGGCCTTTTCAGGCAATTGGAACACGTTGGTGAAAGGATTGAGTAAAGCCTGTGCAGAACGGTTTGAAACGCTGCGCATGAATCCGGACGGCAGTTCCGTTTACCCAGTTTCTGTCTATCCCGACCGCGCGGAGGACGCCCGTATGAGCACCCTAAAAGCCCGCGGGCAGGAGCAGTATATCGCAGAGGCGCAAATCAGCCAGACGATTGCGGACATTGTGGGGGAGGATCATGTTTTCACCTTCACTGTAGATTGGCGGCTCGGGCAGGTAGACGCAGCCAAACGGCTCGACGATTTCATTCAGCAGGTCAAGGCGCTCACCGGTCACCAAAAAGTCAATCTTCACAGCATCAGCCATGGTGGGCAGCTCGTTGGCTTCTATCTCTTTTATTATGGGTATAAGCAAGATGTCAACAATGCCGTTTTGAATGTTCCCGCTCTGTGCGGCTCCTCTATTGTTGCGGACTTGCTCTATAATGAGGGAATATCCTTTGATGAGCACACCCTCATGCAGATGGTGCAGGCCGGCTTTGTGATGGAAAACGATTTTGACTGGCTATTTGACCTCATCCCGCTCGACATGCTGGACGAACCGGCCCGGGCGCTCATTTGGGAGGGGCTTTGGCCGATTCTGCGTTATTGTGGCAGCGTGTGGGATCTGCTCCCAGAAGCGGACTACCGTGTGCTGCGCGACCGCTATCTCGATCCAGTAGAAAACGCCGCGCTGATTGAGAAGCTCGATGAATCTCACTTCCAAGTGATGCCTCAAATGGGCGAGAGCCTGCGCCGCGCGCGCAACGAATATGGCGTCAACGTATCCATCATGGCCAGCACTGGGAACGGCCTAGCCACTGGCAGCCAAAGCAATTCCGATTTCATCATCGATACGCAGTATACCTCCGGCGCCTATTGCGCCGAGGTGGGGGAGCGCTTTCCAAACAACTATCAGCCAAAGGCAACCGTTTGCAGCAACCCTTCCCATAATCACGTCTCCCCCTCCATGGAAGTAGATGCTTCCTGCGCTTTTTTGCCGGAAAACACCTGGTTTATCGAAGGACAATTTCACGGCATGAGCTACTGGGATGACTATAGCAAATCCCTATACCTCAAGCTTCTACTCACGGATGAGCTGGAAAACGTCCGCTCCAATTCGGCCTATCCACAGTTTGAGCTCTCCCACAATCCGGCGGACGACCTTCACATTCAGTTTAACTACAGCCGCTCCTGCTATCTTACACAAGAAGACACCACACTCATCATCACCAACCTATCAAAGAAATACGGCCTGCGGCTGCGGGAGATTACCTGCTATGGCGCCCAGCTCCACTTCGCCTTTGACCAAACGGAAATTTTGGAGCCAGGTGAAAGCATGGAGATACCAATGGATGGGGCAATATCGAATGCAAAGCGGCTTTATGCGCCCGTTATCATCGATTATTACCATTGCGGTACGGTATGCCTGCCGAAAACACGCACCTTTGGCGTGAGCGTGGTGGGCGGCACGGAGGATGTGCCCGATACGGGCACATCGGAAATCATGTGCCCGGCCGTCTACACCATCTTGCTGCGGCTGATGAGGGCTGTGCTACGCGCCTTCCTGCCTGGATAACCGCATGCCTCGCAACTGAAATCTGTCCGCATAGTCTCAGATATGTCTGTGCGCCTGTGCCTGAGAGGCACCTCATGGAGGCAAAACGTCTCATTGAAGGAGCGGCTGCAAAAAGCCTCGCATTTTTCAGCCGCCTCTTTGCGCAAAAAGCACCTTTTCTCATCATAGGTTCCCTCAATTTTGAATAGGATGTAAAATTAGGGAGCCTCCAATTGACACTTTCTTATAAATCAAGTATACTGAACTATATTCGAAAAAATAGGAATGTGTGCGTTTCTAGTAGGAGGAGTTAATCAATGAAGTCCATCAAGGAGACGGTGTCCTCGTTTGCCATCCGGCAAGCACTTAATTATGCCCGGAAGGACCCGGACAAAAACCTGATGAATCTCCTGAACCTGTTCGAGAAGGCCGACATCAAAAAGGTAAACCGCGTTACATATGAAAACCTGCATAAGGTGCTCGATGATCCCAACAACAACTGGACGCGCTTTATCAAACGGATCCTGTTTGACGTGGATTCCGGCGTGCTCGACAAATTCGTCCCTGTTTTCATGAACATTGCGCTCAACAGCTACTCGCTGCGCACGCAGGCGATTGAAAAATACCACTGCAATATCCCATGGGCAATCCTGATCGATCCCACAGCCGCCTGCAACCTGCACTGCAAGGGCTGCTGGGCCGCGGAATATGGAAAAGAATCCACACTCGGCTTTGAAACTCTTTCCCGTGTTGTCAAGGAGGGCAAGGCGGTAGGCACCTTTATGTATATTTTCTCCGGCGGCGAGCCTCTGGTATGCAAAAAGGATATCATCCGCCTGTGTGAGGAGAATCCGGACTGTGCGTTTTTTGCCTTCACGAACGGCACGCTGGTTGACGATGCTTTTGTGCAGGAAATTAAGCGTGTGGGTAACTTTGCGCTGGCCTTCAGCATTGAGGGCTATGAGGATGCGACCGATATGCGTCGTGGCGACGGTACCTATCAAAAAGTACTCGCTGCAATGGAAAAAATGAAGGCGGCCGGCCTTCCGTTTGGTTACTCCGCGTGCTACCATTCCAAGAATGTGGAAGAGGTCTGCTCGAAGGAATACATCGACTTCCTGGTCAATAAAGGGGCGCTTTTTGCTTGGTACTTCACCTATATGCCCGTCGGCAAGGACGCTGTGCCGGAGCTGATTGCCAACGCCGACCAGCGCAAAAAAGCCTATGAGCTAATCCGTCAGGCACGCAAAGAGCAGCCGCTCTTCGCGCTTGATTTCTGGAACGACGGAGAATATGTGCAGGGCTGTATCGCGGGTGGCCGCCACTATCTGCACATCAATGCAAACGGTGATGTGGAGCCTTGTGCGTTTGTTCACTATTCCAATGTTAACATCAAGGATTGCTCCCTGATTGAGGCTTTGCAATCCCCCCTGTTTATGGAATATTACAAGGGCCAGCCGTGGAATGAAAACCACCTCCGCCCCTGCCCTGTGCTTGACAACCCGGAAAAGATCAAGCAGGCCGTTGAGCGCTCCGGCGCGCACTCCACCGAAATGCTCGCACCGGAGAGTGTGGATGACCTGATCGCCAAAACAAAGCCCTTTGCAGAAAAGTGGGCGCCTGTTGCGGATATGATTTGGAACGATACGGATACGGAGAAGCACAACAATCCGACTGTGATGTATCAGGCGAAAAAATAGAAACCATCGCACAGAAGAAATCATCATAAAAACCTTCGGCTGGTTAGCCGAAGGTTTTTTCTTTTCCTGTTTTCATATTGAGTACAAAAACAGCATGATTAAGTTCCACGCATCTATCGCTCACCGTGCTTCTTTAAAAAGCGGTGATAAAGCGGCATATCCTCTTCCGGCTCCGTCAAGGCCTCCAGCTCTCCGGAGCGAATCATCTCCTCAATCCTTAGCGCAATCCAAGCATCCCCGATGCCAAGCTTATATTTTTCAATCATCCGCCCAATCAGCCGCTCCTCCTGGAAGGCACCGGCTTGAGCCGAAATCTCGCGCCGGATAAACGCATCATAAAGCGTTTCCGGCACACTGGTTAACCTTCCATTCAGCATGGCGCGCAGGGGTGCATTCTCTTCCTGGAGAATTCGCCAATCGTCTGCACAGCTTTGGCAGAGTGCGGGGGGCACAAGCTTTTGCAAAGCCGGATAACGATACCATTCGCCAGGGCCTATCTCCCCCCAACTGAGCATCCTCCTAGTGTTCCCTTTCCCATCGCTTTCCCATCCCGGGAGTTGAACGGCGTATACAGGCCCTTGGTAGTCCCCCCACTGGGTCAGCCGCGCCATCATCCAATAAAACCCGCAAAGCTCATCCGGTTGATTGCTGTACCAAATGCGGATCGCTTCGCCTGCCGCCGCCCGCTTTTGAACCTCACTCCAATCACTGTTGGCCCGCAGCAGCAGCTCCTGAGCCGCTATTTGGCCTGTGCCCCTGGGGAAAACGCCATATAGCTGCTCTAATGCCTGCCGCCGCCGCATCCCGGGCGCATCTTCTGAAATATCCCCTATGCTCAGCATCAGCCCGAAGCCGTAGACGTCCGCCGTGTTGCCGCCCATTGGGGCGCCGCTTTCCCACGCAAGCCGCTCAGCTTCCTCCGCTTCCCGCTGTGCGGCCCGCTTTTCTCTTTTAGATGGTTTTCTACCGTCTGATCGGCTGATGATAACACCGATGCAACCGCCCGGATAGACCCCCTGTCCATAATGCTGTGCCATTTTCAGGCTACCGCATGCACTATCGCTAAAAACAATCTCTAGCACGATGGCGCATCTCCCTTTTTAAGCAAATGAAAAAAGCGCCCCGAGCTGCCTCGGAGCGCCTTTTTTGCCGCATAAATTATTGCAAAAAGTCAGAAACTTCTCTGATTTATGCCTGCTCTTCCTTCTGCTTTGCGAAGCACTCGCTGCAATACACCGGGCGATCCTCGCGCGGGCGGAACGGAACCTTTGCTTCGCCGCCGCAAGATGCACAGGTAGCAATGAACATTTCACGCTCGGGCCTGGCTGCATTCTTACGGGCGTCGCGGCAAGCTTTGCAGCGCTGGGGCTCGTTTACAAAGCCCTTCGCTTCATAAAACTCCTGCTCGCCGGCAGTGAAAACGAATTCCTCGCCACACTCTTTGCAGATGAGAGTCTTGTCTTCGTACATGTTTTTTACCTCGCTTGAAAAAAGTATTTTGCCCTCGGGCGGAATCGCACCGCCGCCGTTGGATGAAACAACGCGCTATTACTAAGATACCGGGCGTATGAAGTTATGAAACGGGTGCGCAGCACCCTTGTCCCCATCGATCAGCCTTCTGCCATAAACCTCAGCTTGCGCCTTACCCTCTGCAATGCGTTGTCCACCGA
>ENA-OQDA01000141-OQDA01000141.1-human-gut-metagenome-genome-assembly--contig:-NODE-141-length-30418-cov-5.523192_pt1 | contig 30418 bp, 23 predicted proteins | sample MGYA00242771_ERZ504603 | MGnify/ENA primary metagenome ERZ504603 (study PRJEB26092, sample SAMD00036328) | human gut metagenome | host: Homo sapiens | study: EMG produced TPA metagenomics assembly of...
GCCCTTTCCGACCATTACCGGTTTATATGTTCCCACAAAATTTGCGTAACTGTAATCAGGATGGAATGTTACACGCTCATAATGCTGTAATGCCCTCCTCAAATGTGGATTTCTGGAAGAAAAAGCTGAACGGGAATCGTTTGCGTGATGAGCGAAACAAGAAGGCACTTACTGAAATGGGATGGAATGTAATCGTAATATGGGAATGCCAACTTAAAAAATGTAAACGGGATCAGACATTAGAGGATCTGTATCTCGAAATCATTTCTCATGCCATATAGGCAAAGTGCCATAATTGCTGCGCTCACAATAGTTTTATCCACTCCACTACCCAAAAAGCAGTCTTGTCCACTCCACATACCCCAAAAAGTAGTTCTTACGACTCCACTATGCCTTTGAGCGAACTTATCGATGTTAGAAAAATGCCCGTTTGCGGGAACTTATCAACGCACAAAAATTCCTGGTCAAAAGATCAGGAATCCAGTATTTTCAACGTTTATAACGTATTCCATTATTTTACTTTTGACATCAATACTACCGTCTCCACATGCTTGGTCATCGGGAAGTTGTCGTAGGATTTCATGTATACGGGTTCGTAGCCGTTCATTTTGAAAAGTTCCAGATTCATGCACATGGTTTTCGGGTTGCAGGAGATGTACAGGATTTCCGGGATGTCGTACCGGCACAGCATGTGCACCACTTTGTCGTGCATGCCGGCTCTCGGTGGGTCGACCACAATCATGTCCGGTTTTTCCGTCAGCTCGTCCAACTTTTTCCGAACATCACCGCACAGGAATTCGCAGTTGGTAATTCCGTTCAGCTCCGCATTGTGCCGAGCGGCTTCCACGGAATCCTCCACGATTTCCACGCCGTAGACTTTCTTCGCCTTCAGCGCCATCAGCTGCGTGATTGTGCCGGTGCCGCAGTACAGATCGTATACTGTTTTTTCATGAATGTCCGGCAGCAGGTTCAGCGCATCGGAATACAGACGCTCCACCGCATTGATGTTGGTCTGGAAGAAGGCGAAAGCCTTCACCTGGAATTTCAAGCCCAGAATTTCTTCGTAATAGAAATCCCGGCCGTAAAGGATTTTCGTGCCCTCGTCGATTACCGCATCCGCCAGGCTGTCGTTGAACGTACGAACGATACCCACCAGCGTATTGTCCAGCTCCAGTCCCTGAAGCAGCTCCACGTATCCGGCTTCGTCAAAGCCCTCCTCGCTGCTGGTGATGATGTTCACCAACACCTCGTTAGAGCGAACACCATGGCGCACCACCAGATTCCGCAGCAAGCCCGTATGAGTTTTTTTATGGTAAAAAGAATATTCTCTCTCCCTGCAGAAGTTCAGGGTGGCCGACAGAATCCGATTGAAATCTTCCGGTACCAGCTGACATTCATCGCAGGTAACGATGGACATGAAGCGACCCTTCTGATGCATGCCCAGCTCCAGAGGTCCGCCGATTTCCACATCTCCGAAGGTATATTCCATCTTGTTTCGATACCGGTACGGGGTCTCCGCCGGAACCATTCCCTGATACACGGAGGCATCCACGTGGAATCGGTCGAAAAGGTCCAGCACCTGCTGATTCTTCAGTCGATACTGCTCTTCATAGGGAACGCCCTGGTGCAGGCAGCCGCCGCAAAGGCCGTTCAGCTTACATTCTTTAAAATTCTCCATATTTGTCATAGAACTCCTTCTTGTATTCGACGAAACGGTCTTCCTCAATGGATTTTCGAATATTTTTCATCATGTTCACCAGGAAGTGAATGTTGTGCTCCGAGAGCAGCATGGAGCTGAGAATCTCGTTGGATTTGAAAAGATGTCTCAGGTACGCTCTGGAATAATTTCGGCATACGTAGCAGTCGCATTCCGGATCCAGTGTGCTGAAATCTCTCTGATGCACGGCGTTTTTGATGTTCACATTTCCGTGGGAGGTCATGGCTACGCCGTGTCTCGCCAGACGGGTCGGCAGTACGCAGTCGAACATATCCACGCCGCGCTCGACGCCTTCGAATAAGTAATCCACGGTGCCAACCCCCATGAGGTAGCGCGGTTTTTCTTTTGGCAGATAATCCACACAATCGTCCAGCACATCCAGCATAATGTCCTTCGGCTCTCCGACGGACAGTCCGCCGATGGCATAGCCCGGCAGGTCCAGATCCACGATCTGCTCCGCGCTGATTCTCCGTAGATCCTTGAACATTCCGCCCTGCATGATTCCGAAGAGAGACTGCTGCTCCGTGTTTTGGTGGTGGTCCTTGCATCGCTTGAGCCAGCGGGTGGTCCGCTCCAGAGAACGCACCACGTACGGCTTCTCCGCTTCGTATTCCACGCATTCGTCGAAGGCCATGATGATATCCGCCCCCAGCGCATTCTGGATGTCGATGGACGTCTCCGGTCTCATCATGTGCTTGGATCCGTCAATGTAGGATTTGAAGGTAACTCCTTCCTCTGTGATTTTACGGAATTTACCCAGGGAAAAAACCTGGAAGCCGCCGCTGTCCGTGAGAATCGGGCGGTTCCAATTCATGAACTTGTGAAGTCCGCCGGCATCTCGAACGATATCCTCGCCGGGTCTCAAATAGAGATGGTAGGTGTTTCCCAGAATGATTTCGGCACCGGTGGCCTCCACATCCTCCGGTTTCATGGCTTTCACCGTAGCCTGAGTGCCCACCGGCATAAATACCGGGGTTTCAATGGTGCCGTGGGGAGTGGTAATCCGTCCCCTGCGGGCACGAGTTCTGGTATCCTGATGAATTAATTCATATGTTACTGCGTTGCTCATAGTACCTCTTTATTTCTTGATTAATATTGCAATCTCTCGGGGATTATTCAATCAGCATTGCATCTCCGTAGCTGAAGAAGCGATATTTTTCCCGAACCGCTTCTTCGTACGCTTCCAGAATGTGTTCCCGATCGTATAATGCGGAAATCAGCATCAGAAGTGTGGACTTCGGAAGATGGAAATTGGTGATCAATGCTTTTACAATTTTAAATTCATATCCCGGATAGATGAAAATTCCGGTGCTGTTGTGGCCGGCCTGAATCCGGAATCCCTCCGGCGTCTCCACAGCCGCACTCTCCAAAGTTCGGGTGGACGTGGTGCCCACGGAGATGATCCGCTGACCCGCGTCGATGGCGTCGTTGATGATCTTTGCATTCTCCTCCGTCACCGAATACTCCTCGAAATGCATGTGGTGCTCCTCGATATTCTCACATTTTACCGGACGGAAGGTGCCGATGCCCACGTGCAAGGTGACATAGGCGATTTTCACGCCCTTCTCTTCGATTTCCTTCAGCAGCTCTTTGGTAAAATGAAGTCCGGCTGTCGGTGCGGCTACCGATCCGTCAATACGGCTGTATACCGTCTGATAGGTTTCTTTGTCCGCGTCGTCCGCCGGCCGCTCGATGTAGGGCGGAAGTGGCATGCTGCCCAGCTCTTCCAGCCGCTCCATGAAAATGCCTTCGTACTCAAAACGAACCTTCCGGGTTCCCTGATCCGGATCCTGGAAACCCAGAATATGGGCCTGGAACAGGTGCTCGGAATCGAACACTACCGTGTCTCCTTCCTTCAATCTCTTTCCCGGGCGAACCATGGTTTCCCACACATCCCCTTCCAGCCGCTTAATCAGCAGGAATTCAATGTGGGCTCCCGTCACCGCCTTTCGCCCGAACAGTCTGGCGGGAATTACCCTGGAATCGTTCAGAACCATGCAGTCTCCCGGTTTCAGATAGTCCAAAAGTATCGTGAAAATGGCGGTGCTCAATGCTGTTCTTCTCCCGGTTCAGAACCCATCAGTCGGCAGGAATCTCTTTGTTGTGCCGGGGTCTGAGCAATCAGCTCCTCCGGCAGGTGATAATCAAAATCTTCTAATTCATGTGTTTCCTTCTTTTTTATATAATATGATTTTTGTTTCGTTCGGCTTTCCCGAATCTTGTTTTTACTTTTCCGAATAGAGCGCCATCAGCCCCAGATGCTCGTAAGCCTTCCGGGATGCCATCCGTCCCTTCTGCGTCCGATACATCAGCTCGGACTGAATCAGGTACGGTTCGTTCACATCCTCCAGCGTCACTCGCTCTTCGCCGATTGCAGAAGCGATGGTCTCGATTCCCACCGGGCCGCCGTTGAAGCCCTTGATAATCGTGGTGAGAATCTCTCGATCCAGCTTCTCCAGTCCCAGGTCATCGACCCCCAAAGCATCCAGCGCTTTCCGGGTGATATCGATATCCACGTTTCCGTCCTGAATGACCTCCGAAAAATCCCGCACCCGCTTCAGCATGCGGTTGGCGATTCGCGGCGTCCCTCGGGAACGTTTCGCCAGCTCCGTCAGGGACTCTTCATCGATGCGCACGTTCATCACCCGCGCCGACCGGCGGAGGATTTCCTTCAGTTCCTCCACGGTATAGAAATCGAATTTGCAAATGATTCCGAACCGATCCCGAAGCGGTGCCGAAAGGCTTCCCGCCCGCGTAGTGGCGCCAATTAGGGTAAAATGAGACAGGTCAATCCGAAGGGACCGAGCCGATGGGCCTTTTCCGATGACGATATCCAGCGCATAGTCTTCCATGGCGGAATACAGCACCTCTTCCACCGACCGATTCAGCCGGTGAATCTCGTCGATGAAAAGCACATCGTTTTCATTCAAATTGGTCAGAATGGCGGCCAGATCTCCGGCTCTTCCGATGGCCGGGCCGGATGTGATTTTGATATCCACGCCCAGCTCGTTGGAAATGATTCCCGCCAATGTTGTTTTTCCCAGTCCCGGCGGTCCGTAGAAAAGCACGTGATCCAGGGACTCACCCCGCATCTTTGCCGCCTCGATGTATATGGATAAATTCTCTTTATTTCCCGACTGCCCACAGTACTCGCTGAGATATTGAGGACGAAGGGTATGTTCCCCCTCCAAATCCGAGGGCTGCATCTGTCTTGATGTAATCTGTTCTTCCATAAATATGGTAATTTCCTTTCCTACATCAGGAATTTCAGGGACTTCTTGATGTATTCTTCGATGGTCAGATCATCCTCCGGCACGTGACCGATGGCTTCCTCCGCCTCTGCTTTACTGTATCCCAAAGTGGTCAGGGCCACCACCGCGTTGTTCCGTTCGTCGGAGAACAGTACCGCCGATTCCGTCGCGATTTCCGCATCCTGAATCGGAACGGCACTCACCTTGTCCGCCAGTTCCAAAATCACCCGTTCCGCCGTTTTCTTTCCAACGCCCTGCGCCTTCGCAATGGATTTGGCATCCTTATGCATGATAAACGCTTTAATCTGGTTCACCGTGCCGATGGACATGATGGCCAGACCGGCTTTCGGCCCCACGCCGTTCACTGTCAGCAGCTGCTCGAAAAGAGTCAGCGCATCCCGGTCATTAAAACCGAACAGGGACATGCCGTCGTCCTTCACCTGCATATACGTATACAGTTGAACCACATCTCCCTCCCGAGCATTCAGCACCGGCGAGGTATCCGCCACGTGAATCCGGAAACCGATTCCGCCCTGCGTCTCCACCACGATGGATCCTTTCTCATAAAAAAGATATTTTCCCGTAATATGTCTAATCATCCTATCACCCTGTTATTTCTGGAATGCGCATGGCAAATGGCCGCCGCCACCGCATCCGCCGTGTCATCCGGCTTCGGTACTTCCTTCAAATTCAGAATTACCTTGACCATATTCTGCACCTGTTTTTTCTCCGCCCGGCCGTAGCCCACCAGCGCCTGCTTAATCTGCAGCGGCGTGTACTCCGAAACACGAAGTCCGTTCCGCTCACACGCCAAAAGGGCAACGCCTCTTGCCTCGCCCACTTTAATCGCCGTAGTTGTATTGCTGTTAAAAAAAAGTTCCTCAATGGACGCCTCTTCCGGCTGGTATTTCTGAATCACTTCATTCAGCCCGTCAAACAGCTGATTCAGCCGCTGCGGCATCGGTGTATGCGCCTCCGTTTCAATGGATCCGTAATCTACGGTTCGAAAACGATTTCCGTTATAATCCAGGATTCCGTATCCCATGATGGCATACCCCGGATCGATTCCAAGTATTCTCATTCTTCTAAAACTCCTCGGGCTATTTTACCAAAAAACGCTTCCTTTGTCTAATAGCCCGGCCGGCTTCGCATGCGGCCGGATATTGCAAAATCTCGATTATTCTCGATAAATGTGTACTGAAGGGGAATTTTTTTTATGGCATAATCAGCATAAGGAGGTACTCAATATGACAACTGTATTTTTAAAAGTAATTTCCGGCATTCTGCAGCAGCACGAGGAACTGCTTCGGAAGTACAAGAAGAAGGCGCTGACGTTAAAGGATTACGACGGAATCTTTCTCAAGGCTCGCACAACCGGCGGACGAACCTATTTCACCGGCCACCGGCCCGGCAAGAAGCCGAAATATATCGGCAACGAGAAGCACACTACAGTACAACGAATTCCGAATCTTCGCGAAGCGGAATTGTCATTAGATACAGCTCAGAAATGGTATCAGAAGCTCTTGGAATTAAAGGAATCTATACCGGTGAAATATCCCGAAAAATGCACTGTTTCCACCATTGACGGAACGCTGGTGCGCAGCCGGATTGAAGCGATTATCTACGACCACCTGGTCAGTGCCGGATTGCTTGTGATTTATGAATTTCCGATTATCATCGAAGGCCGCATCGTCTATCCGGATTTTCTGATTTTGCATCCGCTGACCGGGAAGCTATATATTCTGGAACATCTCGGTTACTGGTATCACGATGCAAAGGGTGCCGGGTACCGCAACAATTTCTGCATCAAAACCGTCGAGCTCGCCTCTCTCGGCTTTGTTTTGGGCAAAAATATTCTCACAACCTTTGAAGACGGCGGCGGTACCATCGATACAGAAAAAATAGATAAAATGATCCAACGAGAATTCTTTACGAGTCCGACTGTCCAGGAAAAAACAACGGGCGTCAATCCCGAGGAATTTCTGAAACAGCAAATGCAGGCACAGGCAGCAGCGCGGATGGCCGGATAGGAACAACTTTTATCGAATTATATAATATTCATGATAATAAATTTTTATCCGTTTTTGTGAATGCCTGTGATATAATCAAACTAATCATAAGATGGGCGCAGACCCATGCGGCATTTCAGGAGGACCCCATGCGTTATTCGAGACAGAACAAGATACTTGAGATTATCGCCAACAATGTAGTAGAGACCCAGGATCAGCTTCAGGATTTGCTGAACCAGGCCGGTTTCAAAGTGACCCAGGCGACAATTTCCAGAGACATCAAGGAGCTTCAGCTGGTCAAAGCATTGGCCGGAAACGGAAAGTATAAATATACAGCCGGGAAATACGATGAACAACCGATTTCCGACCGGTTCATTAAGATTTTCCGCGAAACCATCATTTCCACCGCACATGCCGGAAATCTGATTGTCATCAAAACCTTGTCCGGCTGCGGAAATGCAGCTGCGGAAGCCATTGACTGTCTGGAATTGGACCACGTGGTGGGTTCTATTGCCGGCGATAATACCATGCTGATAATCGTGGACAAAGAAGAGAATGTCGCCGAGATTATCAGCATGTTCGAAAACATGATTTCCAAGAGGGATAGAAATGATTAATCGAATTATCATCGATAATTTTGCAACCATAGAACACCTTTCCTTCGATTTAACGGAAGGGCTGAACATTATCACCGGTGAAACCGGTGCCGGCAAATCCGTACTGGTGGAAGCCATCAGTACTGCTTTGGGTGGACGGGCGGACATTTCCATGGTTCGAACCGGAACTGCCAAGGCCCGCATTCAGATTGCCGGAACTTTAGAGGGGGAAGACGTCATCATCGTCCGAGAATTGATGGCCTCCGGAAAGAGTATCTCCAAACTCAACGGAGAAATGGTGACCCTGGCCCAGCTTCGGAAATTCTGCAGCACCTTTGTGGATATCCACGGCCAATACGACAACCAGGTGATTCTGGACCCACAGAACCATCTGGAGATTACGGACCGCTACCGCCACAAGGAACTTTCCGGCGAACTGGATACACTACACGACCTCTACCAACAGTATTCAGAACGGAAGAAATCCTACAACTCCCTTCGCTCCGAAGAGGCGGAAGCACTTCGGCAGCAGGACTTCTACCGATTTGAATCGGACTACATCCGGAACCTGAATCTTTACGACGGCGAGGATGATGAGCTCAAGGAACAACTGGAGCTCATGAAGAACAGTGAAAAAATATATTCCGCGGTGAACGGAGCGTACGACAACCTCTATGAAAAGGACGAGTCCGTGCTTTCCGGTCTTCGAAAAGCCATCGACGGACTGCAGACCATCGCCTCCCTCAGCGAAGATTTTGAGAGTTTCGCCCAGACCCTGGACGAGAACTACTACAGCATCGTGGACATCTCCGATGCCCTTCGGGACATGCGATCTTCCCTGAACTACTCCGATGCGGACATCGACCGGGCTTCGGAACGCCTCAGCATCATCGAAGATGCCAAGCGAAAATACCGCATGAGCATCCCGGAAATCATCGCATACGGCGAAGAGCTTGCGGGAAAACTAAATATCATCGACAATTTCGATGCCGAGATTGAGCAGCGGCGGAAGGATATGGATGAAGCCTATGCCCGGCTGGAAAAACAAGCCGACCGAGTCAGCGACCTCCGAAAGAAAAACGGGGAACAGCTCACCCAAGCGTTGACACGAGAACTGAAGGATTTGGCTTTCGCCAATTCCGAATTTGCCATTCACACCACGCGCCTTCCGGAAATCGGTCCCAACGGCTACGATGCCATGGAGTACATGATTTCCACCAACCCGGGAGAGCCTCTGCGGCCTCTTTCCCGCATCGCTTCCGGCGGTGAAATTTCCCGAATCATGTTGGCTTTCAAGCACATCATCGGCGACAACGATTCGGTGGAAACCATGATTTTCGATGAAATCGACACGGGAATCAGCGGAAAAACCGCCCTGGTGGTGGGCAAAAAAATGCGGGAGATTTCGGAACATCACCAGATTCTCTGCATCACCCACCTACCTCAGATTGCGGCTTACGGGAATTCCAACTTCCGGATTCAGAAGAGCCTGTCAGAAAATTCCACCCACACGGATATCCTCCGGTTGGATGAGGACGGTAAAATCCACATGCTGGCGGGCATGATCAGCGGAGATCCGGACAGCACCAGCGCACTGGATGCCGCACGGGAACTGAACGCCTCTGCCGCGGTAAAATAAAAGTGAAGAGCCCTGTTTTGAGGCTCTTCACTTTTTTTAGATGCATCGCCCGTAACGGATTGTGTTTGGTTGTCGCATCTTCGTCCGATCTTCTAGTTATCCGCATCAGTATCTTTTTTGTTTTTATCATTATCTGTATTGTGTTTTTGTTTTCTAAATTGACTTAAGTACAAATCAATTTCCGGTATTTTCCGAACAAAGCGGTACAATAAGTAAAACATGCCTGCGTAAATGAAGATGTTTATTACCAGAATCGCAAGTTGAAGTAATGTGTTCATATTCTTCACCTCTTTGTTTTAGAACAGTTTTACGTGTAATCTCCATCCCTGTTCTTACATTATAAAGGATTTACGCTCTTGTGTATATTAAATTATAATTTTTATATTCCTGTTTTTTTGAATTAAATTTAACTTGTTTTCTGTTCCATCCCTACACATGCAGAATAAACGCTTCCAGGGCGGCCCGGTCGCTCAGATTTCCCCGCTTGATGTCCCGATCCGCGTTGTACAGCTGAATCAGCAAATCGCGAATTCTGTTTTTGCGGAATTTCTTCGCGGCGCCGTAGGCCTTCTTGAACCGGTATTCGTTGACGCCGATTTCCTTTGCCATCCGCTTTAGGTCCACCCCCTTCTCGATGGCCAGGTGGGCATCGTACATCATCTCGAACTGACTGATGAGAAGGCCGATGACCTGAAATGAGGCTTTGGGGTCCTCATACAGGATGTGCTCCGTCAGGGTGATGGCCGTCTTCCGATTGCCGCTCATGAGGGCATCGATAAGGTGGAACACGAATTTGTCCGCATCTCCCGCCATCAGATCCTCGATTTCCTCGTTGGTAATCTGCTCTCCCTCCGTGGAATAGAGGATTTTGTGGAGATCGTTCTCCAAGTCGTCCAGGCGATAGACGCTCTCTTCGTTATAATAACCGGACAGGTCAATCAGGTAGTTCAGTTGGTTCCGGGTCATCTGCTTTCCCGCCGCCTTGACCCGCTTCCCGATAAAGCCTTCCAGCTCCGCCCGGTTCAGAGTATTCATCTCGTATCCGGAAGATTTCTGCAGGAGCTTCTTTCCGTAGGCCGTCAGACCGCAGTTTCGAGGGCTGGAATCTTTGTAGTACTGCGCATCCACCGTCATAATAATCATGGAAGCGTACTCACTGTGATCCGCCCCGGCCGCGTACTCCAGCAGTCGGGCACCGGCCCCTTCCTGGAATTCCTTCAGCTCTTCCTTCCCCTTCTTCTGGAAAAGCCACGGATAATTTCGAACGATCAGCACCCGGTGGCCGGGGAACATGGATGGGGTCCGGGCCATGCCGATGACTTCGTCGATATCCGCCTGGGCACCGTCGAATTCGTGAACGTTCTGTGCCTGGAACTCCTTCCCGCCGTACTTTTTCTTCAGCTGGTTCACCGCCCAGTGCACCAGGAAATTTTCCTTTCCCGTGAGCATCACCACGTTGTTGAACATGCTGCTCCGCAAATCTTTTCGAAACTCTTTATATGACATCTAATTCATCATCCTATCTACTATAATCTTATTCCGTCGCACCCGCAGCCCGATGGCCCCGTGCCGGTCATTTCGGTACACCGGAATATTCCGCCGCTTCAGCTTCTCCAGCGTCTCCTGGTGAGGATGCCCGTAACGGTTCTTTTTCCCCACCTGAATCACCGCCGCTCTCGGGCGCACCGCATCCAGAAATGCCTCGCTGCTGCTGCTGTGACTTCCGTGATGGGCCACCTTCAACACATCGCATCGAAGCTCCTGCGTACCTGCGTAGTATTTTACCATATCCGCCTCGCCTTCCTCAAGGAGGTCGCCGGTCACCAGGATGCGGATGCCCCGGTAATCGATCCGATAGACCCCGTTCAGGAGATTCTCGTCGCTGCTTTCCGCCTCCGTCACCCCGCCCGGCAGCTCTTCGGATTCCGGCCACAGGACTTTCACGGACATTTCATCGGAGATTCGAATCACCTCTCCCCGCCGCAGCAGCCGCGCCCCCTTGGGCGTCTCCGGAAGTCCCCGGTACACCCCCGGCAGCGCAAATGCTTTTACCGGCAAAACCTCCGATAACGCCTGCACCCCGCGATAATGATCCATATGAAGGTGGGTGCAAATGGACAGATCCAGCGTCCGCGCCCCGTTTTTCAGCAAATAGGGCTGCAGCGTACCCGTGCCCACGTTCCGTTTGGAATCACCGCCCCCGTCGATGAGCACGTTCTTGCCGCCGCTTCGCAGATGAATGGCATCTCCCTGCCCCACGTCGATAAAAACAACCTCGGCCCCGGCCAGAGGATTCCGAAATCCCAAAACCAGCAGCAGGGCGGGAATCGTCAGGATTAAAAAGAGACGCCGAAGATTCGTTCCATCCCGCCGAAGAACCATCACCCGAAACAGTTCGGAACTCAGGAACAGGAGTATCAGATAGAACAGGATGAGCTCCGCCGTCCCCGCGGAGGTGAAGCTCCCGCTGAGACTTCCGTTCATGTGGAGCATCCGATTCAGTCCCACCAGCAGTTCGGTAAGCCGGCTTATGCTTTCTGCCGGAATGCCGCCGGATGAAATCAGGCCGCTGAACAGAAACAGGATGACCCCGCAGGGAACCAGCACCGATGCCAGGAAAATAATGGGCAGGTTGATCAGTACCGTCAGCGGATTGAACCGATTGAAGGCGTATATCTGAAAGGGAATCATCATCATCTGGAGCGACATCAGAGAGGCAAGCCCCTCGCCCAGAAAATGGCTCAGCGGCCGGGTGAGGAAGGCCATTCCCAGAATCGCCAGGTAGGACATGATGAAACCGGTCTGAAACAGCTGATACGGCTGCACCATCAGCACACCAAAAGCTGCTGCGGCGGTGCCCGTGGTGAGGTCGAAGGCGCGATTGAGATACATCCCGCTCATGGAGAGGATGGCAATCAGCACCGCCCGCAGGGTAGACGGGCTCCACTCCGTGAGCTCGCCGTAGAGAATCAGCACCAGAAAAATCCCCATCGTAATCTTCCAATACTTCCGCTTCCGAGCCAGGGCGTTTAAGAGCGCAATTAAGAACCCCACGTGCAGTCCGCTGACCGCCAGGATGTGGGCAGTTCCGTTTTCCGTGAATTCCCGATAGGTTTCTTCCTCCAGTTCCCCTCGGTCGCCGAAGAGAATGCCCTTCAAAAAACCCCGCACCGTCGGCCGATGGCGAAATTTATCCAGAAAATCGTTTCTCCGCTGCTGCAGCTTCCGGTGGAAAACATCCGTCGGACGGCGGGATGTGCTGCGTGTTCGGATTCCTTGCGCGTTTACGGTGTACACAATCCCCTTCCCCTTTAAATGCAGGCGGTAGTTAAAGCATCCCGGATTTCGGGCCTCTTCCGGAAGGGACAGTTCCCCGGACACCCGAGCAACGGTTCCCACGGAAAGGGGGCTTCGATTCTCCGAATAGTCTCGGCACAGAATCCGGCGGCGGCCGGAAGGAAGATGGGCGGTGCCCTCATAGGCGATGTACTTTTCCTGCTCCCGGACGTGGAGGATTTTCATTTCTTTGAAGGCGATTTGGTCCCGCTTCAGCAGGGTCTCGTCGGTGTAATAGCGGTTGTAGTTCAGTGCGAAATTGAAAAATCCCACCATCAGAAAAAGAAGCATGACGCGAAGCTGTTTTCGCGTCATGCCGTACTCTTTACCCATCTGTTCCGAAATTGCGGCGAAGCTCCCGGCAATCCCGGCAAGAAGGAGGATTCCTTCCACCGGCCGGTGCCGCTCCAGACATATGTACCCTGCGGTAATTCCTGCAATCAGCATTCCCGTGTATATCATCAATTTTCTGCGATCCATGGGAACATTATACTGCAGGAACTTTTCCCCTTCAGTACACGTTTACTTTCATCGGGAATCTTTTAAACCTGCTTTGGAGTCAATCGACTCGCCTTACTCTTCATCGGCCCCGCTGTTTTCGAAATCGTGAATGTTGTACAAGTTGATATGCAGCTTGCCCTTTTTCAGGCTGTAGGTGATTCCGTCGCCGTTTGCATGCTGGTAGCAAGTCCGGCCGTCACTCATTTTCTGCTTTTTCAAACCGGCCTTCTTTACCGCGGCCAAGTATTTTTTTACCTGATCCTTGCTCACCTTCTTGTAGTAGATGTGAACATCCGGATCCTCGCCCCAATGTTCGGTATCGTAACGGAGTTTGCCGAACTTTGCGCCAAAGTCCGGAACCTTCGTTCCTTGATACTTGGACGGAACCGTTACCTTGCAATGCATCTTCACGCCGTTTCTCACAGCGGTGATGGTGCACTTGCCCGCTTTTCGAGCAGTAATCTTGCCCTTGGAATTCACCGTCGCCACCTTCTTGTTGGAAGTGGTCCACTTAATTTTTCCGGAGCCGCCGGTAACTCTCTGCTGATAATATGCCGTATTATGAATGGTCGTTTTCTTGCTTCTGAGCTTCGGATTCCGTACGTATACGGTGCACACATACTTCTTTCCCTTGTGAACCGCGGTTACTTTGCACTTTCCGGCTTTCTTTCCTTTAATCTTTCCCTTGGAAGATACCGTTGCAATCTTCTTGGAAGAAGTCTTCCATTTCACCTTCGATGTCGCCCCCAGCAGTTTGTTGGTCTGGGAACTCTGCTTCCACAGCGTCACCTTTGTGTACTTGAGGTGCGGAACAACCGTTACCTTACAGGTAATTACCTTTCCGTTCGGGAAGGTTGCCTTAATAGTGCACTTACCGGCCTTCAGGGCGGTCACTTTGCCATCCTGGTCCACCGTTGCCACCTTTTTATTGGTGGTTTCCCAATACACGTCGATGAAGGATCCTGCCGGATTTTCATTGATTACCGACAGCTGCATTTTCTCGCCGGCCTTTATCTTCGCCGACGTCTTGCTCATGTCTCCGGAATCGGCGTATGCATCCTCCTCACCATCCGGCTCTTCCGAATCGATCAAATTATCCGGATCGGTTGAATTCGGCGTACCCATTTCGGTTTGCGGAGTCCCGTTCGGGGGTTCGCTTCCATTTCCGGTATCACCGAATGCCACCATCGGAAGCATCGAGAAAAATACCGCTCCTGCCACAAGAATGGTAAAAAATTTCTTCTTCATGGCAAACCTCCTTTCTGTTCATCATCGGGCTTGCTCTCCGACTCTGAATCCGTCGGCCGCCCTATTGCGCAGTGCTTCGTACTGTCATTTTAAACTGTTTGGTTATTTTTAACAGCACTCGAAAGAGTACATTTGACAAATCCGAAGATTCCGTTTAGACTTTTAAAATCACTATTGTGTCGTTTGAGTTTACGTTATAAAATTCCATTATAGATAAAAAAAAGAAAGGGTGGTCCTTCATGAGTACGAATTCAAGCAGCACCCATCTGATGACGGAAGGAAATATTCTCAAGGAAATTCTTCTGTTTTCCGTCCCATTGATTCTGGGAAACCTGCTGCAGCAATTTTACAATACCTTTGACTCCATCATCGTGGGAAAATTCGTCGGCGCCAATGCACTGGCAGCCGTGGGATCCAGCGGTTCCCTGATTTTTCTGATTATCTCCTTCGCCCAGGGTGCCGCCGTGGGTGCCGGAGTTATCGTCTCTCAATACCTGGGGGGACAGAATCGAAACGGTGTTCAGAAAGCGGTTCATACATCCATCGCCATCGCCCTTTTTCTGGGCGTTGTCATGAGTATCCTGGGGGTTCTGGTCAGCCGGCCGCTGCTCCTCTGGATGGATACGCCGAAAGAGGTCTTGCCGGAATCCATCGTCTATCTGAAAATTTATTTTGCGGGAACGATTTTTACCGTGCTGTATAACATGGTTTCCGGCATACTGAATGCTGTGGGAAACTCCAAGCGTTCGCTGATCTATCTGGCCATCGCTTCCATCACCAATATCGTCTTGGATATTGTCCTGGTAGCCCTCCTGCGGATGGGCATTGCCGGTGCGGCCATCGCTACGGTATTCAGCCAGTTCATTTCCTGTGTGTTCTCCATGCGCTTCCTGCTGAAGACAAATGAATCCTATCAGGTTTCCCTGAAGAAAATCCGCTTCCACAAGATGGTGTGCATTCGGATTATCAAGGTGGGCCTTCCGGCAGGAATCCAGAACACGGTCATCGCCATCTCCAACGTGCTGGTACAGGCCAGCGTCAACGGCTTCGGGGCGACGTCGATGGCCGGCTTCGGGGCTTACCTGAAGGTCGATGGATTCAACATCCTTCCGGTGATGAGCATCAGCATGGCGGTTACCACCTTCACCGGACAGAATTTCGGCGCCGGAAAGCTGGACCGGGTGAAGAAGGGGATGAACAAGACCCTGTGGATCGGCATCATCTACACCATCGTCACCGGGGCTCTGATTCTGCTTTTCGCCGACCCGATTATGCGCCTGTTCACCGACGATTCGGGGGTTGTGGCCTACGGGAAGCAAGCCATGCACTACTTCTGTCCGTTCTACTGGCTGCTGAGCATCCTTCACGGACTGGCGGGAACCATCCGAGGAACGGGAAAGAGCATTCCGCCGATGGCAGTGCTGCTGATTTCCCTCTGCCTCTTCCGGATTTTCTGGATTCAGCTGATTCTGCCTCACTACACCACAATTGACGGTATCTTCGTGCTGTACCCGATCTCCTGGGCCGTGGGTGTCGTGCTGATGATTCTCTACACCATATTTGGACACTGGCTCTATCCGGTGAACCACAAGAACAAATTTCATCAAGAATAACAAAGGATTGCGACAATACAACGCGTCATACGAAAAAATGCGGCCCCATCCGGAGCCGCATTTTCGTATGCTCATTATTCTATTCGTTCACCGCTTCATCTTCTATCGGAACCACCGTCACACCCGGCATTTCCATTTCCTTCGGATTGATATCCGAAAGCGCGTATGCAACGTTGTACGCATGGTCGCCGCAGCGTTCCAAATCCGTTACCAGATTGGTGAAGATGACTCCTGCCAACGGATCGCAAGTATTTCCCATCAGACGAACGATATGGTGATCCACCAATTCCTTCTCCTGACGGTCCAGTCGGTTCTCCAGCTTCTCAATCCGCTGCAACGGAATGGTCTCTCCGGATTCAAATACATCTACCGCCAACTCCACGATTTCTACCGCATCCCTGGCCATCATGTACAGTTCATCCCGGGCATCCGGCGACATAAGGCTGTGCTTTGCCAGCATCTGCTCCGCATACTCCACGATGTTCACCGCATGATCCGACAGACGCTCGAAATCCGTTATGGTAATGGAGAACTCGGACATATGCTTTAAGCCTTCCGAACCGAAGGCGAAATCTCGAAGATCCGCCATTCCCTCATCGATCAAATCGTTGAGAATATCCACGCTGTCTTCCCGAATCCGGATCCGTTCCGCCTTGGACGTATCGTAGTCAAAGAAGCATTCCACCGATTCACGCAGGTTCTTTGCCGCAATGCGTCCCATTCTGGCAATTTCCAACTGGGTCTGACGAAGGGCGATACTGGTTGGCATCTTCTTCACATTGATCATGTACTGCAGCGAACGATCCATCATCCGTTCGTTCTCTTCCGGCAGTATCGGGATAAGACGTTCTACTATTTTTACCAGATACTTCATGAACGGCAGCTCGATGAATACCGCGATAATGGCGAACATCGTGTGGGTATTCGCAATCTGTCTTCCGATGTCGTTCGGGGACAGAGATTGGATTGCGGTGAGAATCTGTGGGAAGATTGCAATCAGAATCATCAGCACCACGGCACGAATCAGGTTAAATACCAGGTTCAGGATGGCCGAACGCTTTCCGTTCCGGTTCACCGTCAGGGACGCAATCAGGTTCGGTGTCACGGAACCGATGGCCGCACCGATTACCAGGTACACCGCCGTATGATAGCTCAACAGTCCCTGTACCGCAAAGGTCTGGAAGATAACCGTCGAGGAGGAGGAACTCTGCAGCAGCGCCGTGAAGGCCACGCCAAAGAGCACCGCCAGGAACGGATTATCCAGTCCGGAAATCACTCGGATAAAGGCTTCGCTCTGGGACAGAGGGGCAATCGCCGTCTTCATGATGGTAATGCCCACGAAGAGCATTCCAAAGCCCATGATTACCTCGCCCACATATTTTACCGTGTTGTTCTTAATAAAGAGGAATGCCACCACACCGAGGAACATAATCACCGGTGCGTAAGCCGCCAGGTTGAAGGCCGTAATCTGTGCCGTCACCGTGGTACCGATGTTGGCACCCATGATAACGCCCAGCGCCTGGAACAAGGTCATCATTCCCGAGTTAACAAAACCGATTACCATGATGTCCGTCGCCGAAGAACTCTGCACCAGAATGGTCATCACCATTCCCACGAACACCGCGGTTATCTTATTGGACGTCGCTTTCTCCAGAATCGCTTGAAGATTGTCTCCGGCTGCATCCTTCAGTCCCGCCGACATGACGGTCATACCGTAAAGGAACAGCCCCACACCTCCAAGCAGCGAAAACGCATCAAGTAAGGTCATAATACATCTCCTAATCGTAAATCACTTAATTTTACATACGTGGTTATTGTATCATTTTTGGGGCTGTTGCACACTACTTTTGTCGCAGTAAAAATAATTTATTTTACAAACTTTTTATAGTTCCAAGATGTCCGGCGAATCCGACGCTGTGGTAACATTCAAATTTACGGTTTCATCATCTTTAATGTCCTGCGGCTTCGCCGGCTCGGTCTCGCAGAAAATTCGCGGCATGGTGAGCACCGCCTTGAACAGGTCGCCGTCGATTTCCACATGGAAATCGCCCTTCATCAGTTCCGCCAGATCTCCCGCGATGGAAAGGCCCAGTCCGCTCCCCTCCGTGTTTCGCGAATCGTCTCCGCGAACCGATCGTTCCATCAGATCCGATGCGGTGATGTTCAGCGGTGCCGCCGAGATATTTTTCACCGTCAACGTCACTCGGCTGCCTTCCGGCACCAGATCCACGTACACCCGGCTTCCTGCCATGGCGTACTTCTTCACGTTGCCCAGGAGGTTTTCCATAATCCGGAACATCAGCTTCCCGTCGGCATACACCATCGTGGATTCCTCGGTCCCGTGGAATACCGGCGTCAAGTTATTTTTCTCGAAGTCATCGGAGAATTCTCCCAGCGCCTGTTCTGTCAGGGTCTTCATATCCACGTTCATCCATTCCACCGAGATGTCGCCGCTACTGGCTTTGGCCGCATCGAAAAGGCTGTTCACCAGATGATTCAGCCGTTTGGATTTGGATTCCAGCACCTCCAGGTATTCCGCCGTCTCTGCGCTGCCCGGTTCCGCCTTCTTCAGCAAGTCCACATAGGTGATGATGGATGTGAGAGGGGTCCGAAGGTCGTGGGATACGTTGGTAATCAGTTCCGTCTTCATTCTCCGGCTTTGCATTTCCGATTCCAGTGCTTTCTCTTTCGCCTCGGAGATGGCGTTTACCTCCTGCGCCAGCCGCTCGAATTCGCCGTTTCCTTCCAGGTGAATTCGGTAAGAGAAGTCTCCCGCTGCCGCTGCGTGGATGCCCTTCTTCACCTCATCGTACTTTCGGTAATATTTCGGGAAGAAAAAAATCACCAGCAGAAGCGCCACCACCAATCCCAGCGGCGTGCAGGAAAGGAAAATCAGCAGAATCAAAGCAATGAGCAGCTTTCGGTAGAAGTTCTCGCTGCGCTCCGTCAGCGTCACCAGCCTCGGGTACAGCCGTCCCAGGATGGACCCGGAGAACAAGGTTTTGTTCTTCAGATTTCGAACCAAAGCGAGAAGGCTGGCCATTCCGATGCCCGTTACCAGAACCGTGGCCAAAATCATCAACGCCACGATTGCCCCGGCGGAAATCCCGGCGGAAATCCAGGCGGCATCTCCCAGGAGATCCATATGGTATCCTTCCAGAATCATGCAGGCATTCAGGGTTTTGGCACCGTCCCCGGCAAAGATCTTCATGGGAAGTTCCCAATTGAAGTACGCCGAACACATTCCGATGGAAATCGAAATGTACGAAACCGCACAGAAAATGCCGATGCAGATGTGCAGCGCCGGCAGCCACCGGTCAAACCAGTTCCGATGGATGGATCCGTCCGCTTCCCGGCGCCCACATCCTGCAACGGCCATTCCGATGCTGATTGCTAGCAAAACGGCCGCAAATATGACGATGGTCCACAGCACCATTTCCTTCGACGCAAAATCGCTTTTGCTGAATTTCATCTTTCCTTGCAAATCCCGAATTCTCACCAAGATCGGGGTCATGGGCACCGTTACCATCAGGACGGTGGACCACAGAAAGCAGCCCACCAATCCCACGTAAAAAATCATTTTTTTCTTATTCTCGTCCATCTGTTCCTCCTAGTACTTTTCAATCTTGTATCCGGTTCCCCAGACCACTTTCAGATAGCGAGGCTCCTTGGGATTGATTTCGATTTTCTCCCGAATGTGCCGAATATGAACCGCCACCGTGTTCTCCGGATTAAAAGCCGGCTCTTCCCACACCGCATCGTAAATCTGGTAGATCGTATAGACCCGGCCGGCGTTCGCCGTAAGCAGTGCCAGAATCCGATACTCCGTCGGCGTCAGCCGCACTTCCGTCCCGTCCACCGTCACTTCCTTGGTGTCATCGTTGAGAATCAGTCCGCCGCTTTGGAAAGTTTTTTCATTCCGCGGCTGATTCATGCTCCCCAAAGTGGTATACCGGCGAAGTTGGGACTTCACCCGTGCAATCAGCTCCATGGGATTGAACGGCTTCGTCACGTAATCATCCGCTCCGGCTCCCAGACCGCCGATCTTGTCATAATCCTCCGATTTCGCCGAAAGCATGATAATCGGAATGTTCTTTTCCTCTCGAATCCGAACCGTGGCCTGCATCCCATCCATCCGCGGCATCATGATGTCCATGATAATCAGATGAATCTCTTCCTTTCGCAGGATGTCCAGTGCCTCAATGCCGTCATAGGCCTCCAGCACCCGATATCCCTCATTCTTCAAATAGATGCCGATGGCACGCACAATTTCCTTATCGTCGTCACACACCAAAATGTTCATATCCGCTCCTCTCTTTCTTGAATCCATTATATTTACGGCATCTTAAGATTTTCCGATGTATTTTCTTAATTTTTTCTTAATTTTCACTGCTCCATATTTTATCACTTTTCTCTGTATTATTGATATGGATTGAGCTATAATAATAGCCATAAAAAGAGCGAGGGGAACGCCGGACGTTTCCGACTCGCCGTAATGTTGTTTTTTCGGAAAGGAGATTCCTATGAATAAATCAATTGACGTAATCGGTGTTCAGATGGATTTTGGTGCTTCCAAGAGAGGCGTTGCCATGGGTCCGGCCGCCATTCGCTATGCCGGACTTCTGGATGATCTGAAAGGGATGGGCTTCGACGTTCACGACAAGGGAGACATCCTCCCGCTCCTTCGGGGCAAAACCTCGGAGACCATGCGAAATTACGAGCAGGTCATCGACGTGAATCGCAAGCTGTACGATAAGGTGACCACGTCTCTCTCCCGAGGTCGTTTCCCGCTGGTGCTGGGAGGTGACCACAGCATCGCCGCCGGCAGTATCTCTGCGGTCAGCAAAGCATATCAGGATAAGGGCGGCATCGGTGTCATTTGGATTGACGCTCACGGAGACTGGAACAATGAGGAAACCACCAGCACCGGAAACATGCACGGCATGCCGTTCTCCGCAGTGTGCGGATACGGTCCGGACTGCATGGTGAATTACGGACAGGATCCGGCATATATTAAGGTAAAGAATTGCGTTCAGATTGCCGGAAGGGATATCGACCCGAAGGAAGCGGAACGGATGAAGGAGGCCGGAATCACCGTGTTCCCGATTAACATGATTGACGAACTGGGAATGCCAACGGTCATTCGCAAAGCCATCGAGATTGCCTCCGACGAAACCTCCGGTATCCACCTGAGCTTTGATATCGATGCGGTGACCCCGGAGGTGGCACCGGGCACCGGCACGATGGTTCACAGCGGCCTCACCGCCCGGGAATCCTTTATCGCCGTTGAGCTTCTGGCACAGTCCCACAAACTGCTGTCCATGGACATGGTGGAAGTGAATCCGATTCTGGATGAGCGGAACAAGACCGGCATCCTGGCATCCAAACTGATTCAGTCCGCACTGGGGGATATTGTATATTAAGATTTTTAAAGAGTAAAAGAGCTGCACGAAGGCCGGCGGAGGGCCTTCGTGCAGCTCTTTTCTCAAGGATCTACCTTTCTCAAGGATTTTCCATTTTCAATCGTTTAAAAATTCTCTACGCATTCTGCAGCGCCTGTTCCAGATCGGCAATGATATCCTTTGCACTCTCGATACCGATGGAGAGACGAATCAGGCCCGGAGATACTCCGGCTTCCGCCAGCTGCTCGTCGTTCATCTGACGGTGGGTGTGGCTGGCCGGATGGAGAACCATGGTTCGGGTCGCCGCTACGTGGGTGGCAATCTGTGCCAGCTTCAGGCTGTCCATAAAGCGCACCGCTGCTTCTCTTCCACCCTTCAGTTCGAAGGAAATGACGCCACAGGTCTTTCCGTCTCTCATGTACTTCTGCGCCAGTTCATAGTACTTGTCGCCCGGCAGTCCGGCATAGCTTACGTGCGAAACCTTCTCATGGGCATCCAAATACTCTGCGATTTCCTGAGCGTTTTCGCAGTGACGTTCCATCCGAAGCGGAAGCGTCTCCAGACCCATGTTCAGCAGGAAGCAGTTGTTCGGCGACGGAATGGATCCCAGATCCCGCATCAGCTGGGAAGTTGCTTTGGTGACGTACGCCTTCTTTCCGAACTGCTTTGTGTACACGATGCCGTGATAGGATTCATCCGGCTCCGTCAGTCCGTGATACTTGTGGCCGTACTTCTCCCAATCGAAGTTTCCGCTGTCCACGATTGCGCCGCCTACCTGTACCGCATGGCCGTCCATGTATTTGGTGGTGGAATGGGTCACGATATCCGCACCCCATTCAATCGGTCTGCAGTTCACCGGTGTCGGGAATGTATTGTCCACAATCAGCGGAACGCCGTGGTCGTGTGCCACCTTGGCGAATTTCTCAATGTCCAAAATGACCAGTGCCGGGTTCGCAATGGTCTCTGCCAGAACCGCCTTGGTGTTCGGACGGAATGCCGCCGCAAGCTCTTCTTCCGATGCATCGGTATCCACGAAGGTGCAGTCGATGCCCAGCTTCTTAAAGGTAACGCCCAGCAGGTTGAAAGTTCCGCCGTAGATGGTGGACGCCGCCACAACGTGGTCTCCCGCCTCGCAGATGTTAAAAACAGCGTAGAAGTTGGCCGCCTGTCCCGAGGACGTCAAAAGAGCCGCCACGCCGCCTTCCAAGTCGGCAATTTTTGCTGCCACCGCATCGTTGGTCGGGTTCTGAAGCCTCGTGTAAAAATAGCCTTCTGCCTTCAGGTCGAACAGGTCGCCCATCTCCGCCGTGGTGTCGTATTTAAACGTCGTGCTCTGATAAATCGGCAGAGCGCAAGGCTCTCCCTTCGATGGAGTGTATCCGGAGTGGATGCACTTCGTAGATAAATCGTAATTGCTCATAATTATGTACCTCTCAAAATCTCAGATGTTGTAATTATACTCTAGGGCGAAAAACAATTCAATCAAGGCCGCATTTCTGTTTTTTTATCATCAGATATTGATTCAATATATATCCTGACGAACCTCTTCGAACCGAAACAATATTTGCTTTCCGGGCATGGTAATTGTTTCTAGCTTTGTTCTATTTTTTTGAAGTTTATCTGGAAATCCCGAGGATTTGTTTATTTCACCCCTCTCTCATGGTAAAATAACATGTGCTTTTATGTATTTATATGTAAAGGAATTAAGGATTAAAGACTATGAGCGATAGAAAACCAACCGATTATGAACTGATGCAGAAGCTGGCCCGCCAGATGGCGAAGGAGCGGCTGGAACGGGAGAAGGCCGCCCGGCGAATGGCGGAGAAAGCGACCCCGCCTCAGGCGACGGATTCCACCCGAAATGCATCGGACCAAACCACTGTAATTCGTAAAGACGATCTGCGAAAAGCTGCTTCCGGCACCCGGCCGGCGACACCGAGCCGCCCGTCCCCTTCCGGAAACAGTCCAAAACGCGATGTCGAGCAGTTCGATGATATCGCCGCCTTTGAACAGGAATTTATGGGCGGCGGAAAGAACAAACATGCCGCGGAAACTTCGGCCTCGCCGGAAACCGACGGAAAGAAGAAATTTTCTTTTAGCCGAAAGAAGAAGGACGCCGGAAACAAGATGCCGGCACCGAAACGGCCGAGACCGGATGCGAAAGCGGGCAGCCTCAAAGAGAAGTTTTATAATTTCCGGGATGCTCATCCGAAGTTCGATGCGTTCATCTACGATTTGAACCCGAACAATTGGGTGGACAAGAACGGTAATCCTCTCTCCCGGAGAAAGAAGATTTTCAAGTTCGGAAGACGAACCGTTGCCACGCTGGTGTCTCTCGGAATTCTGTACTCTGCGGTGGTCATCATCACGGCGCCGAGCATCGATCCGAAGAACATCTACGATGCGATTTCTACGGATTCCATCGTCTACGACGATAATGGGGATGCAGTGGATTCCGTCAGCAACGGCCAGAAGAGAACCATCATCAAGTACAAGCAGCTGCCGAAGAACATGGTGAACGCCATCGTGGCCCTGGAAGATAAAACGTTCTGGGATCACCACGGTTTCAACTGGAAGCGAATGGTGGGTGCGGTCCTCCAATCCTTTACCGGCGGCGGAATCAGTGGTACCAGTACCTTGACCCAGCAGCTGGCCCGAAACGTCTACCTTCCGGATATCATGAGCCAGCGAAGCCTGCGGCGTAAGATCATCGAGATGTGGTACGCGGCGCGGATTGAGCACGCCCTTTCCAAGGAGGAAATCGTCACCGCATACCTGAACAGCATTTATTACGGCTACGGCAACTACGGTATCGAAGCGGCATCCGAATGTTATTTTTCCAAGGATGTAAAGGACCTCAGCCTGGTTCAGTGTGCGGCTCTGGCCACCATGCCTCAGTCCCCGGACACCTACGCGCTGATTAAAGATCCGTCAGGTATCACGGACACTTCAGATATGACGAAGATTACCGTGGGCGGCGAGAAGTACTACGCCAACGATATTGCCAAGTCCAGACGTCAGCTCTGCCTGTCTCTGATGAAGGACCAGGGGTACATTTCGGACAAGCAGTATCGGGAGAATAAGGATAAGAAACTGACAGACTTTATCGATCCGACGATTTCCACGGATAATGATAAAATCAGCACCTACTTCAAGGATTACATGGCCGACGAAATCATTCAGGACCTGAAGAAGGAATACGATATGGATGAGGAGACCGCTCAGAAGCTGGTATACAGCGGCGGTCTGAAGATTTATTCCACCATGGACTCTGAAGCCCAGAAGACGGTGGATGAGGCCTTCAAGAATCCGAGCAATTTCCCGTCGCTGCTGAACTTGCATACGGACAGCAACGGAAACGTGACCACGGACAAGGGTGCGATTTCTCTGTACAAGCACAGCAACCTGGTGAACGACAAGGACGATATGACGCTGAAAAGCAGTGAATTCAAGGAGAACTCCGACGGCTCCGTTACCCTCAAGGCCGGAAAACGTCTGAACTTCTACAAGACGACGGTGGACAGCGGCACGGATTACAGCGTGGAGCTGAAACCTTCCTACACCAGCGAAGGCGGCGAATTCTACATCTACGCCACCGGCTATGTGAACATTCCGGCGGCGAACAAAACCATGGATAAGAGCGGCAACGTCACCATCGATGCGGATTACATCAAGAGCAACCCGGATATGATTAAGAAATCCGGAAGCAAGCTGGTGCTGAAGGATGCGCTGATTACAATGACGGATAAAGTCATTCAGCCGCAGGGTGCCATGGTTATCGCTGAAGTGGGCACCGGAGAGATTAAGGCCATGATCGGTGGCCGCGGCTCTCACGGAAGCGGTCTCTTCAACCGAGCACTGAATCCGAGACAGCCGGGATCCTCCATCAAGCCGCTGGCGGTATACGGCGCGGCACTGCAGAAGAGTTACGACTACTTGCAGAAGGATGAGAAATATCAGTACACGGATTACAACAACGACACCCAGGGAACGAAATATTACGGCGATTACATGACCGCCGGATCCACCATCGTGGACGAACCGCTGACCTTCGAAGGTCGGACCTGGCCGTCCAACTCCTACGGCGGATACAAGGGCCGGATTTCCATGAGAAGAGCCATGCAGCTTTCCTCCAACGTATGTGCGGTAAAAATATGGCTGCAGGTTGGTTCGGAGTATTCCGCAAATCTGGTGGAAAAGTTCGGCATCACCACCTTGAACCGAGAGGGCGACAACAACGATGAGAACGCAGCGGCTTTGGCGCTGGGTGGCCTCTCCAGCGGTGTAAAGCCGATTGAAATGGCACAGGCTTTTGCCGCCATTCCGAACGGCGGCACCCGCCAGTCCTCCATCGCATACCGGAAGGTTCTGGATCGGAACGGAAATCTCCTTCTGACTTCGGAATCCAAGGAGACAAAGGTATTGGATGAAGGCGTTGCCTACATCCTAACGGATATGATGAAATCCGTTGTTTCTCAGGGTACCGGTACCGGTGCGGCTCTGTCCGGCGTTCAGGCCGGCGGTAAGACCGGAACCACATCCAACAACTACGATATCTGGTTCAACGGTTTCACACCGCACTACGCGGCAGCCCTTTGGATCGGTACGGACTACAACATCCAACTGTCCTCCGATTCCTCCGGCGCAGCGGCACTGTGGGGACGGATTATGAACAACATCGCGGCGGCAAAAGAAGGCTCCTATCCGAGCAAGCCAGCCGATGTGGTTCAGAAAGGCAGTGAATACTACATCAAAGGAACGGAAACCAACTCCGGCTCCTCCTACAATAATTCTTCCGGAACAAGTTCCGGCAAGAAGAACACCAATTCCAAGAAACCGGATTCCGGTTCCTCTGCGGACAACCCGTCCACCGGCGGTTCCGGAAGCGGCGGTGGCAACGGTTCCGGCGGCAGCAGCTCCGGCGGAAACCACAACGGCGGAAACACCGGTGGCGGCAATACCGGCGGTGGCGGCAATACCGGCGGCGGAAACACCGGTGGCGGCGGTAATACCGGCGGCGGTGACAACACCGGTGGCGGTGACAACACCGGTGGCGGTGACAACACCGGTGGCGGTGACAACACCGGTGGCGGCGGCAATACCGGCGGCGGTGGCGGCGGCGGTGGCGGCGACGCCGCCAACGACGGCCAATAACCGATACATCAAAAAATACGTAAGAAAACAGGACTGTCAAGCGACAGTCCTGTTTCTTTGCTATTGGGTTATTATCAAATCCGGTTTTCCCCTGATTCTATTTCCGTTCCGCCTTCTTCTTTTCGAAGAACTGAATCAGAACGTCCTCGGATACCTCCGATTTTTTCGCCCGGCTCATCAGCTTCTCTACCACATCAATCGGGTTTGCGCCGCGGTTCACGATGCTGTCCAGTGCCATGGTAATCGGCATCTCTACATCATACTTTTTCGACAAAGCCATTGCTGCCGGAAGCGCATTCAGTCCTTCCACGACCTGACCGACTTCTTTTACCGCTTCTTCTACGGACTTGCCCTGTCCGATCAGATTGCCGCAACGGTTGTTCCGGCTGTGCATGCTGGTAGCGGTAACGATCAAATCACCGATTCCTGCCAGTCCGGTAAACGTCTGCTCCATGCAACCCATCTTCGTACCCAGTCTGGAAATCTCCGCCATACCGCGGGTAATCAGCGCCGCCTTGGCATTGTCGCCGCAACCGATGCCGTTGGCAATTCCGCAAGCCAGAGCGATGACGTTCTTCATGGCACCGCACAGCTCCACGCCAATTACGTCCGCATTGGTATATACTCTCATGCAGGTATTGGTGAAGACGTCCTGTACGTATTTCGCCGCATCCATATCCTCACTGGCTGCAACGATTGTGGTCGGCATATCCAGCGCAATTTCCTCTGCGTGTGTCGGTCCGGACAAAGCCACCACCTTCACGTTTCCGTGCTTTCCGTCCTTGTTCAGCTCATCCTCCAGAATCTGGGACATGGTCATGAACGTGCTCTCCTCCACGCCTTTGCCCACATCGGCGATAATCTGTCCGTCCACGATGTAATCCCGTGCCTTCGCGGCGGTGGAACGGATGAATACGGACGGGATGGCGAACATCAGCACGTCCTTATCCGTGCACACTTCCTCCAGGCTTCTGGTAAAACGAACACCGTCCGGAATTACCATTCCCGGCAGATTCTTATGTTTCCGGGTCGTCTCACAAGCCACCAGCTCCGCCTCCACGGCAGACCATACCAAAACATCGTGACCGCTGTTATACAGCATCCGCGCCAGAGACATGCCAATCGTTCCGGCACCCAGTACACCAATCTTTTTCATACAAATATCTCCTAACATAATCATAACGTACAAATTGAGTATTTGTATTATAACACGGTCTATGGGAAAACTCTATAATTGTCTAGGAAATGACATGTCCGTCCCGAATCGCTTCCACGATTCGGCTGACCAGGCTGACCCGGTTAAAAGGAGTGGTCACGTAGAATCCGTCTGCCGAACGCGCTATCGCTTTCCCGATTTCCACGGATACCTCCAGAGCCAGATTTTCCGCCTCTTCCCGGTTCAAACCCACATATCGCTGAATCAGCGCCTCTTCCACATCGATGCCGTTCACCTCGCTGTTCATAAAACGAGCATTTCGTTCGCTGATGACCGGAATAATTCCGCCCAGAATATAGCAGTTCAAAGATGTTTTTGCCCGTCTCAGATTCTCCAATCCCCGGCGGCTCAGCACCGGCTGCGTCAGCAGACCCTGCATGCCCTTTTCGATTTTCTTTTCCGCCCGGCCCAACTCCGCATCGAAATTAATCGCGTTGATATTCAGTGCGCCGAACACGTGGAAGGGATGAATTGCCCCTTTCTTTTCCAGACCGCGAATAAAGTGGGTCATCTTTCGGGAATTGAATTGGTAGACGCTCTTCACCTCGTCTCGTTCCGCAGTTGGAATCGGGTCTCCGGTGACAATCAGGAGGTTCTGCACCTCTGCGGCGCTGAGCCCCATGAGGAGTGCCTGAGAGGCGTTCAGATTTCGGTCTCGGCAGGTCAAATGCGGGAGGGGCTCGATACCCTCCCGCCGGAGCATACAGGCTACCAGGCTGGAATCCATCCGTGCCTTTGCCGTCGGGCAGTCCGCAACGGTAATCACATCGGCACCCACATCACAGAGCCCCTTGGCATTTTCTATGTATTTTCCTATATCCGCGTATCCCGATGGGTCGAATTCCACGGCAATGGGCTTCTCCCCCTGCCGCAGCTTTCGAAAGAACGCGCTCTCCTTCATTTCCGGTGCCGCCGCTCTCGGAACCGAACGCAGTGTTCCGTCGGCTGAAACGCTCTTCAACGCTTCCGTCAGCGCTGCAATGTGCTTCGGCGTGGTTCCGCAACAGCCGCCCACAATGGCCACGCCTTTTGCCGCCAGTTCTGCCAATTCACGGCCGAAATATTCCGGATCGCTCTGATAGATGGTGCGATGCTGAATGACCACCGGGCTTCCGGAATTCGGCATCACGGAAAGGGTCAATCCTTCCGTATTCATCTGCTCCAGCAGGGACTGCAGCTGCCGAACCCCGCTGATGCAGTTCAAGCCCACCGCATCCACGAAGGGCGATGCACCTGTTTCCTGCAGCAAATCCTCCCCAAAGAGTCCGTCACGGGTATATCCGCCGGGCAGCACCGCATAGGAGATAATCACATATGCATCCGGCACCCGGCTTCGAATGTACCGGGCACTCTCCAGGAGTCCGATGGTATTGGAATTGGTCTCGAACAGAAAATTTTTCGCCCCCTGTTCCAGAAATGCATCGATGATATACCGATATTCTTCCTTCGTGCGCACCTCATCCAGACCGGTCACCGGACCGATATCCGCAAAAACATGTGCGCCATAGGCTTCTGCCGTCCGGCCGGCCAGCCGAAATCCCGCCCGAATCTGCCGGAGCACCACATCGTTTCCGCCGGGATAGGCCACCCGGTTGGAGGAAAATGTATTGGTCTTAATGGCCCGGGCACCGGCTTCCAAATATTCCCGGTGGATGGCGGAAATCAGCAGAGGTTTCTCGATATTTGCCATCTCGCAGCCCTGCCCCGGCAGCTTCTCCGATGCAGAGAAATAGGTGCCCATTCCTCCGTCGAATACCATCGTCCCCCGGGACAGTTCCTCTCTAAAAGTCAATTGTTCCATATCTTCTTTCATCCCATCCTTCTCTAGCCCAGTACTTCCTTCGCAATTGCCACGGCGCCCTGAGCATCTTTGGAATAGTAATCCGCGCCGATTTCCTCCGCATATTCCGGCGTCATCACCGCACCGCCCACCATGATTTTACATGGGTGACCGGCTTCTCGCAGGGCATCGATGGTGGCTTTCATGGCCGGTACCGTGGTGGTCATCAATGCCGACAACCCAATCAGGTACACGTCATTTTCCACTGCGGCATCCACCACCGTCTGCACCGGCACGTCACGTCCCAGGTCCAGTACGTCGTAGCCGTAGTTTTCCAGCACCACCTTCACGATATTCTTTCCGATATCGTGAATATCCCCTTCTACCGTGGCCAAAATAATCCGTCCTTTGGATACCTGCCGGGTGCCGGAAGCGGCGATTTCCTTTTTAATCAGGTCCAATCCGGCGCATGCCGCCGTCGCCGCATTGAGGAGCTGAGGCAGGAAGAATTCTCCGCTTTCGTACAGCGCTCCCACCTTGTCCAGTGCCGGAATGATTCGTTCGCTGATAATACTCATTGCCTCTTCCTGAAGGAGAAGCTTCTTTGTAATCTCCCGGGTCTCCTGTTCCAGCCCTTTGATGACCGCCGCCTGCAGCGGATCTTCCTTCGAATCGCTTTTGGCGCCGGACACGCCGGATCCCGTTACGCCCTTGCCGGTTCCTCCGGCATCGCTCTTATTTTCTTTTGCCGCCTTCAGTTTCGCTTTCCGCTCCGCCTCTTCCGCCGCGTAATCCCGAATGTAATTTCCGCTGTCCGCATCCTCCCCGCTCAGCACCCGGAACGCCGCTACGGCATCCCGAATCGCCTTCTCGTTGATATTGACAATCGGAAAATCCAGTCCCGCCCCCATCGCCTGAGTGAGGAAACTGGTGGTGATGTACCGCCGCATCGGGAG
>ENA-OQDA01000144-OQDA01000144.1-human-gut-metagenome-genome-assembly--contig:-NODE-144-length-30389-cov-4.173584_pt1 | contig 30389 bp, 37 predicted proteins | sample MGYA00242771_ERZ504603 | MGnify/ENA primary metagenome ERZ504603 (study PRJEB26092, sample SAMD00036328) | human gut metagenome | host: Homo sapiens | study: EMG produced TPA metagenomics assembly of...
GGGCAACGATGGTCATTTTCCTATCCATCGGCCTTGTGGACAAAGTACAGCAGGCGCTTCTGGCAGGCGGTGCCTATACGCCGGATACCCCGGCAGCGGTGGTGTATAAGGCCACATGGCCGGAAGAAAAAACGGTGCGCTGCACCGTAGGTACGCTGGCGGAAAGCGTTCATGCAGCGGGCATCACCAAAACGGCGCTCATTGTGGCAGGCGGCTTTCTGGGCCGGAATTATGAGCGCAGCAAGCTCTACGACCCGGCCTTTAGCACCGAGTTCCGCAAGGGAACCGACCAGTGACCCGCGCCTATCTGGCCTTTACGGCAAAGGGCCTTGCACTGGCCCAAAAACTGGCGGCGGCATATCCCGGCAGTGTGACCCGCTGCGGCCATGAAGCCGGGCAGGTGCACCTTGCCGATTGGACGGCCCGCCAGTTTGCCGGGAGCGATGCCCTTGTTTTTGTAGGTGCTGTGGGCATTGCGGTGCGGGCCATTGCGCCCCACTGCCAAAGCAAGGCACAGGACCCTGCCGTTGTGGTGCTGGACGAGTGCGGCCGCTTTGCCGTGCCCATCCTCTCAGGCCACCTGGGCGGTGCCAACGACCTTGCCCGGGCGCTTGCCGCTGTGTGCGGTGCGGTGCCGGTGATCACCACAGCCACCGACGCAAACGGTGTGTTTGCGGTGGACGAGTGGGCAAAGCACCAGAACTGCACCGTGCTGGAGCCGGAGCGCATCAAGCTTGTCAGCGGTGCACTGCTGGCGGGCAAAACGGTGCAGTTTGCATCCGACTGGCCCATTGCTGGTGCACCGCCTGATGGGATCACGGCGGGAGATGCCCCGGATTTTGCCCTCACCCTCTGCCCGGCGGGGGATGCGCTGCATCTGGTGCCGCGCATCGGCGTGCTGGGCGTGGGCTGCAAACGCGGCACCAGCACCGAAACGCTGGCCGAAGCCTTTGCAGCTTTCTGTGACCAGAACCGCCTTGCGCCGCAATGCATCACGGCGGCGGCAAGCATCGACTTAAAACAAAACGAGGCGGGCCTGCTGACCTTCTGTAAGAGCCACAGCTGGCCGGTGCAGTTTTTCACAGCGGAACAGCTGCGTGCCGCCCCCGGCAGCTTTACGCCTTCGGCCTTTGTGCAGAGCGTTACCGGCGTGGACAATGTCTGTGAACGGTCGGCAGTGCTGGCCGCAGACGGGACACTCGTTTTTCACAAATATGCCCATACCGGCGTGACCTTTGCGCTGGCCGTGCGGCCCTATGCCCCGGACTGGAGGTGGCAGAATGTTTGATCCGATGAAATTTGAAATCGACGAACCGGAAAAGGTAGTCTACGTGGTGGGCATTGGCCCCGGAGATGTTTACTACCTGACGCAGGAAGCCCAGAACGTTCTGGAACACGCAGATGCCATCTGCGGCTATAAACTTTATCTTGATCTGATCGAGCCGGAGTTCCCATGTGAGGAATATTATTCCACCGGCATGACCAAGGAGATCGACCGCTGCCGCTGGGCGCTGGAAAAGGCGAATACCGGTAGGCGCGTGGTGATGGTGTGCAGCGGCGACGCAGGCGTTTACGGCATGGCCAGCCCTGTGCTGGAACTGGCGCAGGATTACCCGGACGTTGCCGTAGAAGTGGTGCCCGGCCTTACGGCCGCCCTCAGCGGCGGGGCTGTGCTGGGCGCGCCGCTGGCCCACGATTTCTGCGTGATCTCCCTTTCCGACCGGCTTACCCCGTGGGAGGTCATCGAAAAGCGGCTGGCCTGCGCAGCGCAGGGAGATTTCTGTGCTGCACTCTATAATCCTTCCTCCAAGGGCAGGCCGGACTACCTGCAAAAGGCAGTGCGCATCCTGCGCGCAAACGGCAAGGCGGATGATACCGTCTGCGGCCTTGTGCGCAACATTGGCCGCGAGGGCCAGAGCGCCCGGGTGCTGACGCTGGCCGAGCTGGAAAACACGCCGGTGGATATGTTCACCACCGTGTATATCGGCAACAGCAATACCCGCGCCCTTTCGGGCCGGATGGTCACGCCGCGGGGGTACCGTAAGTGAAGGCGGTCGTGTTCAGCGGCACCACCGAGGGCCGTCGCTTTTCCAAAAAGCTGGCAGAGCTTGGCGTTGCGGTAACGGTGTGCGTGGCAACGCCGCTGGGGGCCGAGGAGCAGGGCGAAATGGCGGGCATCACGGTGCACGCCGGGCGGCTGCAGCCGGATGCCATGGCGGCATTGCTGGCGGGAGCTGATCTCTGCGTGGATGCCACCCACCCTTATGCAGTGGATGCCACCAGGAATATCCGCGCTGCAGCGGTGCAGGCGGGCGTGGAATACCGCCGCCTGCTGCGTGCGCAAAGCCCCTTGCCGCCCGGCTGTGCGGTGTTTGAAACAGCAGCGCAGGCTGCAGAATATCTGGCCGGGACAGAGGGCAATATCCTGCTTGCCACCGGTGCCAAGGAGCTGGCTGTGTTTGCCGGGCTGGAACCGGCGCGGCTTTACCCGCGCGTCCTGCCCACGCCGGAGGGCATTGCCGCCTGTGAAGCAGCCAATGTCCCGCACCGGAACATCATTGCCATGCAGGGACCGTTCAGTCTGGCGCTGAATAAGGCGTTGATAACACAGTTCCAGATCCGGTACCTCGTCACCAAGGACGGCGGCGCAGCGGGCGGCTTTGCCGAGAAGGTGCAGGCCGCTGCCGATACCGGCGCACAGCTGGTGGTGCTGCGCCGCCCGCCGGAAACTGGCGAGACGGAAACACAAATTTTAGCGTATTGCAAGGAGATTTTGCAATGGTCACACTGATCGGCATGGGCAGCGGAAAATGGGAAGCCCTTTCGGCGCAGGCACAGCAGGCTGTGCGCAGCGCGGGCCTTGTGTTCGGTGCAAAGCGGCTGCTGGCGGGCCTGCCTGCAGACTGCACGGCCCGGCAGTTCGCGCTCTACCAGCCCGCTGACATTCTGGAAACGCTGGCACAAAACCCTGGGCAGGATGCTGCCGTGCTTTACAGCGGCGATACCGGATTTTACTCCGGTGCGTCCGGTCTGCTCACGCCGCTGCGGGTGCTGGGCATCCCCGCGCGGGTGTATCCGGGCGTTTCCAGCATCCAGCTGCTTTCAGCGGCGCTGGGCCGACCGTGGCAGGACTGGAAGCTGGTCTCGGCCCATGGCTGCGCCTGCGACCCGGTGGCCGAGTGCATGATGAACCGTTCGGTGTTCTTCCTCACCGGCGGCACTGAAACGCCCGCCTCTCTGTGCCAGAAGCTGACCGATGCCGGTATGGGCGAAGCCCACGGCGTGGTGGGCGAAAACCTTGGCACCGAGGCGGAAGCCATCCGCTACGGTTCTGCTGCAGAGCTGGCGGGGCAGAGCTTTGCACCACTCAGCGTGCTTCTGGTGGAAAACTTTGATCTGCCGCAGCTGCGTGCGCCGGGCTTCCCGGACGAAAGCTTCATCCGGAGCGAGGTGCCCATGACCAAGCAGGAGGTGCGCGCTGCTGCGCTGGCAAAGCTGGCGGTAATGCCCACCGACACTCTGTGGGATGTGGGTGCAGGCACCGGCAGTGTGAGCGTGGAGCTTGCGCTGGCGGCACCCAAAGGCCGCGTTTACGCCGTGGAGTGTGAACCGGATGCCTGTGAACTGATCCGTAAAAACCGGGCAAAGTTCCATGCTTGCAACCTCATCCTCATCGAGGGCCGCGCACCGGATGTGCTGGCAGACCTGCCTGCGCCGGATGCCGTGTTCATCGGCGGCACCAAAGGCGGCATGGAAGCCGTGCTGGATGAAGTGCTCGGCAAGAATCCGAACGCACGCATCTGCATTTCGGCCATTGCGCTGGAAACGCTGGGCGCTGCCATTGCCGCCCTCACGGCCCGGGGCCTGACCGCAGAGGTAACGCAGATCGCCGTCAGCCGCACAAAACCGGTGGGCCGACTGCACCTGCTCATGGCCAATAACCCCATCTTCCTCATTACGGGTACACGCAAATGATGCAATTCCTCATCGCCGCGCCTTCTTCCGGCAGCGGCAAGACCACTGTTGCCTGTGCAGTGCTGGCGGCGCTGAAAAGCGCGGGGCCGACCCCTGATGCGTTGCAAAACGCGGGCCGGAGCTACATCGACCCCATGTTCCACCGCCTCGGCTCTGCAGGTGGACAGCCACAATCTGGATCTGTTTCTTTTCCTAACAGGGGATATAGTGCGGGCCATTTTTTGCCCGCTATGCCGCCGGGCATGGTGCCGCCGTGTGCGAGGGCGCTATGGGCATTTATGATGGTCAGGGCCTGACCACCCGTGCCAGCGCTTGGGAACTGGCGGATACGCTGGGCCTGCCGGTGCTGCTGGTGGTACAGCCCAAGGGTGCCAGCGTGACGCTGGCCGCGCAAATTCAGGGCCTTGTGAACTTCCGCAAAAACAGCCATGTTTCGGGCATCCTGCTCAATGATTGTTCCGAAAAGCTGTATAAAATGCTCAAGGCCCTGCTGGAAAGGGAGACCGGCCTGCCGGTGCTGGGCTATCTGCCCCATTTGCCGCAGGCAGCGGTAGAAAGCCGACACCTCGGCCTGAAGACTGCAGATGAAATTGCCGACCTGCAGGAAAAGATCGCCCTGCTGGCCGATGCACTGGTGCTGGATTGGCAGCGCCTTGCCGTGCTGACCGAAAAGCCTGCGCCGGAAGCTTTGCCGGGAGCAGCTGCACCCACATCCGTCCGCATTGCGGTGGCAAAGGACGAGGCGTTCTGCTTTACCTATGCCGAAACGCTGGACGCACTGCGGGATGCCGGGGCGGAGCTTGTGCTTTTCAGCCCGGTACAGGATGCGGTTTTGCCGGAAAATATAGGTGGGCTGTATCTGCCCGGCGGCTACCCGGAGCTGTACGCCAAAACGCTGAGTGAAAACAAAACCATGCTGGCTTCCATCCGGCAGGCCGTGCAGGCGGGCCTGCCCACAGCGGCCGAATGCGGCGGCTTTTTGTATCTGGGCCGGAGCCTTGAGGATGCCGACGGTAAGGCGTGGCCCATGGCAGACGTTCTGCCGGGCGATGGCATCCGGGTGGGAAGGCTGGTGCGCTTTGGCTATGCCGAAATGACTGCCAAGGCGGACAGTATGCTCTTCTGCGCCGGAGAAACGCTGCCCATCCACGAATTCCACCACTGGGATTCCACCGCAAACGGCACTGCATTTACTGCCTGCAAAAACGAAAAAATGCAGTGGGAATGCGGCTTTGCAAACGAGAATTTCTATGCGGGGTTCCCGCATTTATACTGGGCGGGCACGCCCCTGCCGGGCCGCTTTGTGCGCGCGGCAGAACGATACAGCAAAACAAAAGGATGACCAAAATGACCGAAACGGAACTGAATGCACTTTTGGCAGGTATCACCCCGGCCAACGAAGCCGCCCGCGCGGCGGCACACGCCCACTGGGCCAGCCTTGCAAAGCCTCTGGGCGGGTTGGGCCGGCTGGAGACCATGCTGGAGGATGCCGCCGCCCTTACCGGCAGTGCGGAGCTTGATCTTTCCCGCCGGGTGGTGGTGGTGCTCTGCGCGGATAACGGCGTGGTGGCGCAGGGCGTGAGCCAGACCGGGCAGGAAGTGACCCGTGCCGTGGCCGAAAACCTTGCCATGCGGCGCACCAGTGTGTGCCAGATGGCCCGCACGGCCCACTGCGATGTTCTGCCCGTGGATATGGGCATGGCAGGCGAACCGGTGCCCGGCGTGCGCAGCTGCCGCATTGCCGCAGGCACGGCGGACTTTACCCAAGGCCCTGCCATGAGCCGGGCCGAGGCCGTGCAGGCCGTTGGGGAGGGCATTGCCCTTGCCCGGGAACTGGCAGAGGATGGCTACAGGCTCATCGCCACCGGTGAAATGGGCATTGGCAATACCACCACCTCCAGCGCGGTGGCGGCAGTGCTGCTGGGCCAGCCCGTGGAGCTTATGACTGGGCGCGGTGCGGGCCTCTCGGACGAAGGGCTTGCCCGCAAGGTGGATGCCATCTGCCGCGGCATCCTTTGCAATGAGCCGGACCCGGAAGACACATTGGATGTTCTTGCAAAGCTTGGCGGCTTTGAAATCGCGGGCCTGTGCGGTGTGTTTCTGGGCGGTGCACTGGCCGGTGTGCCGGTGCTGGCAGATGGCTTTATCAGCGGAGTGGCCGCGCTGTGCGCCGTGCGGCTGTGCCCGGCGGCGGCAAAGGCTGTGTTTGCAAGCCACTGCTCGGCAGAGCCTGCCGCACGCATCGTGCTGGAAGCACTGGGCAAGGCACCCATCATTACGGCGGGGCTGCATCTGGGCGAGGGCACCGGCGCGGTGGCCAGCATCCCGCTGTGGGATATGGCGCTGGCCGTATACGGCGGGTGCTACTCCTTTGCGGAGGGCGGCATTGCGCCGTATATGCCCCAATGTTGACGCTGGTTCTGGGCGGCGCGGCCAGCGGCAAAAGTGAATATGCCGAGAGCCTTGTGCTCAGGACCACCGGCCCCGCTACTATCTTGCCACCATGCAGGTGTGGGATGCCGAGTGTGCCGCCCGGGTAGAAAAGCACCGCAAAATGCGGGCCGCAAAGCAGTTTGAAACGGTGGAGTGCCCCTTGCATCTGGACAATGTGCGCCTGCCTGCGCGGGGCACCGCCTTGCTGGAAGACCTTGGCAACCTTGCCGCCAACGAGCTGTACGACCCGGCGGGAGCAGGGAAAAACGCGGCCAAAGCCATCCTGCACGGGCTGGAAAGCCTTGCAGCCCAGTGCGAAAACCTCATCGTTGTTTCCAACGAGGTGTTCAGCGGCGGGGCCGATTATGCCGGTGACACAGGTCGCTATCTGCTGGCACTGGCGCAGGTAAACAATGCCTTTGCTGCCCGGGCCGACAATGTGGTGCGGGTGGTATGCGGCATCCCGGTCTATCATAAAGGAGTGGAAAAATGATCGTTTTGCAGACCATTGCGGTGGCCTTTGCCATGTTTTCGGCCATCCCGGTGCCGCAGTTCGAATGGAACGAAAAAAATATGCGCTACGCCATGTGCGCCTTCCCGCTCATTGGTGTCGTTATTGGTGCGGCGTGGTGTGCGTGTGGCGCGCTGCCCCTGCCGGGCCTTGCCAAGGCGGCGGGCTTTGCGCTGATCCCGGTATGGATCACCGGCGGCATCCATCTGGACGGCTATGCCGACACCTGCGATGCCCTTTCCAGCTACGGCGACCGAGAAAAGAAGCTGGAAATATTAAAAGACCCCCATTGCGGTGCCTTTGCGGTCATCCGACTGTGCAGCTATTTTCTGGCCTATTTTGCCCTGTGCACCTGTGTGAGTTTTGCACCCCGCGTGGGTGTGCTGTGGGTTCTGGCACTGGTGCTGGAACGGGCGCTTTCGGGCCTTGCGGTGGCATCGTTCCCCATGGCAAAAAACACCGGTCTTGCACACACCTTTGCCACTGCAGCAGACAAAACTGCGGTGCGCCGGGTGCTGGCGGTGCTGGCCACAGTGCTGTGCGTGGGTATGGCGGCGCTGGGCGGCTGGGCGCTGGTGCTGGCAGCGCTGGCGGTGCTCTGGCGCTACCATGCCGTGAGCCGGAAACAGTTCGGCGGCATCACCGGCGACCTTGCCGGGTGGTTTTTGCAAAAGGCCGAGCTTTGGATGCTGGCGGCACTGTGTGCCTGCCAGTGGGGAGGGCTGCTATGATCTTTATTACCGGGCCGCTCTACAGCGGCAAGCGTACCTTTGCGCAAACACTTCCCGGCAAGCGTCTTTCGGACGTGCAGGTATTGGCTGCCGATGACGCCGACCTGCCTGCCTTGGCAGACAAGCTTGCCCATGAATACGATATCCTCATCGCCACCGAGGTAGGCGGCGGTGTTGTGCCGATGGACCCAAAGCAGCGCGCAGACCGCGAGGCGGCGGGCAGGCTTGCCTGCCTGCTGGCCGCACGGGCAGAGTGCGTGGTGCAGATGTTCTGCGGCATCCCCACGGTTTTGAAAGGAGAATTGTCTCAATGCTGATCTATCTTCTGCGTCATGGCCAGACGGAATACAACGCCCAGAAGCGTTATCAGGGCCAGCGCGATATCCCGCTCTCACCCGAAGGCGCTGCTCAGCTGCGCCGGGCAGATTTTGACCCCGATGTGGTCTATGTTTCCACCCTGCAGCGCACCAGCCAGACGGCGCACATCCTGTTCCCGGAGGCAAAGCTTGTGCCGGTGGACGGCCTGAAAGAGATGTGCTTTGGCAGCTTTGAGGGCCGCAATTTCATCGAGATGGAAAAGGACCCCGAGTATCAGGCATGGGTGAAGGCCAACTGCGAAAGCCCCTGCCCGGATGGAGAGCGCAAGACGGATTTTTCAGACCGCATCTGCCGCACCGTGGCAGAGCTGATCGATAAAGCTCTTGCCGCAGGCGAAGAACGGCTGGTCATTCTGGCCCACGGCGGCACCCAGATGGCCGCCATGGAGCGGTTTGCCGTCCCCCACAGGGACTATTACGCATGGTGCGGGCCCAACGCGGGCGGCTTTGTGCTGGATGCAAAGGACTGGACGGAAAAGCATCTGCTGTATCTCGTAAAGACCGTCCAGTACACAAAGGAGAGCAGGGCATGATCCTTCAGGCAGTTGTCGGCGGTTTTGTGCTGGACGCGCTCTTCGGCGACCCGGCGTGGCTGCCGCACCCGGTGGTGCTTATGGGCAGATGCATCTCCCGGTTGGAAAAATTCCTGCGCGCCCGCCTGCCCGGCACCCCGCAGGGAGAGCTGCTGGGCGGTGCCGTGACGGCGTTCTGCCTGCCGGTGGGCACCTTTCTGGTCACGAGCCTTGTGTGTCTGGCGGCGGCAAAGCTCAGCCCGTGGCTGGGCCTTGCGGTGCAGATGTTCTGGTGCGGGCAGGCGCTGGCAGCCAAGGGCCTTGCGCAGGAGAGCACAAATGTGTATAACGAGCTGGTCCGGAACGACCTGCCCGCTGCCCGCAAAGCCGTGAGCCGCATCGTGGGCCGCGACACCCAGGACCTGACCGCCGAGGGCGTGACCAAGGGCCGCGGTGGAAACGGTGGCCGAAAATGCCAGCGACGGCGTCATTGCGCCGCTGCTGTATATGCTCATCGGCGGGGCACCGCTGGCGCTGACCTACAAGGCTATCAATACCATGGACAGCATGCTGGGCTACAAGAACGAGAAGTACCTTTATTTTGGCCGTGCAGCCGCGAAGCTGGACGATGTGGCCAACTACATCCCCAGCCGCCTTGCCGCCCTTTTGTGGGTGGCGGCTGCGGCCTTTACCGGAAACGATGCCAAAGGTGCATGGCGCATCTGGCGGCGGGACCGGCACTGCCACGCCAGCCCCAACAGCGCCCAGACCCGAAAGCGCCTGCGCCGGTGCACTGGGCGTGCAGCTGGCCGGCCCGGCTTACTATTTTGGCGAATATTACCCCAAGCCCACCATCGGTGATGCCCTGCGCCCCATTGAGCCGCAGGACATCCTGCGCGCCAACCGCATGATGTATGTGGCAAGCGGCTTTGCGCTGGCATGGGGTGCAGCAATACGGGGGTTCCTTGCATGAAACAATTGACCCATGGCGGCGACTGGGCGGGCTATCGCGCCGAGTTTGGCCGCGACCCGCTGGATTTTTCGGCCAATGTCAGTCCGCTGGGGCTGCCGGAAGGGGTGGCAAAGGCCATTACGGCAGCGCTTGCCACGGCCGACCGCTACCCCGACCCGCTGTGCCGGGCCCTGCGTGAAAAACTGGCTGCGGCTGAGGGAGTGCCCGCCGAATGGCTGCTGTGCGGCAACGGCGCGGCAGACCTCATCTTCCGGCTGGCGCTGGCTGCAAAGCCCCGCACTGCACTGGTAACGGCCCCCACTTTTGCCGAGTATGCCACCGCCCTTGAAACGGCAGGCTGCACGGTGGAACGGCATTTTTGCGGGAAGAAAACGATTTTGCGGTAACGAAAGATCTCCTGAACGCGGTGCACCCGGGTACAAATATGGTATTCCTCTGTCAGCCCAACAACCCCACCGGCCAGCTGGCAGAGCCTGCCCTTGTGGAAGCGCTGCTGCGCAGATGCGAAGCCGTGGGTGCGGTGCTGGCCGTGGACGAATGCTTTCTGGATTTTCTGCCGGAGGGCGAAGGCCTTTCGGCAAAGCATCTGCTGAAAAACAGCAAAAAACTGATTATTTTAAAAGCCTTCACCAAGCTTTACGGCATGGCAGGCGTGCGTCTGGGCTATTGCCTGTGCTCTGATACAGAGCTGCTTGCCCGGATGCGGGCAGCGGGCCAGCCGTGGGCGGTTTCCAGTCTGGCACAGGCGGCGGGCATCGCTGCGCTGGACGAGACGGAATATGTGGCGAAGGTGCGTGCATTGATCGAAGCACAGCGGCCTGTGCTGGCAGACGGCCTGCGGGCGCTGGGCCTGCGGGTGATCGAGGGCCGGGCTAACTATCTGCTGTTCCGCGCGCCGGAAGCGCTGGGCGAAGCGCTGCGCCGCAAGGGTGCGGTACTGCGCAGCTGCGGCAATTATCCGGGCCTTGATGCCAGCTGGTACCGCACCGCTGTGCGCACAGAAAACGAGAACCGGCAGCTGCTTGCACTGCTGGCCGAAACCCTGCCGGAGGTGGCACAATGAGCAAGGCAAAATGCATTATGGTGCAGGGCACCATGAGCGGTGCGGGCAAAAGCCTGCTGTGCGCGGCGCTGTGCCGCATCTTTGCGCAGGATGGCTACCGCGTGGCCCCTTTCAAAAGCCAGAACATGGCCCTAAACAGCTTCGTCACCCGCGACGGCGCGGAGATGGGCCGTGCGCAGGTGGTGCAGGCACAGGCTGCAGGCGTGGAGCCGGATGTGCGCATGAACCCCATCCTGCTCAAGCCCAGCAGCGATGTGGGCAGTCAGGTGATCGTGAACGGCAAGGCCCGGGGCCAGATGCCTGCCGCCGCCTACTTTAAAATGAAGCACAGCCTTATCCCGGACATTCTGGAAGCCTACAACAGCCTTGCCGCCGAGAACGACATTATCGTGATCGAAGGCGCGGGCAGCCCGGCGGAGATCAACCTGAAAGCCGACGATATCGTGAACATGGGCCTTGCAAAGCTGGTGGATGCGCCGGTGCTGCTGGCGGGCGATATCGACCGCGGCGGCGTATTCGCCCAGCTGTACGGCACTGTGGAGCTGCTGGAAGCCGACGAGCGCGCCCGCATCAGGGGGCTCATCATCAACAAGTTCCGGGGCGATGTGGAGATCCTGCGGCCCGGCCTTGCCATGTTGGAAGAAAAAACGCAGCTGCCCGTGCTGGGCGTAGTGCCGTACCTGCGGGTGGAGATCGAGGACGAGGACTCCCTCTCCGACCGGCTGGATACAAAAGCTGCGGTCAAGCCGCTGGATATCGCCATCCTGCGCCTGCCGCATGTGTCCAACTTCACCGACTTTATCCCGCTGGAACAGCACCCGCTGCTGGGCGTGCGGTATGTGCAGCGCACCCGCCAGCTGGGTGCACCGGATCTCGTCATCCTGCCCGGCACCAAGAACACCATGGACGACCTGCGCTGGCTGCGGGAAAGCGGACTGGAAGCGGCGGTGCTCAGGCTTTCGGCAGCCGGTACGCCGGTGCTGGGCGTGTGCGGCGGCTACCAGATGCTGGGCGAACAGCTCTGCGACCCGGCAGGGGAGGAGAGCGGCACCCCTGCACCCTGCGGGGCCTTGGCCTGCTGCCCACCACGACGGTGTTCGGCACCGAAAAGCACCTGACCCAGACCGCAGCCTGTGTGACCACAGAACCCTTTGCAGGCGCAAAGCTGACGGGCTACGAGATCCACGCAGGCCGCACCGAGGTGTGGGGCAGTGCGTTCTGCATCCTTGCAGACGGCACGCCGGAGGGCTGTGTGCAGGACAGTGTATTCGGTACCTACCTGCACGGCCTGTTCGACACCGGCGAACTGACCGAAAAACTGACCGCATTTTTGTGCAAACGGAAGGGCATCGATCCGGCCGGGGCCGAGCTTATCCCCATGGAGCAGTACCGTCAGCAGCAGCTTGATCTGCTTGCCGATGGTGTGCGTGCGGCACTGGATATGCCCGCCATCTATGCCGCTATGGGAATGCAAAAAGGAGACAACACATGACACCGCAGCATCATCTGCCCGCCGACATTGAACGGACGAGCATCTCCATTATCACAAGGGAATTGGACGAGCTGGGCCTGACCCCGCCGCCGGAGACGGCTGCGGTGGTCAAGCGGGTCATCCACACCACCGCGGATTTCGACTATGCCAAAAATCTGCGCTTTACACCCGGCGCGGTGGAAGCCGCAGTCAAGGCCCTGCACGCGGGTGCTTTCATCGTTACCGACACCAATATGGCGCTGGCGGGCATCACAAAGCCGGGCCTGAAAAAACTGAACGGTGAAGCCATCTGCTACATGGCAGACCCCGCTGTGGCCGAAGCCGCAAAGCAGGCGGGCACCACCCGTGCCGTTGCCGCCATGCACCGCGCTGCCCGGGAGCACCCGGGGGCCATTCTGGCCATTGGCAATGCGCCCACGGCCCTTTTGACCATTGCGGAGGAAATGGAAGCCGGTCTGCGGCCTGCGCTGGTCATTGGCGTGCCGGTGGGGTTTGTGAATGTGGTGGAAAGCAAGGAAGTACTGTTTGCCGCCTGCGAGCGATACGGCGTGCCTGCCATCGCCGCCATGGGCCGCAAGGGCGGCAGCAATGTGGCTGCAGCCATCTGCAACGCCCTCATTTACTCTGCCACCGAAATGCTGGACCCCTCTGCCAGAGGGTGGAACGGATAAGGCGGAAACAGCATAACATCAAAAACCCGGAACCCTTTTTGAGCCGTTTTGGCCGAGAAAAGGTTCCGGGTTTTGTTCATGATTTTTTCAGAGAGCTATTTTGCAACAGCCCCATTTTCACGGAAAAGGTCCGAACCGAGCACGGCATCCACACGGCCGGCATCAGGCTGCGGGGAACGTCTTGTTCCACACTTCGATCACCTTGAACTTCGGGGTCCAGCCTTCGGGCTCAAAGCGGTCGCCCTTGGCACCCATGGTGCCCTGCTCGGTGCACCACTGTGCGGCCTTGGCCATATCAGGGTCGGTCACATCCGCAAAGGCGGGTGCGCACACGCTCAGCACCATGCACAGCGCCACGAGGGCCGAAAGCAGCCTTTGGGTCAGGGTCGTCTGCTTCATATGGAATTCCTCCTTTTTGCTTACAAGGGGGGGATGTGTCCGCCTTAAAAAGACCATATTTCACCTTCTTTTTCAATAAAACCTGCGTGAAACGCCCCAAAAACTGCGTGAAAAACGTTTTGCACCGCTGTGCGCGCCTTTGCCCCCTCTTGCAATTTGTGCGCAAAGGGTGTAAAATACAGTCACAATCAAATACAGGGGAGCTTGTGAAGCAGGCTGAGAGGAAGTACCTAAACTTCGACCCTTTTACCTGATGCGGATAATGCCGCCGTAGGAAGTCAGAATGGATGATTTTTTGCAGGAGGCACCGCGGAAGGTGTCTCCTGTTTTTTTTGTTGTGTACCTATTACCATTAAGGAGGATGCCTTGTACTTTTCTGCGGAAGTGCCGCAGCGGGCTGAGGGGGAGCGCCCTGAGCTTTGTGACCGTCAGCGATGGGAAGCCGTGTTCCGGCGTGAGAGGAGACCAGAAAGTCTCGACCGCTTCTTATAGTTCCTGCGCCGGGTCTGGCACCGGGTGCGGGCTGTTTGCGGAGGCGCTGTATGGTTTTTGCTGCTTCCGCAGGTTTGGAAAGGAGCCTTGCCTTATGAAAAAACTCTCTGTGAAAAAGCTGGCGCTGGCCGGCATGCTGTGCGCTCTGTGCGTGGTGGGCAGCGTATTCAGCTTCCCCATGTTCGGCAGCAAATGTGCACCCATCCAGCACATGGTCAATGTGACCTGCGCGGTGCTGCTTGGCCCGTGGTGGGGCGTGGGCGTGGCCTTTGTGGCCTCGCTGCTGCGCAATCTGCTGGGTCTGGGCAGCCTGATGGCCTTCCCCGGCAGCATGTTCGGCGCACTGCTGTGCGGCCTTGTGTACCATAAGACCAAAAACATCCTTGCCACCATGGTGGGCGAGGTGTTCGGCACCAGCATTCTGGGCGGCCTGTGCGCTTACCCGGTGGCCATCTTCCTCATGGGCAAAAGCGCCGGCGACATCGCGTTCTATGCCTACATCGTGCCGTTCCTCATCTCCACTGCAGTGGGTTCCATCATTGCGGGCGTGCTGGTGTACAGCCTGCAGCGCTCCGGCGCACTGCGCTCCATGCAGAACAGTCTTTCCTGACGGAGGGGCACCCGAATGTTCAAAACAGAATTCGAGAACCTGCGCCGCACCTGCCCGCTCATCCATAACATTACCAACTACGTCACCGTGAACGACTGCGCCAACATGGTGCTGGCCTGCGGTGCTTCGCCCATCATGGCCGACGATGCCGCTGAGGTGGAGGACATCACCACCATCTGCGGCGGTCTGAACATCAACATTGGCACCCTGAACAGCCGCACCATCACCAGCATGCTGCTGGCGGGCAAAAAGGCTAACGCGCTGGGCCATCCTGTGGTGCTGGACCCGGTGGGTGCGGGTGCATCCCGCCTGCGCACCGACACGGCTTTCCGCCTGCTCCGGGACGTAAAGTTCACCGTGATCCGCGGCAACATCTCGGAGATCAAAACGCTGGCCTCCGGCGCGGGAACCACCAAGGGTGTGGATGCCGATGTGGCCGATAAAGTTACTGAGGAAAATCTGGATTCTGCCGTGGCCTTTGCCAAGGCCTTTGCAGCCCAGACGGGTGCCGTTATTGCCATTACCGGTGCCATCGACATCGTGGCCGATGCCGAAAAAGCCTACTGCATCCGCAACGGCAATGCCATGATGAGCAGCATCACCGGTACGGGCTGCCAGCTTTCGGCCCTGACGGCGGCGTTCGTCACCGCCAACCCCGGTCATCCGCTGGAAGCTGCTGCAGCTGCAGTGTGCGCCATGGGCCTTGCGGGCGAGACCGCCCACAAGCGCCTGACCCCGCTGGACGGCAACTCCACCTACCGCAATTATATCATCGATGCCATTTACAATATGACCCCGGATCAGCTGGAAGAAGGAGCAAACTATGAAGTGCGATAAGCAGAACATGCTTCTGTATGCCGTCACCGACCGCGCATGGGTGGGCAAACAGACCCTCTATGAACAGGTGGAGAGCGCCCTGAAGGGCGGTGTCACCTGTGTGCAGCTGCGTGAAAAAGAGCTGGACGACGAAGCCTTTCTGAAAGAGGCTGTGGAGATCCATGCTCTGTGCCAGCGCTACGGCGTGCCGTTCTTTGTGAACGACAATGTGGACATTGCCATCCGCTGCCACGCCGAGGGTGTGCACGTGGGGCAGGAGGATATGGCCGCAGCGCAGGTGCGCGCCCGTGTGGGCGACGGTATGATGATCGGCGTTTCCGTCCACAGTGTGGAGGAAGCACGGGAAGCCGTCAAGCACGGCGCAGACTGCCTTGGCGTGGGCGCAGCCTTTGCCACCCACACCAAGACCGATGTGGATGTTCTGCCCCACGAGACCCTGAAGGCCATCTGTGATGCCGTGGACATCCCGGTGGTGGCCATTGGCGGCATCCACAAGGAGAACATCCTGCAGCTCAAGGGCACCGGTGTGGATGGCGTGGCCCTTGTGAGCGCCATCTTTGCAGCAGACGACATCGAGACCGAGTGCAAAGAGTTGAAAGCCCTGTCGGAGCAGATCATCTGACCGATCCTGCGGCAAACCGGGGACACCACCTTGGGCCGCGTTATAAAATTCATGGAGAAAACCAACATGAAAAGCGTATTTTGCGCAGGTGCCGGCATCCAGAACGTTCTGTTTTTTCTGAATGACGGCTGCCTTTCCCTACCCTTGTATGACCAGCACCCTGCTGTTCAGAGATAAACTGTCATTTGGAGGAACAGAGCGTATGCAGACTTATACTACCCAGATGGATGCTGCCCGCAAGGGCATCATCACGCCGCAGATGGAGATCGTGGCTAAAAAAGAGTATCGCACCACCGAGGAGATCCGCCAGTGGGTGGCCGAGGGCAAGGTAGCCATCCCGGCCAACAAGCACCACGAGTGTTTGAACCCCGAGGGTGTCGGCTCCATGCTGCGCACCAAGATCAACGTGAACCTTGGTGTCTCCCGCGACTGCAAGGACTACAACGTGGAGATGCAGAAGGTGATGAGCGCCGTCAACATGGGCGCCGAAGCCATTATGGATCTGTCCAGCCACGGCAACACCCAGCCCTTCCGCCAGAAGCTGACCCACGAGTGCCCGGTGATGATCGGCACCGTGCCGGTGTACGATTCGGTCATCCACTACCAGCGCGATCTGGCTGAGCTGACCGCACAGGACTTCATCGATGTGGTGCGCCTGCATGCAGAGGACGGTGTGGACTTTGTCACCCTGCACTGCGGCATCACCCGCAAGACCATCGAGCAGATCCGCAAGCACAAGCGCAAGATGAACATTGTCAGCCGCGGCGGCTCTCTGGTGTTTGCATGGATGAGCATGACCGGCAACGAGAACCCCTTCTACGAGCACTTTGACGAGATCTGCGAGATCTGCGCCGAGCACGATGTGACCATCTCGCTGGGCGACGCCTGCCGTCCCGGCTGTCTGGCTGACGCCACCGATGTGTGCCAGATCGAGGAGCTGGTGCGTCTGGGCGAGTTGACCAAGCGCGCATGGGCACACAACGTGCAGGTGATGGTGGAAGGCCCCGGCCATGTGCCCCTGAATCAGGTGGCTGCCAACATGGAGGTGCAGAAGAGCATCTGCATGGGCGCACCCTTCTATGTGCTGGGACCCCTCGTCACAGATATCGCCCCCGGTTACGACCACATCACCGCTGCCATCGGCGGCGCTGTGGCTGCAGCCAGCGGTGCAGCTTTCCTGTGCTATGTGACCCCCGCCGAGCATCTGGCTCTGCCCAATGTGGACGATGTGAAGCAGGGCATCGTGGCCTCCAAGATCGCTGCCCACGCCGCCGATATTGCCAAGGGCATCCCCCACGCCCGGGACATCGACGATAAGATGGGCGATGCCCGCCATGTGCTGGACTGGGATGCACAGTTCGCCTGCGCACTGGACCCGGAGACCGCAAAGGCCATCCGCGATGCCCGCCTGCCGGAGGACGACCACAGCGACACCTGCAGCATGTGCGGCAAGTTCTGTGCTGTGCGCAGCATGAACAAGGCGCTGGCCGGTGAGTACATCGACATTCTGTAAAAATCTTCTGTTTTGCGCGCAGCAGCGTGCATCTTCCTCCGCCGCCCGGTATGACCGCCGGGCGGCTTTTGTGTTGTAATTCCAAAAAGATTGTGTTAAAATAACAATAAGGCGCTGATTGCAAAATTGGTGGTCATGCTTTCTATCCCGTATCGCTGGTTTTTCTATTTCTACATAGAACAAGCAGAGGTCCGGGAGGAAACTTTTTTGAAAGTACCCTGCCCGGAGCCTTGAAGGCGAAGGAAGGGATATCGAATGAATCTGCTGGAGACTCTCGCATTGCTCACGTTCATTCTCGCGTTGTTGAGCTTGGTCGTGGATGTGATCCGTCTGACCGTTGAGGTCATGGCAAAGTTTTCCCAGATGAAAAGCGATGATAACAAAAAAGATTGACCGCCTCACAGTTCCCCAACTCGAGCGGTCAATCTTTTTGACTAACGGGATGGAAAGCTGACCTTTGCAGTCAGCGCCCCTTCTGTTTGTAGTATAATCGAAGCTATGTGATTTGTCAAGTTATCCTGTTCCATCGATTATTTCTATCGATTTTTTAGAATTTACAATTCTTCTGTACTGTACTATAATGAAGTTATCGTCTTCATTCCATTGATCTACAGGAGGAATCTGCCTTGCTGGTAAATCTTATCGAATCCGTCTATCGCCTTTTGTGGGGCGACCTGTTCACCATCCCGCTGGGCGGCGGCATCGGCATTTCCTTCATGGTGGTGCTGCTGTTCACGGCGGGCATCTGGTTCACCTGCCGCACCCGTCTTTTGCCGGTGCGGCTGTTCCGGGATATGATCGCCGCCGTGTGCGAGAAAAAGCAAGGCAGGGACGGCCTTTCCTCCTTCCAGACGCTGGTCATTTCCACCGCCACCCGCGTGGGCATGGGCAATCTGGTGGGCGTGGTGGCCGCTGTTTCTGCAGGCGGTGCCGGTGCGGTGTTCTGGATGTGGGTCACTGCCATTCTGGGTGCGTCCACCTCCTTTATCGAATCCACCCTTGCCCAGAAATACCGCCAGCCCGACCCGCTGTACGGCGGCTGGCGCGGCGGCCCGGCCTACTATCTGCATGTGCTGGCGGAGCGCAGGCGCGGCAAAAAGCTCAAACGCTCTGTGGTAGCGGCGCTGTTTGCGGTGTCTGGCCTCATCTGCTGGTGCGGCATCAGTCAAGTGATCTCCAACTCGGTCAGTTCTGCGTTTGAAAATGCGTTCCATATTCCGCCGCTTACTACCACACTGGTGCTCACGGCCATTGCGGCGGTGATCGTGCTGCGCAAGAATGCCACCGTGAAAAGTCTGGACGTGATGGTGCCCATCATGGCGGTGTGCTATTTTGTCATCACCGTGGGCATCGTGCTGTTCAACCTGCCCAAGCTCCCGGCGGTGTTCGGGCGCATCTTTGCGGAAGCGTTCGGTCTGCGGCAGGCCGTGGCTGGCGGCTTTGGTGCTGTGCTGATGAACGGTGTCAAGCGCGGCCTGTTCTCCAACGAAGCGGGCAGCGGTTCGGCACCCTGTGCAGCTGCCGCCGCAGAGTGCGACGACCCGGTCAAGATGGGCTTTGTGCAGGCACTGGGCGTGCTGATCGATACGGTGGTGATCTGCAGCTGCACGGCTTTTTTGATGCTGCTGGTGCCGCAGGAGATCACGGAAGGACTTGCGGGCATGGACCTTTTGCAGACTGCCCTGCAGTACCATCTGGGCGGCTTTGGTGTCGTGTTCATTGCGGCCACGCTGGCGCTGTTCAGCTTTTCCACCTTTCTGGGCGTTTTGTACTATGCCCGCGGCAATGTGGCCTATCTGTGCGGCGACAACTGGTGGAGCCAGACCGTGTATAAGCTGATCGCGCTGGCCATGCTGGTGATCGGCGGTATGCAGGCCTACACGGTGGTGTGGGATCTGGGCGACGTGGGCATTGGCCTGATGACCATTTTCAACATGATAGCCTTGGTGCCCATGGCAAAGGAAGCACTTGTCGCCCTGAACGACTACGAAAAACGCAAAAAACTGCAGTAAAATAGCAAAGGCCCGGCTCCCTGTAACATGGGAACCGGGCCTTTCAGGTTACTTTTATTGCAGATCAGATTTGTTTAAAAGCAGCCCGCCTGCAAGCCCGGCCAGCGCAGGCAGCACCCAGCCAAAGCCCATGCTGCCCAGCGGCAGAGCGTTGGCGGCGGCAGATACTGCCCCCAGCGGCAGCGCAGCGGCGATGCTCTGCAGGGCGGTCAGGCCCATGCACAGCGGATACACCGCCCGGTGCTTTTCAAGGCCCGGCATAAAGGAAAGCAGGATCAGCACGATGGCTGCGGGATAAATGGCGTTCAGCACTGGAGTGGACAGCCGGATGATGGCAGCAAGGCCGAGGTTCGATACCAGCATACTGGCCACAGCAAAAAAAGCTGCGATGGCAGGGTAGGGGATGCGGGGCAGCAGCTGATGAAAATACTGACCCACGCAGGCGATCAGGCCCACGCAGGTGTTGAAGCATGCGATCACAAAAATGGCCGCAATGAGCACAAGGCCCGCCCGGCCAAACAGCTGCTGTGCCAGAGCGGTGAGCACTTCGGCACCGGTGGCAAGGCCCGGATACACCGTGCCGGTCTGGGCACCGGCATGGCTCAGCATGGCATAAACAGCCAGCAGCAGCCCGCCTGCAATAAAACCGGCCCGGATGGTGCCGCCCTCCACGGCACGGCTTTCTGTGACACCCCGGGCGCGGATGTTCAGGGCGATGACCGCGCCAAATTCAGCCCGGCCAGCGTGTCCATGGTCTGGTAGCCGTACAGGATGCCCTGCACAGCGGGCAGGGCTGCGTACTCTGCGCTGGGTGTGCCGTAGTGTGCCGCCAGCGGATGGATGAGACACCCGGCAAACAGCACCACGATGAGCACGATCAGGCAGGGGCAGAGGATGCGGCCCAGCCAGTCGGTAAGCTTTTCTGGCCGCAGCGCCACCAGAAAGGCCGCTGCAAAAAAAAAGCACCGAGTAGGCCAGCTGCAGCCCGGTACCGCCGCCTATCAGCGGCACCAGCATCTGGAAGGAGGTACTGGCGGTGCGGGGGATGGCAAGGCAGGGCCCGATGGAAAGATACACCAGAATGGTGAACACCATGGCGAACACCGGATGCACCCGGCCGGCAAGCTTATCCAGACCACCTGCCCGTGCCACAGCCACCACGCCCGCAATGGGCAGGCCGACGGCGCTGACGGCAAGGCCCGCAAAGGCAGGCCAGAGGCTGGTACCGGCCTGCGCGCCCAGATGCGGCGGGAAGATCAGATTGCCTGCACCAAAAAACATGGAAAACAGTGTAAAGCCGACCAGAAGCAGATTTTTGCCGGAAAGCTTCTGCATAGGACAGACACCTCATTTCTTTCCTGCATCAAAGATGACAGTGATTTATACAGTTCAGTTTATCGTTTTATGCATTTCATGTCAAGAAAGAAAAACATGAAGAAAAGTAATGACAGGCATGATAAGCTCTTATGCATCATGATGCACGGGTCATTGGCGTTTGGAAAAAGATGTGGTATGATACTTATACGATCCGCAGAGCGGAGGCCATTTCAGACCGTCAGGAGCAGGAAAGAACCATGAACCAACATAAACAATTTTTTCAGCGGCTGGGCGCTGCGGCCTTCTGGCTCGCGGTGTGGCAGTGCGCCGCCATGGCGGTGGGACAGGAGGTGTTCCTTGTTTCGCCGGTGCAGGCGGTGCGCACTCTTTTGCAGCTTTTGCCGCAGGCAGAGTTCTGGCAGCGGGTGGGTTTCAGCTCCGGGCGCATTCTGCTGGTTTTGGGCTGGGCGTGGCCGTAAGCATCGTGCTGGCTGTGGCCGCACAGGCGTGGCACACGGCAGATGTGCTGCTTGCTCCGGTGCTGCAGCTGGTCAAAGCCACGCCGGTGGCAAGCTTTATCATTCTGGCGCTGGTGTGGGTGCGGGGGGCATCGCTTTCGGTGCTCATCAGCTTTTTAATGGTGCTGCCCGTGCTGTACGGTGCGGTGCGCACCGGCATCCAGAGCGCAGACCCACAGCTGTTGGAGATGACGAAGGTGTTTCACCTTCCGCTGGGCCGACGGCTGCGGGCGGTGTGGCTGCCTGCGGTGCTGCCAGCCTTCCGGCAGGGATGCAGCGTGGCCCTTGGCATCTGCTGGAAGAGCGGCGTTGCCGCTGAGGTGATCGGCCTGCCCAATGGCAGCATCGGCGATGCACTCTACCGGGCCAAGATCACCCTTTCCACCGGGGAGCTGTTCGCATGGACGTTTGTGATCATCCTGCTCAGCGCCGGGTTTGAAAAGCTGTTCCTGCTGCTTCTGGACTGCGTGACCCGCGCCGTGACCGGGGAGGTGCCGCAATGCTGACCATCGAGCATCTGACAAAACAGTTCGGGAAGAAAACGCTGTTCCGGGACCTGTGCCTCACGGTGAAAGGCCCGGCGGTGCTGTGGGCACCCAGCGGCTGGGGCAAGACCACATTGCTGCGCATCCTCATGGGGCTGGAAGAACCCACTTCTGGCATAGTACAGGACGTTGGCCGGGTGGCAGCAGTGTTTCAGGAAGACCGGCTCTGCCCGCAGCTGACAGCTGTGCAGAACGTGACGCTGGTATTGCCCGGCAGTGCAGAACAATACAAGGAGCAAATTATAGAAGATTTTCAACAGCTTGGCATGGATGCTGCCGCACTGGCCCTGCCTGCAGCACGGCTTTCCGGCGGACAGAAGCGCCGCACGGCTCTGCTGCGGGCTTTGTGGGCCGCCAGCGATACGCTGCTGTTAGACGAACCCTTTACCGGAATGGACCCGGACACCCTTGCCGCTGCTGCGGCGCTGCTGCGGGAGCGCTGCGGAGAAAAGCCTGTCTTGCTGGCTACCCACGACCGCGAAGCCATCCGCCTTCTGGGCTGGCCGGTGGTTGAGCTGGAAAATGCCTGAGCCTGCATCTATCCTATAGAATGAAAAACTCGGAAAGACCAGAACGGCCTTTCCGATTTTTTGCTGCTTGGAATATTTTACTGAAAAATACGCAGGGGATACGGAAAACTGCATCAGTTCAGCAGCTTTGCCGGGTCAAGATACTGCTCACCCTGCAGTACTTCCAGATGGATATGCGTCTCCTCGGCGCATTCGTTGGGAATGCTGCCTGCACGGCCAAGTATCTGGCCCACACTCACTTCATCGCCGGTCTGCACCGTGGGGTCGGCAGTGCCGCACACCCGCCACAGGTGCCCGGCGCTGTCCTCGATGCACACCACACTGCCCCAGCGGCTATCGGTGTCCACGGCGGTCACCTTACGGCGGCGGGAGCACACACCTGTGCATCCTGCGCACAGGCGTAGTCCACACCGTTGTGGGTGCGCCAGTCGCCAAGGGTGCTGCTGTACACCAGCTCATCGCCGCTGTAGGCGTTCAAGACCCTGCCTGAGACGGGCTGCGTGGAGGCAGGCGCAGCTGAACTGCTGGCAGGCGAGGATGCGCCCTGCAGTGCGGAGGGTTCGTGCACCAAACCAGAGCCAGACTGCGCCCCAGAAGAGGACGCAGAGGATGCGGGCTTGGGTACATTTGCCGCAGATTCTGCGGCGTCGGTCACGGGCTGCTGCCATACATCGTCCTCCTGTGGGTCAAGGGTGAGCTGCGGCTCCGGTGCAGGTTCTTCCTGCGGGGTCGTCAGGTCGTCGTAGCTCTTTTTCAGTTCATCCCGCACGGTGCGCACTGCCCACACGCCCGCCGCTGCGGCTGCGACGAGACAGGCCAGCAGTGCCAGTGTAAAGCCCCTGCTGCGCAAAAACTTTTTGATCTGCTCCATTGTCGTTACTCCCATCTGCTGCATTGTGTACGCATTGCTTCTGGGCTTAGTGTGGGACAGCAGGGCAGGTTTTATGCATTCTTTTATTTAAATGCCCTCCGCGTTGCTCTGGGCATATTTAGAGGAAATGATATTTTGTAATATAGCAGCCCAGCCAGACCTGCGGGTCTGACCGGTTCTGCGTTTTCACGAGAGGGGCCGCAGCCGGAAAATGCATCTTCCCTCTGTGGCCTTCTGTGTTGATACCCAGAGCGAAGCGGAGGATATTCTAAATGATAGTACCAAACAAAAAGGCCCTCCCTTTTCGGGAGAGCCTTTGCGGATCAAAAATCAGTTGCGGCGGCGGCTGTTCATGCCCAGCAGGCGCACAACATACAGGAAGATGTTGATGAAGTCCAGATACAACGTCAGTGCACCGTAAATGGAAGCCTTCTCGGCCAGCTCACCGTCATAGGCGTAGTAGGAGAACATCTGGCTCAGTTTCTGGGTATCATAGGCGGTCAGCAGCATGAACACCACCAGACCGACAGCGCTGTACAGCACCGTGGTAAGGAAGCTCATGCCGAACAGCATGCCCACAAAGCCGGTGATGATGAGCGCGAACAGGCCCATCATCAGCTTGGGACCCCAGCCGGACAGATCCTTGTGGGTAGTAGTGCCGTAGACCGCCATCAGGCCGAAGTACAGCGAGGTGGCAAGGAAGGCCAGCACCAGAGTGCCCAGATCAAATACCAGGAAGTAGTAGCTCAGCACCATGCCGTTGAGCAGTGCATAGGCAAAGAAGGTGGCTCTTGCACCGCCCACCGACATGTTCTGCACGCGGGAGCTGAGCACATACACCAGCACCAGCTCTGCGATGGTGAACACCAGATACAGCGAGTTGACAACGTACAGCAGCGGGGTAGCGGCTGTAACGAACGCCGCGGCAAAGGTGATGAGCAGGCCTACCGCCATCCAGCGATAGGTGCGGTTCATATAGTCAGCCGAGGTCATGGCAGGCTCCGTGTAGCCTCGATCGTAACCATTGTAATTGTAATCCATATGGGACTCCTCCAGTCTCTTTCTGCCGGAACACTTTTTCCTTGCTCCGGTCTACGGAATATAGTATACTGCATAGAAATGAACGTTTCATGAAAAAGGCTGTGATATTGTATGTCTCTTGGGCTTTATTTACACATTCCGTACTGTTTTTCCAAATGCAGATACTGCGATTTCTATTCCCATCCCGGTGAGCGCGGCGTACCGGATGCCTATGTGGAGGCTCTTGTGCGGGAGCTTGACCGCTTTTGCACCGGGAGCGAGGCCCCTGCAGGCCGGACCTACCCTTTATTTTGGCGGCGGCCACCCCCAGCCTGCTGCGCCCGGAGCAGGCAAAACGGCTGATCGATGCGGCCCGGCCGATGCCGGGGGCCGAGATCACACTGGAAGCAAACCCGGAGACGGTGACGGAAGAAAGCCTTGCAGGCTTCCGGGAGGCGGGCGTGAACCGCATCTCTTTCGGGGTGCAGTCTGCCCGGGATACCCAGCTGCGCACACTGGGCAGGCCGCACACGGCAAAGCAGGCGCGGGCTGCATTTGCCGCCGCGCGGCGCGCAGGCTTTGCGAACATCAGCGGCGACATCATGCTGGCACTGCCGCACTACACCGAAGCCGAGTTTGACGAAACGCTGGAACTGATCGAGGGTGGTGGGGCTACCCATATTTCGGCATATCTGCTGAAGATCGAGCCGGATTCGGCCTTTGGTAAACATCCGCCCGAAGGCCTGCCCACCGGCGATGAAGCCGCCGATTTTTACCTTTATGCAGTGGAACAGCTGGAACACCACGGCTACAAACAGTACGAGATCTCTAACTTTGCAAAGCCCGGCTATGAGGGCAGACACAACCTCATTTACTGGGACTGCGGCGACTATCTGGGGCTTGGCCCGGCGGCGCACTCCTGCATGGGCGGCAGACGGTTCTACTACCCGCCGGACACCGCCGCTTTCCTGAACGATGCCGCCGCCCCGGTGATGGACGGCAGCTGCGGCGCAGAGGACTACCTTATTTTACAGCTGCGTCTGCGCAAAGGCCTTTCGCTGGATGCATACAAAAAACTTTACGGGAAAGAATTTTCCACCGCACAGCTGGCCTTTGTGCAAAACTGCGTCCGGGCGGGCTATGCAAGCTTTGATGGCCGCACCCTTGCCCTGACCCCGGCGGGTCTCATCGTGCAGAACAGCATCCTTGCCCAGCTGTTGTAATTGGCAGAAATACGGCAACACATTGCTTTTGTGTGTCGATTCTGGTATGATAGACTCGTATTATTAGGCGATGGGAGAGAAAACGGATGGCGAAAGTATTGATCGTCGGCGCAGGCGCGGCAGGACTGATGGCGGCGGGTGCCGCCGTGCGGCAAGGGCATCAGGTGACGGTGCTGGAACACATGGACAAGCCCGGCCAGAAGATCCTTGTCACCGGCAAGGGCCGCTGCAATGTGACCAACGACTGCCCGGCAGAGGAATTTCTACGCCATGTGCGCACGAACCCGCGCTTTCTGTATTCGTCGCTGGGAGCCTTTCCACCGGCAAAGACCATGGAACTGTTCGAGGGCCTTGGCGTGGAGCTGAAGGTGGAGCGCGGACGCCGGGTGTTCCCGGTATCCGACAAGGCTGAGGAGATCCGGCAGGCTCTTTTGCGCTATGCGCAGGATGCTGAACTCGTGCATGACGGCGCGAAAAAGCTGCTATTGGAAGAGGTAACACCGGAGCCGGAAGCAGCTCCCGCCGCACCGGAAAACCCGCGCCATCCCAAAAAAGAAAAGGCAGGCCCGGCACTGCGGTGCATCGGTGTGCGGGGCACCTCCGGCCGGGAGTACCGGGCGGATGCCGTGCTGGTGGCCACCGGCGGCGTGAGCTACCCCACCACCGGCTCTACCGGCGATGGCTACAGGCTGGCGCAGCAGGCCGGGCACACCCTTGTGGAGCCGGTGCCCAGTCTGGTCAGCCTTGTGAGCCATGACGCGGACTGCAAAAAAATGATGGGTCTGGCCCTGAAAAACGTCACCCTGACCCTGTTCGAGGACGACAAGGCCATCTTTGACGAGCAGGGCGAGATGCTGTTCACCCACTTTGGCATCAGCGGCCCGCTGACTTTGAGCGCATCCAGCCATCTGGGCGACATGAAAAAAACACAAGTATCATGCGGAGATCGACCTCAAGCCCGCTCTCAGCGAGGAGCAGCTTTACGACCGCATCACGCGGGATTTTGCCCTGCTGGCAAACCATGCGGCGCAGGGCGCGCTGGTAAAGCTTTTGCCGTCCAGTATGCAGCCGGTGATGGTGGCGCGCTGGGGCATCGACCCGGCTACCAAGGCAAACCAGATCACCCGGGAGCAGAAGAGGAAGCTGGTGCAGCTGATGAAGCACTGGCGGGTGTCCGTTGATGCCCGTGGCGATCTGGCCCACGCGGTGATCACCAGCGGCGGCGTGTCCGTGCGGGAGGTGGACCCCAAAACCATGCAGAGCAAAAAGGCGATGGGCCTTTACTTTGCAGGCGAAGTGCTGGATGTGGATGCCTATACCGGCGGCTACAACCTGCAGATCGCCTTCTGCACTGCACAGGCATTTGCAAATAATCTGTAATTACAGATAAAACAATTTTAAATGCCCTCCGCGCTGCTCTGGGCATATTTATAGGAATAGATTTTTTTGATTTGTATTTTGAAAACGACTGCGGTCGTTTTCAAAATACGTTTTCACAAAAAGAGTTGTTGCCGGGATAGTCTCACAGACCGCTGCGCAACTGTTCCCAAAGGGAACGAGCAGCAGATTCAGTTGGCCGTTGCGGCCCCGCTTGTGAAAAATCAAATCTGGAAAATCCGCAGATTTGTAAATATTTAAAATAATTTTCCGCTGAAGATGGCCAGAGCGTGAGCAGAGGCCATTTTAAATCGTTCAGTTCAAAAAAGGAGAAGATATAAAATGGTATCTGTTGCGATCGACGGGCCTGCAGGTGCAGGCAAATCTACGCTGGCACGCCGTTTGGCGGCTGAAATGGGCTATATTTATGTGGATACCGGTGCTATGTACCGCGCCATCGGACTGTATGCCCTGCGCGCAGGCAAGGACCCTAAGGACAACGACGCAGTGAACGCGCTGCTTCCCCAGATCGAGCTGCGGCTGGCCTCCATTGAGGGCGAGCAGCACATTTATTTAAAGGAAGAGGATGTGAGCACCGCCATCCGCACCGAGGCCGCAGGTATGGCTGCCTCTGCCGTGGGCGCAAACCCGGCTGTGCGCGCCTTTCTGCTGGAACTGCAGCGGGATATGGCCAAAAAGCAGGACGTGCTGATGGACGGCCGCGACATCGGCACGGTGGTGCTGCCGGATGCCACGGTGAAGATCTTCCTCACCGCCACGCCGGAAGCCCGCGCCACACGCAGGTGGAAAGAGTATCAGGCCAAGGGCATCGATACTCCCTATGAAGAGGTGCTGGCCGACGTGAAGCAGCGGGACTATCAGGACACCCACCGTGCCGCTGCACCCCTGAAGCAGGCGGACGATGCCGTGCTGCTGGACACTTCGGAGCTGGATTTTGAACAGAGCCTTGCTGCAATGAAGAAGATCATTGCGGAGAAAGTGAATAAAACGATAAAATGATATTATATTACATCTTAGTGCCCTTTGCGTGGCTTTTGTGGCATATCGGCTTCCGCATCCATGTAGAGGGCCGCGAAAACCTGAAAAAGGTGCAGACAAAGGGCTGCATCCTTGCGCCCACCCATGTCTCCGCCATCGACCCGGTGTTCATCGTGGTCACCCGGTGGAGCAGGCGGATGATCGTGTTCGCCAAGAAGGAACTGTTCGAGATCAACGCCCTGCTCACATGGTTCTTCCGCTGCTGCGGCGCGGTGTGCGTGCGCGGCACAAAGGATGAAATGGCTGCCATTGAGCAGACCGTAGAAAAGTGCAGAAACGGCGAAACACTGCTCATCTTCCCGGAGGGCACCCGCGAAAAGGACGGGAAGCTTCTGCCGCCCAAGAGCGGACTGTTTGTCATTGCGGCGGGGGCCGGGGTGGACGTAGTGCCCTGCCGCATCCTGTACGATACGCCGGATGGAAAAATGCACCTGTTCTGCAAAGTACGGGTGATCTACGGCGAGCCGATGCCTGCAGAGCAGTTTGCCATGGAGAGCCGCCGCGACACCAAAAAGCTGCGTGCCAACAAGCAGGCCCTGCTGGATGCGTGGGAAAAGATGGGGGCGTAAAAGATGGAGATCCGAGTTGCCAAAACGGCGGGGTTCTGCTTTGGTGTCAAGCGGGCGGTGGACCTGACCTATGGCCTGCTGAACGAAGGCTGCAAGGTGGCCACCCTCGGCCCGCTGATCCATAACCCGCAGGCTGTGGAGGATATGCAGAAAAAGGGTGCCCTTGTGGCGGATGCCATCGCCGATGTGCCCGCCGGGTACGAGGTGGTCATCCGCAGTCACGGCGTGCCGCGCACCGTGTACGACGAGCTGGATGCGCGCGGCATCACCTACCATGATGCCACCTGTCCCTTCGTGCAGAAGATCCAGCGCATTGCCGCCGAGGCCGAAAAGGCGGGGGCAGTGCTGCTGGTGGCAGGCGACAAGACCCATCCGGAGGTGCAGGGGATTGTGGGCCACACCCGCGGAGAGGTGTTCGTTTTTGCCGATCTGGCCGAGTTGAAGGCATGGAAAGGCCCCTCTGACCCGCAAAAACCCCTGTTTGCAGTTGCACAGACCACATTTCAGGTTACAAAATGGCAAGAAAGTTCGGAGTTTCTCAAAAAAGCCTATACAAACGCCCGAATTTTTGATACAATATGTAATGCGACGTGGGCGAGGCAACAGGAAGCGGAAGACCTCAGCCAAAAATGCGACATCATTGTTGTCATTGGCGGTCATCATTCTTCCAATACCCAAAAGCTGGTACAGGTCGCCGCAAAACACACGCGTGCCGTAACGGTCGAGACAGCGAGCGAACTTCGGCCGGAATGGTTTGCAGATGTTAAAGTGGCGGCGTGACAGCCGGGGCTTCAACGCCATCGTCTATTATTGAGGAGGTACTTAACAGTATGAGCGCAGAAATCAATGACAGCATGAGCTTTGAGGAGATGCTGAATGCATCCGAGGAAAAGCGTGTTCATGCAGGCAGTATTGTGAAAGGAATCGTGACCAGCATCTCTGCCAACGAGATCCAGGTGGATATCGGAGCGAAGCAGACCGGCTTTGTCAAGCTGAGCGAGCTGACCGATGATTCCTCCGCCAAGGTCGAAGACCTGGTGAAGGTTGGCGATGAGCTGGACCTCATCGTCGAGAAGGTTATGGATCAGGATGGCGTCATCCAGCTCTCCCGCAAGAAGCTCGCATCTCGCAAGGGCATGGAAGAGATCGCTAAGGCCGCTGAGTCCGGCGAGGTCGTCGAAGGCGATGTCACCGAGTTCAACAAGGGCGGCGTTGTGGTCAACGTCAAGGGTGTCAAGGTGTTCGTTCCTCGTTCTCAGGCTACTATGCGCCGTGATGAGGACTACACCGCTCTGGTTGGCCAGCACGTTCAGCTGGTTGTCACCGAGTGCTCCGGCCGCAAGATCGTCGGCAGCATCAACAAGGTGACCGCTGAGCAGAACAAGGCAAAGCGTGAAGAGTTCTGGGCAAACGTTGAGGTGGGCAAGACCTACACTGGCGTTGTCAAGAGCCTGACTTCTTACGGTGCATTCGTCGATATCGGCGGTGTGGACGGTCTGTGCCACATCAGCGAGCTGAGCTGGAACCGCATCAAGCATCCCTCCGAGGTCGTCTCCGTTGGCGACACCATCGAGGTGTATGTGAAGGACATCGACACCGAGAACCACAAGGTCTCTCTGGGCTACAAGAAGGCCGAGGACAACCCCTGGGAGCAGCTGAAGAACAACTACCCCATCGGCAGCACCTTCCATGCTCCGGTCGTCTCCCTGACCAAGTTCGGTGCATTCGTCCGCATCCTGCCGGGTGTTGATGGTCTGGTCCACATCAGCGAGATCAGCAATGACCGCGTTGAGAAGGTCTCTGACGTACTGAAGGTCGGCGATATGGTCGATGTGAAGCTGCTGGATGTCGACTTCGACAAGAAGCGCATCAGCCTGTCTATGAAGGCCCTGCTGAACGACGACGCTGAGTAATCAGCCTTTCGTTCGGAAGAAAAGCTTCTGACACAATGCGATCAACAGCCCCGTTGCCGGGAAAACGGCGGCGGGGCTGTTTTTGTTAAGGAGAGAACCCTCTCAGTCACCTGCGGTGACAGCTCCCCCGAAGGGGAGAGCTTTTGGCAAAGAGGGCAGGCTCGCCGCGCCCGCAATAAACCTCGCCCTCGGAGAGGTGGACGCGAGCAGCGCGAGCGGACGGA
>ENA-OQDA01000145-OQDA01000145.1-human-gut-metagenome-genome-assembly--contig:-NODE-145-length-30228-cov-4.733630_pt1 | contig 30228 bp, 39 predicted proteins | sample MGYA00242771_ERZ504603 | MGnify/ENA primary metagenome ERZ504603 (study PRJEB26092, sample SAMD00036328) | human gut metagenome | host: Homo sapiens | study: EMG produced TPA metagenomics assembly of...
GCCTCTTGCAATGACCCCGCGCACACCGCCCGGCGCCGGGCCGATGACCACGGCCCGCCCGCCCCCGCGCCCGTAGGTACTGGGAGGGGCGTTTCAATCCTTTACGGGTCCGAAAGCCCGAAAATTTTCTAGGTATAAACGGATTTTTGCCCTTCCCCAGAAGGGGGTCTGAAAAAATTTAGGGGGATTTTTTGAAGAAAATTTTCAAAATGATGTATCGTGATGCCTTTTTCCTGCTATAATCGGTACAGTGATAGGTGCGAAGCTCCATGACATTCCGTCGTGGGGCTTTTTCTTTTGCGTGTATTTTGGAAACGGGGTGCAGGAGTGATGCCGGATGCCGAAGCGGAACGACAAGCGCGACACCGCCAAGGCTGAGTACATCAAGCGGCGGCGGTCGGGCGAGAAAGTAAATCTCAAAGACCTTGCCGAAAAGCTGGGCGTGACATACGGAACCGTCCGCAACTGGAAACGCATTGACCAATGGGACGATGCGGTGGAGCGCAAGCGCGGGGGACAGCCCGGAAACAAAAACAGCCGGGGCAAGAGGAATGCCAAGGGCAATCCCGGCGGCGGTGCGCCGAACGGAAACACCAACGCAGAGAAGGACGGTGCATATAGCACGGTTCACCTTGAACGTTTGAGCCAAGAGGAACGGGACTGGCTGGATCAAATGCCGACCGGTGCAAACGAGAACAACATTTATGAGTTGAAGCTGCTTCGGATTCAGCAGCGGCACATCATGGAACGGATCGCAGAGTATGAAAGCTGCGACCCGGAAAAGCTGTTCACTGCATCCATCACCGATATGCGAAAACCGGGAAAGGACAAAGACGGGAAGCAGGCGGACGGAGCTGTGCAGAAGATGGTCATGGATAACAAGGACAGTGCCTTTGTTCGAGTGACCCAGCTGCGGGAGGCCCTGAACAAGGTCTCCGGCAGAATTATTTCCCTGACCACACAAATCCGTCAGCAGGAAGAATTTGAAAAACGGTACGCTCTGGAACTGGAACGCCTTGACATTGCAAAGATGCGGGCGACCGGTGAGGTGGATGTAGACCCGGAGGGAGGGACAGAGGATGAAACTGTACACGACTAAGATCGTTGCACAGTATCTCGACCTGTCCGAACGCCGGGTGCGGCAGCTCCGAGACGAGGGCGTGCTGGAAGAAAAGGCCCCCGGCCTTTACGACCTGCGTTCCAGCGTCCGACGGTACATCAACTACCTGCGGGGCGACGAGGGCGGCAAAGCTGACCTCAACGAGGAACGGGCGAAGCTGACCAAGGAAAAACGGATCGCCGCCGAAACCGAGAATAAAGTTCGCAATGGGGAACTGTACCGGAAATCTGACATCACGGTTGGCATGACCACCGTTGTTATGAACCTGCGCTCAAGGCTCCTTGCCCTGCCCAACAAGTTGGCTGCAAACATTGCCAAGCTGGACGGTGATGAGGGCAAGATCATGGACTTATTGCAAAGTTCCCTCTATGAGATCATGGAGGAATTTTCTAATTATCAGGTGGCGTTGCAGCCGCCAAAGGATGATGAAGAAGATGAACAAGACGGAGAAGAAACCGGATAAGCCCGGCGGCGCTTGCAAGCACTGCCCGTGGGGCAAACGCATCCACCAAAGGCTGATCCTGTGTATGTTCCCAGCCTGCGTAAGAGGTGAACCGAAACGTGAAGAAAAAAACGGATCGTGAAACTTGAACCGCAGACCGTGGAACTGTTCGCCGAGGTTCTAAGCAAACTACGCCCGCCGCCGCCCCTGACAGTCAGCCAGTGGGCGGACAGATACCGGGGTGTTGTCCGCAGAATGCCAGCGCAGAACCGGGGCGGTGGCACACCGAGAAAGCCCCGTATCAGCGGGCTATCATGGATGCCATCGGTGATCCTCACGTCCGTTCTGTCGTCGTCATGTCGGCGGCGCAGATCGGAAAGACGGATGCTTTCATTCTGAACCCGCTGGGCTACTACATGGACTATGCACCCTGCCCGGTGATGTGTATGCAGCCTACCCTTGACATGGGGCAGACGCTCTCAAAAGACCGTATCGCTCCCATGATCCGGGACACGCCCCGGCTTACCGGTCTGGTGGATACCAAAAGCCGGTACGCTGGAAATACCGTCATGAAGAAGAACTTCCCCGGCGGGCACATCACCATTGTTGGCGCAAACAGCCCGTCGAGCCTTGCCAGCCGCCCCATCAAAGTGCTGCTGGCGGACGAGATCGACCGCTACCCCAAGAGCGCAGGAACAGAGGGCGACCCTCTTGATCTGGCAAAGAAACGCCAGACGACCTTTTGGGATTACAAGACCGTCATGGTCAGCACGCCCACCATCAAGGGAGACAGCCGCATTGAGGACGCCTACCTACTTTCTACACAAGAAGAATGGAACGTGCCTTGCCCGGAATGTGGGGGCATACCAGCCGTTCCTTTGGGAGAATGTCAAGTTCGACAAAGACGACCTCGACAAGGGAATTGGATATGTCTGCAGGGAATGCGGCTGTGTATCAAATGAATACCGCTGGAAAGAGCAGGGGAAATACGGTAAGTATGTTGCCGCCAATCCCGGTGCAGAATCCAGAGGCTTCCACCTGAACACGCTGGCTTCAACCTTTGTTGGCTGGAAAGAGATCGTGACGAAGTTCATCGAAGCGAAAATTGCCCTCGATCATGGCAACCCGGAACAAATGAAGGTCTGGGTGAACACAGAGTTGGGCGAGACGTGGGAGGAACGCGGCATTCAGTTGGAGGACATCGAGCTGTTCAACCGCCGCGAAATCTACGCCGCAGAGGTGCCGGATGATGTTCTGTACCTCACTGCTGGTGTTGACGTGCAGGATGATCGCTTTGAAGTTGAAGTGGTCGGCTGGGGCGAGGGCACAGAGAGCTGGGGCGTTCGCTACCAGAAAATCTTCGGCGATATGCTTTCGGATCAGGTATGGGACGATCTGGACAACTTTCTACTTCGGACATGGCACAAGGCAGACGGAACGGCATACCCGCTGTTGGCGACCTGCATTGATTCCGGTGGACACCACACCGATGAAGTTTACCGGTTTGCAAAGGAACGGCTCAACCGGCGCATCTTTGCCATTAAGGGCATGGGCGGCGCAGGAGTGCCGTTTATCCGCAACCCGTCCAAAAACAATCGTGTTCGGGCAGACCTGTTCATTCTGGGCGTTGATGCGGGCAAAACGACCATCTATCAGCGTTTGGAAGTCAAGACGCCCGGCCCGAACTACTGCCACTTCCCGTCAAATGAGGAAGCAGGCTACACCGAAGAATACTTCAAGGGCCTAACAGCTGAGAAGAAAGTGGTGCGGTTCGTCAAGGGTCATTTGAAAGAATACTGGGAAATCAAAGATAAAGAGCATAAACGAAACGAGCCGCTGGATTTGCGCAATTACGCAACCGCGGCTCTTGCTATTTCTCGCCCTGTGCTGAAAAAACCGGATGCAGACGGAACGCCTGCCCAGCCGGTCAAGAAATCACGGGGCCGTCGTCAGCTTTCGGGAGGTATCTAAATGGCAGGAATTACGCTGGAAACGGCACAGAAACAGCTTTACCTTTGGATTGCCGCCGAGGAAAAGGTGACACACGGGCAAAGCTACCAGATCGGCAACAGGTCATTGACCTACGCAGACCTGACGCAGATTGGAAAGCGGATTGATTATTGGTCGAACAAGGTGACGGAACTTTCTCAGCAGAGAAAGGGACGGAACCGGATGGGGCATTTTGTGCCGCGTGACCTGTAAGGAGAGTAGAAGATGGGATTCTTCGATACCCTGCTCACGGCGATTGCCCCGGAGCGGGCAGTAAAACGTGTTGCCGCACAGACGGCAATACGGGCAATCAATTCGGGATATTCCAACTATGGCGCAAGTCTGCACAAGAAATCTATGCGGGGCTGGATGTGGCACGGTGGAAGCCCGAAAGAGGACATCGAAGATAATCTTCGCGTCCTGAGAGAGCGGAGCAGGGACGCTTATATGGGCGTCCCGCTGGCAACCGGTGCCATCAAGACCATGCGCACCAATGTAGTGTGCGGCGGTCTGACACCGACACCGCAGATCGACAACGCATTTTTGGGTATTTCAGACGAGGAAGCCCAGAAAATCAATGAACAAATCGCAAGAGAATTTGCTCTGTGGGCCAATAAGCCGACCTGTGATGCAGACCGCATCGACAATTTCTATATGTTGCAGCAGTTGGCATTTACGGGATTTCTGCTGAATGGTGATTCATGGGCAGTCCTGCAGAACAAAAAGACGCCCGGTGTACCGTATGACCTGCGTGTGCGGATCATCGAAGCCGACCGCATTTGTTCTCCTGCGTTTATGGACATCCTTTCGCCGACGGACATTAACGAGCATCATGTTGAAAAGATCGTGCAAGGTGTTGAAACCGATGCAGACGGCATGGTCATTGCGTACTGGGTTTGCGACCGGCACCCGCTGGCGTCTACCAGCGTGACGGGATTGACGGCCTCGCACTGGACAAGAGTGGAAGCCTACGGCAAAAAGACCGGGCGGCAGAATGTTCTCTGTCTGATGCAGCGCGAACGTGCCGGTCAGCTGCGCGGCGTACCACTGCTGGCACCGGTGCTGGAAAGCCTGAAACAGCTTGGGCGTTTTACGGACGCAGAGCTGACAGCCGCGGTGATCTCCGCGATGTTCACAGTGTTTATCAAGAAGTCGGATCAATCTGACGAGGTGCCGTTTGGCGAAATGCTTCCCCCGGATGTGCAGGTAGATACGCCTGATAAGACCAGTGTGGAGCTGGCACCGGGCGCGTTTATCGACCTGAACCCCGGAGAGGAAGTGCAGTTCGCAGACCCGAAGCACCCAACGACCGGGTTTGAAGCGTTCATGAACGCCATTGTAAAGCAGATGGCGGCGGCGTTGGAAATTCCGTCTGAGGTGCTGTACAAGCAGTTCAGCACCAGCTATTCTGCAGCCCGCGGCGCTTTGAATGAATTTTGGAGAACCACGGGAATGCACCGAGACTGGTTCGCGGATTCTTTCTGCCAGCCGGTCTATGAGGCATGGTTCCGGGAAGCCGTGTGCAAGGGACGGATCAAAGCGCCGGGCTTCCTGACAAACCCGGCGGTTGCAGCGGCCTACATGAACTGCAACTGGAATGGCCCGGCAAGAACAAACCTGAACCCCAAGGATGAAGCCGAAGCAGCCCAGATGCGGGTGAACAGCGGATTCTCCACGGCGGCACAGGAAACCGCTCAGATGACGGGCGGAAGCTATGAGGCAAATATGCGGCAGCGGAAAGCCGAAGCCGCACTGAAACGGGAGGTGGACGAAATTGCGGGAGCACAAGTGCAACAGCAAACCGCTGTTCCTCAACGGAGCGGCGGCGACCCCGGCAAGTCCGAGTAACAAGAAGTTTTGGGAGTTCCGCAATGCAGCCGAGACCGGCGGCACGGCGGAACTTCTGCTTTACGGTGATATTAGCCGTACGAGCTGGTGGGGTGATGAAGTGACCCCGCAGGCGTTCGCCGCAGACCTTGCGACGATTCCGGCTATGGATGACCTGACTGTCCGTATTTGCAGCGGCGGCGGGGATGTCTGGGCCGCACAAGCCATTGGCGCAATGTTGGAAAACAGGCTTGGCACGGTGACAGCGCAAATCGAAGGTATCTGTGCCAGCGCGGCGACCATCGTCGCCAGCCATTGCAAAGTGGTCAAGGCGGCAGAGGATGCAACCTACATGATCCACCCCATCAAGGTAAACCCGAACGGGTTTGTGGACATGGAGGGCTTGAAGCAGCTCATGGATGCACTGACCGTGATGCGCACCAATGTCTTGAACCAGTATGCGAAAAAGACAGGACACACCGTCGAAGAAGTGGCGGCGTGGATGGACGCTACATCGTGGTGGACGGCGGCAGAAGCAAAAGAAAATGGCTTCATCGACGAAATCACGGAAAGCAACCAGACTGCAAAAATCGAAAACAGGAATGGTGCGCTGTTTGTCAACAGCATTGCCGTTCCGGGCACATTTGATGATGCCCCTGAATTTGTACGAAACCGCGCCGTGGTGGCCCCTGCCACGACTGAGGGTTTTGTAAATAACACTGACCCGGCAGGAAAGCCGGACAAGAACGATGGAGGTAACGACATGGAGTTCAAGAACGCAGATGAACTGCGCAACGGCTGTCCTGATCTGGTGAAAGAGATTGTGGACGAAGCCCATGCGGAGGCACAGAAGCAGGAGCGTGATCGTTTGGCTGCCATTGACGAGATCGCGGATGCAGTCCCGTCCGATCTGGTGGCCGAGGCAAAGTATGGTGACAAGGCTTGTTCTGCGGAGCAGCTTGCTTACCGTGCGGCGCTGGATGCAAAGAAGAAGGGCCACAAACTGCTGGATGATACCGAAGATGATGCAGATACCAGCGGCGCAAACAGCGTTGGCGGTGCTGCCCCGGACGGTGTCTCTGGCACTGGCACGAAGAACAAGAACCAGACCGACGCCGAAAAGCGTGCGATGGTCAAGAACCTGTTCCACCCGAAGAAGGAGGGCTAAACGATGGCTGAAAAAATGCTGAGTGAAAAGCTGGGCGAGGTTGAGTACGACGGCCTGATCGCAGGCGTGAACCCGAAAAAGCGCGTCGGCCCCGGCGTGATTGCTGGCCCGGAAGCAGAAACCACCTTTGTGCGTGGCACGGTGTTTGCCAAGAGCGCAAAGGATGGAAAGCTGCACATTCTGGGAACCGAGGCGTCCGGCGGCGATACTCTGACCGCTGACTGCATCCTGATTGAGGATGTGACTATGAAGGCCAGCATGGATGAAACCGTTGCAGTCTATCTGGCAGGCTGTTTCAACCCGGACAAGCTGACCGTCAAGGACAGCTACACCATGACCGAGGCAGACAAAGACGCACTGCGGATGCGGGACATCGTTCTGCTGCCTGTGGTCGAAATGTAACAGGAGGACGTTTCAATGGCAATTCTGATTAACTTCTTTGATAATGTTATCCTTCAGGCAATTTCCGAGGAAATTGTCCCGAAGGTCAGCTTTTTCAAGGATCGCTATTTCCCCACCGGGGCAGGTGACATCTTCAAGGCGAACGAAGTTCTGACCGAGTACCGTAGCGGCGACCGTAAGCTGGCGGCATTCGTGGATCAGAAAGCGGGCGACATTCCCATTGGTCGCCGGAGCTATGAGGTGCATTCCTATAAGCCCGCCTATATCGCCCCGTCTCGTCTGCTGACCCTCGACGAGCTGACTAAGCGTGGCTTCGGTGAGGCTCTGTATCCGGGCATGGATGAAGCACAGCGTGCCGCCCGCCTGCTGGCAGACGACATGAACGACATGGAAAACCGCATTGCCCGCCGCGAGGAATGGATGGCGGCGGAAACCATGATCGGCAACGGCTGCGTTATGCAGGAGTACATCGACGGTGCAACCAAGGGCGATTCTCTGGTTGTGAAGTTCTACGACGGCACCAGCGATCATACCTATACCGCTTCCAAGAAGTGGAACGAGAACGGTGGTGACTTCTGGGGCGACGTTAAGGCCATGTGCCGTATGCTGTCTGCTCGTGGTCTGCCTGCAAAAGACCTGATTCTCGGCACTGATGTGGCCGACTACATCCTGACTGACGAAAGAACCCGCCAGCTGCTCGATAAGAACAGCGGCATCATCGTAGGCGAGATTCGCCAGCAGCTCACCCAGTACGACGGCGTTGTGTTTATGGGTACGCTAAACTTCGGCGGTTTCATGCTGAACGTGTTCAGCGTGGACGAAACCTATGAGGACGAGACCGGCAAGAGCGCCAGATACTTCCCGGCTACGGCAGCTATGGTGACTGCGCCGGACTGCGGCCATATGATGTACGGCTCCATTACTCAGATGGACTACGGCAAGACCGACTACACGACCTATGCCGCAAAGCGTGTTGCAAAGCTGGTTGTGGATCAGGACAAGGATACCCGCAAGCTCCGTCTGGGCTGCCGTCCTCTGGCCGCACCCAAGACCTACTGCCCCTACATCTATGCAGCTGACGTTGTGGGCTAAGAGAAAGGAGCAGGAATATGAAGGTCATTCAGATCATTTCCGGCGGCTATGGCTTCCGGGCGAAAGCTGGTGCACCCACGAAGCTGATTCTGGCGGGCGAGGTCGTTTGCGTTGATGATGCAGAGGCGGAACGCCTTGTGAAATTGGGCGTTGCCGCTGAAGCGGAACTGGATGCGGAAACTAAGGCCATTGTGGAGCAGGCTGACGCCGACAGCAACGATGTGGAAACGCAGGAAGAAGCATCCGAAGCCGAGGAAAAGCCAGGCAGAAAAGGCCGCAAGACTGCAGCAGAGTAAGCAGGTATTACCATGACCGACTTTTTGGAAATGGCAATGGCTGATATTGACGATGTGTTTTTTCAGGAGTTTGTAGAACAGCATACCATCGACGGAGAAACGTTTGATGTGGTGCCGTATGAAACCGGACTGAAAGAGCGCAAGTCACACTGGGAAGCCGGTGCCAAGCAAAACTTTGACCAAGGCTTGTACATCTCGCAAAAGCAGTTCTTTATCCGGGCGGCTGACTATGGCCCTGCTCCAAAGATTGGAAAGCCGATGGAGTACGACCGAATCAGCTACACGATAAAAAGCTGTCAAAATGAGCATGGACTGTATCTGGTCACGTTGGAGAGGGTGCGGCAGTAATGGCAAAGGCAATCTATGACGTGCAGGTGCAGAACATCGGTGAAGTGGAACGTGCACTGGGAGATATGCGGGATAAGGCCCCGCGGGCCATGAAAAACGCTGTCAACCAGACTGCGACGAGAGCCAAAAACATGATGATCCGGCAAGCGCGGCTTCGGTATGCTGTCAATTCTGCTGGCCGTCGTCACCTGAATGCGCTGAAAGTTCGCAACAGGGCGACAACGCAGAACCCGACGGCGGAGATTTTTATTTCCAGCCGGAGAAATGATCTGGGCGACTTCCAGTCGAACCCGTCTGTTCCGCATATGGGAAGGGACTGGGTGTTGTCGCCGGAGTTCCACACATCGCGTGTTTTGAAAAAATCGCCGATGGAAGCATTGACCGGCGGACATACGGCGCTGGGACAGGCAAGCAAGGGCTTTCTTGTGAAGTTTGACAGTGGGCACGTCGGCATGGTGCAGAGGTTGATCGGTCGTCCGGCGGCAAATCCGAAATCGACCAGATGGCGCAGTAAGAATGGCGTCGTAGAAAAACTCTACACCATGTCCAGCCCGTCTGCCAGTGCGATGCATAGCACCGTATGGAGAGAGGAAGTCGAGCCGGACAGCGAGATTATCTTGCAGGAACGGCTGCAGCATGAAGTATCCAAAATTCTGACGCAGGCCGGGAGGAAAACAAAGTGAGAGCGAGTAATTACACACCGGTTGACGCTGTGAAAAAGCTGCATGAAGAACTGGACAAGCTCTTTGCAGGAAAGACATTCAGTGGTCAAGGCAAAAATAAGCCGCTCAACATTTTCGATTTTGAATTTCCGACCGACTTCGGCAATGACGAGGATGTGGATACGGTGGCTGCAGCGGCTCCGTTTATTCTGGTCAAGGCAGCAGGTTGGAGCATTGATAAGATGGAAGAACCTGAAATGGTGGACATGAGCCTGATTATTTGCACATATCAGACACCTATTCGCAACAAAGAGGAAGGTGTGCGGGATAAAAAGCTCCCGCCGTTCTGGATTTGTACAACATCATGCAGGATATTGGACAGCATTTCCGCGTCTACAACATCTTTGGCGATTATTTCAACGTGTTGCTTCCCATTGACTGCGCAATTCAACAGGACGATACAAGCCCGTATTACTTCGCTACGGTGCAGATGGATGTTACTTGTCCGAGCATGAGCAGCGAAAACAACCCGGAAATCGAGGAACTTATATGAGCAATGCAAAAAATACTCAGACCGAAACTCCGGTCAAGAAGGATGGGCCGATGGTTTACTGCGGCCCGACGGTAAAAAACACGGTGAAGCAGTACACGGTGTACCATGACAGTAAGGCGGTGCCGGATGCGGTGAACCGTTTCCTTGATGCCGTACCGATGGCAAGGGGCCTGCTGGTGCCTCTTGATAAATTCAAAGATACTCGCGTGGCTCTTGAGAACCCCAAGAGCAGCGCGGGTATTCTTTTTGCCGCAGTGAAAGCGGCACTGAACTAAGGAGGGAGAGAACATGGCATACAAGCATGGCGTTTATGTTGCCGAGCAGGGAACCAGTATCGTGGCACCCGTGACGGCAACTGCTGGCCTGCAGGTCGTTATCGGCACTGCGCCGATCAACCGCGCAAGTGATCCGTATCACTGCACGAATACCCCCATGCTGGCAAATACGCTGGCAGGCGCAACTGCCGCAGTGGGTTACGACGATGATTATGAGAAGTACACCGTCTGCCAGAGCATGGGCGCAAGTTTCAAGGTCGTCGGCGTGTCGCCGATGATCCTGATTAACGTGCTTGATCCCAACAAGCACAAGAAAAATCTGCCGGAAAAAACTGTGCAGGTCAATGACGGCGTTGCAGTGGTGGAGGAAAAGGACATCCTGCTGGACAAGCTGACCGTTAAGGCAGAGGAAACTCCGCTGGCGGCTGGTACGGACTACACCGCAGCATTTGACGATAACGGTTATGTGAACATCGTGGTGATCCCCGGCGGTGCTGGCGACAGCGCAACGAGCCTGACTGTGAGCGGTGTCCAGATCGACCCGACTGCTGTTACCCCGGCAGACATCGTTGGTGCGGTTACTGCAGATGGTGTTGAGAGCGGCATGGAAGTCATTCGCCAGATTTTCCCGAAGCTGAACATGACCCCCGGCATTCTGCTTGCTCCGGGCTGGTCGGAGAATGCACTGGTGTCGGCTGGCCTGCAGGCAAAGACAAGCCACATCAACGGTGTTTTCAACTGCGTGTGCATCGTGGACATCGACAGCTCTACTGCCGGTGCAACCAAGTATGACGACGTGAAGCGTCAGAAGGAAAAGCAGGCTGTGACCAGTGCGAATTGCTACGCTGTGTGGCTGTACGCAAAGGTTGGCGACGTGATCTATGCGGGTTCGGCAATGGCTGCTGCGGCGACCGTGGCGACCGATGCGAACAACGGCGATATTCCCAACGTAAGCCCGGATAACAAGCCTATCTCTATTTCTGCTGCCTGCCTGAAAGATGGAACGGAAGTTCTGCTGGATCAGGAGCAGGCCAATGTGGTCAACTCCTTCGGCGTTGCAACGTGGCTGAACATGAACGGCTTCCGTCTGTGGGGCAACAACACTGCCTGTTATCCCGGCAACACTGACCCGAAGGATCGCTGGTTCAGCGTCCGCAGGTTCTTCTGCTGGGATGATAACACCTTCATCCAGACCTATTTCCAGAAGGTCAGCGACCCGCTGAACAAGCGCCTGATCGAGGCTCTGGTTGACAGCGAGAACGTGCGCGGCAACAGCTTTGTCAGCCGTGGCATTTGCGCCCGCTATGAGCTGCAGTACATCGAATCCGAAAACCCCACGACCGATCTGCTGAATGGCACGGTGAAGTTCCACAAGTATATGTCTCCGTTTAATCCGGCGGAGGACATCGAGGAAATTGTGGAGTTTGATCCCAACGCGATTTCTACCGCGCTGGCGGGCTAACCCAGAAAGGAGGAATAAATAATGGCACTGGACACGAATCTGACCCCGGAAATCGTCAACAGCTTCAACGTTTACATTGACGGCGTGAAAGCAATTGGCACTGCACCGGAAATCACTCTGCCGCAGATCACCTCGGAGACTATCGACGTTTCCGGCGCTGGTATCCTCGGTAAGATTTCCGCACCGAACATCGGCCAGTTTGAATCCATCGAGCAGGAAGTTTCCTTCAACCTCGTATATTCGAGCTTTGTCAACGTCCTTTCTCCGAAGCGTCAGGTGAACCTTACCTTCCGCGTTGCACAGCAGGCGGTGGATAAGAGCCTCGGCTATGCCTATAAGGGCCTGCGCATCGTTGAGGTTGGCCGCGTCAAGGAGTTTACTCCCGGCAAGATCAAGGCGGGCGAGGGCATGGAAGCCAAGGTTAAGCTGGAACTGACCTACATCATGATCGAGAACGACGGCGAGGAAATCATTGCCATCGACAAGCTGAACGGCGTATACCGCGTTCAGGGCGAGGATATGCTGGCAGACGTTACCGCGCTGATCTAACGCCAAAGAAATGAAGCGACCGCCCCGAAAGACCGGGGCGGTCAATTTTTATATCTGAACAGAAAGGAAAACCACCATGGAAAAGAATGTTTCTTCCGTCGCAGAACAGGACAAGACCGCTGAGGTTAAGAAGAACCCGAAGCTGATCGAGTTGGCCCGCCCGTACAAGTTTGATGATAAGGAGTATACCGAGATCGACCTGTCCGGTCTGGATGATCTGACCATCAAGGATGCGGTGCTCATCATCAAGAAACTGTACAACGAGGGCGAAATGGCCGTGATGATTACCCCTGAAACTGCGACTGCATACACCGACGCTCTGGCCGCTGCCGCAACGAAGCTCCCCATCGAGTTTTTCCAGCTGCTTCCCATCGGCGCAAGCAAGAAGGTTCGCCAGACTGTTCAGGCGTCGCTCCGTAGCGCCGCCGCAGAGGAAGATGGCGACGAGGACGAGCACAGCCACATCATGAAGTTCGGCAAGCCCTACACCTACAAGGGCGAAAAATACACCGAAGTTGACCTGTCAGGCGTGGCGAACCTTACCGGCATGAACGTCCGTCAGGCGGAAAACCGCATGGAGGAAGAAGATATTCGCGCAGCGGAAAAGACCCTGAACTACTATTACTGCTGCCTGATCGCATCTATGGCCACCGGTAAGGATGTGGCATTCTTCCTCGGCCTGCCGCTGGCGGAGGCTGTACAGCTTCGCGCAGGGGTGAACCACAAGGATTTTTTCGCCTAAAGGGCGGATACAAAACCATCAGAAAGGCGGCGATAGCCCTCGCCACGGCTACACACACGAGTGCAGATTTCTACCTGAATCTGCCCGTGCGTGAGCTGGTGGAAATCAACGAGGAGGTGGCGGAGGAGTGGCAAAAAATCAAACCCTAGAGCTTTCTATTTTGATCGGCGGTCACGTTGATAACTCGCTGACGCAGGCTGTAAAGTCTGCGAATACTCAGCTCAGCAGTATGGCGAACGGCGCATCGAAACTGGCAGCGAATATCGCAAAAGTAACGGTGGGCATAGCCAGCGGCATTACAGCGGGGCTGGTAGATGCAACAAAAGAAGCAGTTGCATTTGAAAGCGAAATGCTTGATGTGACGAAGTACGTTGGCGGTCTGACGGACGCGAACGGAAAGGTCAAAACGGACGCTTATGCGGAAATGTCGAAAGATATTCTTGACTTGAGCACACAAATTCCGTACACCGCCAAAGAGCTGACACGTCTGGCAGCTGCGGCTGGTCAGTCCGGAAAGAGCATGGATGACCTAATAAGCGGCGGGTTTCTAAAGGACGTTGCCGAAATGGGCACGGCCATGGATATTTCTGCGGATCAGGCAGGCGACTGGGCAGCAAAGTGGGAAGTTGCATTCAACATGAACCACGATCAGGTCATGGAGCTGGCAGACCAGATTAACTATCTGGGTGCCCACTACGCAACGACCGCCGCTGAAATTGCCCAGACCGTAAACGACACCGGCTCTCTGGGTCAAATCGCTGGCATGGATGTTCAGAGCACGGCAGCGCTTTCTACAGCACTGCTGGCAATGGGCGTTGATTCTGGTAAAGTGGCAACATCCATCCGCCGGATGTATACGAACCTTTCTATGGGTTCAAAAGCTACAGATGCACAGTCTGCGGCTTTTGAACAGCTGGGATTTACTGCGGAACAGTTTGCAAAGGATATGCAAAAAGACGCCCCGGCAGCATTGAAAAGTTTGTTTACCGCTATCGGTACTCAGCCGAAAGACAAGCAAGTGGGTTATCTGAAAACTCTGCTCGGTCAGTGGGCCATTGAGAGTGGCGCAAAACTAACCGGCAATCTTGACTTGTTTGTGAAAACGCTGGACGACGTAGGCGATGCTTCTAAGTATAACGGCAGTATGTATAAAGAGTTTATGCTGAAATGCGAAACCTCTGAATCTGTATTGACGATGCTTGGGAGCGCATGGCGGGCCGTCCGCATTGAGGTTGGAAATAATTTCCTTCCGGTGCTGAAAGATGTAGCCGGGTTTGGCATCGAAAAGCTGAATGACCTCCGCGCCGCTCTGCCGGATATTGCAGAACGTGTAAGGCAGGTAATTGAGTATCTGCTGAATAATGGCGATAAGGTAGCTACGACCATCGCGGGTATCGGCACGGCATGGGCAGGAATGCGGTTTGCACCGCAAATCCTGCAGGTGGTATCCAGCGCGACGAAGTTTGCAAGCGGGGCGGCAAGCCCTGTGGGGCTTGTACAGAAGGGCGTGTCTGGCGCAGGAAAAGCTGGCAATCTGTGGCAGGCTGCAAAACTTGGAACACAGCTGGCAAACAGCGCTGTTCCGGCGGGCAGCAATCCTAGCTTCGGGCAGAGAGTGCAGAACACCATCCTTGGTAGCGTCCTTGGAATGCAAAACAGCAAAAAGCTGTTTGGAGCAAAGACACCTGCTGGGATGGCAAAGGCAACGAGTGCGCTGTTTGGCAGCATTCAGCAGGCACAGGCTTCCGGCGGAATAATCGGATTGTTGGAAGACAGTTCGATAGGGCAATACGGAGCCAGAGTTGCAAGGTCTGCAAAAAATCTGGCGGGGACAGACTTTATTCAGAACACGGTCGGCGTTGGAAAGTGGATCGGCCAAAAAGTTGCCGGTACACAACTTGGCGGCTTTGTAGGGAACATGGGCCAAAAGGCTATGGGCTTTGGACAAGGATTGCTGGGCGGAGCAAAAAACATTGCAGGAACGGCAATTGGCGGCGTAAAAAATCTGGCAGGCCGCGCAGCATCTACTAAAGCTGGACAATTTGCCTTAAACGTTGGCGGGGGAATTGCGAAAGGAACAGGGGACACGTTCAAGTTCCTTGGTTCTGGACTGAGCCTAGCCAACACGGCGGTAGGCCCGATAGCCGGTAAATTGGGCGGTGCATTTATGGGATTGCTCGGCACCTTCGGCCCGGTGATTACCGGAATCGGTGGAATCATCGCAGTGGTCAGTCTGCTGGGAGATCACTTTGAGGACATCCGCCAGATCGTCGGGAACGTGTTCGGCGAAAAGGGACTGGCAATGTTTGATGGATTTACGAGTAAAATCCACGATATTGCAGGCAACGTCCGAGATTCGGTGAGCAATGCATTCTCTTTGGAAAACCTGCAAAACATCCAGCAGAGCTTGAGCGGAAAGAGTATTTTCGGTATCGACGACTTGGGAACCACCTTCGGGGCAGTGATACCGATTATCGAATCGGTGAAAGGGCTGATTGGACAGATCGTAGACCTCGGAGTGAATCATATTAAGCCGCTGCTGGCTGATATTATGAGCTTCGCTGTAAACGAATTGTTCCCCGCAGTGTCGCCGCTGATAAGCATGATTATCAGTCTGGTTGGCACAACCCTGATAAACGCAATCAAGCTCGTCGTCGATGTGATCCACGGACTACTGCCGGTGATTGAACCGGTTATTCAGGGCATCGTCGGGTTGATAAAGGGCATTGTATCGGTGACGATTACGGTTGCGAATGCAATCATCGGCACGTTGAACAAATTGTCTTTTACGGTGCCTGATTGGGTGCCCGCCCTCGGTGGAAAACAATTCGGCTTCAACCTAAAAGAAGTTGCAATGCCTGCCTTTGCGAACGGCGGTTTTACTCACGGTGTCAGCATTGCAGGCGAAGCTGGAACAGAGGCGGTTATCAGCTTCAAGCCTAGTGTTCACGATAGCAACGTCGAAAACTGGGTGCGTGCAGGCCGGATGCTGGGAGTGTCTGGCGAGGATGCAACTCGTGCGGCGGGTGTACGGTATTTTGCAAACGGCGGTTTCACCGACGGAAGCAAGGAAAAACTGGACAACCTGATTGATTTCTCCAAAGCATACGGTAAGTACGCACTGCGTTCCAATGGCATCCGAACCACCGGCGACGCTTTGTCGATGCTATGGACGGTCGCCAACAACTCAATGTCTGGTGACGCTTCGCTTGCACTGGCGGCGACCAGCCTTGCAGCTGATGTTGCTCCGCTTCTGCTGAACAAGTACCTCGGAAGTGACAGCCCTGTAACCACTGCACTGACCGAAGCAGCCAAAAACTACAACGGCGGCACGGTGCTTTCAAGCTGGCAGGACGGTGTCCTTACAGACACAGGAACGCCGCTTTATGTGCTGCCGCCGAGGGATACCGGGCGCACGCTGTCCGAAATCCCGGTGAGCGCATATCAGAATACACCTGTACCCGGCGGCAACGGCGGAAGCTCTCCGCAGTTTGTATTTGCTCCGAACATCACAATCACTGGTGATGCAGACCGCCAGCAGATTGCTTCGATTATGGAGGACGAGTACGAAAAGTTCAAAGCCTTTATGGACAAATACAACCGAGAAAACAATCGAACCCGGTATGCATAAGGAGGTGGCCTGATGTCTTACACGACAAAGAGCGGTGACACTTGGGATGGTATTGCAAAAACTGTCTACGGTGACGAGTTGAAAGCCGATGTGCTGATGACTGCCAACCGGGAGTATATCGAGGTGTACAAGTTTGATTCCGGGGTGGTGCTTGCCACGCCGGAAGTGGAAGTTAAGGCAAAAACAGACGAAAGTCTGCCGCCTTGGAAAAGGTGAGGTGTGAGGGATGATTACGCCACGTCAAGCGTTCCTGACGCTTGAATATGACGGAAAGGACATTTCAAGCGACATCTGCAAAGATGTGGAAAACTTCACATACACCGATAGCGGTTCGGATTCGAGTGACAGCCTTTCTATTAAGGTAAACGCGATGGATCACAAGTGGATCGATTCGTGGATGCCAGACAAGGAAGCTGTGCTGCACCCGACCCTCTGCACGACAAACTGGATCGTGCAGGGGGATAGAACCGTTTTGGATTGTGGAACGCTGGTAGTTGATGATCTGAGCTTTTCGGCCTGCCCGGATGTTTTGACGATTGGAGCGGTCGCCCGGCCAAACGGGACGAGCTTTCATGAAAAAAACAGAGAGCAGGTTTGGAAGAACACGAGCATCAAACGCATTGCAGAAACCATTGCTGGGCGGTACGGCTTGGAATGCAAGATGGATGCAGAGGATGTCAGCGTCGCTCTGAAAGAACAGGACGATAATGACAGCTCTTTCTTGCAGAAAATTTGCAGCACATACGGGCTGATCCTCAAAACATACCGGAACAAAATCTGGATTTTTGACCGTGAAAAGTACAAGAAAAAGGATTCGGTAGCAACGGTAAAACCGATTGACATTGTGCCCGGCTCGTTGAGCTGGAACACAACGCTGGCAGGAACATACACCGGAGGCGAGTTCACTTATTCCAACCAAAAGAAAAAAGTGAATATCAAGGTGACAATCGGAACGGCAGACCGGATGTTGAAGCTAAACCAGTATGCATCAAGTGAAGCGGACGCAAAACGGCAGCTGCAGGCGGCTATCGACAACAAAAACCATTCGGCTACAACCATTTCCTTTACAACTATGGGAAACCTGACATATTGCGCGACGCAGTGTATTGACGTGGAAGGATATGGGAAAATCGACGGAAAATATTACATGGACAGTGTAGGGCACACCATGAATAAATCCGGCGGTTTTGTGACGAAGGTCTCAGCAAGCAGAGTGGGAGGGTGACACGATGAGCAGCGTCATTCGCATTGGCACAGTGTCCAAAGTGAATTACGAGGATGGCACAATTGAAGTTGCATATGAAGATCGGGACGGTTCTGTGACCGATGAAATCTGTGTGGTTTCAAATGCGCTGTACCGGATGCCGGTTGTCGGTGCTATGGTTTGCGTTCTCCACAATTCCGATAGTCAGGAAATGGGAACGTGCATCGGAACGTTCTGGAATGAGGATAACAAGCCGGTCGGTGGAAAGAAACAACGTTACCGGTATGACTACAACGATAAGAAGGGCAAAGCCTTTGAACAATACGATGGAGATAGCGGAGACTATGAAGAAAAAATCGACGGGAATGCAAAAGAGACCATCGGTAAAAATCTGGACTTCACTGTTGGTGGGGACGTGACCTTCAAGGTCGGGGCTTCGACCGTCAAGGTTTGCCAGAGCGGAACGATTGAAATTACCGGAACGACGGTGAAAATCACAGGAGCAACGGTGAATATTTCGGGCGGCTCTGGCGACTGCAAAATCAATGGCGTAAGCCTTGTGAATCACAAGCACGAACATGACGGGTCGGCAAAAGCTGGCCCGTATACTGTTTCGGGGAATACCGGCGTCCCGGTAAAGTGAGGGGGTGTTCTTTATGGCATGGGGCAGCATCGGTAGCTTTGCTGGACTGGTGTTTACAGTATCAAGTTGGCGAGTTCTTACGCCGGACAACATCAGTGGAAGTACGTCGAGCAACTGGGCGACGCACAGCGTGATCGGCGGAAAAGATAAAAGCGAATATGTAAGTCCCGGCCTGCGAGAGTATCAGTTCAACATTACGCTTAGTTCAAGGCTGGGAGTAAATCCGCGAAAGGTCTTTGACGCCCTAATGGATTTGTGCGAAGCCGGAGCAGTAGACTACTTCATCATCAACAACAGGCCGGTTTCTCAAAATCCGTTTATGCTTGAAAAAGTAGCGGATGAATGGGACGCGGTACATCGGTTCTGGGGACTGACAAGCGGAAAGCTGACCTTGACGCTAAAGGAGTACACATGAGCGGTGAGCTGGAAAAGCTGATACTGGGCGATATTGATGTAGAGATCAATCCGTCTGAAAGCACAGAAGAACGGGATGTATATAACTGTCTCAAGACGCTTTATGGGAGCCGAGAAGGTGAACAGGCACTTGACCGGGAGTTTGGCCTGAACATGGACTGCTTGAGCCTGCCAGCCGAAGCTGCCGAAGCGAAGCTCACGGCAGAGATCATCCGAAAGACAAAAAAGTACGAACCGAGGGCACAAGTGCTGGAAGTAAGCTATGAAACCAGCCGAAGCCAGCAGGGGAACATTCGACCGAAGGTGGTGATAAACATTGTCTAATATCGCTGAATTTGCCGAAATCCCGGAGTATAGCGTCACAGATAATATGACGCTTGAGGATGTAAATAATCTGGTGACAGAAATTTACACCCGAAATTACAAAGCGGTAAACGGAACAACCCCGCCGTTGCACAGTGCTGACCCAATCACTCTTACGCTGAAAAGTATTTCTGAGCTGTATTACATGGTGCTGCAGGTTGCAGAAAAAAGAACCCGCTGCGCCTTGCTGAAAACAGCAACGGGTGCAGCGCTGGATAATATGGGGCTTCCGTTCGGCGTGAAGCGGAATGAAGCAACCTATGCAACGGTGACAATCCGATTTAATCTTTCGGCTGAACAAAAAACAGTTGTAATGATTCCACAGGGAACCCGCGTCAGAACTGCCGCGGGTATTTATTTTGCCACAGCGGCCTATGCACAGATTGCCATTGGCGAGACCTATGTTGATGTGTTGGCGCAAGCCGAGGTGGTAGGAGCCAGCGGAAACGACGTTCCAATCGGCGTTGTCGATACGCTGGTAGACGCCATTCCTTATGTTGCGGCAGTGGAGAATGTGGATACATCCAGCGGCGGCGCAGACGCGGAAAGCGACGATAGCTTGACCCGGCGGATTTGGCTGTCACCGACAACGTATAGTTGCGCAGGGCCGCGAGACGCCTACGAGTATTGGGCAATGAGCTTCCGCTCTGATGTGGAAAATGCAATTGCAGTCAGTCCACGGAGCCAGCCTTGCACAGTGTATATCTTTTTCATGCTGACGGGCGGAAGGATGCCGAGTGAAAAGGATATGAGCGAAATGCAAGCATATCTGATGAACGAAGCTCGACGCCCCATGACAGATCAGGTGATCTGTAAGGCCCGGAAGAAGTGGAGTACGGAATTGACTTTACCTATTATATCGGAGCGGGCAACGCGAAGGGCGCAAGTATTGTTCAGGAAAAACGTTACAAAAGCTGTTGAGGAATTTCAGCAGTGGCAGCGCTCCATCGGGAGAGACATTAGCCCGATGGAATTGATTTATCGCTTGCGTGTCGCTGGCGTAAAACGAGTAGAGCTTAGACAACCGGTTTACATGGTAGTCGAAGGCGGTTCGGATTTGGAAAAAGCAACAGTGCAAATCCCAAAACTGAGCGGAACCCCGACGATCATCTACGGAGGTGTCGAGGATGATTAAGCTGCAGGACGCGAGAATTGCAGATGGACTGCCGCGGGTCGTTGCTGAACAGCCGTGGGCAAAGGTGCTGTCTGCAGTATACGGGGAACTTCAAGGCCGGATGCTGGAATATCTGGCAACGGGCATGACGTTCTCGGATGTGGATAACTGTAGCGAGGGAATGCTGGATCAAATGGCAATCTATCTCAAAATCGAATGGTACGATTCTGCCGCCGATATTGAGACGAAGCGTAAGCTCGTAAGAACCGCAATTGAAATCCAGCGTTATGCAGGAACGGTAAAGGCTGTTCGTGAACAGGTGGAGACAATTTACAAAAAAGCCAGAATTGAGGAATGGTTCTCGTATGGGGGACACCGGGATTCTGGAAACTGTATGTTGACATCACCGACGATCAGGAAACATATCACACCGCAGCAGAAATGGAAAAGCTGCTGGGCTACACAAAACGCTGCACTGCTCACCTTGAGCACATCATCTACACCATCGAACCGCATGAAAGATCGCCCGCCTACATCGCCGCCGTACCATGCGGCATGGCGACATCCTGCACCGTAAAGGTCCCCGGTAGGATCAAGCCGCGGGAAGTTGGCGCAAAGGCGTATGTTGCCGGTGCGGTCGGAAGATCGAAAATGCAGGTTGCCGTGGCGCTGCCCGGTGCCGTTGAAGCAAAGGCAGTGAAAGCACGAGCCTTTACGGCGGGCACTGTTGAGCGGTCGCACACGGCGATAAACATTATTATTGGAGGACAGACAACGTGAGTTGGGAAAAATCTAACTACACCGCCGCCGGTGCCGCCCTGCTGTCGGAATCTCTCTCCGGTGGTGCGCTGGTAATCACCCGCGCTGTGAGCGGCACCGGCACGGCAGACGCAGACCTTTCGGAGGAAACCGGGGTAAGCGGCGAAACACATGACCTGAAATTGCTGGACATCGAAACTGTTGAAAGCAACGGCGAAACTGCCCGGCGGGTAAAAATCCAGATCACCGGTGCGGATGAAACGTACATCATGCATCAGGTGGGCGTTTACGGCAGGCTGAACGACGATGCAGAAACACTCTTGTTTATTATGCAGGATGCACGCGGAGTGGAGGTCCCGTCCACGAAAGTGAACGGCGATTTTGAAATTGAGCTGTCGGCGCTGCTTGCTGTGTCGAACAAGGCCAATATCAGCATTACCGTTGACCCGCAGATGCAGGCTCTCGCAAAGCTGGTCAAGGCCGAGATCGAGAAGCACAACGCCGACGCCAGTGCCCATGCGGCGACTATCACGGCAGCGGTCAGCGCAGCCGTGAAGAACCTGTCTGAATCCGGGGAAATCCTGAACGAAGAACAGGTAAAGGCTCTTATCAAGGAGCAGGTGGACGGCGGCACAGGCGGCGGCTACTATGGCTCCTACAAACTCACCCTTGCAGCTGACGAGTGGAAGCCCGCCCGCAGCGAGGATGATTACGAAAACGCTGGCGGTATGGATTACTACCAGTGCATTTATGATGCAGAACTGTCGGACAGCACCAGCGAGCTTGTACCCGTTGGCGTTGTATCTCCCGGCAGCTTCTATACTACGACCAAAGCGGGCGTCCTGAACGGGTGCGAAACGCATGATGGTTTCATCAGATTTTTCGCTCAGCGCATCCCGGAAGCAGATATTCAGGCGACCGTAACCCTGTTCGGGAAAGGAGATGGTTCGGGTGAAACCGGTAGCGTAAGCATCGGTCAGGGCTTGAAGCGCGACGCAAGCGGCGCTATTGCCGTCCGCATCGGCGAAGGTCTTGACTTCGACAGCGCAAACGCGCTGACCGTCCGCAAAGAAACCGTTATGACGAGTGAAGACCTGCTCGACGAGGAAGAAACGCAGCAGGAAATCGTTGATATGCTGAAATAATTTTTAGGAGGACACTATTATGTCTAAGCAGATTTCTACCAAGACCACCATCCGCAACCTGACCGCTGAGATCAAGAAGACTTTCGTCAAGAAGGACGCCTTTACCCCTGTGCAGGCCGCAGCCAACGCTGCTATCAAGTCTCTTGGCGTTGACGGCAACACCGTGAACTTCTACACCTCTACCGACAAGAGCGGCACTGCTGCTTTCTCCGTTGACTTCCCCTCTGAGCTGTTCCTCGACCAGACCAAGACCACCTTCGTGGCCAAGTTCAAGTTCGATGCTGCGACCTACCCCGGCGCTACCGACCCCAAGCTGGACGGCAAGCCCGTCATGGTGCTGGCCGTCAAGGGCGAGAATCCTGACTCCTGCACCTACTCTTTCCTGAGCATGGCTGCGCTGGTGGATACCTACAAGGCTAAGGCCGTCGGCAAGGATGCTTCCACCACCGTTACCATCGCTGGCTATGAGGTGGATGTCAAGGTCAATGTTTCCGCTGCTGCAGGCAACGCTCTGACCCTGAAGGACGACGGTCTGTATGTTCCCACCCCTGAGGAAGTGGACATTTCCGGCAAGGCCGATAAGGTCACTGGTGCTACCACCGGCAACCTCGCTGCGCTGGACGGCGAGGGCAACCTGACCGACAGCGGCAAGAAGCCTGCCGACTTTGTGGCCGCCGAGGCTGGCAAGCGCCTGATGACCGATGCCGAGGGCGAAAAGCTGGCCGGTGTCTCTGAGGGTGCCACCAAGACCGCAGCCAGCTCCACCAACGGCAATGTGAACATTGACGGCAAGGAAGTCGTCGTGTACACCGAGCCGGAGAATGTTCTGCACGACGAGGATGTGGAGGACTTCTCCGCAGAGGAGATCGCCGCTCTGCTGGCTGACTAAGACATGAGGAGGTAAGCTCTATGGCAAAAGCGAAGATCAAAACGCTTTTGGGCACAGGGCTTGCCGCGCTTTGCAGCCACATCAAGCAGTGCAACACCGCACTCGGAGACCTTTCCGAAGCAACGGCAAACGGATTCGAGGAAACCGATGACATCCTGCACGAAAAGCAGGACGTCACGGCTGCGGTGTCTTTTACGATTCCGGTCGATGGCTGGGGCGAGGATGATTCCTCCCCCGGCTATTTTTATTGTGACATCCCCATTGCGGGCCTGTTGGCTACCGACATTGTGGATGTTACGGTACTGCCGGAATTTTACGATGTGGCGGGTGCGGTGGGTTTTATTGCGACCGAAAGCCTCGAAGGAAAGCTGCGGCTGAGGGCCGCCAAAGCTCCGACCGAGAAAATTTCTGCACAGTATCACATTACAAGCACCGTGAAATACACGGCTGCACAGGAAGGGGGAACCTAAATGGCATACGGTTCTTTTAACGCAGGCCCCGGCAAGGCGCCGGATGAAGATGTTGTCCGCACTAACCAGATCGGCGTGCCGGGCGGCATTGCCACGCTGGATGCTGACGGCCATTTGACCGAATCGCAGCGCCAGACGGTGGACGCATACACCAAGGCTCAGACCGACCAGAAAATCAGCTCTGCCGTCGATGCCCACAACTCCGCAGAGAATGCACACGGCGACATCCGCGCCAGCGTGGCCGCGATGAACGCCAGCATTAAGGCAATCGAGTTGAAGTTCGGCACGAACGTCACCAAGAACCCTTTTTCTGCCACGTTCGGCAGCCTTGACGGTCTGACCGTCACCGGCGTGTGGAACGCAGAACAGGCGAGGGTGGAGTTCTGATGGCTGAAACATTCAAGGTCGGCGCGAATGCGCGGGAGCTGCTGCGGTACACCCAGAGGGCAACCCGCATTGTCACCGACGACATCAGCCGGAGCGATGCCCGGAAGATCATCCAGAAAGTCGCGGCGCTCGAAGATGTGCGCGACATCCAGAAGGTGTGCGGCACTGCCGTCCATGCACTCGACACACGGGACAGGGAGGGCTTTTCCAAAAGCACTTTCCGTCTGTACGGTGAGGGCATCCGGCTGACTGCCCGGCAAATCCTGCTGGATGCACACGCGGCGAACAACGTCAATTTCCAGACCGACTACGACAAGCGCGTTGAGAAGATCGGCGCAGTTGTGGACGGCTGCTCTCTGCTGCTGGAATACCTGACCATCTGCACGGAGGAAGGTATCATCAGTGCGAAGAAAGCCGGTATCTGGACAAAGAAGGTCACGGACGTAAAATACCCGGCGATGAAGTGGCTCACGTCGGAACGCGGACGTGCCGAAAAACTCCGGGCAGAAGCGGAACGGAAACGGCGACCGAACAGGCTGCCGCCCTGAAAGCCGTCCTTTACCCGGAACCGTAAACGCACAGCGGGCAACCGCTTTGCATAAAGGGTGCGGTTTGTTTGTCTGACGCTGCCATTTGGTGGCTGCGCTCTCCGAACACCAACAATAACAACAACGTCTGGAACGTCAACACCGATGGCTCCAACAACAACAATTGGTACAACAACTCCTATGGTGTTCGCCCCGCTCTGATGGAACCGTGTGACGAGTAGGCATAAGCTGAAAGCAGTGCGCCCATCAAAGGAAACCGCATCCTGTCGCTTGCCGATGCAGGCAAGTGATAAATACATCCCGCTGAGGTGGGCCATCCCTGCCGGATGCAGCCCACTACCGTAACGCGAACCAGCGGAGGGTCATTTTGACATACGAAGAACTGTGCAGCTTTGAGGTACTTTACAAAGCCTACCTTGAAGCCCGGAAGGGAAAGCGCAGTAAAAGCCAAAACAATCGAGTACGAGGCGCAGGCGCTGGCCTGCACGGAAAAGCTCTCCCGTAAGCTGGCTGTCTGCAATGTGCGGCAGCCAGACGGGAGCATTCGGCAGCAGATACGCTATGTGCCAAGTAAGTTTGAGGTCTTTGCCGTCTACGAGCCGAAGCGCCGCATGGTACACGCCCCCGCATTTGTGGACAAGGTGGTGCTGCACGCTCTGGTCGATAACATCCTGTATGATGCCCTGACAAAGAGCTTTATCCGGGACAGCCACGCCAGCCAGACCGGAAAAGGCACAGACGACGGCCTGATGCGCCTGAAAACCCACATGGTGGACTATTACCGCCGTGAGGGCCACGGCGCGGACGGCTGGGTGCTGAAAGGCGACGTGCGGCATTTCTTCGCCAGCATCGACCACCGGAAGCTAAAAACGCAAGCTCAAAAGCCGTGCTGGACAAGCGCGGCGTTGACCCGCGTGTCTATGAGCTGCTTTGCATCTACATCGACGTGATGGAGGACGGCTTGCCGCTGGGCTACCAGACGAGCCAGCTTTTCGCCCTCATGTTTTTGGACGAGTTCGACCACATCATCAAAGAAAAGTACCGCATCAAATACTATGGCCGATACATGGATGATTTCTACATCATCTGTTCGGACAAGAAGAAATTGCAGTGCATTCTCCGGGATGTTCGGGCGCTCATGGACAGTTACGGCCTTGAGCTGAACCAGAAAACCGCCATTTTCCCGCTGCGGAACGGTATGATTTTCTGGGATTCCATAGCTACCTGACCGACACCGGCGCGGTCATCCAAAAGCTGCGCCGGGATAGCTCCAAGCGGATGAAGAACAAGATCAGATATTGGGAGACGGCATACCCCGCAGGCGAAGTGACCAAGCAGGAAATCCTGCGGAGCTTTGATGCGTGGGATGCCCATGCCGCCCATGGTGATACTTACTCTTTACGCCGCAAGTACGCTGACCGGCTCGAAAAATTGCTTGACTGTAAAATCCCTATCCATCGAAAAATCAACTCGAACAAACTCGCGCGTGACAGACGGCGGGCGAGGCAATGCCGCTGCATCTACAAGAAGCAGCACAAAGCCCTGTCCCTCTCTGTATCGCAGAACACGCGGCCTGCGGAGATCATGCCGTGGGCCTGAACGAAAACAAGGAGGTAACAATGGAAAACGTAAAACTGGGCACAAAAGCCGTTGGCAGCATTGTCAAAATCAAGGTCAACGGCGCGTCCAAAGATTTTATTGTCGTGCAGCAGGGCAATCCGAATACCAGCACCTATGATTCGAGTTGCGCCGGAACGTGGCTGCTGATGAAGGACATCTACACAACGTCCACGTTCGGCAACAATAACTCCTACAAGGATTCCAGCATCCACACATACCTGAACGGAACATTCTACAACCTCATCGACAGCAACATCCGGGCGGCTATTAAGCAGGTGAAAATCCCGTACCAGAACGGCACTGGCTCCGGCGGCAGCCTTGCCACCGGCTCCAACGGCCTGAGCACCAAAGTGTTCCTGCTGTCTGGTTATGAGGTTGGTTGGACGACCAGCGACAACGGCAATTTCCCGAGGACGGTGTGAGGCTGGCATACTTTGGCAACAGCTCCAGCGGTAACAGCAAGCGTATTGCATACAATGGCAGCTCCGCTGCCGTTTGGTGGCTGCGCTCTCCGTACACCGGCGGTAGCGGCGACGTCTGGGGCGTCGACGCCGATGGCTCCTACAGCTACTATTGGTACGGCTACTCCTGTGGTGTTCGCCCCGCTTTCATTCTTCCCTCTACACTCGTGGTCTCTGACGATGGCACGGTCAGTGTCAACACTGCACCTACCGTCAGCACGGACGGCGCAGCTCTGGGGCGGAAGAACGCGGCCTTTGCGTGGAAGTACACCGTCAGGGATATCGACGGCGACACCTTGACCGTCACCGAAAAGCTGGACGGCAAGACCACCAAGATCCGCACCGGCGTTGCCAGCGGCACGGCCCTGACCTTTGAGCAGACGGCCAGCGCTGCCGGATTCCAGAAAATCCTGAACGGCAACCACACCATCACCGTTGAGGTGAGCGACGGCAAGGAGACCACCAGCGCGTCCGCAACCTTCACCAAGGCCGTCCACGCCGCAAGCGTGACGCTGGCTGAACCGTTGGCCGTTGAGGGCGACATTACCGTTGCCGTGCTTCAGGTGACCGGCTCCATCCCCGATGATGCGAAGTTCAAAGCCGAAGTGACCAACAACGCACTCGACAGCTCCCCGGTCTGGCAGGATGCCACGACCGAGGTAAAAAAAGGCGTGAACATCGTCTTTGAGAATAAGACCGCCACCAACGGCGCGGCGTTTAACTTCCGCGTCAGCGTGGAGCGCGGCGAATCCGGCGAGGGCGGCTACATCGAAGCCGTCTCCGGCGCATTCCAGTAAGGAGGACAGTCACCATGATTCAGTGGAAAAAGGACAATCTGCCCACCCGGCAGGAGAAGGAAGCCGCAGCCAAGAAGCAGCAGGAGCACGAACAGTTGCCCGACCGTGTGGCTGAAATGGAAGATGCCCTGTGCGAACAGGACGCGGCCAACGAGAAGCGCTTGACCGACATCGAAACCGCGCTGTGTGAGCTGGACGCAGCGCTGAACAAGGAATAAGGAGGTATCACCATGAACATTATCTGGGCAAACCGCCTGATTGCAGGCACTAAGACTTGGGCAGAGATGCCCGCATCCCGCCGCGCCGGTGTCAAGAAAGTTCTGGCCGAGCGCATAAACAAGGGCGAGATCACCGCAGACGACTACAAGGACATCACGGGCGAAGACTATGCAGCATAAAAGCTGGCCCGATCTGTGCGAAAGCCTGCTGACCCGGCTGGAAACCAGTGGTGCGGACACGACCGCAGAGCGCGGCGAATTTGCCGTGCTGGTGGCTGAGTGCGGGTCGAGCGGCTGCAAAATGGCATTGAGCCAGAAAGGAGAAAACGACAATGGCGATTAAAGCCTATTCACTGGCAAAGGATGGTAACAAGAAACTGTCCGCAAATTTTGCCGTGAAAGAGTTTCGCTGCAAGGATGGGACTGACCCCATCTTTATTGATGATGTGTTGGTGAAACTGTTGCAGAACATCCGGAATCACTTTGGAAAGGCTGTTACGATCACCAGCGCATATCGCACTGCCGCCCATAACAAGGCGGTCAAGGGCGCAACGTACAGTCAGCATTGCTACGGTATGGCGGCAGATATTCGGATTCAGGGCGTGGACGTGGAAACGCTCGCGACCTACGCCGAAACGCTGCTGAAAAACACCGGCGGCATCGGACGTTACCCGGTAAAAACTGGTCGTCCTGCTGGCTGGGTACACATCGACACCCGTGCGGTAAAGAGCCGTTGGGTGGGTTAAGAGTAGGAGGAAAACAAAATGGAGAACATTCTGAAAGTTTTTCTGATGGCATTCCCTGAATGGCTGGCCTGTATCTTCATGATGGTCGGCCTTGTGGTCACGGCGCTGGCGGCGGTACGTCTGGGCTACGGCCTTGTGGTCGCAAAGACTGTGTACAAGTGGATCGTCAACGCAGAGGAAAAGTTCGGCAGTGGCGCGGGTGCAGAAAAGAAAGCCCATGTCATTGCCGTACTGCGTGGGTACACCCCGGACTGGCTGGACTGGGCAATCAATGAGCGGACGCTGGATTGGATCGTGCAACTTGTGTTCGACTTTACCAAGAAGAAGCTCGAAGATTACATGGCAAAGAAATCTGCAGAAACCACTACTGTGGCCCATTTCGGTAACGTGGGGGAGAACAAGCGTAATGACTGACGAGGAACTGGAACATCGCCTGACAGCGGTCGAAAACCGTGCACAGAGCAACACCCACCGGCTGGACGAGCTGGGGAAGCTGACCGATGCAGTAAACGGCATGAACACCAATATCAAGTTGACCATCCAGCAACTCGAAACCACAAACCGGAGCCTTGAAGTTGTGACGGCACAGAACAAGAAGCAGGACGACCGCTTGACCGCGCTGGAAAAAGCCCCCGGAGTATTTGGAAACAAACTCTGGTGGGCAGTCATTGCGGCAGTGATCGCAGGCTTTGTTGCATCTGAATTGGCAAGGTATCTCCACTAAGTAAAGCAATGCCCCGCTGGCATCCTGACGGATTGCTGGCGGGGCATTTTTTGTTTGCGCAAAGATTACAAAATAATTACAGATTATGCGGTGCGCCACAAACGGGCCGAAAATTGGTGTTCAACCAGTGAAAAGTAGCCGGAAGCCGCATAAAGGGAATAGTTCGCTTGTTGATGTGCAAGGTGGACCAAACAAAAATAATCCGAACTTGTTTCCGATAGGAGATGGGTTCGGATTATTTGTTTTCTTCGGAAAATTAGCGTTTGCGAAGCAATGAAAGCCCCAGTGGGGCTTTTAAGCGACGGAACGGTCTGCGTTAGCAGATGGAGGGGCTTTGCCCCGACAAGTTCAATGCAGGTGTCCGTGGAAGATGAAATCCGAAATCATAGATTGACCGACATAAGCTACGACATGATTTCAGGAGGAAACGAACATGAAGTACGATGCAAGTGCTTGTCATTTCAACATGGACACCGGGTGCGTGGAACTGCTGCTCCGGGATGGGAGAATGATCTCCATCGACTGCACCGGGGTCGAGAATGCGCTGGACGTGACTATAGCACAGAGGTCGGAGTTGGATTATCTCATCTGCAATGACCCACTGGGCTATGCTGATTTGATTCTGAAGGGTGACCCGGAGGGATACTTGAAAAACGTAACCGGGAGCCATGGGTTAGAAGATTAAGAAAAATGCCGTTCCAAAAGCAACTGGAACGGCATTTCTTATTTTTCGCCATTCGGCATCTTCTGTCCCCGCAGCTCCTGTCGGATGGCACGGAACTGCTCCGGCACGTCCGCATCGGTCATCGCACCGGGGACATCCACTGTCCCAGCGGCTTTGGCGGCTTCATAGAACCAGCACTTGTATTCCACAGTTTCTAGTGTGTGCTGTAACTGCTGGATCTGCTGGGTGAGCACCTCGCGCTGATGCCGGAACATTTCCAGCCGGGTGTCAATGGTGTCGTCTCCCTGCATGGAAAGCTCAATATACTGCCGGATATCCTTGATGGACATTCCGGCTTTTTTCATGCAACGGATGACCTGCAGCCACTCGAAGTCGTTTTCCCGGAACATCCGAATGCCGCCGGAGGAACGCTCCACAAAGGGAAGTAACCCTTCTTTGTCGTAGTAGCGTAGGGTGGAGGCAGGTACGCCCAGCTTTTGTGCC
>ENA-OQDA01000147-OQDA01000147.1-human-gut-metagenome-genome-assembly--contig:-NODE-147-length-29907-cov-6.404634_pt1 | contig 29907 bp, 29 predicted proteins | sample MGYA00242771_ERZ504603 | MGnify/ENA primary metagenome ERZ504603 (study PRJEB26092, sample SAMD00036328) | human gut metagenome | host: Homo sapiens | study: EMG produced TPA metagenomics assembly of...
CCACGCACTGGTCCCCGCCGCCATCCACTACCAGCCCATCCCCGAGTTTGCCCCGGTCCAGCGTGATCTGGCGCTCGTTGCCCCCGAGAGCATGGAGTGTGGCACCCTCGTCACCGAGATGCAGCGCGCCTGCAAGCAGCTGACCAAGGTCGAGCTGTTCGACATCTACCGCGGCGAAAAGCTCGGCGTGGACAAGAAGAGCATGGCGTTCAGCCTGTCCTTCCAGCCCGCTGACAAGCCGCTGACCCCCGACGAGATCGACCGCTTCGTCAAGAAAATTCTCGGCAACCTGAAGTTCAAGCTCGGCATCGAAATCCGCGAGTAATCTGTTTTTGCTGTCCGTCCTGCGCCGCACGGTGCAGGACGGATATTTTTTACAGATTTTTGTATGATATTTCCCTTGTCTTTTTGCCGCGCAGGTCGTATAGTAAAGATAGTATTGTGTTACAGGAGAATCCATCATGGCAAAGATTCACCGCAGCGATGCACCGCTGCCGCAGACCCCTTCCGTTCAGGTAAAGGCATCCTATACAGTCACCGAGCTGCCGAAGGTTTCTCCGCAGGAACCTGCGGCCTTCTACGACCAGGACAACGACGAGGACTATCGCCGGCGCGAGACCGCGAAGTGCAAAAAAAAGCGCGGTAATCTGTTGTACACCCTCGCGATGATCGTTTTCGCCGCGATTTTCCTCATCAGCGGCGGCCTGCTGGTCAAGCGGTTCCTCGATGACCGCAAGACCGAGAGCGAGTTTGCCGACCTGCAGTCGATGATCGATACCGCGGCGACCCCGGCCCCTGCAGGGGAGAATGTCAACCCCAACGGTGCCAGGTTTGCTGCCCTGCGCGACAAGAACAGCGACTTTATCGGCTGGGTCTCCATCGACGGCACCAATCTGGATTTTCCGGTTATGTACGCGCCGGACAACAAAGACTTCTATCTGCGTCATGACTTCAATAAAGCCTACAGCGTCTACGGCGTACCGTACCTGGACGAGCAAACGACGCTCGGGGCCAACGCCGAGAGCGACAACCTGATCATCTACGGCCACAATATGAAAACCGGTACGATCTTCGGCTGCCTGACCGAGTACCGCAAGGCCGACTACTATCAGGAGCACCCCTTCATTGAGTTTGACACCGTCTATGGGGACGCCAAGTATGAGGTGTTCGGTGCGTTCACCATTGATGTCGTCAATGACACCTCGTTTATCTACAACCAGTACATCGACATGGACGAGGACGCCTACAACCGCTATGTGGACCAGGTCATCTCCCGCAGCGACGTGGACAGCGGCATCCGCCCTGCCTACGGTGAGCAGCTGCTGACCCTCTCTACCTGCGAGTATTCGTCCGCCAACGGGCGCTATGTCGTCGTAGCGCGTCGGGTCAGTGACTAATTTCCGAAAGTAATTGCATCATGCACTTTAGATTCTTTTGCAAAGTGTGCAAAATGTTCTCTTGCCTGCAGATTGCACTTGCTATTCTTCCGGGAATGTGCTATGCTAACAAATGCGCGATAACTTTTGATTCGTTCTTATATGGTGTAAGAAACTGGAAAGGGAGAATGCGCGCAGCGGGCAGCCGTAGCCCTTGACGGCTGCCCGCTTTGTCTTTATACCGCGCACATCTGTACAAAGTCTGCGTAAAGCTATAGACATTTGTACCCAAATGGCATATACTGTAAAAGTATTTTGCTCTAATCCAATAAAATGGAAAGTATAGTTTCAACGCTGTAACAAAGGGAGGATACCTGTTATGTGTGGAATCGTAGGCTTTACCGGCGCGGCACAGGCCGCCCCCATTCTGCTGGACGGCCTGGCCAAGCTGGAATACCGCGGCTATGACTCTGCCGGTATGGCGGTGCAGAACGCCGCCGGCAAGATCGAGGTCGTCAAGGCCAAGGGCCGCCTGAAGGTCCTGAGCGAGATGACCGACGGCGGCAGCGCCGTGCCCGGCAGCTGTGGCATCGGCCATACCCGCTGGGCGACCCATGGCGAGCCGTCCGTCGTCAACGCACACCCGCATTATTCCCGTGACCAGAAGATTGCCGTCGTACACAACGGAATCATTGAAAACTATCAGGAGATCAAGGAGCGTCTGCTCAACAAGGGCTTCAGCTTCGTCTCCCAGACCGACACCGAGGTCGTTGCCCAGCTGCTTGACTACTATTACATGGGCGAGTCCGCAGGCAACGCACTGGACGCCATCACCCGCATGATGCTGCATGTCCGCGGCTCCTACGCGCTGGGCGTGCTCTTTGCCGACGAACCCGGCGTCATCTACGCAGTGCGCAAGGACAGCCCGCTCATCGTCGGCAAGTGCGCGGACGGTGCCATCATCGCCTCAGACGTTCCTGCGCTGCTCAAGTACACCCGCACGGTCTACTACATTGACAATCTCGAGATTGCCCGCCTGACCCCCGACTCCATCGAGTTCTTCAACATCGACAAGGAGCCCATCACCCGCGAGTCCACCACCATTGAGTGGGACGCCGAGGCTGCGGAGAAGGGCGGCTACGAGCACTTCATGATGAAGGAGATCTACGAGCAGCCCGCCGCTGTCCGCGATACGATCTCCCCGCGCCTCAAAGACGGCCAGATCGACCTGTCCGAGCTGGCCCTTGACGAGGAGGCCATCAGGAATGTCCATCGTCTCTACATCATCGGCTGCGGCTCCGCCTACCATGTCGGCATGGCCGCGCGCTATGTGTTTGAGAGCCTGGCCCGCATCCCCGTCGAGGTCGATGTCGCCAGCGAGTTCCGTTACCGCAATCCCGTGCTCGAAAAGGACGCACTCGCTATGGTCATCAGCCAGAGCGGTGAGACCGCCGACACGCTGGCCGCCCTGCGCCTGTGCAAGGAGCGCGGTGTGCGCACCATCGGCATTGTGAACGTCGTCGGCTCCAGCATTGCCCGTGAGGCCGACGCCACAATGTACACCTGGGCCGGCCCGGAAATCTCCGTCGCTACCACCAAAGCCTACAGCACCCAGCTGGCGGCCTGCTACCTGCTGGCTACCGAGTTTGCCCGTGTGCGCGGCACGCTGGCGGACGGCCGGTATGAGCACCTCGTCACCGAGCTGGAGGCTCTGCCCGAGAAGATCGAAAAGACCTTGGCCGACAAGGAGCGTATCCAGTGGTTTGCCAGCAAGTACGCAAACGCCAAGGACGCCTTCTTCATTGGCCGCGGCCTCGACTACGCCGTCGCGCTCGAGGGCAGTTTGAAATTTAAGGAGATCAGCTACATCCACTCCGAGGCGTTCGCCGCGGGCGAGATGAAGCACGGCCCGATTTCTCTGGTCGAGAACGGAACGCTGGTCGTCGGCATCCTGACCCAGCCGGACTTGTTTGAAAAGAGCGTTTCCAACATGGTCGAGGTCAAGAGCCGCGGTGCCTTCCTGATGGGCCTGACCACCTACGGAAATTACAGCATCGAGGACACTGCGGGCTTCACGGTCTACGTGCCCAAGACCGACCCGCACTTTGCCACGAGCCTGTCGGTCATTCCGCTGCAGCTGCTGGCCTACTACGTCAGCTGCGCCAAGGGATTGGATGTCGATAAGCCGCGCAATCTAGCCAAGAGCGTGACCGTCGAGTAAATCACTTTCGTCCGTTTTACCAAAAATTTACCACGATTTTTATACAATATTAGCCCCATTTGTCTGCCCAAAAGAAGGACAAATGGGGCCTTTTTGTGTTATAATAGTCTATATGACAATTTTGCCGGGCTGTATTGCGCCCGTTTTCAGATAGAAGAACGTATAGTAAGGATGGAATCGATGCAACAGGTCTCAAAACAACTGATAAAAGGGCTTCCGCGCCGCATCGCACTGATGCTGCTGGACTGCGGGCTCATTGTACTTTGCTACTGGCTGGCCGTCATGCTGCGCTTTGACAGCGGCGATGCCTACCGCCGCGTGGAGATACTGCGCGCCATGGCCCCGATGCTCTTATACGTCCTGCCCATTTATATGATCGTGTTCTGGTTCGGCGGACTGTATGAGATCATGTGGGAGTACGCCGGTATGCGCGACCTTGCACGCCTGACCTGCCTTTCCGGGCTGGCGACGGGCATCATCATGCTGTTCGATCTGATCTACCACAGCCGCCCGATCTCCGGCGCGGTGCTGATCTTCGGCGCGGTATTCAACACGGCGGCCATAGCGGGTGTGCGGTTCCTGTGGCGGCTGGTCCTGACGATGCGCAACGCCAAGGCCAACAAGCCGGAGGACAACACGCCATTGCTCATTGTCGGCGCCGGCAACGCCGGTGCGTGGGCCGTCAACCTCTGCAAGACGAAAAATCAGAGCTTCGGCAACCCGGTCTGCATCGTTGACGACGACCTGACCAAAAAGGGCCTGCGCGTGCAGGGCGTACCGGTGCGCGGCACGATCTCCGACATACCGGAGCTGGTGCGCAAATATCATATCCTCGAGATCGTCATTGCCATCACGACGGTCAAGGGTGACCGTTTGAGCGAGATCATCAACCTCTGCAACTCCACCCACTGCCGCGTGCGGATGATCAGTGACCCGCAGGCTGTTGACGAAAACGGCAATCCTGTGGCGGCGGGCTTCCGTGAGCTGAACACGGCGGACTTCCTCTCCCGCGACGAGATCCAGCTGAACAATGCCCAGATCTCCGAGTACCTGCATGACAAGATCGTTCTCGTCACGGGCGGCGGCGGCTCCATCGGCAGCGAGCTTTGCCGTCAGATCATGCGCTACCAGCCCCGCCGTCTGCTGATTTTTGACATCTACGAAAACTGCGCCTATGAGCTGGAAACCGAGCTGAAAAACAAGTACGGCCCCGAGGCTCCTGTTATTACCCTCATCGGCTCCATCCGCGATAAAGCACGTCTGGACGATGTGTTCGACACCTATCATCCGTCCGTCGTCTTTCACGCGGCGGCGCACAAGCATGTGCCGCTGATGGAGATCAGCCCCGCCGAGGCCGTCAAGAACAACGTCTTTGGCACCAAGAACCTGCTGACCTCCGCCGCCGAGCACGGCGTGGAGCGGTTCGTCCAGCTCTCTACAGACAAGGCTGTCAACCCGACGAACGTCATGGGCTGCACCAAGCGCCTGTGCGAGATGCTGATCCAGACCTTCTCCCGGGCCACGTCGATGACCTGCGTTGCGGTGCGCTTCGGCAACGTGCTGGGCAGCCACGGCAGCGTCATCCCGCTGTTTGAGGAGCAGATCAAGCGCGGCGGCCCTGTGACCATCACGCATCCCGATATTGTCCGCTACTTTATGACCATCACCGAGGCTGCGCAGCTCGTTCTGCAGGCCGGCGGTCTGGCGAAGGGCGGCAGCATCTACGTGCTGGACATGGGCGAGCCGGTTAAGATCATGGATCTGGCCAACCGCCTGATACGCTTCTACGGCTACGAGCCGGGCGTAAATATGCAGGTCAAGGTCACCGGTCTGCGCCCCGGCGAAAAGCTGTACGAGGAACTGCTCATGGACTCCGAGCAGGACAAAATGGCCAAAACCGCCCACAACAAAATCTTCATCGCGCCGCCCATGCAGATCGATCTGGAAAAATTCTACACCGACCTGCAGCGGCTCAAGGACTCTGCCAGGCACAACAGCGACGAGGTCGTCGACGTTCTGCAGGAGATGGTCCCGACCTACCACCCCAACCGCCGCGTGCGCGCCGACCACACCGTTGTGGCCGCCACCGGCAACACCGCGCTTTTCTCCCGGGAGGAGATTGCGCAGAAGCTCCGGGAGACAGAGCATCCCGCCGAGGAGGGCTGATTTATGTACGAGCGTTACGGCAAGCGCCTGCTGGACATTATCCTTTCGCTGGCAGCCACGATCATTCTTGCAATTCCGATGGGGCTGGTCGCGCTGTGGATCAAGCTCGACTCCCCGGGGCCGGTCTTTTTCAAGCAGCGCCGCGTCGGCAAGGGCAAAACGCACTTTAACATCCTGAAGTTCCGCACGATGCGCGGCGACACCCCGCACGACGTTCCCACGCACCTTTTGAAAGATGCGGACAGCTACATTACCGGGAGCGGTGCCTTCCTGCGCAAGACGAGCCTGGACGAGCTGCCGCAGATCTACAACATACTGGCAGGGCAGATGAGCGTCATCGGCCCGCGCCCTGCACTGTACAACCAGTACGACCTGATCGAGGCGCGCGACAAGGTCCGCGCCAACGACATCCGTCCGGGCCTGACCGGCTTAGCGCAGGTCAACGGACGCGACGAGCTGCCGATTGACGTCAAAGCCCGCTACGACGGTGAGTACGCCGCCCATGTGACGTTCTGGAATGATGTAAAGATTTTCTTCCGCAGCATCACCTATGTGTTCCAGCGCCGCGGCGTCGTCGAGGGCGGCACCGGTGCCATGAACCAGACAAAAGAGGAAAAATCGTCAAAATGACGGACGTTGTACCTGCCGGGAAAACACGGGCAGGTACATTTTTTGTGCTGATTTGAAAAATGTACAAGAAAATCTTTCGATTTTCGTGAAAATATGTTGCAAAAGCCAAGCGGATTGTGTAAAATATACATTATGATGTTTTGGTTTTCGGGCAGATTACCAAACGGCAATTTTGCCAAACACGCATAGCCCGCACTGCACACCGGTGCAGACTGTCTAAATAACAGCTAAAAGGGGAGTCACATATTATGGCAAACAGGGTATTCCAGAACGTGGTCTACCAGATGAAGGACGCAGTGGATCGTGTCGTCGGCGTGATTGATGAGACCGGCACCGTCATTTCCTGCTCTGAGCTGGGGCAGATCGGTGAGGTGCGCGAGGGCGTGGCCGCTGTCCGCCAGACGGCCGGGGATGCTTTCGTGCGCGATGGGTATGCCTACCATCAATTCTCCAACGCCAAGCACAATGACTACGCCGTCTTTGTCGAGGGCACTGACACTACCGCCGAGCAGTTCGCCGCCATGCTCTCCATCAGCCTGCAGAGCATCAAGCAGTACCACGACGAAAAATTCGACAAGACGAACTTCATCAAGAACGTCGTGCTCGACAACATCCTGCCCGGCGACATCTACGCCAAGGCGCGGGAGCTGCACTTTGTCTCTGACGTGCAGCGCGTCGTACTGCTGATCCGCGTGACCTCCGGCAATGATATTTCCGCCTACGACGTCGTCAGCGGTCTTTTCCCGGACAAACAGAAGGACTTCGTCTTTAACATCAGCGAGACCGACACCGTCCTGGTCAAGGAAATCAAGCCCGACAACAACACCCGCGATATGGAAAAGCTGGCTGCCTCCATCGTCGATACGCTGCAGGGCGACCATTACATCAAGGCCGTCGTCGGCATCGGTACGCCCATCGGCAACATCAAGGATCTGGCCTCCAGCTTTAAGGAAGCCCAGATTGCCATGGAGGTCGGCAAGGTGTTTGACACCGAGCGTCAGGTCATCAGCTATGACCATCTGGGCATTGCGCGCCTGATTTACCAGCTGCCTACGACGCTCTGCGAGGCATTCCTGCGCGAGTGTTCAAGCAGGAGAGCATCGACTCCCTCGATGCCGAGACGCTGTTCACGATCCAGCGCTTCTTTGAGAACAACCTGAACGTCTCCGAGACGAGCCGCGGTCTGTTCGTTCACCGCAACACGCTGGTCTACCGCCTTGAGAAGATCCGCAAGCTGACCGGCCTTGACCTGCGCAACTTCGATGATGCCATCGTCTTTAAGGTGGCGCTGATGGTCAAGAAATATCTGTCCGCCAACCCGGCCAAATATTGATTTTGAAAAAACTTTCACAAATGGCGCTGCACCGCAAGGCAGCGCCATTTTCCTGCTTTTTGCAGCCGCAAAGCACCTTGACCGCAGAGGTCTGACATGGTATTCTATTATATGTATGACTGTAACCATAACAGCAAAGCCAAACCACGGCAGGAGAACCCCGAATGATCGATTTTGAACATGTATATAAAACCTACGAGACCCACAACGATGAGAACGTCGCGCTGGAGGACATCAACATCCATATTGACGAGGGCGAGTTCGTCTTTATCCTCGGCCATTCCGGCGCGGGCAAATCCACGTTTTTAAAGCTCATCCAGATGGAGGAGAAGCCCACCGAGGGCAAGGTCTTTATCAATGGGCAGGATTTAACGCGCATCAAGCGCCGCAAGGTGCCCTACTTGCGCCGCCAGATGGGCGTTGTGTTCCAGGATTTCCGCCTGATCCCCACCATGACCGTCTATGAGAATGTCGCCTTCGCCATGCGCGTGACGAACATCTCAACCAAAAAGATCAAGGACCGCGTACCGTTTGCACTCTCCCTTGTCGGTCTGGAGGATAAAATGGACCGCCTGCCGGATGAGCTCTCCGGCGGCGAGCAGCAGCGTGTGGCCGTTGCCCGCGCGCTGGCCCACGGCCCCAAGCTCATCATCGCGGACGAGCCCACCGGCAACATCGACCCCGAAATGTCGATGGACATCATGCAGCTGTTTGAGGCCATCAACAAGGTCAACATCACCGTCGTCGTCGTCACCCATGAGCACGAGCTTGTCCACAAGCTGGCCCGCAAGTACGGCAACCGCGTCATCACGCTGGCCAACGGCATGGTAGCCTCAGACACCGCTGACCCTTCTGCCGCGCGCTGCTACGCTGCCGCCATGGCCGAACGCGAAGCGGACGACTATGAGTACGACGAGGACTGATTTGTAAGTAAGAGGGGATACCATGCGTTTTTCCAGTTTTATCTACTTAGTCGGCCAGGGCCTGCACAATCTGCGCGCCAACCGGCTGATGACCTTTGCCTCCATGGGCGTGCTGACCGTCTGCATGTTGCTGATCGGCGCAGCCTCGCTGCTGGGCATCAACATTGACCACATGGTCGAATACATCGGCAACCAGAACGAGACCGTCGTCTACATGGGCGGCACCGGCGAGAGCGAGGTCGCCACCGACGAGCAGATTGCCGCCGCCGACGCGGCCATCCGCAACACACCCCACGTTGTGAGCGTGACCTATATGTCGCCGGAGGACGTTCTGGCGACCTACAGCGATATGCTGAAGGATTACACAAACCTGCAGCAGGTCTTTGCCAATGACAACCCGTTCACTCCCAACTACCGCGTGACTGTGGACGACCCCGACAACATTGAGGAAGTCTCCGCCCAGCTCATGCAGATCGACGGCGTTTACAGTGTCAAAGCCCCGCTGGCTATGGCGGATACCTTCACGTCCCTGCAGAAGGTCATCAACTACGCCTGCTACGGCCTGGTCGCGGTGCTGGCCATCGTCTCCATCGTCGTCATCAACAACACGATCAAAATCACCGTCTTTAACCGCCGCAAGGAGATCGGCATTATGAAGCTCGTCGGCGCGACCAACGGCTTCATCCGCTTTCCTTTCTTTGTCGAGGGCGTCACCTCCGGCCTGATTTCGGCTGGCATTGCGTCCGGCATCGTCTGCGGCGCGTACTATGCACTCTGCCGCTGGTATGCCGAGAATCCGTCCAACCTTTCGCAGATGTTCGGCGGCACGCTTGTCCCGCTGGAAAGCGTCTGGTACTACATCGTCGGCGGCTTTGTGCTGCTGGGCTTCGTGCTCTGCGGCCTCGGCACCGCCACCAGCATCCGCAAGCATCTGAATGTATAACAGGGGATAAAGGGAACGTATAAGACCATGAAGCATGTAAAACACGGCAAAAAGCTGATTTCGCTTCTGCTGAGCGCGGCTGTCGCCATGAGCATGACGCTTTCCACCGTCATGACGCCGCTGGCCGCCTCCTCCAGCGTCAGCGACCTGCGCCAGAGGCTGCAGGAACTGCAGACTGAGCAGGAAAAGGTCAACCAGCAGCTCAAGGACGCGCAGAGCAACAAGGCCGACGCTGAGGCTCTCAAAACGCAGCTTGAGCAGCAGAAGGCACTGATTTTAAGCCAGATCAGCAACCTGTCCGAGCAGATCGGCTCTTTGGATGAGGAAATCGTCAACAAGCAGGACGAGATTGACCGGAAGCAGCAGGAGGTCGACCAGAAGCAGGCCGAATACGACCAGCGCTGGGCGGACTTTAAAGATCGTATGCGTGCGATGCAGCGTCTGAATGACGGCGGCTCCATCGCACTGTTGTCCAGTGCCACCAACCTGTACCAGCTGCTGACCTTTGCCACCACATTGGATCAGATCGTTAATAAGGACGAGGACACCTGCCAACAGCTTGAAAATGAGCACGCCGAGCTGGAGCAGCAGCGCGCCGAGCTGGAGCAGGCCAAGGCGGACCTGGAGGCAACGCAGGCTGATTTGGAGACCCAAAGGACCGCGCTGGACGGCAAGACGAATGAGCTTGCCCAGAATATCTCCCAGACCGACGCCAACATTTCCGCAGCGGATGCCGAAATCGAGGCCAACAAAGCTGCCCTGATCGAAGCCAACAAGGCCGTGGATAAGGCCGCTGCCGAGCTGGACGCCGCGCTGAACGCCGCCAACCAGGCTTACGGCAATGCGTCCATCCAGTGCTCGCTGGACTTTGGCCGCCCGCTGGCCACCTATAAGTACGTCTCCTGCTACTTCGGCGGCAACGGCCACCGCGGCACCGATTACGCCGCACCGGGCGGCACCGAAATCTACGCCGTTTCCGGCGGTGTCGTCACCGCTGCGGCCTACCACTGGAGCTGGGGCTACTACGTGCAGGTCTACCACGGCAAGGATGACAACGGCAATACTTATTCGACGCTGTACGCCCACATGAACAGCGCGCCCGTTGTCAGCGTGGGCCAGCCCGTGGAAAAGGGCAAGGTCCTTGGTTATGTCGGCTCCACCGGCAACTCCACAGGCAACCATCTGCACCTTGAAATGAAGGTCAACAACGTCCTGGTCAATGTCATGAACTACCTCTCATAACGAAAGGGGAATCTGTATGAAGCCGCAGAAGCACAAAACCTCCGTGCGTATTTTCTGCCTTGTAGTCGCCGTTCTGATGATACTCAGCCTTTTCTCTACGGTATTTTTCTCACTAGCCTACGGGGCATAACGCAAACACAGTAAGGAGCCATCAGACCCATGAGCAAAAAAATCAGTCTTGGCGTGGCGGCCACCATTGCCATCATTGCAATGGCCGTCACCTTCTCGCTGACCATGGTCGTGTCCATGAAGATGTTCAACACCACAGTGTCCAGCGTCAAAAACAAGGAGCGCCAGTACAACAAGCTGTCCGAAATTGATCGTTTTGTCCGCGCAGGGGAGTATTTCACCATCGACGAGGACACCCTGAATGACCGCTTGGCTGCGGGCTACATGAACGGCATCAATGACAAGTACGCCGTCTACTACACCGCCAAGGAATACAGCGAGAAGCAGTCTGTGGAGAAGGGCACACTGACCGGCATCGGCGTCGCTGTCGTCAATGACACATCCTCCGGCTACGCCCGCATCATCCGCCTGTATGACAACTCGCCCGCCGCAGAGGCCGGGATGCAGGTCGGCGGCTTCATCACCGCTATCAACGATGAGTCGACGCGCAACATCACCTCCACCGCACGCCTGACCTCCAAGCTGCTGGGTGAGGAGGGTACGACCACCACGATCACCTACCTGACGCCGGATCGCCAGGAGCAGCAGCTGAATCTTGTCCACTCCAACTACAAAACACCCTCCATCTACACCCGTCAGATGGTCGCGGACACCTGCGGGTACATCCGCATTGACGCCTTCACCTCCGGCACGGCCAGCGAGTTCAAGGCTGCTGTGGATGAGCTGCTGCAGCAGGGAGCGAACAGCCTTGTCTTTGACCTGCGCGACAACACCGGCGAGAACCTGAACGCTGCCCTTGTGGCCGCGGATTACTGTGTGCCCTCCGGTGAGATCGCCAAGCAGCAGGACAGGGACGGCAATGTGACCGTGCTGCGCATGTCCGATGAGACCGAGATCAACGTTCCGATTGTCTGCCTTGTCAACGGCTCCACCGCGGGCAGCGCCGAGCTGTTCGCCAATGCCCTGCGCAAGATGGCCGGTGCGACGCTCGTCGGCACCAAAACTGCGGGTAAGGGGGTCGTTCTGAGCGACGCCCAGAGCTTCTCCGACGGCTCCGCCGCTTACATCACGGTGGGCCTGCTGCTCGATAACGAGGATCAGACCTGGAATGAGGAGGGCCTGCGCCCCGACATTGACGCCGCGCTCTCCGTCGACGAGCAGAACGCCTACTACGATTACACACTTGATACTGACCCGCAGATCAGCAAGGCCGTCAACGCGGCCACGGCACTGGCCGGGCAGAACTGATTTTTATTGACTCGGAAAGGACGTCCGCCGTGCCCACATTGACTGACCTGTCCACCATCCGTGATCTCTGCGCACGGTATGACTTTGCCCTGTCCAAGGGCTTCGGCCAGAATTTCATCATCAACCCCGGCATCTGCCCCCGCATTGCGGAGGCCGCCGGTATCGGCCCCGGCTGGGGCGCACTTGAGGTCGGCCCCGGCATCGGTGTGCTGACCGAGCAGCTTTGCAAGCGTGCGGACAATGTCGTCTCCATCGAGGTCGACAAGCGTCTGCCGCCGCTGCTTGAAGAGACGATGGCCGACTACGACAACTTCAAGCTCATCCTGAACGACGTGCTGAGGTCGATCTGAAGGCTCTGCTGGCCGAGGAGTTCGGCGGCAAGCCCGTCGCCGTCTGTGCCAACCTGCCGTACTACATCACCAGCCCGATTCTGATGCGCCTGCTGGAGGAAAAGCTGCCTATTCGGAACATCACCGTAATGGTGCAGAAGGAGGCCGCACAGCGCCTCTGCGCCGCCCCCGGCACGCGGGATGCGGGTGCAATCAGCTACGCCGTGGCCTATTACGCCGAGCCGAAGCTGTTGTTCAGCGTCCAGCCCGGCAGCTTTTACCCCGCCCCTAAGGTGACAAGCGCCGTCATCCGCCTGGATGTGAGGGAGAAGCCCGCCGTAACCGTGCCGAACGGCGACGAAGCCGCCTTCTTCGCGCTGATTCGCGCCGCCTTCTCCCAGCGCCGCAAGACCGCCGCCAACGCCATCGCCAATGGCCTGCACCTGCCCAAGGCGCAGGTCATCTCCGCCCTGCAGGCCGGCGGTCTTGATGAGCGTTCCCGCCCCGAGCAGCTGACACTGGAGAATTACTGCGCTCTGCAGACGGCACTGGCAAACACTTAAAACAGCAAAGCAAAACGCCGGTAAGCATTACGCCTACCGGGCGTTTTTTAGGAGTATATAGAGTAGGGTGCAATAAGGAAAAGCTTCTCTAAATATTCCTCAAGAACAATCCATCAGTCTTATGTACAGCAACAGCTGTTACAATATCCTGAGTTCAATCCTGACTCCGCGTTATGTGATTCTACTGCGTTTACAACTTGTTTACGACCTGTTTTTTACTGTTTAAGACGCAAAAAGACATACAAAAGCAAGAAAAAAGCGCGTAGCAAAGTGGATTTGCTAACGCGCTTTTTTAAGTGGAGCTAGTAACAGGAATCGAACCTGCAACCTGCTGATTACAAATCAGCTGCACTGCCAATTGTGCTATACTAGCGGGAACTCTAATATAATATCACAATCGGCAGGGGTTTGTCAAGAGTTACAGCAGCTCCACGCCCGAATTCCTGCATGCCTGTACCGTAGCGTCATCCCACAGGCTGACCTGTACCTCGCCGACATGGGCCTTGCCCAGCAGCAGCATGCACAGGCGGCTCTGGCCAATGCCGCCGCCCATTGTCAGGGGCAGGGTGCCATCCAGCAGCAGTTTGTGGAAGGGCAGCTCCGCGCGCTGCGGGCAGCCTGCGGCGTCCAGCTGGCGGCGCAGAGCGTCGGCGTCAACGCGGATACCCATACTGGACAGCTCCAGTGCGCAGTCCAGCGGCTTGTGCCAGAACAGGATGTCGCAGTTCAGCGTCCAGTCATCATAGTCGGGCGCGCGCCCGTCGTGGGGCTGGCCACTCTTGAGCCTGCCGCCGATCTGCATGATGCAGACGGTTCCATGCTCTTTGGCAAAGGCATTCTCGCGCTGCTTCGGCGTGAAGTCCGGGTACCTGTCCTCGAGCTCCTGCGTCGTGATAAATGCCACCTCGCGGCCCAGGTGGATGTTGTTTTTCAGTTCGGGGAACTTCCAGCGCAGCTCGTCAGACGTTGCGCAGACAGCGTCCACGATGTCCCGCACGGTCTCCTGCAGAAATTCCAGCGTGCGCTGGTCGGCAGTGATAACGCGCTCCCAGTCCCACTGGTCCACGTAGATGCTGTGCAGGTTGTCCAGCTCCTCGTCGCGGCGGACGGCGTTCATATCGGTCACAATGCCCTGACCGGGGCGGAAGCCGTACTTGTACAGGGCGTAGCGCTTCCACTTAGCCAGACTGTGGACGACCTCTGCCTGCTCGTTCAGGCTGGGCACATCGAACGAAACAGGGCGCTCGACGCCGTTCAGGTCATCGTTCAGGCCGCTGCCCTGCATGACAAACAGGGGAGCCGTGACGCGCTTGAGGTGCAGCGCCATGCAGAGCTTCTCCTGAAAGATCGTCTTGATGAGGCCGATGGCCTTCTGGGTGTCATACAAACCCAGAAGGCTTTGGTATCCTTCCGGAATGGTAATGTGACTCATAATACATCCTCCTATTTCTTTCCTGGTGTATGGCTTTATGCCTTGGCGAACTGGCTCTCGTACAGCTGCTTGTAGAAGCCGCCCTGCGCCAGCAGTTCTTCGTGGGTTCCGCGCTCAATGATGTTGCCGGCCTTCATGACCAGGATCTGGTCAGCGTTCTTAATGGTAGACAGGCGATGGGCCACGATAAAGCTCGTGCGGCCCTTCATCAGTTCCTCAAAGGCATCCTGCACCAGCACCTCGGTACGGGTGTCGATGCTGGACGTTGCCTCATCCAGAATCAAAATTGGCGGGCGTCGCAGCATGACACGGGCAATGCAGAGCAGCTGCCGCTGGCCCTGGCTGATGTTGCCGCCGTCCTCGGCTACCTGCGTGTCGTACCCGTTGGGCAGGCGGCAGATAAAGCTATGGGCGTGCGCCTTCTTGGCCGCGGCGATGATCTCCTCGCGGGTCGCATCCGGCTTGCCGTAGGCGATATTCTCCGCAATCGTACCGGCCTTCAACCAGGTCTCCTGCAGCACCATGCCCAGGTTGCCGCGCAGACTGTCGCGGGTCACATTGTCGATGGAATACCCGTCGACGCGCAACGTACCGCCGTTGATCTCATAAAACCGCATCAGCAGATTGACCAGTGTCGTCTTGCCGCAGCCCGTGGGGCCGACCAGTGCAATACGCTGACCCGGCGCAACCTTCAGGTTCATATCCTCGATCAGCGGCACATCGTCCACATAGCGGAACCTGACGTGGTCAAACTCCACGCTGCCCGCGCCGTGGGGCAGGGCAACAGCATCCGGGCCATCGGGCACGATGGGCGTCTCGTCAATCAGATCAAACACGCGCTGCGCACAAGCCAGCGCGTTCTGCAGTTCGGTCATAACGTCCGAAATGTCATTGAACGGCTTCGTGTACTGGTTGGCGTAGTTCAGAAAGACCGACAGCTGGCCCACCGTGATGCCGCCGGCAATGGCGACGAACGCACCCAGCACGCCGACGGCGGCGTAGACCAGCGCATTCACAAAGCGGGTGCAGGGGTTCGTGGTAGAGGAGAAGAACGTCGCCTTGACGCCGCACTTCTGCAAATCGAGGTTGATCTTATCGAAGCGTTCCTCGGCGCGGCGCTCATAGCCGAATGCGCGGACAAGATGCTCGTTGCCGACCAGTTCTTCGACCAGACTCGTCATTTCGGCGCGGGTCTCGCTCTGCACCTTGAACATAGAATAGGTGTGGGTGGCAATGAACCGCGCGACGAAAATCGACAGCGGCGTCAACGCCACAACGACCAGCGCAATGCGCCAGTCGATGAACAGCATGACTCCCAGCGTGCCCAAAATCGTCAGCAAGCCGGTGAACAGCTGGGTAAAGCCCATCAGCAGACCGTCGCTGAACTGCTCTACGTCGGTGGTAATGCGGCTGATAGCATCGCCGGGGCGGTGGGCGTCCATATATTTGAGCGGCAGAATCTCCAGCTGGCCAAACGCACGGACACGCATATCACGCACGACCTGAAAGGTAATGCGGTTATTGACAACATTCATCAGCCACTGGGCCAGCGCTGTGCAGGCAATCGTGGCAGCCATCGCTATCGCAATTTTGCCAAGGCCTGCAAAATCAACCTGACCGGGTCCCAGGATCATATCCACGGCCTTGCCGGACAGTACCGGGGCCAGCAGAGTCGTGACCACTGTGATCAGCGCAAAGGTCAGCGTCAGGATGACCATGCCGGTGTAGGGGCGGATCAGCTTCAGGACGCGATGAATCGTATTCTGGTCCAGCTTTTGCTTTGTCTTGCTCATAGCGTCTTTGCCACCTCCTCCTTGCTCAACTGGCTCAGGCAGATTTCCTTATAGACCTCGCAGCTGCGCAGCAGCTCGGCATGGGGCGCGTCGCCAACCAGCTTACCGTCATCCAGCACCAGAATGTGGTCGGCGCGCTGCACGCTGGCCGCGCGCTGGGAGACGATAAACACGGTCATGCCGTGCGTTTCCTCTTTGATTGCCTTGCGCAGGGCTGCGTCCGTTGCAAAATCCAGCGCCGAGGCACTGTCATCCAAAATCAGGATCTTCGGCTTTGGTACAAGCGCGCGGGCAATCGTCAGGCGCTGGCGCTGGCCGCCGGAGAAGTTGCGGCCCGCGGTCTCCACCGGCGCATCCAGCATGCCGGGTTTGCCGCGGACAAACTCCGCCGCCTGGGCTATCTCCAGCGCCTGCCAGATTTCCTCGTCGGAAGCTCCGGGGGCGGCCCACTGCATATTGTCGCGGATCGTACCTGTAAACAGCACGGCCTGCTGGGGCACGACACCCACCAGCCTGCGCAGCTGTGCAAAGCTGTACTGCTTTACATCATGGTCGAACAGCGCAACGCCGCCGCTGTCGGCATCGTAGAAGCGGCAGACCAGGTCGATCAGCGTCGATTTGCCGCTGCCCGTACCGCCGATGACGCCGATGGTCTCACCGGGCCTGGCCGTGAACGTGATGTCCGTCAGGCTCGGTGCGCCGGCATCCTTGTAGGTGAAGGTGACGTGCTCAAACTTAGCCGCCTCGGCAGCGTCGTTCACAGCCAGCTCTGCCGTGCCGGGATCCTGCATCGTCGTGTACGTGTTCAGAATCTCATTGACGCGCATGCCGCTGGCCAGTGCGCGGGTGACCGAAACGACCAGATCCGCCAGACGCAGCAGGCTCAGCAGGATCTGGCTCATATAGTTGATAAGGGCAATGACTTCGCCCTGCGTCAGCTTACCGGCATCGACCTCCACACCGCCGCGCAGCAGCAGCGCCACAACGGCCAGGTTGACGACGAGATAGGTCAGCGGGTTCATCAGCGCCGAAATACGGCCTGCCGCAAATTGCAGCTTTTTCAGATGGTCATTTGTCTCCACAAAAGCGGCCAGCTCGTCCGCCTGGCGGGCAAAGGCACGCACCACGCGCGCGCCGACGTAGTTTTCGCGCGTCAGCAGCGTCACACGGTCCAAGCCGTTCTGGGCCTCATGGTAGATGGGCACGGTCACGCGCATGATGGCCCATATAATAAGCGACACCATAATCGTAATGCCGATGAAAAGCAGCGTCAGCTTCGGACTGATGGAGAACGCCATAATAAGCGCGCCGATCACGATGAACGGCGCGCGCAGCAGCAGACGCAGCGTCAGGTTGACGCCGTTCTGTACCTGATTGATGTCGCTCGTCATGCGGGTGACAAGCGTCGGGGTGCCGATGCCGTCCAGCTCGCTGTAGCTCAGCGTGCCAATATGGCGGAACAGGTCCTTGCGCAATGCCGTGCCAAAGCCCAGCGCCGCCTTTGCGGAGAACCACTGTGCCGTCAGGCTGCTGGCCAAGCCGATAGCAGCCAGCAGGACCAGCAGGCCGCAACGCGTCCAGATGAAGGCTGCATCCTCGTTTTTGATGCCCGTGTCAATGATGCTGGCAATGACCAGCGGCACAAACAATTCAAAACAGGCTTCCAGCATCTTGAAAAGCGGCGCTAACAGGGCTTGCTTCTCATAGCCCTTGATGTAGCGCATCAATTTGTGCATTGAAAACCACCTCATACGTAAAAATAAAAACAATCAGTTTATTATACCACGGTTTTCTCAATTTGTCTTGCAGAATCCCCCAGATTTCGATGATTATTTATTGGCCCGGCGTCTATACTTTCAATGGGTACTTTTCAGAGGAGGATTTGCAGATGTTCTGGGTCTACAGATATAAAGGTTTTTCCTTCACGGCGGCACGCACCGTGCACACGGCGCTGGTGCTGGGCGGGGCAGCAGGGGTGCAGCCAGGCGGATACCGGCCATTTGCTGCTGGCGCTGGTGCAGACAGCACAGGGGACAGCGGCGGATTTTCTGCGCCGCAAGCGGGTGACATCCACCGCCCTGGCCGAGCATACCGCCGCCCACGCGGCGGGCCGTCCGCGCCGCCTGCACAGCCGGGACCTTGCCCCCGAGCTGAGCAAGGCCATGGAGTTTGCCGTGCTGGGTGCGCACGCGGCCAGTGCCGCCAGGGCGGAGAACGAGCATCTGCTCTGCGCCATCCTCGAGGACTCGTCCTGCACGGCCAGCCGGTGGCTGGCGGCTCTAGGCATCGAGCTGCCGCAGGCCGCGCGGGAATGCCGCCAGCTTTCCGGTCAGCTTGTGCTGCCCGCCCAGCCGCGGATGGCTGCCTCCCGCACGGGCCGCCCCAGCGATAAATATGGCCGCGACCTGACGCGCCTCGCACAGGAGGGGCGGCTCGACCCGGTGCTCTGCCGTGATGCCGAGCTGGATCGCATGATTGAAATTCTCTGCCGCCGCCAGAAAAACAATCCCTGCCTCCTGGGTGAGCCGGGTGTCGGCAAGTCTGCGCTGGCGGAGGCACTGGCGCAGCGGATCGCTGCGGGGCAGATCACCCCGGCACTGCGCGGCAAGCGGGTGCTGGCGCTGGACATGGCGTCGATGGTCGCGGGCACCAAATACCGCGGCGACTTTGAGGAGCGGTTCAAGAACCTATTGGAAGAACTGTACCGTGACCGCTCAACGATTTTGTTTATCGATGAAATCCACATCATTGCCGGGGCCGGGGCGGCGGAGGGAGCCATTGACGCCGCCAGCATCTTAAAGCCGATGCTGGCACGCGGCGAAATTCAGCTCATCGGCGCAACCACGCCCGAGGAATACCGCAAAACCATCCAGAAGGATTCCGCGCTCGAGCGCCGCTTTGGAAGGGTCATGGTCGAGGAGCCCACCCCTGCTGCCGCGGAAACGATTCTGGCTGGACTGATGCCGCGGTATGAGCGCTACCACGGTGTCAGCATCCCGCCCGAGGCCATCCACGCCGCGGTGGAGCTGAGCGTGCGTTACCTGCCCGGGCGGTATCTGCCCGACAAGGCCATTGACCTGCTGGACGAAGCCGCCGCGGCCCGCCGCATTGCCGATGCCAGCGGGAACCGCCGGGCACTGACCCCCGCCGATATTGCAAGGGTCGTCAGCAAGGCCAGCGGCGTGCCCGCAGACGCGTGTGGGCGAAGCCGAGAGGGAGCGGCTTGCTAATTTGGAACAGCGCCTTGCCGCCGAGGTCATCGGCCAGCCGCAGGCCGTGGCCGCCGTGGCATCCGCCATCCGACGCAGCCGCACCGGCCTGCGGGAGAGCGGGCGGCCCATAGGAGCTATGCTGTTCCTCGGGCCGACGGGCGTCGGCAAGACCCAGCTGGCACGCACGCTGGCAAAATGCTGGTTCGGCAGCGAAAAAGCCCTGCTGCGCTTTGACATGTCGGAGTATATGGAGCGGCATACCGTCGCGCGGCTGCTCGGCGCGCCGCCGGGCTATGTCGGCCACGACGAGGGCGGTCAGCTGACCGAGGCCGTGCGCCGCCGCCCGTACAGTGTTGTCTTATTTGATGAAATCGAAAAGGCGCACAGCGACATCCAGAACCTGCTGCTGCAAATCTTGGAGGACGGCAATCTGACCGACTCCCAGGGACGCCGGGCGGATTTTTCCAACACGATTATTTTGCTCACCTCCAATCTGGGTGCGCGGTGTCTGTCCGGGCAGACGTCGCCGCTGGGCTTTGGGGCCGCCGCTGCCGAGACCCGGCGCCGCGGCCAGCAAGCCATCCAGGAGGCTAAGGAGTTTTTCCGCCCCGAGCTGATGGGGCGCTTGGATGAGACCGTCCTCTTTGATCCGCTCGGCCCGGAGCAGCTGGCCGGGATCGCAGACCGGCTGCTTGTCGAGCTTGAGCAGCGCGCAGCCCGGCAGGGCTACACGCTGCACCACACGCCCGCCGCAGCCAAGGTGCTGGCCGGGGACAAGGTGCCGCCCTACGGTGCGCGGGAGCTGCGCCGCACCGTCAGCCGTGCCGTGGAGCAGGCCCTTGCGGACCGCATCGCTGCCGGTACAGCCCACCCCGGCACCGTTTACACCGCCGATGTGGACGCCGACGGGCATATTATCCTGACCGAGGATACAATGGCGGCGTGTGTGTAGCATAAGCAAAACGAGGTACCTGCTTTTCGTGGCAGATACCTCGTTTTACTTATTATAATTGTTGTAAAAGGGAAAAATCCTCAATCCTTCACATACAGCCCGCAATGGCACGCCCCGTGGTAGTCCGGGTCGGCCAGCTGCTCCTTGAACTCCTTGCAGATGCAGATATTCTCCGGAATGTGCTGCAAGCGGCAGGGGCAGTAACCGCCCGTGCGCTTGAGGCCCTCGCGGATGGTTTTGACGATTTCCTCATTAGGGTTCAGGTGAAATTTCGGCTTTTCCATAGTGTTACCTCGTTTACGGTTTTACGCGGAACTCCTGCTCGCAGTAGATGCAGCGATAGCGTCCGCTCTGCGTCAGGGCAAAGATGTGGTCACAGCCCTCCTCAATGGAAGTGATGCAGCGCGGGTTCGTGCATTTGATGACATTGACCAGCCGCTTGGGCTGCTCGGGGTGTTTCTTCTCCGTCACCCTGCCGTCCCGGATAAAGGTTATGGAGATTTTCGGGTCGACATAGGCGAGAACGTCAAAGCTCATCTCGCTGACATCGCCCTCGATCTTTATTATGTCCTTTTTTCCGTCCTTTTGGCTGCGGACATTCTGCAAAAGGGCCACGCTGGCATTGTTCAGCTTTTCCAGCTCCATCATGTGGTAGAGCGCCAGACCCGTGCCTGCGGTAATGTGGTCAATGACCACGCCGTTCTGGATTTCATCAACCTTCAACATTGAACGCTACCTCCCCGGTCTTGGGGTCTTTGAGACCCAGCAAAGTCATGATCAGCGCCATGCGCATATAGACACCGTTCTGCACCTGGTCAAAGTACGCTGCGCGCGGGTCGTCATCCACGTCCAGCGTGATCTCATTCACACGGGGCAGGGGATGCAGCACCGGCATATCCGCGGGGGCCAGAGCCAGCTTTTCCTTTGTCAGGACATAGCTGTTTTTCAGGCGGATGTAATCTTCTTCATTAAAGAACCGTTCACGCTGGACGCGGGTCATGTAGAGGACGTCCAAATCGGGCAGAGCCTCCTCCATGCTGCGTGTCTCAACATAGGGGATGTTGTTAGGCTCGAGGATCTCGCTGATGATGTAATCCGGCACGCGCAGCTCCTCGGGTGAGATGAGCACAAACTTCATGCCCGGCAGACGGGACAGGCTCTTGATCAGGCTGTGCACCGTGCGGCCAAACTTGAGGTCGCCGCAGAAGCCGATGGTCAGATGATCCAGGTGCCCCTTGCGCTGGCGGATCGTCATCATGTCCAGCAGCGTCTGGGTGGGGTGGCTGTGGCCGCCGTCACCGGCGTTGATGACCGGAATGCGGCTGTAGCGGGACGCGCGCAGCGGTGCCCCCTCCTTGGGGTGGCGCATAGCGGCAATGTCTGCCACACAGCTGATCACGCGGATGGTATCGGCTACGGTCTCGCCCTTGGAGGCGCTGGAAACACCGGCATCGGGGAAGCCCAGTACCTGACCGCCCAGGTTCAGCATGGCCGCCTCAAACGAAAGACGGGTACGGGTGCTCGGTTCGTAGAACAGTGTTGCCAGCCGCTTACGGGCAGCTACATCTTTATAGGCAGCCGGGTCATCATGGATACGGTCTGCAAGGTCCATCAGGCTGAGCGTTTCTTCCAGCGTGAAATCCGCCGGGTCGATCAAATGTCTCATACACAATCCCCTTTGTTTACTCTATTTATTCCAAACGGCGCTGTGCCGTTCAAAATCAAATCAGCTTGCGCACCATCGCAAAGTCAAAGAAATCCGTATAGCAGGTCTGGCAGCAAAGCACCGGCTTGCAGGTGCGGGAATAGCAGATCTCATCCAGCTGCAAAAGCGCCTGCTCCGGGCGCAGCCCCAGCTGGCGGCGGATGCCGGGCACCCCCTGCACGGCGTGCAGCGTCGTCAGCGTCTCGGTGACCTCCACATGGCAGTGCTGCTCCACGATCTCAAAGATCGGGCGGCTGAAATCGATCGTATCCAGCCGCTTGCCGCCAAACAGCGCCAGCGGCAGAATATCGGTGGAGTAGAGCACCGGCGTTTCATCGGCCAGTACCCGGCGGCGCACAAACACAAGTGTGTGCTCGCGCTCCGGGTCAAGGCCGAGCTTTGCGGCCAGCTCCGGCATGGCAGTCTCCCGCGTGACCATCAGGTTATCGCTGTGGGGCACGCGGCCAATTGAGCGGATCATGCGGTTGAATTCCAGCTTCTGGTCCATGCGGTTCTCGACCTGGACCACATCGCGGTTGACAAGGGTGCCGATGCCGCGCACACGCTCCAGATAGCCGTCGCGCTCCAGATCGCTCAGGGCATCGCGCACCACGGTGCGGCTCACGCCCAGAACATCGGCCAGCTCCAGCTCGCTGGGCAGCTGGGCGGCGTCTGCATAGCGTCCGCGGCGCAGCTCCTCCAGCAGGCGCCGGGCTGCCTGATGGCTGCGCAGCTCACCGCCCAGGCGGTTTTCCGTCGTTTTATTCATGCAAAAATTCCTTTCGTGCCCGGCATACGTCCGCCAGGCAGCATTTGTCGCAGTAGGGCTTGGTGCGGGCTGTGCACACGGCGCGGCCATGGTCCACCAGCCGGTGGCAGAAGCCGTTGCCCTCCGCAGGCGGGATGATCTTCCACAGCTCCCGCTCGACCTTGGCCGGCTCCTTGACGTTGTCCACCAGCCCGATGCGGTTGCACAGCCGGATGCAGTGGGTGTCCGTCACGATGGCAGGCTTGCCGAATACGTCCCCCATGATCAGATTCGCACTCTTGCGGCCCACGCCGGGCAGGGCAAGCAGCGCGTCGAAATCATCCGGTACATGGCAGTCGTACCTGTCGCGCAGCATCCGCATACAGGCTGAAATATCCCGTGCCTTGCTGTGGCCCAGCCCGCAGGGCTTAACGATGGCCTCAATATCCGCAGGATCCGCTGCAGCCAGTTCTTTTACGCCGGGGTACTTGGCAAACAGCTCCTGCACCACCACGTTTACGCGGGCATCGGTGCACTGGGCCGCCAGCCGTACCGACACAAGCAGCTGCCACGCATGGTCATAATCCAGCGTGCAGTCGGAATCGGGATATTCTGCCTTCAGGCGCGCAATACAGATCGCAGCCAGCTCTTGTTTGGTCACAGCATTTTCTCCGTTTCAATCCTTTTCTCTTGATTCTACCACGCCGAGCCGTTATAATCAAGTATAGAAGTATGATGTTTTGGTACACTATCTCAAACTTATCTAAAAAAGGAACGCAAAATGGAACCATTAGCACAGCGTCTGCGCCCGCGCACCCTGGATGAGGTCTGCGGCCAGCAGCATCTACTCGGCAAAAATCAGGTTTTCCGCCGCACTGTCGAGAGCGGCAAGATTCCCAACATGATCTTCTACGGCCCGTCCGGCGTCGGCAAGACCACCGTTGCCAGCATCATTGCAGCGGGCAGCGGTATGCAGCTGCACAAGCTCAACGGCACGACGGCCTCGACGAGCGACATCAAGTCGGTACTCGCGGACATCGGCACACTCGGCGCGTCGGGCGGCATTCTTTTATATCTTGACGAGATACAATATTTTAACAAGCGCCAGCAGCAGAGCCTTCTGGAATGTGTGGAGCAGGGTACCGTCACCCTGATTGCCTCCACCACCGAGAATCCCTACTTTTATGTATATAACGCGCTGCTGTCCCGCTGCACGGTATTTGAGTTCAAATCCCTGACCACCGACGACATCCGCACCGGGCTGCGCAGCGCCGCTGCGCGCCTCGGGGCTGAGGACAAGTCTCCCGTGCTCATTCCCGACGACGCGCTGGAATACCTGGCCCAGAGTGCGGGCGGCGATATGCGCAAGGCGCTGGGCAATCTGGAATTTGCCGTCACCGCTGCACCCGTAGAAAACGGCAGCCGCACGATCACACTGGACATGGTGCAGCAGGTCGCCGTGCGCACGGCCATGCGGTATGATAAGCTCGGCGACGACCACTATGACATCGTCTCGGCCTACCAGAAGTCGATGCGCGGCTCCGACCCCGACGCAGCGCTGCACTATCTGGGCCGTCTGCTGGAAGCGGGTGACCTGCCCAGCGCCTGCCGCCGTTTGATGGTCTGCGCATGCGAGGATGTCGGCCTGGCCTGGCCGCAGATCATCCCCATCGTCAAGGCCGCTGTTGACATTGCCAACGCCGTCGGTCTGCCGGAGGCCCGTCTGCCGCTGGCGGATGCCGTGGTGCTGGTGGCTACCGCGCCCAAGTCCAACTCCGCCCACGACGGCATCAATGCCGCCATTGCGGACATTCAGGCCGGGCGCACCGGGCCCATCCCGCGCCAGCTGCAAAACAAGCACTACGACCGCGCCGACGCCAAGGTCAAGGGGCAGCACTACCTCTACCCGCATGACTACCCCAACCACTGGACCGCCCAGCAATACCTGCCCGACGCCATCAAGGACCGGCAGTACTATGTCCCCGGCGATAATAAAAACGAGCAGGCTTTCGCACAATACTGGAAAAAAATCAAAGGAGAACTGTAATCATGCCCAACCTCCACTGCGAAGCCATTGCCTTCCCGTCGTCGGACGGAAAGCACACCTCCTCCGCATTCCTCTACACTGTACCCGGTCAGCCTGTGCGGGCTGTCCTTCAGCTCAGCCACGGCATGTGTGAATATGTGCGCCGCTATGCACCGATGGCCGAGTTCTACGCTGCCCACGGAATTGCGCTGGCGGGCAACGACCACCTCGGCCACGGTGACACCGCCCAGGCAGGGGAGCACGGCCACTACGGTGAGCCGAATGGCCGTTGCCACCTCCTGAACGACCTGCACACGATGAACCGTATCCTGCACGAGCGCTTTCCCGATACGCCCATCATCCTCTACGGCCACAGCATGGGCAGCTTTTACGCGCGCTGGTACGCCGAGAAGTGGCCGGAAAGCATCACGGCGCTGGTCATTTCCGGCACAGCAGGCCCCAGCTTTATGAATGTCGTCGGCCAGCGGCTGGCCGGGCTGATTGCCCGCGTCAAGGGGCCGCGCTATGTCTCGCCGCTGATGGTCAAGCTGAACTTCGGCAGCTATTGCAGGAAAATCGAGAACGCACAGTCGCCCAACGCTTGGCTTTCCCGCGATAAAAGCGTTGTGAAAGCCTATGACGCCGACGGGCTGTGCACCTTCCGGTTTACCGCTGCGACCTACCGCGAGATGCTCGCGACGCTCAACCACGTCAGCACAAAGGCATGGGCACAGGCTATTGACAAGGATCTGCCTGTGCTGCTGATTGCCGGTGACTGCGACCCCGTCGGCGACTACGGCAGCGGCGTGCGCAAGGTCTGGGCTATGCTGGGCGACGCCGGTGTCAGGGATCTGACCTGCCAGATTTTTGAAGGAGGCCGCCACGAGCTGCACAACGAGACAAACCGCGACGAGGTGTTCGACTACGTGTTGACATGGATCGAGGATCACATTTCCTGACGTTGTATCATGCAATATTTCCTCCGCCAGCCCGGCGGGGAATTTTTTTTCATTTTTTTATCTATTGACAAAGCTGCATCCCGCGTGTATTATTGTATTAAGCTCTTAACACAATAACACAAAAGGAGCATAAAACACCATGAACTGGAACATTACTGCGGGCCGCCCGGTCTATGTGCAGCTGGTCGAGCAGTTGGAGCTTGCCCTCGTCGCGGGGGAGTTCCCGCCCGGCAGCCGCATTCCGCCCGTGCGGGAGCTGGCCGCTGACGCCGGGGTCAACCCCAACACCATGCAGCGCGCTTTGCAGGAGCTGGAAAGCCGCGGCCTTTTGCAGGCGCAGCGCACCGCCGGGCGCACCGTCACAGCGGATGACACTGCCCTGCAGGCTCTGCGCCGTCGGCGCGCCGGCACGCTGGCGGCGGAGTTTCTGCACCAGATGCAGGCCCTCGGCCTGACCGAAGCCGAAATCGAGACCCTGCTGCGCGAGACCGCACAGCAGGCACCAAAAAAGGAGTAAACCATGGATGCAATTTATGAGGTACACGGCCTGGCTAAGCGCTATGGCCGCACCGCTGCGCTGAACGGCGTGGACTTTGCCGTCACGCCGGGCAAGCTTGTTGGCCTGCTTGGCCCCAACGGCAGCGGCAAAACAACGCTTATGAAAATCTCTGCCGGGCTTTTGCAGCCCACGGCGGGCAGCGTCATTATTGATAAAGTTCCTGTCGGCGTTTTCACCAAGGCCGTCACCAGCTATCTGCCGGACCGTATGGCCCTGCCGACGGAGTTCACCGCCGACGATGCCGTAAGCCTGTACGCGGATTTCTTCACCGATTTTGACAAAGTCAAGGCAAACGCCATGCTGGCCGACCTGCATATCGGCGGGCGGGACAAAATTGGTTCCATGAGCAAGGGCACACAGGAAAAGATGCAGCTCTGCCTGACGATGAGCCGTGCCGCCAGGCTCTACCTGCTGGATGAGCCTCTGGGCGGCGTGGACCCCGCCGCCCGCGACTACATTTTAAGCACCATCCTGCACAACTACAGTGAGGATGCCGCGCTTATGCTGTCCACGCACCTCATCGGCGACATTGAGAAGGTGCTGGACGAGGTCATTCTTTTACAGGACGGCAAGGTCCTGCGCCAGGCCGCCGTCGACGAGCTGCGCGAGGAAACAGGGGAGAGCGTGGACGCTTACTTCCGGGAGGTTTACAAATGCTGACGAAGCTTTTACGTTATGAGTTCAAATCCACAGGCCGTGTTGTTCTGCCCATTGCGGCGGGCGTGCTTGTGCTGAACATTTTTACTAATATTCTGAGCCGTTTTGTCCAGAACACCTCCGACAGGCTGCCGCTGGCCGGGGTCGCCATGGCCTTGCTGGCACTGGCATCTGCCGTAAGCCTTCTTGTTGTGCTCGCCATCTGCTTTTTTATTGAAATTCAGCAGTTCTACCGCCTGTTGGGCGAGCGCGGGTACTTGATGCTGGCTCTGCCCGTGCCCATTTGGCAGCACATTGCTGCTAAGGTCATCTGCGGCACGGTATGGACGCTGTTCGGCATGGTATTTTTTACACTTTGCGGCATGCTGACTACCGATACTGTCAGCGGCGACGGGTTTGCATCTGATTTCAGCCGCGTCACTGCCGAGGATGTCGCCATCTGGTCTGCAATGCTTTTGATTATACTGGCCCTTATCGCGGGCGCACTGCTGCACGCATATCTGGCCTGTGCCTTTGCCGCGCAGTTTACCCAGCAGCGGCTGCTCATCAGCATTGCCGCCTACTTTGTCATCGGCTTTATCGGGCAGATGGCAGCCCTTGTGACGGCAGTCTTTGTCGCGTTCCGCGGGTATAAGTACCTTAACAATACCGGCTTCAGCGCCGCGTCGTTTTTCGGTCCCGACAATACCTTGGGCGTTATCGTACTCATCGCCGTCTTTGCGCTGATTGCCCTTGTCGATGCCCTGCTGTGGGCACTGACCCAATGGCTCATGACAAAGCGGCTGAATCTGGCGTGACCATAGCCAAATAGCCAAACGGCACAGAACGCAAAGCTGCAGCGTTCTGTGCCGTTTTTACTTTATAGAATCTGCTATCGCCTGCGCGTCGTGCCGGTCTTTTCATAGAGTTTTTTCAACGCCGCGTGTAAACCCAATCATTTCAACAGCGGTTCCAGCCGCCGTATTATTCAGCCTACATACAAACCGCCAGTCGGTATGTCTGTGCCTGCCTGACCCAGCCGGTCGGGCAGGCGGCGTTCGGGCTTTTGTATGGCCTCTTTGCCCAGTGCCGTGCGTTTTGCGGCGGCTGCTGCATCGCACATTTTCAAAAAAGCTGTTTCTTTTACAAAATCATGAACGCTTCTTTACCAATTTATTAAAAAGTTCTTATTGACAAACATTCTGCAAACTGTATAATGTATCTTGTGTGTGCATCTATAGGGCAAATCTTTTCTGCCCTGACACATTGGCGTTGTATGTGCTGCTTGCAGCGGCTTCTTCAGCAGGGAGCCGTGTAACAAACCTTTGCGGGGCGGCATAATTGGCGCTGACTCGTCAAGGACTCTGTGCCGGCCCAAGGAAGAAACGGTGCGTAAAGAGAGTGCTGTAACGGGAAATTCCGCAAAGGGGGATGCAATAAAAATGAATGAAAATCTGATCGTATCTCTGAAAGACATTGTTGTCGAGTTCGATGGGCAGAAGGTCCTGGACGGACTTTCGCTGGACATCCACGACAAGGAGTTTGTCACCTTCCTGGGCCCCTCGGGCTGCGGCAAGACGACGACCCTGCGTGTGATTGCCGGCTTTGTAACACCGAAATCGGGCAATGTCTTTTTTGATGGCAAAGACATCGCCAACATGCCGCCGTACAAGCGGCCTGTGAACACGGTGTTCCAGAAGTATGCGCTGTTCCCGCACCTGAACGTGTTTGAGAACGTCGCCTTCGGCCTGCGCCTGAAAAAGATGACCGAGGATGAGATCCGCCCGAAGGTGCTCGAGATGCTCGAGATCGTCGGCCTGAAGGGCTTTGAACGCCGCAGCATCTACCAGCTGTCCGGTGGCCAGCAGCAGCGCGTGGCCATTGCCCGCAGCCTGGTCAACCAGCCCCGCGTCCTGCTGCTTGACGAGCCGCTCGGCGCGCTCGACCTCAAGCTGCGCAAGGAGATGCAGCTGGAGCTGAAGCGCCTGCAGCGTGAAATGAACATCACCTTCGTCTACGTCACCCACGATCAGGAGGAAGCCCTGACCATGTCGGATACCGTCGTTGTTATGTCCGGCGGTAAGATCCAGCAGATTGGCTCCCCGCAGGATATTTACAACGAACCCAAAAATGCCTTTGTCGCCCGCTTTATTGGTGACTCCAACATTGTCGACGGCGTCATGCTCAAGGACTTTCTGGTCAACTTCGGCGGCCATGATTTCACCTGCGTGGACCGCGGCTTTAAAGTCAACGAGCCTGTGCAGGTCGTCATCCGCCCGGAGGACGTGCAGATCGTGCCGCCCTCTGTCGGTATGCTGACCGGCCTTGTGCGCGAGGTCATCTTCAAGGGCGTTCACTTTGAAATGCACGTCGATGTGGAAGGCTATGAGTGGATCATCCATTCCACCCAGGCCAGCCAGCCCGGCGAGCTTATCGGCATGAACATCGGCCCGGACGAAATTCATATCATGAAGCGTTCGGAGGTGTGATTCATGCTCAAATCCAAATCCTCCCGCTGGCTGGCCGGGCCGTATCTGGTCTGGATGGCCATTTTCACAGTCGTACCGCTTTTCATCGTCATCTGGTACGCCATGACGAACGCGGACGGACAGTTCACCTTCGACAACCTCACCCAGATCGGGCGGTATTCCAGCGTGTTTGCCCGCAGCCTGATTTTGGCCGCGATCTCTACCGTGATCTGCCTGGTCATGGCGTTTCCGGTGGGGTATTTTCTCTCCCGCCTGCGCGCCAACAAGCAGCACATTATGCTGATGCTCATTAT
>ENA-OQDA01000148-OQDA01000148.1-human-gut-metagenome-genome-assembly--contig:-NODE-148-length-29845-cov-4.352177_pt1 | contig 29845 bp, 31 predicted proteins | sample MGYA00242771_ERZ504603 | MGnify/ENA primary metagenome ERZ504603 (study PRJEB26092, sample SAMD00036328) | human gut metagenome | host: Homo sapiens | study: EMG produced TPA metagenomics assembly of...
CCTCAAGAGCCTGGGCGTGGACGTGGTGGTGTCCGGCGGGCAGACCATGAACCCGTCCACGAAGGACCTGCTTGATGCGGCGGGTCAGGTGAACGCCGACGCCGTCATCATCCTGCCCAACAACAAGAACATCATCATGGCCGCCCAGAGCGCCTGCGAGCTGGCCGAGACGCCGTGCGCCGTGGTTCCCACGAGAAGCGTGCCCGAGGCGTTCGCCGCCCTGTTCGGTTTCGACGAGGGCGCCAGCCTCGAAGAGAACGTCGAGTCGATGACCGAGGCCTACGCCGACGTGAAGACCGGCGAGGTGACCGTGGCAATCAAGGATTCCAAGGACGCGCACGACAACCCCATCAAGGAGGGCGACGTCATCGGCATCGCCGACGGGGCCATCGAGGCCGTGGGCTCCACGACCGAGGACGTGGTCATGGCGCTGCTCGGCACGATGGAGGCCGAAGACGCCGACACGCTCACCATCCTGGCGGGCGAGGATATGGGGGATGACGCCTTCGACGCGCTGATCGCGCGCATCGAGGATGCTTACGACGACCTCGAGATCGACGCCCACCGCGGCGACCAGCCCTTGTACCCGGTGGTCATGTCAGTTGAATAACGACCGGCCCGACAGACTGGCAGCAACGCTCGCGCTCGACGAATCGGTCGGGCGCGTTCGTTTGGTGAGCCCGGCGCGCGCTCGCGCGCTCGACGGGCTCGGCATCCGCACGGTGCGCGACCTGGCCACGCACTTCCCGCGGCGCTACATCGACCTCTCGCGCAAGGCAACCGTGGCCGCTGGGGTCATCGGCGAGCAGTGCACCGTCGAAGGCGCGGTGCACGAGATCAAGCTCAAGAAGCCCAAGCCGCGCCTCACGCTCGTTGAGCTGTCGCTCGTGGACGGCACGGGCGTGCTCATGGTGACGTGCTTTCGTCAGCCATGGCTCATGGACCAGGTGAAGCCCGGCATGCGCATCGCGGTGGCGGGCAAGCTGGAATTCAACTACGGCTTCAAGCGCATGACGAACCCGTATCTGGAAGTCCTCGACGGCGAAGGGGCGGCCGAGGGCATGATCATCCCCGTGCATCCCGCTTGCGAGAAGATATCCGCTGCGTGGATGCGACGGCTCGTGGGAAACGCGTTGGAGGCCGTATGCGGGCTGCATGATCCGCTGCCGCTCGAGCTGCGTGCGAAGTACCGCCTGATGAGCCGCGGCGCGGCGCTGTCGTGCATCCACTTCCCGCATGCGATGGACGAAGTGGCCGAGGCGCGCCGCCGCCTCGTGTACGAGGAGCTGCTGCTGCTCGAGCTGATGCTCATGCGCGAGTCGCGCGAGCGCACGGACGGGTGCGAACCGGTCGTCCACGCGGTGGACGGGCCGCGCATGGCGGCGCTCGCCGAGGCGGTGCCCTTCCGGCTTACCGACGAGCAGGAGGAGGCCAAGCGCGACATCCTCGCCGCCCTCGCTGCGCCGCAAACGGCGAACCACCTGCTGCTGGGCGACGTGGGCACCGGCAAGACCGTCGTCGCCGCCTTCGCGCTCGCGGCGGCCGCGGACACGGGTGCGCAGGCTCTGCTCATGGCTCCCACCGAGGTGCTCGCGCGCCAGCACAGGCAAGAGTCTGGGGCCGCTGTTCGATGCCGCCGGCATCTCCTGGGCGGTGCTGACCGGCTCCACGCCCTCGGCCGAACGCGAGGCCGTCCTCGCGCGCGTGGCGGAGGGCTCGGTGGACGTGCTCATCGGCACGCACGCGCTGCTCGAGGACGATGTGGCGCCCAGGCGGCTCAGCCTCGTGGTCATCGACGAGCAGCAGCGCTTCGGCGTGGAGCAGCGCGCCAAGCTGCTGGCGAAGGGCGATGCGCCCGACGCGCTGTACCTCACGGCCACGCCCACTCCGCGCTCGCTGGCGCTGGCGCTGTTCGGCAACCTGACCTTGTCCTACCTCAAGCACCGACCGCACGACGCGGCGCAGCGCGCCACGTTCGTGCATCAGAAGGCCGACCGCGGCCATGCCTACGACGCCGCCCGCGCGGCGCTCGCGCGCGGCGAGCAGGTGTACGTGGTGTGCCCCCTCATCGGCCAGGATAGCGGCGAGCGCGACGCGAAGGCGGCGGACGGCGGAAGCGGCGGACGGCGGCGCGAGGCGGACGAGGAGGCCTACGAGTACGCCGCCATCAGCATCGAGACCGATGACGACCTGGAGGGCGACGACGTGGCGGCCGCCGCGAAAGAGGCGTCCTACTTGCAGGGAACCGTGTTCGCCGATTATCGGGTCGAGCTTTTGCACGGGCGCATGCCCGCTTCCGAGAAGCAGGCCGTCATGCAGCGCTTCCGCGACAACGAGACGCAAGTGCTCGTGGCCACGACGGTTATCGAGGTGGGTGTGGACGTGCCCAACGCCACGGTCATGATCGTTGAAGACGCCGACCGCTTCGGATTGTCGCAGCTGCACCAGCTGCGCGGCCGCGTCGGCCGCGGCGAGAAAGCCGCCGAGGTGCATCTCGTGTCGGCCTCGAAGTCCGACGCCGCCCTTACGCGCCTGTCCGCGATGGTCGACACCGACGACGGCTTCGAGCTGGCCAGCTACGACTTGTCGCTGCGCCGCGAGGGCGATATCCTGGGCAACCGGCAGCACGGCGCGTCGGGCCTCAAGCTGGTGAACGTCATGCGCGACGGCGCGGTGATCGAGGCCGCGCACGCCGACGCGGCGGCATCCTGGAAGAGGATCCGAACCTGGAACTGCCCGCGCACCGCGCGCTTGCGCGCGAGGTGCGCATCGTGTACGCCAACGACCACGTGGCGCAAGGAGGCTGATACGCAATGAGGATCATCGCAGGCGAGTTTCGCGGGCGCACGCTCAAGGCGCCGAAGGGGGAGGGCACCCGCCCCACCACCGACCGCGTGCGCGAGGCCATGATGAGCACGGTGCACAGCGCGCGCGGCGGATTCGACGACGCGGTGGTGCTCGACGCGTTCGCAGGGTCGGGCGCGCTCGGCCTGGAGGCGCTCAGCCGCGGGGCGCGCAGCGTCCAGTTCTGCGAGCGCGGGGGCGAGGCGCTGCGGGCGCTCAACGCGAACGTGAGGCTGCTCGGGCTCGACGCGCGCCGCGCGCGCGTGCGCAAGGGCGACGTGCTGAAGGACGTGCCCTACGCGCGTCCACCGTTCGACCTCGTGTTCCTCGACCCGCCGTACGCATGCGCCGCCGCCGAGGTGCTCGGGCTCGTCGTCGCGTTGCGCACGCGCGCGGCGCTGTCCGACGATGCCATCGTGGTGTACGAGCATGCCTCGGCGGCGAACGACGAGGTGGAGGAAGCGGCAAAAGCGCGCGATTTGTCTATTGCGCAGCGCAAGAAGTACGGGGATACTGTCGTGGACGTGCTGCGCGCTACAGCGCTGCACGATGCGATCGACTGAAACCAAGAAGGAACGGAAAGCCTTACATGAAACGTGCACTGACGCCCGGAACGTTCGATCCTATCACGAGCGGACACCTCGATGTCATCACCCGAGCAGCGCAGCTGGTGGACGAGGTCGTCGTCGCCGTGGCGGCCTCGCCGAAGAAGAAGCCCCTGTTCTCCCTCGAAGAACGTGCCGAGCTGGTACGTCGGGCGACGAGCCATCTGCCCAACGTCCGCGTCGAACCGTTCGACGAGCTGCTCGTCGACCTTGCGGCGAAGCTCGACGCCACCGTGGTCATCAAGGGCCTGCGCGCAATCACCGACTTCGAGTACGAGTTTCAAATGACCGCGCTCAACTACCAGCTGAACCAGGAGCTGGAGACGTTGTTCATCATGTCGCCGCCGCAGTACATGTATCTGTCGTCGTCTATCGTGCGCGAGATCGCGAGCCTGCACGGCGACGTGGCGCAGTTCGTTCCCGCATGCGTGAACGAGGCGTTGCTGAAGAAGTTCGGCGACGCGTAGAAACTGCCCGTTAGCAGGTCACGGTTTCGCGTCGGCGCGGTTCCGACCGGGTAAAATGTGCGCGCTTTGTGCATTGGAGGTTGGCTTTCCCAACAGACATGCTAGAATATTGCGACGCATGCACGCGAGGATACCCGTGCGCGCCAACGCAGATGAAACGCAGCACGCCTGGGTGGAAGGACAATCATGGACGAAACAGGAGTCTTGGGGCTGTTGGAAGAGCTCTCGATTCTGCTTGAGGACTCTAAGCCGGTTTTCGGCAAGGGCAACATGCGCCAGGTCGACATCGCCGCGGCGTTCGAGATCATGGATGAGATCCGCGACACGTTCCCCAGCGAGTTCGCTCAGGCCCGTCAGATCGTTCGCGAGCGCCAGAGCTTGCTCGACGATGCCGAGGCCGAGGCCAACCGCATGATCGAGGATGCACGCAGCCAGGCCATGACCATCGCCAGCGAGCAGGAGATCGTCCGCATCTCCCAGCAGCAGGCCGACCAGGTGCTCTCCGACGCCCGCGAGCTGGAGCGCCAGACCCGTGCCGGCGCCGAGGACTACGCCGACGAGGTGTTCGGCCATGTCGAGCAGAGCCTCGATACGCTGCTCAACAACGTGCGGCGCTGCCGTGATCGCTTGAACGCCAATTCTTTGGCCTCGGGGCGCTAAATGGACGCGCTCCGCATCCAGGTACCCCACGAGCTCTTCGCTCCGGCGGAGAGTTCTCATTTTGAAGGCTCGATCGCCATCCCCGTTATGAAGGCCGGCCCGGATCTGTACGATTTCGCGGGGCCGCTTGCCTGGCAAGCGGACATCTCCAACACCGGCGACGCGCTCCTGGTCACCGGCACGGTTGAAGGCGAGGCCAAAACGGCTTGCGCGCGCTGCCTCGACGAGGTTTCGTTCCCGGTGACGGGCGAGATCGAAGGCTATTTTCTGCTCGACGAGACGAAGGCTGCGCCCGAGGATATGGACGAGGACGAGTTCGACGTGCTGCCCGCCGACAAAGTCATTGACCTGGAACCGCTCATCACCGCGGCGCTGCTGCTGGAGTTTCCTCTGATCCCGTTGTGCGACGAGGAGTGCAAGGGCCTCTGCCCCCAGTGCGGCGCGAACCTGAACGAGGGTCCCTGCGGCTGCGAGCCCGCCGCAGACGACGATGACGACATGCCGCCGAACCCCTTCGCCGCGCTCAAGGACTTTCCCTTCGACGAGCCGCAGAACTAGCTTCGCACGACCGAACGCCCGCCCTTCACGGCGGGCGTTCTTTTTTTTTCTCTCCTTGACAACCCGTCGTGCGCTCTCTAGAATGCTAGTTAGTTACTCAAGTAACTAACTAGCAGAGAGGAGGCGCGCCGCATGAACATCGACCCGGGAAGCGACGTCCCCTTGTTCGTCCAGATCGCCGAGGGTATCGAGGAGGATATCTTCACCGGCTCGTACGCCGAGGGAGACCGCATCCCGTCGACCAACGAGCTGTCCGCGCTTTTGGGCATCAATCCGCACACCGTCCTCAAAGGCATGAACATCCTCGTGGACGAGGGCATCATCTACAAGAGAAGGGGGATGGGCATGTACGTGCAGACGGGAGCCGGCGAGAAGGTGCGCGCCAAGCGCCGAAACGCGTTCGACGAGCGGTTCGTGCAAGCGCTTGTCGCCGAGGCGAAGAAGCTCGGCCTGACGAAACAGCAGGTCGTCGACCTGGTGGAGAAAGGATACGACCATGCGTGAGATACGCGTCGACCATGTGTCGAAGTCGTTCGGCAAGGCGAAGGCGCTCGACGACGTGTCGCTGTCCTTCGAGCACGGGAAGATCCATGCGCCTGCTCGGACGCAACGGGGCGGGAAAGTCGACGCTGCTCGGCCTCATCGCGAACCGCCTCGGTTCCCACGAGCGGCCGCATCTTCGTGGACGGCGAGCCCGCCGCCGACAACGCGCGAGCCTTGGCCAAGCTGTACTGCATGAACGACAAGAAGATGTATCCCGAGAACCTGCGCCTCGACAACCTGTTCAAGGAGATGGGGCGCTTCTACGAGGGATTCGACCGGACGGCCGCTGCGGGCTTTGCCGAGGCGTTCGGGCTGGACCTGCGCAAGAAGATCGGATCGCTGTCCACGGGCTACCGCTCCATCTACCAGCTGGTCGTCGGGCTGTCGCTGGACGTGGACTACCTGCTGCTCGACGAGCCGGTGCTGGGCTTGGACGCCAATCATCGCGAGCTGTTCTACAAGCTGCTGCTGGACGATTACCTGGAGAAGCAGCGCACGGTGATCATCGCCACGCACCTCATCGAGGAGGTGGCGAACCTCGTGGAGCAGGTGACCATCGTCGACCGCGGACGGGTGCTGCTGGCCTCGTCGGCCGAGGAGCTGCGCGCGAGCGGCTACAGCGTGTCGGGGCGCACGGCGGACGTGGCCGCCTACTGCGCGGGGATGGAGGTGCTCGACGTGGAGGAGCTGGGCGGCTTGAGCGTGGCGTACGTGCAGGGCAAGCCCGACGCGGCGCGCCTGAACGAGCGGCTGGACGTCGCGCCGCTCAACCTGCAGAAGCTGTTCGTGAAACTGACCGAGAAGGAGGAAGCGCGATGAGGAAGTTCAAGGCGATCGTCCGCTATCAGATGGCCGACATCCTGTTCTCGATGAGCGTGTTCTTCATCGTGTTCGCGGTCTGCTTCGGGCTCGGGTGGGCGATCATCGCATTCGCCGGCGAAGGGGGCACGCCGTTCAAGGGCATGTACCTGTGGATGTGCGTGTTTCTGGGTCTGTGCGGCGGCATATCGTATTCCATCGACTTCAAGTTCGCGCTGCAATGCGGCGTGACCCGCGCCCAGGCGTATCTGAGCACCGCGCTGTCGTTCGGCGTGGTGGCGCTCGTCTTCGCCCTGGTCGACCAGCTGCTTTTGGCGGTGCTGCCCCTGTGGGGCGAGCAGTCGATAGTCGCGCTGTACGGCGAGGGCTACGGGCCGGGGCTTCTCGGCTTCGCCTGGACGCTCGCGTTCAACCTGGCCATCGTGTTTCTGTCCTACGCGCTGGTGGTGCTGCACGGACGCGTGGGGAAGGCTCCGTTCTTGCTGGGGCTTCTGGCGTTCGGCCTCCTGGCGTTCGTGCTGGTGCCCACCGTCTTCCAGGTGGTGCCGGGCGCGGCCGACGCTGCAGGGGCGGTTCTTCTCCCTGCGCTCGGGTTCACGGCTCAGGGGATCGTCCTGGCGAACCCCATCGTGCTGTTCGCCGTCGTCGCCGTGCTGTCGGCGCTCGCCGCCTACCTGCTGACGCGCCGCGCGGAAGTGCGCTGACGCCTGCTTCCGACGCTCCCGATAACGCATCTTCGCTCCGAAAACACGCTCCAGACGCTGAGGCGTGTTTTTCGGGCGAAGATGCGCTTCCCGACCCGCCGCGGCGCGCCGGCAACGCAGCGGCTAACGGAGCGCGACGGTGCGGCAACCTCCTCCCGCCGCGCCCGTCCTTCCACACGACGGCTCCGTACCATGGAGCGGATGTGCAAGCATTCGGAGCATGACGGGAGGCGAGGCGCGCGTGGATGCACGCAACGATCGGCGGGAGGGACCTTCGCGCGACGGCCGTACGGCCCTCGGGCGGCTCTCGCGGCGTGCGTCGTTCGTCCTCGTTGCGGGCGCAGCGGGCGCCCCTCGTCCATCGTGCTCACTCTGTCCACGGGGTTCGCGCAAAGCCTTCCGGCCCGTTTTCCCTGGCTGCTGCTGGCGCTGCCGGTCCTCGGCGCGCTGTCCGTGGGGCTGTATCGTCTGCTGCGCCTGCCCGCGGCCCTGACCACCGAAGGCGTCGTCGACGAGCTGCGCGCGGGCCGTCGCGTCCCGGGAAGCCTTACGGTCGGGATACTGGGCGGCAGCTGCCTTACGCTGCTGGGCGGCGGCTCGGTCGGCATGGAGGCGGGCGCGCTGCAGATGGGCGCGTCGACGGGCTCCGTGCTGGCCGCGCGTTCAAGCTGCCGCCCGCGCGCGGCCGCGACGGCGCTTCCGACGGCTATCCGGGCGCCATCGGCATGGCCGCGGCGTTCAGCGCCCTGTTCTTCGCCCCGTTGGGGTCGTGCATGTTCGTGCTGGAGCTCGTGCGCTTCGACCGCGCGGTGCTGCGGCATGCGCCCGCCATGCTGGCAGCCGCCCTCGTCGCCTACGCCATCGCCCGCGCCGTCGGCATCGGCGACCATATCCCGCGGGTGGCGCTGCCCGGCCTTTCGTGGGCCGTCGCCGCGCACTGCCTGCTGGTGGGCCTGTGCTGCGCCGTGGGCGGCGCGCTGTTCGCCGCCTGTCTGCGCGCGCTGCGCCGCGCGTGGCGCCGCCGGGCAAAGGCTCGTCCGTTCGCGCTGGTGGCCGTGGGCGGCCTTGCGTTCGCGGGTATCGTGCTGGCATGCGGCTGGCAGGCGTTCCAGGGCACGGGCATGGGCCTTCTGCGCGGGGCGCTTGCGGGAAGCGCCGCTCCGGCCGACTTCGCCGTGAAGGCGGGGCTCACCGTGCTCGTGCTCGGCTTCGGCTTCAAGGGCGGCGAGATCATGCCCATGTTCTCCATCGGAGCGCTGCTGGGCTGCTCGCTGGGGCTGGCCACGGGCGCGCCGGCGGGATTCTCGGCCGCGCTCGGCATGGCGGCGTTCTTCGCGGCCGCCGGCCGCTGCCCGCTGACGGCGCTGCTCATGGGCGCCGAGATATTCGGCTGGGCGTCGCTTCCGTTTCTGCTGATAGCGGTGGCTGCGGCGTACGCCGGCAGCTACGACGTGGGCGTGTTCGGCCGCGGCGCGGCAAGCGAGCTCGCGCGCGTGCGCCGGCGTGCGCGGCGCGACGAGCCGTCGCTCGAGGAGGATCGATGAGGATGCGCGAGAACGAGCGGCAACCGCGGCGCCGCGTTTACGCGAAGCCCGTGAAGCGCCGGGCCCCGCCGCCGCTGAGTCGGCGTCGGGGCTCGAAGGAGCGGTACAATGTGGGGCATGGAAACCCTGAAAAGCTCAAGCAGAAGGCGGGCTCGCGCGAAACCGAGCCGTCCGCCGGCGCGGCGCCTGCGCAAGGCGCCGCGTCCTCGACCGCCCCGGACGCGAGCCCGGTCTCGGCGCGTCAGGTGCTCGCGAAGTTCGCGAGCTATTATAGACCCTATACCTTCCTGTTCGTGTTCGATCTCGTGTGCGCGACGGTGCTGGCCTGCGTCGACTTGGCGTTCCCCCAGTTCCTGAGCTTCTTCACGAAGGACTTCTTCCAAAGTTCGCCTGAGGCTATCATCGGCTCGCTTTGGTGGATCGCGCTCTTGTTCGTCGTGCTGTACGGCGTGCGCACGGCCTGCCAGTACTTCATCACCAGCTGGGGTCACATCATGGGCGCGCGCATGGAGGCCGACATGCGTATGGACCTGTTCAAGCAGTACCAGCGCCTGAGCTTCTCCTATTACGATCGCAACAACACCGGCGAGATGATGAGCAAGCTGGTCACCGACCTGTTCGACATCTCGGAGCTGGCCCATCACGGGCCGGAGAACCTGTTCATCTGCATCCTCAAGATCGTGGGCTCGTTCGCGCTGCTGTTCCTGATCAACGTGCCGCTGACCGCCATCATGCTGGTGGCGACGCTGCTTCTGGCCGCGTACTCGTTCTGGCGCAACTACCAGAAGCGCGTCATCTTCACCGAGAACCGCAAGAAGATGGCCGACATCAACGCGCGCCTGCAGGACTCGCTCGGCGGCATCCGCGTGGTGAAGTCGTTCGGCAACGAGCCGGTGGAGATCAAGAAGTTCGACCGCACGAACGCCCGCTTCGTGGCCACGAAGGAGAGCTCGTACAGGTTCATGGGGTCGTTTCATGCGGTGAACTCGCTGTTCATCGGCGTGCTGTACACGGTTACCATCGTGGGCGGCGGCTACTTCGTGGCCACGGGCGGCCTTGCGGTGTCGGATCTGGCCATCTACGCGCTGTACATCGGCATCTTCATCTCGCCCATCGAGCAGCTCATCAACTTCGTCGAGACGTTCCAGAAGGGCTACGCCGGGTTCCGCCGCTTCATGGAGGTGCTGGCCGTGCGACCCGACATCGCCGACGCGCCCGACGCGGTGGACCTGGGCGCCGCCGAGCGCGCCCGCTGCGGCGGCCCGGATGGGCACGTGGCCGGCGAGGTGCGCTACCGCGACGTGCATTTCAGCTACGACGGCGTCCACGAGGTGCTGCGCGGGCTGGACCTGGCCATCCCGGCGGCGCGACGGTGGCGCTCGTGGGGCCGTCGGGAGGCGGCAAGACCACCACGTGCTCGCTCTTGCCCCGCTTCTACGATCCGGAGCGCGGCTCGGTGGAGATCGACGGCATCGATATCCGCGCCGTCACCGTGGAGTCGCTGCGCGACGCCATCGGCATCGTGCAGCAGGACGTGTACCTGTTCGGCGGCACCATCCGCGACAACATCGCCTACGGGCGCCCCGACGCCACGACGGCCGAGATCGTGGAGGCGGCGAAGCGCGCCAACATCGACGCATTCGTGCGCGGGCTGTCCGACGGCTACGACACCTACGTGGGCGAGCGCGGGGCTCGCCTGTCCGGCGGGCAGAAGCAGCGCATCGCCATCGCGCGCGTGTTCCTGAAGGACCCGCGCATCCTCATCCTCGACGAGGCCACGAGCGCGCTGGACAACGAGAGCGAGCGGGCCATCCAGAAGTCGCTCGAGGAGCTGTCCGCCGGGCGCACGACGCTCGTCATCGCGCACCGCCTGTCCACCATACGCGGCGCCGACCTCATCGCGGTGGTGGAGGACGGGCGCGTGGCCGAGCGCGGCACGCACGAGCAACTGTTGGCCCTCGGCGGCACCTACGCCCACTATTATGAAATGCAGTTCGGCCCGGTGGAGCAGGGCGCGGTTTTGTGAAACCTGGGTGCGGATTGGATTTTGCGGGTGATCGGGGCTTGCGGCGCGGGTTCTCGTTTGGTACTATACCGTTTCGCGTGTTTACTTAAGCGAGAACGAGCGATCGTGATCGCTCGGCTTAAAGAAGGAGATAGAGAATCATGGCAGTACCTAAGCGCAAAATGGGCCGTGCCCGCACCCACGCCCGTCGCAGCACCAACGACAAGATCGCGGCGCCCTCGCGTTCCGTGTGCCCGCAGTGCGGCGAGGTCAAGCTTCCGCATCGCGTGTGCCCGAACTGCGGCTTCTACAAGAACCGCGAAGTTATCGAGACGGAGTAGCGTACCGCTCATGCGCGCGCGTTCTGCCGCCGCGCATTGACAAGCCTCCTCGCACATCGCGCTTCGCGTGCGATGCGCCGGGAGGCTTTTCTTGCATTCCGCCGTTCTGCGAACGGTGGAACCGCTCGACACTGCGAGGCTTTGATGCACCTGATCTTGCCCTTGCGCGTTTCCTCTTCGCGTATCGAAGCATGCTTCCTCGAAGGGGTCGGCGCTGCGCCGCGTCTGCGCTGGCGCAATATCAGGTACCTCAAAGCCTCTCGCTGACCGATACGCGAGAGTGAGGTTTTCGATATGTCTGACGAAAAGGTCGTTGTTGCCGTCGATGCCATGGGGGGCGACGATGCTCCCGGCGTGGTGCTCGACGGCGTCGCCCAGGCGCTTGCCTCCGACCCTGCCCTCGAGATCGTCCTGTGCGGGCCTGCCGACGTGGTGGAGCCGTTCGCCGCCGCCCACGAGCGCTGCACGCCGCAGGCATGCAGCGAGGTCATCGCCATGGCGGAGCATCCGGCGAACGCCGTGCGCAAGAAGAAGGACTCGTCCATCGTCGTGGGCTGCCGCCTCGTGAAGGAGGGCGCGGCGCAAGGCTTCTTCTCTGCCGGGTCAACCGGTGCCTGCCTGGCCGCAGGCACGTTGGTGATGGGTCGCATCAAGGGCGTCGCCCGCCCTGCGCTGGCCACGGTCATCCCGTCGCCCGTGCGACCCGTCGTCATGTGCGACATCGGGGCGAACGCCGACTGCAAACCCGAGTACCTCGTACAGTTCGGCCAGATGGCGTCGATCTACGCGGAGAAGGTTATCGGCATCGAGCATCCTCGCGCCGCGCTGCTCAACATCGGCGAGGAGGACACGAAGGGCTCGCAGTTCGCGCAAGAAGCGCACGGCCTGCTGAGGGAGCGGCTGTCGAACTTCGCAGGCAACGCGGAGGGCTCCGATATCCTTCCTGCGAACTTCGACGTCATCATCACCGACGGCTTCACGGGCAACGTATGCCTGAAGACCATCGAGGGCACGTCGAAGACCCTGTTCAAGACGCTCAAGAGCATCATGATGTCCACGCCGCTCACGAAGCTGGGCGCTCTGGCCATAAAAGGAGGCTTGAAGCAGCTCATGGCGCAGGTGAGCCCCGATACGTACGGCGGCGCCCCTCCTTCTGGGCGTGAAGGGCGCGCTTCTGGTGGGGCACGGCTCGTCCAACGCGCTGGCGGTGAAGAACGGCGTGCTGACCACGGCTCGCATCGCGCGAACCGGCGTATCTGATATAATCGCGCAAACGGTGGCAACGCCCTGCGCCGCCGAAGCGACGGAGGGCGAGTAGGCCATGCCCGATCAATCGTGGAGCCCTTCCCCTGCACCTCGTCAGCAGCCTGAACGAAAGCCCGAGCATGCCATGACCTTCACCGATGAACAGCAGAGAAAACTGGCGGTAGCGCAGGAAATCCTCGGCTACCGTTTCGCGGACGAGCAGCTGCTGCTTTCGGCTATCACGCATCCTTCCGCCACCGAGGGCAAATCGGTCAAGTACTCCTATGAACGCCTCGAGTTCCTGGGCGACAGCATTCTGGGCGCCATCGTGGCCACCATCGCGTTCGATCGGTTCCATGATCTGGACGAAGGCGGCCTGACCCGCATCAAGGTTGCGCTCGTGTCGGGCGCGAGCCTCTCCGACGTCGCCGAGCGACTGGGCTTCGCCGACGTCATCGTGTTCGGCTCTTCCGAGACGGGCACGGGGCGGCGCGGGCTGCATTCCGCGCTGGAGAACGTGTACGAGGCCGTGGTGGCCGCGTTGTTCTTGGACGGCGGCATCGAGGCTGCGGAGGGTTTCGTGCGCGCCACGTTGATCCCCCGCATGTCGGCCGACATGGCGCGCGAGCCCGAGAATCCCAAGAGCGCCCTGCAGGAGAAGCTGCAGGAAGACGGCATCACGCCCACGTACAAACTGGTGGAGACCCAAGGCCCGCCGCACGACCGCACGTTCGTCGCGCAGGTGTTCGCCGGCAGCCAGGGGCTTGCCCGCGGCACGGGTCGTACGAAGAAGGAAGCCGAGAGCCAGGCTGCCAAGAGCACGCTCGCCCGCCTGGGCGAGTTCTTCGGCCTGGGAGTGGACGGCGAGGCTCGCGCGGAGAAGGCCGAGGCCGCCAAACAGGCCAAGGCGGAGAAGGCTGCCGCGCGCGCCGAGGAGAAGGCCCGCAAGAAGTCCGAGCGCGAGCGCGCGAAGCAGCGCAAGCAGGGGTAGCCGTTCCATGTATCTGAAATCGCTGGTCCTCAAGGGTTTCAAATCGTTCGCCGATCGCAGCGTGCTGGCGCTCGAGCCGGGCATCATCGCCGTGGTGGGGCCGAACGGCTCGGGCAAGTCGAACATCTCGGACGCCGTGCTGTGGGTGCTGGGCGAACGCAACGCGAAGCACCTGCGCGGCCAGGCGATGGAGGACGTCATCTTCGCCGGATCGTCTGCGCGCAAGAGCGTGGGCATCGCGGAGGTGGATCTCGTGCTGGACAACTCGGACGGCACGCTGCCGGTGGACTTCGACGAGGTGGCCGTCACCAGGCGCATGTACCGCTCGGGCGAGAGCGAGTACTTGATCAACGGCGTGGTGGCGCGCCGCATGGACGTGCTCGACATCCTGCACGACTCAGGGCTGGGCACGGGGACGCACTCCATCATCTCGCAGGGCAGCTTGGACTCCATCCTGCAGTCGAAGCCGGAGGATCGCCGGGCTCTCATCGAGGAGGCCGCCGGCGTGTTGAAGCACAAGCAGCGCAAGGCGAAAAGCGAGCGCAAGCTGGCGGCCATGGACGCGCACCTGGCCCGCGTGAAGGACGTGGCCGCCGAGGTGGAGCGTCAGCTGGGGCCGCTGGAGCGCAAGGCGAAGCGCGCCCGCACCTACCAGGGGCTGGCCGACGAGCTGGCGGATCTGAGCCTGTCCCTCGCAGTGGACGACCTTCGCACGCTGCGCCGCGGGTGGGACGACGCGCTCGCGCGCGAGCGGGCGCTGGAAGCGGAGTTGGAGGAGAAGCGCGCCGCCATCGCCCAGGCCGAGGCCGCGGCCGAGGAGCTGCAGGAGAAGATCCGCCGCGAGAGCGTGGACGCGGGAGAGCTGGCCCGCCGGCACCGCCGCGCCTCTTCGGCCGTCGAGCGTTTCGACGGTGCGACGCTGCTGCTGCACGAGAAGCGCCGTGCCGCCCAGAGCTACGAGGCCGAGCTGCGCGTGACGCTTGAGGCCAATGCTGCGAAGCGCGCGCAGGCCGAAGCCGATCGCGCGCAGGCCGTCGAGCAGCTGGCCGAGGTGCAGCGCGACCGCGAGCAGGCCGATGCGAACGTGGCGCGCCTGGCCTACGAGCAGTCCGAAAACGCGCAGAAGCGCCGCTTGCTCGAGCGCGAGGCCGAGGAGCTGGAGCGCGCGAAGCGCGACGGCGAGCGTGCGCAGGAGCAGGCGCGCCGCGAGCTGGCCGAAACGCAGGAGGCGCTGACCAGCGGCCTTGCGCATGTGAAGCTGATCGAGGGTCATGGCAAGGAGCTGGAGCTGCAGCTGGAGCGCGCGAAGGGGGAGGCCGTGTCGCTCGCGGAGGCCGCGACGCAGGCCGGGCAGGCGCTCGAGGCGCTCGTCGAGGCCGAGGGCGCCGCGCGCGCCCGCGTGGGCGAGGCGTTGGGCGCGCGCGAGACGGCGCGCGGCGCGCTGGACGAGGCGCGCGACGCGGCATCGCTTCTGGCATCCGAGATCAAGGGGCTCGAAGAGGTCGAGCGCGCGAGCGCAGCCGTGGGCCCGGCGCGCGCTTGGCTTATGGATCATGCCGTCGACCTGGACGTGAACCTCGCTCCCATCGCGCACGTCGTGCGCGCCTCGGCGGGCTTCGAGGCGCTCGTGGAGCGGCTGCTGGGGGCGGACGTGTCGGCGCTGTTGGTGGACGACGCCGCGCGGGCGAACGCCGTGGTGGCGGCGCTGGCGGCGCGCGACGAGCAGGGCGAGGTGGTGCTCGTGCCGCGCGCGGGCGAGGCGCGCCGCGCGTGCCCTGCGCGCGAGGCGGCCGCTGCCGGCCTCGGGCGCGCGCTCGTCGACGAGCTGGCGTACGCGGACGAGGACGCCGCGGCGGTGGAAGCGCTGCTGGGAGACGTGGCGGTATGCGACGACGTCGACGCGGCGTTCGCCGCGCATGCGCGCGGGGCGGAAGGCGTGCGTTTCGTGACGCGCGGCGGATGCGTCGTGTGGCCGAACGGCAAGGTGACCTTGGGCGCCGCGGCGGTTGACGACGAGGAAGGCGTGCTCGCGCGCGCTCGCCGCCTGGAGGAGCTGCGCGCGCAGCTGCGCGCCGCGGAGAGCGAGCGGGCGAGCGCGGAGGAGCGTGCGGCGGCAGCCGAGGAGGCTCTGCGCGCAGCGCAAGGCGAGAGCCTGCGCCTGTCGCAGGAGCTGGCCGAGCTGCGCGGCAAGACCGATTCGGCTCGCGCCGAGGCGCGTCGCGCCGAAGAGAAGCTGGCGGCCGTGCGCCGCGAGTTCGAGGACATCGAGCGCCAGCGCGGCGAGGCCGAGCGCACCGTGGCCCAAGCGCGTCCCTCGGTGGAGGCGCTCGGGCAGAAGCTGGCCGCTCTCAAGCAGGAGCTGGAGTCGGCAGCCGCGCGCTACGAGGAAGCGCAGGAGGCGGTGGTGCCGCTTCGCAAGGAGGCCGCGCGCCTGCGCGACGCGCTGTCCGAAGCCAAGCTCAAGGCCGCCACGCTTTCCGAGCGGCAGACGTACACGAGCCGCGTGGTGGACGCGCGCACGCGCGATTTGGAGGCCGTGGCATCGAGCGACGCCGAGGCGCGCGAGAGCCTTGTGAAGAAGCAGGTGGCGCAGCGGCGCATCGAGCCCTTGCTCGCGCTGTTCGAAGAGCTCGTGGCCAGCGCCCGTCGCTGGACGCGCGACCTCGAGGAGGCGGCCACCGCTGCGCAGGATTCCTCGACGGGCCTGCACAACGCCGTGAACGAGGCGCGCGCCCGAGCGCGAGCCGCCCACGACGCCTTCGACGACGCCAACGCGCGCCTGTCCGCCGCGCGCGTGGACAAGGGACGCTTGGAGGTGCAGGTGGACGCGGCGGTGAACGCCATCGTCCACGACTGCAAGGTTCCGCTCGACCGCGCGCTCGAGACGCCGGAGCTGGAGGATCGCGGCGCCACCGAGGACGCGGCGTTCAAGCTGCGACGCCGCATCGCGAACATGGGCACCATCAACCCGGACGCCGCCGAGGAGTACGAGCAGCTCAAGACGCGCTACGACTACCTGGCTGCGCAGCTTTCGGACCTGGACGGCGCGCGCCGCTCGCTCGCCAAGATCGTCCGCGTCATCGACGCGCGCATGAGGACGACTTCGTACGCACCTTCGACGCGGTGAACAAGAACTTCAGCGAGATATTCGCCGTGCTGTTCCCGGGCGGTTCGGCCGAGCTCACGCTCGTGGATCCCGACGATTTGGAGAATACGGGCGTGGAGGTGACGGCGCAGCCTCGCGGCAAGCGCATCACGAAGATGATGCTCATGTCGGGCGGCGAGAAGTCGCTCACGGCGCTCGCGCTCCTGTTCGCGGTGTACCGCATCCGCACGACGCCGTTCTACATCCTCGACGAGGTGGAGGCCGCGCTCGACGACTCGAACCTGCGCCGTCTCACGATGTACCTCGACACGCTTCGCGACACCACGCAGCTCATCATGATCACGCACCAGCGGCGCACCATGGAGATGGCCGATATGCTGTTCGGCGTGTCCATGCAGGCGGACGGCGTGACGAAGGTAGTCAGCCAGAAGCTCGAGAACGCGCTGCGGCACGCGGAATAGCTTTTGACCTGCGTGTTGCGAAGGCCGGCGGGCATGCCGTGCTCAAACAGTCCTGAGCTCGCACGAAACGCCCGCTGGGCGTTTCGGCTCGTGCGGAACTGCGCGCGGCACGCCCCGCCGGCCTTCCTTCATGTAGAACGCGTTTCCGAACCGGTGACGTTTCGAGCTTCTGGCTGCGAGAGGAGGAGATGAGGATGAGACGGAGGGGCGGGGTAAGTGTCTCATCCTCCGGTTGCGGATCGCTACTTCACTAGCACGTGGACGATGGTGGCGGCTGCCCAGAGGAACAGCAGCACGCAGTTGGTCTTCGCTAGCACGTCGAGCACCTTGTTAGACAGCTTCTCGCCTTTGATCAGCACGTCCGCGTTCAACAGCGAGAACATGAGTATCACGAGCGAATAGCTGGACATGTTGCCCTCGTTGCCCGTGAAAAGGGAGTGGAAGAACCCGATCCACAGAAGGGGCAGGGCGATCAGCGTGATGATCCGGAACGCCCGGTTGCCGCGCTCCTTGCCCCAAGGGGAGCTTTCTCCTGATGCGAAATTTCCTGCTGCCTGCTCGCTTGCAGCCGACGCTTCCAAACGCTCTTCAGCCATGATGGGACGCTCCATTTCCAGATAGAGTATAGTGGGAAGATCGAAGATTGTTCGCTTGCAAGCAGGCTCATTGTAGCATAGTATCCATCATGGATATACGAGAGGAACGAAATGGCGAAGAAGAGCCCGTACGAGACGGGGGAGCTGTCCGACAGCATCTTCCTGATCCTGCTGGCTACGCTCGAGCCGGTGCACGGCTACCGGATCATGCAGGGCGTCGAGGAGTCCACGGACGGCGCGGTGAAGATCGGGCCGGCCACCATGTACACGACGCTCAAGAAGCTCAAGGCGGCGGGGTGGATCGTCGAGATCGCCGAGGACGAGAGCCGCATCCTGTACGCGGCCACCGACGAGGGGCGCGCGGTGCTCGAGCGCGATTTCGTTCGGCGCAAGCGGCTGGTCGCCTTCGCGGAGGCGCAGCTGGGAGAGGCGGGCGAGGAGAACCATGGCTAGATACCGGTTGTGCGGCGGGTTGGCCATTATGCCGGAGCACGACATGGCGATGCTCGCGGACATGAGCGCGCGGGGATGGCATCTGAGCGGGTTCTCGTGCGGGATCCTGTACCGCTTCGAGGCGGGCGAGCCCCATGCTTACGACTACGCGGTGGACTTCCAGCGCGACTTCTCGGCGGAGGCGCAGGAGCTGTACCGCATCGGCGGCTGGCAGAGCGTGGCGCTGGGGTCGTCGTGGCAGATCGTGCGCGCCGAGGCCGGCGCCGTCCCGCTGTACACCGACGACGACGCGCAGGCCGAGACGATCGGCGCGAGCCGGGCGGGCTTGGGCTGGGCGGCGCTCGTCTGCGCGCTGGCGGCGGCGCTGCTCTTCGCGTTGCAGGCGCGGCTCTCCGCCCAAGGCAACGTGCCGGGGTCGTGGGCGTGCCTCGCGGCCTGCGCGGTGTTCGCCGCCGGGTTCGTGTTCTCGTTCTTCCCCTTCGTCGGCTATACGCGCTCGTTGCGCAAGATGCGCAGGGAGCAGGAGGAGGATCCGCGCCGCTGACGCGCGGCCCTATTTGGGATACACTGTTCAGGCGACCAAGAAAGGAGCCCGACATGGGATTTTTCGATAGGATCAGCGAGGGGCTTACCCGCTCGCGCGACAAGTTCAAGGAGCAGATGAACGTCCTGCTCGACCGCGGCCCCGATCTCGACGAGGAGTTCTGGGACGGCCTCGAGGAGACGCTCATCCTGGCCGACGTCGGGGGCGCCGCGGCCGCCGAGATCGTGGAGGGTCTGCGCGATCAGGCCACGCGCAAGGCGCTGCCCGACGCCTACGCCGTGCTCGACCTGCTGAACGACCAGATCGCCTCCACGTTCACGGAAGGCGGCGAGGACGTGCTGGGCGGTCAGCCCGCGCTCGTGCTGTTCGTGGGCATCAACGGTACCGGCAAGACCACCACGGTGGGCAAGCTGGCGAAGGAGGCGACCGATGCAGGCCGCACGGTCATCCTCGGCAGCGCCGACACGTTCCGCGCGGCGGCCATCGAGCAGCTGGAGGTGTGGGCGGAGCGCGCGAACGTCGAGGTGGTCACCCGCGAGCGCGGCAGCGATCCGGCCAGCGTGTGCTACGACACCATCGAGCGCGCCGAGAGCCGCGGCGCCGACCTCGTGCTCATCGACACGGCGGGGCGCCTTCACACGTCGGCCGACCTCATGCGCGAGCTGGAGAAAGTGGTGAACGTGGTGCGCAAGCGTTCGCAGCTGCCTGTGTACACCGTGCTGGTCACCGATGCCACCACCGGCCAGAACGGCCTTTCTCAGGCGCGCGAGTTCGACCGCGCGCTCGATTTGGACGGCGTCATCGTCACGAAGCTCGACGGCACCGCCAAGGGCGGCATCGCGCTGGCCGTGTCCCACGAACTGGGGCTTCCCGTGCTCAAGATCGGCGTGGGCGAGGGATTGGACGACCTGCGCGACTTCGACGCGCACGATTTCGCCCGCGCGCTCGTAGGCGAGTTCGACGAGCGGGCGTAGCATGGCGTTCGTCCAGGTCCATCATGACCCCGACGTGCTCGAGGTGCGCGTGCCGTTTCAGAACATCTCCACGAACGACACGAACTGTTACATCGTGAAGGACGGCGACGAGACGCTCGTCATCGACACCGGAGCGCCGTCGGACGAGGGCTTCGCTATCCTCGATGCTGCGTTGACCGAGCTCGATGTCGACCGCACGCGGATGCGCTTCTTCCTCACGCACCTGCATCTCGACCATGCGGGGCTGGTCGACCGCTTGGCGCTGCCCGGCGCGAAGCTGTACGTGAGCCCCGTGGGCTTCGAGTCGGTGCGCGCGTCGCGCGCGGCTTCATCCTATGATGCGGCGCGGCGCGCGTTCACGGCCGAGGGCGTGCCGCCGTCCGACGCGTCGGGGTACGCGCGCTACGCCGTGGAGCCGCGCCTGTTCGACGCCTCGCGACTGGAGCTCGTGGCGTCGTGCGACGGCGATGCCATCGAGGTGGGGCGCTACCGGTTTCGCGTGGTGGAGACGCCCGGACACACGCCCGGGCACTTGGCGCTCTACGAGCCCGAATCGCGCATCCTGTTCGGCGGCGACCACGTGCTGTTCGTCATATCGCCCAGCATCGCGCTGTTCCCCGACGGAGCGGACGGGTTGCAGGCCTACCTCGACAGCCTGGACAAGGTGCGGGCGCTGCGCTGCGAGAAACTGTTCGTCGCGCACGGCGAGCCGCGCGACGATTTCGACGAGCGCATCGGCTGGCTGCGCGATCACCACCTGGAGCGCCTGGAGGAGACGTGCGGCATCGTGCGCGACCGGCCGGGGCTGGCCGGCGAGGAGGTCATCCGCGCCATCAAGTGGAACGTCCCGTATCCCACCTGGGAGGAGATATCCTTTGTGCAGCGCTGGTGCATCGTCACCGAGGGCGTCGTCATCCTCAACCACCTGGTCGGCAGCGGCGCCATCCGCCGCGAGAAGGACGAATCGGGGATCAATCGGTATTTCTAAAGGGCGGCGTATCCGAGCGCGAGACGCCTTTCGGCGCCGTACGTTGGAAAAGCGTTCCGAACGCGCTTCGCGGCGCGATGGTAGAATGAGCGCATGGAGGAAACGCGGACATACCTGCTGAAGCTCTACGACGACGACCTCGCGTCGTTCACCTTGGTGCGCGACGCGAGCGGCGCCGTGCGTTGCGCGAGCGCGGAATGCGACGAGTCGGAGCGCGGGCTGCTGCCGTTTCGCGTGACGGGCGACGCGGCTTCGTTCGAGCGGTGGATCGAATCGCGCACCCTTTCGAAGAACCGGACGTTCGCCTCCCGTATCGTGCGCCAGTACGGCATACGGTTCGACGACGCGATGCAGATGCTCGACGCGTGCAACGGCCTTTCGCTCAACGATGCGTATTGGGTCGTTCCCGACGGGTCGAAGGCGATGTTCGCGGAGAAGAACCTGTACGAGAATCCGTTCGACGAGCTCGTCGCCACGGCGGCGTTCTCGGGCGTGATCGACACGTCGAGGGTGCCGGAGGGACTGTCGGGCGAGCTGACCACGAGCGGCCAGTTTCCGAAAGCCTGGCGCGTCGTCGACGGCGAGCGCTATCTGTACAAGGCCGGCGCTCCCAACTCGAACGGGCTCGAGCCCCATGCCGAGTACTATGCGGCGCAGCTGGCCGAAGCCCTGGGCTTTTCCCATGCGTCCTACGATCTGGCGCGATGGCATGGCGAGTTGTGCAGCGCCAGCCCCTTGTTCACGAGTCGCGACACCGGCTTCGCGACGTTCTCCAGCATGTTCGGCACGCTGTCGTTCGACGAGGTGGCGGCGGTCTACGTCGAACAGGGGACGGAGGCGTTCGAGCGTTTCTCGGAAATGACGGTCTTCGACGCGCTGATCGCCAACGACGATCGTCATCTTGGGAACTTCGGATTCCTGTTCGACAACCGGACGCGCTCGCTCGTTTCCGCTGCGCCCATCTTCGACAACAACCTGTCGCTGTTCATCCGCGACATCGACGCGGGTTTGACGGCTTCCGACCTGGATCGATCAGCCGCGTGGTACAAGAGCCCGTCGAACGTGCTGCTGGATTATCAGGCGAAACGCGTGATGACGGACGACCTGCGCGATCGTCTCGCGACGCTGCGCGGCTTCGAGTTTGCTCCGCACTCCGACTTCCCGCTCGACGAGCGGTATACGGAGCTTTTGAACGGCTACATCCGCTTGCGGTTGGAAGCGTTGTTGGGACTGTCCTGATCTTGCGTTCCTGAAGATTATGGCGTGGTTGAATCGGCTGTCTGCAAAGCTGGTTTTTAGAAATCTATGAGATCTTTGACCTTGATATCGAGTCCATCGGCAATCCTGCACAAGAGATCGATCCCGACGCTCACCTGGCCGCACTCGATTTGCCATAAGTGAGTTTGGTTCGTACCCACCATAAGAGCGAAACGACGTTGGGAAAGGTGTTGCTCCTCGCGCAGCATCTTTATTGTCTTGCCCAGTATTATTCTACGGCCGTCGCTTTTCATGGTTTCAGAGTATGTGCTACACTTCCTTTGATGACTTGCTATAACAAGTCATCAAAGGAAGTGTACAAGGCTCGGATTAATTCGATTAGAGCGACTAGTGGAAAGCAGTTGCGCTTTGTTAAGGAGGGGCGGAGTGAAAACGATGAGGGGTCTAACGACTGCTTTTAGCTTGATCGCTGTACTTTGCTTGTTCGGATGTTCGGGCAACGGAGTCCATGATGCAGGTGATGAAGAGCAAGAAGATGCTAATTTGCAACCTGCGTTCGTGTTAAAAAGCATCGATGCTCACGCTACAATTCATGATGGTAGTGCGGTCAACGTGGTTCAGAATATAGCAACCATGGAACTCGACGATAGAGGAAATGTTATCCGAGCGGTTTATCGCAACCAGGACAGCGGCTCCGATATCGTGGTCGTCGAGTCGGAGTTCGATGAGAGGGGTTTTCCAGTCGGACGAATCGTTGAGAAGAAGTTGTCAGACGAAACTGCAGGTACCGTCGTAACTTCGACGAGGTTCCAATGCACTCCGGACGGCGAAGGGCGACTATTAAGTGCTGAGTGGGAATCTGAAGTGAGCTTTGGCTCCGATAAAGTTACTCGTGCTTCTGGCGTGGATCGCTACTCGTATAGTCCAGAAGGTGGTTTGGCGGAAATATCAAGCGAATCGAAAACGGAAAATGGGGAAAGCTATGCGAGATCGTCGTGTTATGACGAAACCGGGTTTCTTATCGGCGTGAGCGGCAACTACGAAGATGATAGCTACTCGAAGTCATGCGAATACGATGAGTCTGGTAGATTGGTCGCTGTTTCTGTATCTCAAGAAGGTCTTGGAGTGATTGAGGAGCGCGCTTTCGCTTATGATGACTACGGAAATCTCAAATCCATTTCGATAGCTAATGCATATGCTTCAGCTTACTCTTTTGAGTATGAATACCAAAAGTAGAAAATCCTTCAACAATGGCTTCGATTCTGTCGCGTGCAGGACAGACGATGTTTGGCCAATTGACGTAGAATGCGCTACCGCATAAGTTTTTCGTATCCAACGCTCTTGTGAAAGTGCATCTGAAAAATGAATAGAGGAACGGCTTTGAAGATCTTTTACTTTTTCGAAAGGGATGTCGATCGAGGTTCGGGTAGCTTTGCTGCGGGATGCTTGTTGGCAGTGTTGTCCATAGTCTTTATGATAGGCGTTCCTGCGCTTTTGCCCGCGTATTTCATGTCCTACAGCATAGAAGAAGCTGAGAAGGTCGCTATGGCTTTCGTGTTAGGGAGTGGTTTGCTGACCCTTGTGATTGCTGCGACTGCCTTGACTTTATGTTGTAAGACGAGCAGAAGCTTTTCAGACCTTTTCATATCTTGTTTCTGTCCGACCGCAGTCGTTTCAAGCATCGTCTATTGTGCTGGCTATTGGACTGCCGAAGGGCATACGAGTGATGCTGATATTGTCCCTATGATATTCTCGAGTTTGATCATGTGCTTGCCGATGTTCGCGATACCGGCAGGTATTGCCGCGTCGATAGTATTCTTGATTATTCGCAGGAAAGCTCATGTATGTTAAAACGGTGGGGCAGAAATGAGAGCCTGTCGTCATTTTCCTTCCGCTGCGTTCTGTCGAAGGGTTCGCGCGCGTTTGCTCTGACGGTCGTGGACAGGTGACATTTTGCGACGAGTACTATGGTGATACGTTCTGCGGAAGCATTTCTTTTGGGTACGATGCAAGAGGAAATCTGGAACGCATGGAATACGAAAACGGATCGTGCGTTACGTTTGAGTACGAAGAAGAAAACGAGCTCCATCCTTTCGATCTTGCGATTTCCAGGGTGATTCCGATGAAGAGCTTATAACCGTCCGAACGCGTTGGTTTGCTCGATGGCAATAAAGTATTCCGAATGCGGAATACTTTATTGTTTCCTGTTTGAAAAAGTATTCCGCAACGGATGCCTCCGCGGCGGATGGTTCTGACGAGCGCTCGGATTGCTTGTGTGTTTGTGGCTCGGCGGGTCTTGCTGGCGTATAATTCCATGCATTACGCTCAATCGACGCATACGACGAGGAGTCATCTACCATGCTCGAGAACCTATCGACGCGCCTGCAGGGCATATTCAGCGGTCTGCGCGGCAAGGGTCGCCTGACCGAGGACGATATCAACGACGCCATGCGCGAGATCCGCATGGCGCTTCTGGAAGCGGACGTCAACTTCAAGGTGGTGAAGTCGTTCGTCGCCCGCACGAAGGAGCGCTGCCTCGACGCCGAGGTGCTCGATTCGCTCACGCCGGCGCAGAACGTCATCAAGATCGTGCTCGACGAGCTGACCGAGCTGTTGGGCCGCACCGACAGCAAGCTCGTCCTGAGCAGCCGCATCCCCAACGTCATCATGCTGGTAGGCCTGCAGGGCTCCGGCAAGACGACGGCTGCCGCGAAGCTGGCCTACCGCCTGAAGCAGGAGAACCATTCGCCCCTGCTCGTGGCCTGCGACGTGTACCGCCCCGCCGCGGCCGACCAGCTGGAAACCCTCGGCGGCGAGATCGGCGTGCGCGTGTACCGCGGCGACGGCCAGGATCCGGTGAAGATCGCGCAGGAGGGCATCCAGGACGCCATCGACAACCTGCGCGACGTGGTCATCGTGGACACGGCGGGCCGTCTGCACGTGGACGACGAGATGATGGACGAGGCCGAGAACATCAAGCGCGCCGTGAAGCCCGACCAGATCCTCATGGTGGTGGACGCCATGACCGGCCAGGACGTGGTGAACGTGGCCAGCGCGTTCTCCCAGCGCGTCGACTTCGACGGCGTCATCATGTCGAAGATGGACGGCGACGCCCGCGGCGGCGGCGCGCTTTCCATCAAGCAGGTCACCGGCAAGCCTATCAAGTTCATCTCGTCCGGCGAGAAGCCGGACTCGCTCGAAGAGTTCCACCCCGACCGCATGGCGAAGCGCATCCTGGGGATGGGCGACGTGGTCAGCCTCATCGAGAGCGCCGTCAAGGTGCAGCAGGAGGAAGTGGAGCAGGAGCAAGCCGAGCGCATGATGCGCGCGAACCTCACGCTCAACGACTTCATCGATATGAACCGACAGATCCGCAAGATGGGCGGCGTGTCGAAGCTGCTGTCGGCCTTGCCGGGCGGCGACAAGGCCATGGCCGCCGGCCAGGTGGACGAGAATGCGTTCGACCACATGGAGGTCATCATCAACTCCATGTCGAAGGCCGAGCGCGAGAAGCCCGAGCTGTTGAACGGCTCGCGCCGCGCGCGCATCGCGGCCGGTGCAGGCGTGAGCGTCTCGGACGTGAACCAGCTCATGAAGAAGTTCAACGAGACGAAGAAGATGATGAAGAAGATGATGCCTGCCGTGGAGGAGATGCAGGGCGGCAAGAAGGGGAAGAAGGGGAAGAAAGGCCGCAGGCGCCGCATGGGACTGCCCGGCGGCATGGGCGGCATGAACATGGCCGACCTCAAGAAGCTCCAGGACATGCTGGGCGAGTAGCGGTTCGTCCTCGTAGGATCGATCGGGCGCGAGGTTCCGCAAGGGTTCTTCTCGCGCACACGCAACGAAAGGAGGCGCATATGGCGTTGGAGATACGGCCGTACCGCGAGGAGGATCTCGCGGGCATGATCAAGGTATGGAACGAAGTAGTGGAGGCGGGGGAGGCGTTCCCGCAAGTCGAGCCCCTCACCATGGAGACGGCGCGCGCGTTCTTCGCCGAGCAGACGCTGACCACGGTGGCTGCGATCGACGACAAGCTGTTCGGCCTGTACATCCTGCATCCGAACAACGTGGGGCGCTGCGTGCACGTGGCCAACGCCAGCTACGCCGTGGCGTCCAGCGCGCGCGGCTTGGGGCTGGGCCGCGAGCTCGTGAAGGACTCGCTTGCGCAGGCCGCCCGCAAGGGCTTCCGCGGCTTGCAGTTCAACGCCGTGGTGGCTTCGAACGAGGCCGCCATCCACCTGTACGAGGACCTCGGATTCACGCGCGTGGGCACCATACCCGGCGGCTTCTGCAGCATACTGGGCAATTTCGAGGACATGCACATCTATTACAAGGATTGCTTCGGCGCGGCGCTTCCCAGCTGAGGTTAGCCACGCGCCCGGTCCGAGCGCGCCTTGTCGCCGCATGCGCATCTTCGCTCCGAAAACACGCCTCAGCGCGTGGAGCGTGTTTTCGGAGCGAAGATGCATGCGTTGCATGCCTCGCTGCCCGCCAAACGTGGGATTTTCGAGGATGCGGGAGGTCGGGGATGCGCTCGTAAGTCCGGCGCGTTACAATTCTGCTTGGTAATCGCTTGTCAAACAGCAGATTACGCCGTATCATAAGCAATTGCTGTTTTCGCTGCACCGCATACGCGCTGCACGCATCGAATCGAATGTAAGAAGCAAAAGGAGTTCATCTTCATGGCAGTCAAAATTCGCCTGGCCCGTCACGGCGCCAAGAAGCGCCCGTACTACCGCATCGTCGTTGCCGATTCCCGCTGCCCGCGCGACGGCAAGTTCATCGAGGAAGTGGGTCGCTACAACCCCTGCACCGAGCCTGCCATGGTGCAGTTCGACCTGGAGAAGGTCGACCAGTGGATCAAGAACGGCGCCCAGCCGACCGATACGGTTGCCAGCCTGCTGAAGCGCGCTCGCGAGAACGCGTAAGCATCATGGCCGAGCAGACGGAAGACATCGTCGGTCTCGTCGAGTCCGTCGTGCGCCCGCTCGTCGAGTTTCCCGACGATCTGGAGATCACGTCGAGCGATGCCGAGGACGGTTCTATTCTCGTCGAAGTTCGCGTGAACGAAGAAGATGCCGGCAAGGTCATCGGTCGCCAGGGGCGGGTCATCAAGGCCATCCGCACGTTGGCGCGTGCCGCTGCATCGCGTACGAACACCCATGTCGAAGTGGAGCTTCTCGACTAAATGCGTACGTGGGCGAACGTTGCCGAGCTATCTAAAACGAAGACCTTGACAGGAGGGCTCGTCGCGCGCTGCGCGCCGGGTCTTCCTTTTTTGCTGGAAGAGGGCATGGAGGTGGCCTTCGTGCCGCCTCGGCACGATGCGCCGCGCCGTGCGCGCGTGCTGTCCGTGCAGGACGCGGGCAGAGACGCCTTCCTCGTGACGTTCGAAGGCGTCGACTCCATCGACATCGCCGAGTTGTTGGTGGGGTGCAGCTGCCTCGTACGCCGCGCCGATCTGCCCGAAAGCGCGCTGGCCGCCGAGGCCGACGGCTTGGAAGGCTTTGAAGTGCACGACGCGCGCGCGGGCTTCGTGGGCGTCGTGGAGTCGGTGGTGGAGAATCCCGGGCAGTTCCTGCTGAGCGTCGCGCCCGCCGACGGGGGCAGGCGCGTGCTCGTGCCGCTTGTGGACGCGCTGGTCGTCGGTTTGGACGAGGACGCGCGCCGCATCGACGTCGACTTGCCGGACGGCCTGCTGGACCTGTAGCGGGCCGCGCCCTCGCCCCCGCGCCCGAAAGGACCCGCCCGTGATCATCGAAACGTTGTCGACGTTCCCCGACATGTACGCCTCCGTCATGGGCTCCTCCATGATGCGCATCGCCCAGGAGAAGGGCATCCTCGAGTTCAAGGCGCACGATCTGCGCGACTGGACCCACGATCGCCACCGCACCACCGACGACGACCCGTACGGGGGCGGCGACGGCCTGGTGATGAAGTGCGAGCCCATCTTCGAGGCCTACGACGACATCGCGGGCGCGGGCCCGCGCCCGACCACCGTGTTCCTGTCGCCGTGCGGTGAGCCGTTCACGGACGCCGTGGCATGCGAGCTGTCGCGCGAGGAGCGCCTGCTGTTCGTGTGCGGCCACTACGAAGGCATCGACGAGCGCGCCTACGCGCTGGCCGATCGCGTGATCTCGCTGGGCGACTACGTTCTGACCAGCGGGGAGCTGGCCTCCATGGTGGTCATCGACGCCGCCGTGCGCAAGCTGCCCGGCGTGCTGGGCGCCGAGACGGGCGCCCTGGGCGAGAGCTTCGCCGACGGCTTGTTGGAATATCCCCAGTACACGCGTCCGGCGACGTTTCGCGGCATGGGCGTGCCGCCGGTGCTGCTGTCGGGCAACCACGCGGCCGTAGCCGACTGGCGCCGCAAGCAGAGCCTCGAGCGCACCGCGCGCCTGCGACCCGATCTGCTCGAGGACGTCGATCTGAGCGCGGCCGATCGCGCCTATCTTAAGGATCTGGGCCTGTGAATTCCGGAGAGCACGCTGCGTACCAGAAGCCCGGCATCCTGCGCCGCTTCTTCGGCCTGCTCGCTTGGACGGGCTTCGTTGCGCTGCTGTCGTGGCTGACGTTCGTGTACGTGGGGCACGCTTATGCTGTTCCCACCGGCTCGATGGAAAAGACCATCATGACCGGCGACCGCGTGCTTGCTGAGAAGGTGAGCTACTACCTGCGTGACCCGGAGCCCGGCGACATCGTTATGTTCGAAGACCCCGATATCCCCGGCCGCCTGCTGCTCAAGCGCTGCATCGCCGTGGGCGGGCAGACCGTGGACATCAACGACGAGGACGGCCTCGTGTACGTGGACGGCGTCGCGCTGCGCGAGCCCTACACCGACGGCCTGCCCACGTACACGCTTGCCAGCGACGTCTCCTACCCCTACACGGTGCCCGAAGGCATGATGTGGATGATGGGCGACAACCGAACGAACTCGCAAGATTCGCGTTACTTTCGGCGCCGTGTCCGTCGCGTCGGCGGAGGCGCGCAGCGTGGCGGTGCTCTGGCCCTTGGGCGACGTGGGCCTGCTGGGATAGCCTCCCGCCTCTCGCGTCGCGAGGGTTTTCGCCCGGTGATCGGGAATTTCTGCAAACTTTGTCGAACGCGCCGGACGAATTGCGCCGACGCGCTATCATATACGCTCGTGATCTTGTTCGGGCGCCGAGCGCCCGCTTCGAAAGGATAGACAGACTACATGGATTCCGGACAGCACGCCGACCGCCAGAGCCCGGGCATACTCAGAACCTTCCTCAGCCTGCTGGTCATGGTGGCCTCGTATTCGGGCTGTCGTGGGTGCTGCGCACGTACGTGTTTCCAGGCTTACGAGATCCCCTCGGGCTCCATGGAGGAGACCATCATGTGGGGGACATGGTGTTCTCCGAGAAGGTGAGCTACTACTTCCGCGACCCCGAGCCGGGCGATATCGTGACGTTCCAGGATCCCGAGATCCCCGGGCGCGTGCTCATCAAGCGCTGCATCGCCGTGGGCGGGCAGACCGTGGACATCAACGACGAGGACGGCCTCGTGTACGTGGACGGCGTGGCGCTGTCCGAACCGTACACCCGCGGTTTGCCCTCCTACACGCTGGCCAGCGACGTCTCCTATCCCTACACGGTGCCCGAGGGCTATCTGTGGATGATGGGGGACAACCGCACGAATTCGCGTTTTGACAGATTGTGCCGGAAAAGTACGCTTTTCTTTTTTCCTTTGCGCCCTTGGGCGTTTTCTGCGAATTGACTATCTTTGCTTATGCGAATGACGGGGGGAGCCGTTCGCGGGAACAGAGCCGCGATGTCTCCCTGTCAGGGTTTATCATTGAATGCAAATGGAAGTAAAGGAACAGATAGAGCGGCTTCGCAATGAATTGCACCGCCACAACTATAATTATTATGTGTTGTAACGCCCCGGAGATTTCCGACCAAGAGTTCGACCGCATGATGCGGGAGTTGCAAGACCTCGAGGCGGCCCATCCCGAATTTGACGACCCGGACTCGCCGACGCGGCGCGTGGGGAGCGACCTGAATCAGGAGTTCGTTCAGGTGCCCCACCGCTATCCCATGTTGTCGTTGTCCAATACGTACAACAAGCAAGAGGTGGCCGACTTTTATGAACGCGTCCGTTCCGGTTTGGAAGGCGAGCCGTTCGAGCTTTGTTGTGAAATGAAATACGACGGGCTTTC
>ENA-OQDA01000149-OQDA01000149.1-human-gut-metagenome-genome-assembly--contig:-NODE-149-length-29773-cov-4.478243_pt1 | contig 29773 bp, 22 predicted proteins | sample MGYA00242771_ERZ504603 | MGnify/ENA primary metagenome ERZ504603 (study PRJEB26092, sample SAMD00036328) | human gut metagenome | host: Homo sapiens | study: EMG produced TPA metagenomics assembly of...
CGTTTTTGTTGTGATTGTTTTAGCCGCCCTTTTGGCAGTGGGCGCCATCAGCTTGCGGCTGTTTTTTCAGTCAAGATTTTTCCCCTGCTTTTTCTGATACTGCTTTGGCGTTGTGCCGTAAATTGCCTTAAAGGTGCGGATGAATTGCGTGGTATCCCGATACCCCACACTTTCACAAATATCGTCAATTTTCATATTGGTGCGAAGCAGCAGGTCGCGGGCATGCTGCATACGGATTTGCCTGAGCATGTCCGAAAAGGATTGCCCAGTCTGTTGTTTGATCAACGAGCTCAGATAGGGCTCGCTGAGGTAAAAGTGCTCGGCGGTTTGTTTCAGTGAAGTGGTAGCGTAATTTAAATGAATGTAGGATTTAATTTCCACCATTCGCTGATTTAGCCCTGTGTTGGCGGATGAAATTTTAACGCTTTCCTCGTAATTCTGAATCAGATAGGAAAAAAAAGGTGGTAATCAGCCCGTCGATCACATGGTTTGCGTAGGGTTTGTTTTCCTCTTGCTGTGCGTACATATAAAGTAGTAGCTCCAGCAGGAAGGCGTCATCCCCGCAGTGAAAGGTTAAGGAGTTTTGATAATTTTGGGAGTAAAGTGTTTGGGCAAAGTAGTCGGACAAGACCGTTTTATTTTGCAGGAGATTGATAAACACGCGGTCGAAGGTGCTTTTACGGATTTTGATGTTAACCGAGCGGCTCTTTGGCAGGGAAAAAACAAAATGTTCGATGTGGGGCGGAATGATAACAATATCACCGGTTTGCATTTCAATTGTCTGTGTTTCGATCCGGTGCCCGCATTTGCCACGCAGAGTGTAAACAATTTCAAAAAAATCGTGCTGATGGGGGGGAATATCCAAATATTGCGGCACATAGTTGAGCTCTACATTGCAATTCTTCGCAATATGGTTCTGCTCGTGGAGCAAGTCGGCTCCGGTTCGGTTGATGTAAGCCTCCATCTCAGCCCGGGAATGGACGGCCTCCTCCGATTCCAAATAGCTAAAATCAAAATCCTTCGCACCGGAAGGCGCGTGGAGCTTGATGCGGTTCATATCAAAAAAAGTCCAAATTTTTACCAGTTTGCCGATAATAAGCATACCCGATCTCTTCATCCGCATCCAGTTTGGAAAGCATCTGGTAAATGCGCTTTAAATCCATATGGAATCCTCCCGGCAATCGTTTTGATTATGATAGCATAATGGGCGGCATAGCCGCAGGGCAGCCCGAATCAATGGTTCAATGTTTTCCGAAACACTAAAAATTTTCGCTTTCGTGTGTTACGTGAGGTTATTATAGCATATGTTGTGTCTGTTTGTGAAGAAATACCGATATTTTTTCATAAATCAGGGTATTGTTTAGATTCTCTATTTCGAATATAGTAGGAATTAATAAAAACGAACCATAAGAAAGCGCTTTCTTGTGAAAATCTGAATGGAGGAAATATGATGAAATTGTTTACAAAAATTTTGGCGGGATGCTGCGCGCTGGCGATGGTATTCTCTCTTGCCGCATGCAAGGATACGCCGGCCGATGAGCCTGATAGCACAGGCGATGCTGCGGTGAATCTCTCCGAGGCTACTCCGGGCGAAACCGTTGCACAGGCTGACGATATGTCTGAAACGGCGCCGGAGGAGGACTCCGCGCAAACGCCTGCCGACACGGAGGAGGCGCAGAGCCAAAATGGCCAGACGCCTCCCTCCACTGAAAAGAATACGGCCGCTTCACCGAATTCTGGGAAGGATCTGAGCAAAACGGAGGTGCTGGCTCTTTACCAAGCAGGCACGAAAAAGAGCAGCCTCAAACGCACGAAATACAACCGCCAGCTGACCTATGGCAAGCTCTGGTCGCCGGGTAATTTTGACAATGCACAGTTTGACTTGGTGGAAGACAAAGAAAAGGCCGCCCCGATTTTCAACGGCACAGATACGGCCTCAAAAGCAGTCACACTGCCTACCCTACAGGAGAGTTTGGTGGAATCTGCGACCTGCAAGGAAGCCGGCGGCAAGCGTGTGCTGACGATCCGCCTGAAAGCGAAATCCGGCGATCAGGGCATCGCCGATGGAGCGGGCGGATACCTCGACCTCGTCAATTTCGAGCAGGTTGGCAGCATGGCGAAAGCCTATGGAAAGGCGATGTTCCCACTGGCAAATATCAAAACGAAGTCGATTCAAACCACGCTGAGTGCCGGCACATACACCGTGACGCTTGCCACAGACGGCAAAATTGAAAAAGCCTCTCTTACTTATCAGCAAACGGTAAAGGGCGATATGAAGCTGAGTATCCCATCCTATGAAATTAAATGTGACGTCCGCTTCCAGATGACGATGGATTATACTGCCTAAGGAGCGCTTTTGAATGGGCATTTTAGAATACGGCGCGAAATTCTGTGCCAAAAAGCTCGATGAGATGGACCGTACGCAGCGCTACCCGATCGCGGTTCCGTCTCCGGAGATCGTATTACATACCGACCTTCCCTATTGTTCAGGCGGAGATCCGGCACACCGGCTGGATCTCTGCTATCCCGCAAAGGGCGGAGATTTTCCGCTGGTAATCGATATCCACGGGGGCGGCCTGATCTATGGGACGAAGGCGCTCAACCGCGATTTTACGCTTCACTTGGCAGAGCAGGGCTTTGCGGTGGCCAGCCTTGATTACCGGCTGGTGCCGCAAACTCGTTTCGATGGACAAATTCGGGATCTATTTGCTGGCTTTCGTTGGCTGAGTGAGCACCTGAATGATCATCCGATCCAGAAAGACGCTGTTTTTTTGACGGGGGATTCTGCAGGCGCGCTTCTGGCAGTCTATGCCGCGCTGATCGAGCAAAGCTCCCGGCTGCAACGTCAGTTTCAGGTGGAGCCGTCTGGCCTTCCGCTGCTTGGCCTTGGCCTGAGTTTTGGCATGTATTTTACCCGGCATAGGGATTTTGCAGGGAAGCTCCAGCCCTTGTTTTTTGGAAAAGACTACCGCAGCCGTGACTTTTATCCGTCTATGGAGCCAGAGCGGCTCCCTGAGCTGGAAATTTTGCCGCCCTGCTATCTGGTCACCAGCGATGATTGCGCATTAAAACCGCACAGCACCGCTTTTGAGCAATTGCTGAGGCAACACGGTGTGCAGCACACGTTTTGCTGTTGGCCCAAAAATGCGGAAAAAGAGCTTCCACATATTTTTAATGTTGCCCATCCGGATTGGCCGGAGAGCCGGGAGACCATGCAGGCAATGGCCAACTTTTTCCGGGTATTGTGTTCCCAAAGCATCCTAGTTTAAAATGTAAGTCGCATGGAGGTCTTTATGAAATCTTTTACGCTAAATGAAAGGGCTGATACCAGGCCCAACGACCGCTATTGGCAGTTCTGTGTCGGGAGCTGTCACGCTGCACTGGCGCTGCGAGCAGATTATCAGCGGCAGCTCAAACGGGCGCATGACGAATTGGGATTCCAACGGGTACGCTTCCACGGCATTTTTGATGACGATATGCAGGTTGTCACCTCTTTCCACGATTATCTACCTTTGCCGGGCAGTAAAAAAGTAAAAACGCGGTCGTTCTATCAGGTTGCTGTCGTTTATGACGCGCTGCTGGAGATTGGGATTAAGCCCTTTGTGGAGCTCGGTTTCATGCCCTCTGTGATGGGGCGGGGGAAACGGACGGTATTTCACTATAAAGGAAACGTCACGCCGCCCAAGGAATACGAGGCTTGGCGGCGGCTGATCCAGGATTTTATCCGGTTTTTGATTGGCCGTTATGGAAAATCGGAAATTGAGAGTTGGTTTTTCGAGGTCTGGAATGAGCCGGATTTACGCGGTTTTTTTTGGACAGGTTCGCAGGCGGAATATTTTCTTCTCTATAAAACTACCGTCAACGCCATTAAGGATATTGACCCCAATATCCGCGTGGGCGGCCCCGCCACCTCGCAGAACCGCTGGCTGCCCGAAATGCGCGCCTATTGTGAGAAGGAGCGGCTGCCGCTTGATTTTCTCTCCACTCACCACTATCCCGGCGATGATATCGGTTTGCCGATTTTAACGAGTGAGAATATCAGCCGCATGCTGTTCGCAGCAAAGCGAAACCCGGGCGATAATATTTCGCAGGTGATCCGTAAAATGATGTATCGCCCGCAGCTGCTGCCTCTTATTCAAAAGGACTCCATGCTCCGGCAGGCACAGCAGGCGCGGCAGGAGGCGGGGGATATCCCTCTGCTTTATACGGAGTGGAATGTGAACCCCACCTGCACTGCGCCTCTGCATGATACCACGCAATCTTCCTCCTATATCGTCAAGCATGTGATGGATTGCCAATATCTCATGGAGGGCTGCTCCTTCTGGTGCTTTTCCGATATTTTTGAGGAAAGCACCTTTCTGCCGCAGCCGTTTACTGGCTCCTTTGGCTTGATGAATATTTATGGAATCCCGAAGCCGAGCTATTGGGCGTTTTACCTGCTCAAGTTGTTGGGGGATAAGCGCTATATCCTGCCCACGACACATGAGGATGTCGAGTTCGCCGCTTTCCGCTCCGAGGATGAAATCCAGCTGCTTGTTTACCATCAATCCTATGTGATGCAGGAAGGGGCAACCGAGCCGGTTCAAATTACGCTTCAAACCGGCCGCGAGGTGCAATCGGTCCGCCGCTGGCGCATCGACCGCACGCACGGCAATCCGCTGCCCCTGTGGCAGGAGATGGGCTCCCCTGATCTGCTCACGCCGAGCAGGCGGCTGAATAGAGGAAAAAGCCGGCTGAAGCCGGAAGAAATTCCATTTCGTTTGTCAAGCTCTGGCGTCATTCTGGAAACAGCTATTGCGGATAATGACGTGCAGCTGATCACTGTTTCTCTGAGTAAGGGAGGGAGCCTGGCGTGATTCATTCAATTTTGCCAAAACCGCGTGAGATACAGGTAGAAGAGGGCTTCTATCAGGGCGGTCCGGAGCGGATGGAACAAATATGCGACGATTCCCTAGAGACAGAGGGCTATCGCCTGAAAATCGGCGCGCAGGCCATTGAGATGCGCGCCAAAACGCAGGCCGGTTTTTACTATGCGGAGCAAACGCTCCGGCAGCTTCAGCGGCAGAATGGCGGAAAGCTTCCGCTGTGCGAAATCGTGGACGCTCCTGTGTTTGCGCATCGCGGCTTCATGCTCGACTGCGTGCGTCACTTTTTCCCGGTCACCGATTTGAAGCGACTCATCGAGGCCGCCGCACGCATGAAGCTCAACCGCTTCCACTGGCATCTGACGGATGATCAGGGCTGGCGCATCGAGATCAGCGCATTCCCAAAGCTCACGGAGCTTGCCTCCATGCGCCCCTTTTCCAATTTTGGCCGTTCAATGGAGTACGGCCCGCACGGTGGCTACTATACCAAAAGCGATATCCGTGAGATCGTCGCCTTCTGCGCGGAGCGGCACATCACAGTCATTCCGGAAATTGAGATGCCGGGCCATGCATCGGCCTTGCTTTCCGCCTACCCGGAATATTCCTGCGACGGGAAGCCGGTTGCGGTGAAAACACGCGGCGGGGTTTATGCGGATACGCTCTGCGCCGGAAAAGAGGAAACCTACGCGGCGCTGGAGGCAATCCTCATGGAAGTGATGGAACTGTTTCCAGGCAAGCAGATCCATTTGGGCGGAGACGAAGCGCCCAAGGATCACTGGAAGGCCTGCCCGCTTTGTCAGCGGAAAATGCGGCAGGAGGGCCTCAAAAGCGAGGTTGAGCTGCAATGCTGGTTCACAGACCGTATGGCGGCTTTCCTCAAATCCCATGGACGCGAGGCGGTCGTATGGAACGACGCACTCAAGGGGGGCGGCCGCCTCAGCCCGGAGATCACGCTGCAATACTGGGTCGGCGGGGACGACGCCTCCACCGTCGCGCACGCAAATGCGGGCGGGGCGGTCATCCAGTCGCCAAACCTTTCTTACTATCTTGACATGTGCTATGGCGTCATTCCGCTGGATCGGGCGTATGCCTATGTGCCCTATTTTCCGGAACAAAATCGTAAGGAGAGTACGATCGGCGTTGAAACCCCAATCTGGACAGAATATATGCCGGATATGAAAAAGGTTGGCTATATGGCCTTTCCGCGCATGGCCGCAGTGGCCGAAACAGGCTGGTGCGGCACAGAGGGGAAGGACGCGCAATCGTTCCGGTGCCGCGTGAAGCGCTTCCTGCCGTTAGTCAGCGAGCTTGGGATTGAGCCAGCGCCGGAAGCAGTTTGGAACATGAAAAAGAGCGCCAGAATCCGGGATGCTCTGAATTACTGGTATCACGCATTAACCTGGGCGGATCTTATGGATTTCGTAAGCCGTCTCCGTCAAGAAAAGAAAGAGAGAGATGCGCAATGAAAATAGCGAAAGAAAAAGAAACAGTATCGCCCCTAGCCGAACATCATCAGGCAACGGCGAGGGAAAAAATTTCGTATAGTATCTATTTTTTGGGGCAGGGGCTGGTGTATACCATCGTTTCCCAATGCCTGATGTATTATTACACGGATTCTGTTTTGATGGCTCCGGCGGTGGTGTCCATTATTCTGGCGATTGGCAAGGTTTGGGATGCGGTGAATGATACGCTGTTCGGCCTCATCGTGGATGCGGTGAAATTCAAATCGGGACACAAATTTTTACCCTGGCTTCGCCTCTCCACCATTTTGATCCCATTGAGCACGATCGCGCTGTTTTGCCTCAATGCTGGCATGAGCCCAACGATCAAAATTGTGCTGGCTGTGGTGACCTACCTGCTGTGGGATACCTGCTATACGCTCTGCGACGCGCCGATTTTCGCTCTGCCGACCGCTATGACCTCTAGCGTAAAGGAGCGCTCCAGCTTTATGACCGTGGGCACGGTGGGCGGCTCGCTTGCAGCTGCGCTGGCCACTGTGTTTTTGGTTCCGTATGCGGAAAATAACGGCTACCTCAAGGCCGCGATCATCGTTGCGGTGGTTTCTTTCCTGGCTATGTCGCTGATCAGCCTTTTTGGAAAAGAGCGGTATAAAGTGAAGGAGGAGGTGCTGGAAAAACCGGCCTCCCTGAGGGACACCTGGGAGTATCTGATCCATAACAAATATCTGCTCTATTTCTATGCTTATCGCATGATCTCAGGCAGCATTGCGGTTTCGATGCTCATTTATGTTGCAAAATATTGCCTTGGCGATGTGAAATATATGTCGATGGTCGTTGCCATTTCAGTCATTCCAATCTGCATTTTGTTCCTGTTCTCCGGCAAGATTTTCAAGCGGTTTGATAAGATCGTCGTCTATCGCTTCTGCATGATCGCAACGATTCTGATGAATGCGATCACTCTGTTCGTCGGCTACCAAAACCGTACTTTGGCCATCGCCTGCCTGGTCGTGATTGCGGTGCTGGCGATTCTGCCCTCGATTTTAATGGGTGCGATCCCGCAAGACTGCGTGGAATACGGCACTTACAAAACAGAAACCCGCAAAGAGGGCATCACGTTTGCCCTCCAGACATTCGCCAACAAGCTGACGGCGGCTGTTGCGACGATTATCACCGGCGGTGTGCTCACCTTTGTGGGGTATGATGTGGCTGCGGAAAAAGCTGCTACGGAGGCGCACAAGGTAGTGGAAATTGCCGTTTCCCAAGCGACGGTCAGCGGGATGTGGAAGGCGAGCTTTATCGTCCCGATCATCGGCCAGCTGCTTGCGATCGGCTTCCTGTTTGCTTATAATTTAAGGGATAAAGACGTGCAGATTATGTCCGACTGCAATGCGGGCAAGATCACAAAAGCAGAGGCCGAGGCCCTGCTTTCCAGAAAATATTGATAGGAGGGAGAATCCCATGACGATCCCGGAAATCATCAGCCAAATGACGCTGGAAGAAAAGGCGGCGCTTCTCACGGGGGAAGATTCCTGGCATATTCGCAACTGCCCGCGTTTGGGGATGGAGCGCACGATGGTCAGCGACGGCCCGCACGGGCTGCGCAAGGAACGTGAAGATGCAAACGGCGGTTTATTCAAAGATAGTATTGATGCTGTCTGCTTCCCCTCCGCCGTGGGCATGGCGAGCTCCTTTCACCCAGATGCGCTTGCGAAGCTCGGCGAAACGCTAGGCGAGGAGTGCCAGGCGGAGGACGTTTCCATCCTGCTTGGCCCCGGTGTGAATATGAAACGCTCTCCTCTGTGCGGGCGAAATTTTGAATATTTTTCGGAGGATCCTTATCTCACGGGCAAGCTCGCCGCAAGCTATGTGCGCGGCGTGCAGAGCAAAGGCGTCGGCACCAGCGTCAAGCATTTCGCGGCGAACAATCAGGAGTATCGTCGCATGTCGATTTCTGCGGTGGTAGACGAACGCGCACTGCGTGAAATCTATTTGGCAGCTTTTGAAATGGTTGTCAAGGAGGCGAAGCCGTGGACGCTCATGTGCTCTTACAACCGGATTAACGGCGTATATTCCTCGGAGAACGAGTGGCTTCTGAACCGCGTTCTGCGCAAGGAATGGGGCTTCGAGGGCTTTGTGATGACCGATTGGGGCGCATCCAATTACCGTGTGCTCGGCGTTGGCAGCGGTTGCGACCTGGAGATGCCGTCCAGCGGGGAGCGAAACACGCAGCGGATTATCCGGGCTGTGCGCAGCGGCAAGCTGCATGAGTCCCGTTTGGACCTCTGCGTCCGACGGATTCTGGAAGCCTCTCAGCGGTATCTGGACGGGAAGCGGTCGGCCATCTTTGACCGTGAGCAGGATCATGAAATTGCCCGGGAGCTTGCCCGGGAAGCAATGGTGCTGCTAAAAAATGAAAACAATGTGCTTCCGCTTAAGGAAGGCGCGAAAGTCGCCTTCCTTGGCGAATTTGCAAAGCAGCCGCGCTATCAGGGCGGCGGTAGCTCCCATATCCATGCGCATCGCGTTACTTCCGCGTGGGAGGCGGCACAGGGGAAGGCGCAGCTCACCTTCGCGCCCGGATACCTTCTTGATAACGAAGAAGTGGATACCGCGCTGCTGCGTCAGGCGGCTCAAACAGCAAAGGATGCGGATGTTGCTGTCGTTTTTATCGGCCTGACCGACCGCATGGAATCTGAGGGCTATGATCGCAAGCATCTCAACTTACCAAACTCGCATAATGAGTTGGTAAAAGCAGTTGCAAAGGTGCAAAAAAACACCGTTGTTGTGCTGCACAATGGTTCTCCCGTTTTAATGCCGTGGCTGGGGGACGTGCAAGGCGTTTTGGAAGCCTATCTGGGCGGAGAAGCGGCGGGGGAGGCGGTTGCTGATTTGCTGTTTGGCGAGGCAAATCCTAGCGGCAAACTCCCAGAAACCTTCCCACTCTCTTTGGAGGATACCCCGTGTGCCGCTTATTTCCCCGGAAATCAGCTTACCGTAGAGTATCGGGAGAGTATTTATATCGGCTACCGCTATTATGATAAGGTGGACAAAGACGTTCTTTTCCCCTTCGGCTTTGGGCTCTCCTACACACAGTTTGACTATTCCGGCCTAAAACTTAGCCGGAAGAAGCTGGGCGAGGGAGATACGCTGGTTGTTTCCTTCCGAGTGAAAAATACGGGCGCTGTTGCAGGGGCGGAGGCGGCGCAGCTCTATGTTGCCGCCCCTGTGGAGCACGGCTTCCGCGCACCACAGGAGCTCAAAGGGTTTCAAAAGGTCTTTCTGGAGCCGGGTGATGAGCAAGAGATCACGATCACGCTCGATGAGCGCGCCTTTTCCTATTATAATGTGCAGAAGAGGGCATGGGAGCCGGCCTCCGGCACATATGAAATTCGTATTGGGGCCTCCAGCCGCGATATCCGCCTGAAACAGCGCGTGGAGGTTTCCGGCGATGCGTTTCCGAATTTTGAGCAGTATCCCTCCTATATTTCCGGCATGGTGCAAAAGGTGCCGGACGGAGAGTTTGAGGCGCTTCTCGGCCAGCCGATGCCAAAGGCACAGATGGAGCCGGGCGAGCGCTTCACGATCAACAACTGTCTGGAGGATGCGAAGGACACCAAATGGGGGAAGCGTTTTATGGGCCAGCTAGCCAAAATAGCAGGCGAGCGATATGGAGACTTTTTGGAAGCTGTCTATACGGCGCCGATCCGAACGATTGTCACAAGCTTCCATGTGTTGACGGAGCAGGAGGCCTTTGCGATCGTGGCGCTGCTCAATGAGGAACATGTGCTTTCTTCCCTTGCAGTCTTAATAAAAAAAGTTGCGCAGATGAAAAAGAAAAAGTAAGCCCCCAAAAGGGAGCATGCCGAATGATCTTGGCAGGCTCCCTTTCTGGTTTGACAGCACGAATTTCCGGAAGATAAAGTAAAAAATATTTGATTTACCCCTTGATTTTTTTTCGTTGGTCCGATATAATAACAAAGCACCGGAAATGACCGACCGGTGCTTCCTTATGGAGAGTTGTCCGAGTTGGTCGAAGGAGCACGACTGGAAATCGTGTAATGAGTCAACGCTCATTCGAGGGTTCGAATCCCTTGCTCTCCGCCATAATATTTTTGTGGACAAACCTTTGATTATCAAGGGTTTGTCCACTTTTTTACGGCATTTTACATATGCAGTCCTTTACTCGATTATGTTGACGGTAGCTACACGATTTTTTGGAGTTTTTACAGGAATCGTATGGGTCAAATTGCTTCAATAGTCATGATTTTATCTTTGCTCGAACATACATTCATTGTGGAAATCCTAAACCAATGAGGAAAGGGTGTGAGAGGCTTTCGTTGCGCGCCAACTTTTGCACAAAAGAATGACGCCCCCTGACGCGGTTTCGTTTCTCTGCGTCAGGGGGCGTTTGCCTGTTGTGCTGTGCCGCGATTATCTAAATTTTTGCGATTGTGCTACTGCCAATTGATCGCACCGCTCGTTTTCCGGATGGCCCGCATGGCCTTTTACCCAAATGATTTCATATTCCTGCGTTTCCAAAAGCTTCAGCAGCTCCTCCCACAGCTCCGCGTTGAGCGCGGGTTTCTTATCTGCTTTCCGCCAGCCGTTGCGCCGCCAGCTAACGGCCCATCCTTTGGTGATTGCATTGGCAACATATTGTGAATCTGTGTAGATTTTGATGTGGCAGCGTTTTTTCAGAGCCCTTAGCCCTTCGATCACGGCGGTGAGCTCCATGCGGTTGTTCGTCGTCTCCTTTTCGCCGCCGGAAAGCTCCTTTTCTTTGCCGCGGCAGCGCAGAATCGCACCCCATCCGCCGGGGCCGGGGTTCCCGGAGCATGCGCCGTCTGTAAACAGTTCCACAAGGTCAAGTCCAGTCTGCATAATGCAACTCCTTTTGCTTTCTTCCTGTTAAGGATACATCAGTCGCGGCTGAACGTCAATTCCTCCACAAAGATTCCCTCAACGCCGGCCAGCTCACAAAATTGCAGGATTTCCGATGGACTGCCCAGCACGGTGACGCCATAGGTTTTGATTCCATTCGCTTTGATAAAGCGTTGAACAGCTGCATAATAGTCTGACAGATTGCTTTCATATGACTCCAGGGTCTTTAAAAAATCAGGGTGATCCGCCATGACCTGTAAAAGCGTTTGAAAATGGCTTTCATATAGCGCACCGTTCTTTTTGCTGTCCGTATCAGAAAGGTGCGGCGAAAGCTCAAAATTGGGGTAACTGTTGTTGATCTGTTCAAAATAGATGCCCGTGCCGTTCGGCTCAAAACCAACTTGAGGCAAAAGCTGGGCAGGGAAAGAGTCGTTCATTTGAACGGTGGCCCCTGTAACGTCTGCGCTGGAATCTGTTGTTTCCGTGCCGATTTCTGCGTTCCTATAGTAGTTGGCATTACGCACAGCAACCCAGAGGATTGGAAGGCTGTTTTGATCCTTCATCTGGAGCGCGGCCAGCTCCTCCATGGATAAATCCTTTTGGAAGGAGAGCGCGGCCTTTACGTTCACATAATCGGGTAGCGTTTTTAGGTATGCAACCGTATCCGGCAGGTTTTCTTTTTGAAGCTCTGCGCCCGAATAGGATACGCCCCGCGTAAAGGCGTTTGCCATAGGATAGCTCCAAAATTCCTGCGCAAGGGAAAGCTTACCCCGATGCAACGTTGCGGGCAGATATTCTAGGCCACCCGTCAGCGAATCGCCGCGGGTAATGGTGAGGTCATAGCTGCCGATCCCTGTGTTTTTTGTGTTAAACGATAAAACTGCTTTCCAGGGCAATGGAGTTCCGTGTAGGCAGCCAGGCAAATTCCAAAATTTGAGGTTTGCTTCTCATATGTGCTCTTTTGTGGATCATAGAACATTTGGTTTAACAGTGGCTTAGCGGCAAATTGCACGAAAAGGGCAAGGCATACCACTACGGCAACAGCACAGGCAATCAAGCACACATTTCGCTTTTTGATCGATTTTTTCATCTTTTTCAATCCGTCCGTTGCTTCTCCATTTGGCGGCGAGGCAGAGACGTTCAGCTCCATTCCGTCTGTTTCCAAAAGATATTGGGTAATCAGCTCATTTTTTTCGAGCTCTTGCTCGATATATTCTTTTTCTTCTTCCGATGCGGTTCCGTTTTGGTAGCGCTCAAAGGCGGCTTTAAAATCCATATCCGCTTTCCTCCAATGCTTTTTTTAGTTTGATGCGGCCACGGCAAAGCGTGGTCTTTACATTGCCTACTGATCGCTGCGTGATTTTTGCGATTTCTCCGGTGGAAAGCCCCGCGTAATAATAGAGTAGCAGCGCTTCCCTGTAATGCGGCGGGAAGGAGTAGATACATTGCAGCAGCATGCGGTTGCGCTCCCGATTGATCGACTGTGTTTCAGGGGACTGTTCTGGCGGGGCGTATATCGGCAGCTCTGTTTGAAGCTCCATTTGCTTGTGCTTGTGCCGCAACCGATCGATCCAGAGATTCTTGCATACAAGCAACAGCCAGTATTGAAAATGCTCCGTTTCGTTTTCATAGGAAAATAGAGCCTTAACAAAGGCGTCGGCCACAAGATCTTCCGTATCTTCCCGATTTTTGCAGAGGGATAGGGTGTAGGCATATGCTGCGTCATAATAGTTTTGATACAACTCCTCCAGAATGTCAGGCTGCACGGCTTTCCCTCCTCTCATCAAAGAAACGGATGAAACACGGAAATGGTTACAAATGAATTCAAAATTTTTTTGGGAATGCTGTATTCTAGCACAGGAAACTTCGGGCAGCAAGATAAAATTCTCTTTTTCTCCTTTTCCTTTGGTTATTTCGCTTAGGCTTGTGTTCATACTAATGAAAAATGGATGGGAAAAGCGCGGCATATCCATGCGCTTTTCGGAGGAGAGGAATTTTTTCATGAAAGCAGTTGTCATGGCCGGCGGCGAGGGGACAAGACTCAGGCCCCTGACCTGTAATATTCCTAAGCCGATGGCGCGGCTGTGCGGCCGCCCTGTATTGTGTTATATTTTGGATTTGCTCGCCCAAAATGGGGTGGATGAGGTATATCTAACACTGAAATACCTGCCGCAGGAGGTCACCTCCTATTTTAATCAAGGCAATTATTGCGGAATGCAGCTTCATTTTGTAGAAGAAGAGATTCCGCTCGGAACAGCCGGAGGTGTAAAAAACGCGGCGCGGGGCTTTCAGGAGCCATTTTTAGTTATCAGTGGGGATGCACTGTGCGACTATCAATTGCGCGAGGCGGTGGCCTTCCACAACGCCTCCGGTGCGCAGGCAACGCTTGTGACTGCACAGGTGGAAGACCCGCGTGAATATGGTCTTGTCCGCTTGGAGGAGGATGGCCGCGTAGAGGGCTTTATTGAAAAGCCGGGCTGGGGCCAGGCGGTTTCCGATTTGGCGAATACGGGTATTTATATCGTTGACCCCGCATGCCTGGCGCTTGTGCCGGAGGGGAGGCCTTTTGATTTTGCCAAGGATCTTTTCCCTGAGATGATGCGGCGGGGAATGCCGCTCTATGGTTACCGTGCGGAGGGGTATTGGTGTGATATTGGCGACCTGCGCGCCTATTTGCAATGCCAGCGGGATTTACTGGCAGGGAAGGTGAAGGCACGCTTTGCACCTCAAATTGCGCAGGGTATTTTTGCGAAGGGCGAACTCCCAAAAGGGGATTTTCATCTGATTCCACCGGTTTATATCGGGGAGAACGTTGAAATCGCACCGGGTGCGCAAATCGGCCCGGATTGTGTGATTGATGACCATTGCTTTGTCGGCCCCGGCGCAAAAGCACGCTTTTCCGTTTTATTAGAAAGCGCCTATCTGGCCGCAGATGCAACGCTCACCGGAGCTATTTTGTGCTCCGGGGCGTCGGTCAAACGCGGCGGCTCTATGTTTGAGGGCAGTGCAGTGGGGACGCAAGCCGTTGTTGGCGCGGGGGCAAGCGTGCGCCCAGATGTGCTGATTTGGCCTGGTAAAACGGTGGGGGATGGAGCCGTTGTATCGGAAAATGTGAAGTATGGCGGTGTCCGGCATGAAATATTTGACGACGGCGGCGTAGGGGGAGATAGCGGCATTGAAGTCACGGCGGAAATCGCCGCCCGCATCGGCGCATCGATTGGAAGCAGCAAGGCAGGCAAACGGGTCGGCATAGCATGTGATGCGCGGCGAGGCGCTCAGGCGTTGGCCTATGGCCTGATGTCGGGTTTGTTATCTGTGGGCAGCCATGTGTGGAATTTTGGCGAATGTTTTGAAGCGCAGCTCTCGTTTTTCACATCCTTTTGCGGGCTCGGCGTAGGGCTGTTCATCACGGGAGGAGAAGAAGCCGGTATCCGGATTTGCGGAGAGGGCGGGCTCCCGATCTCGCGCGCCTTGGAGCGGGATATTGAATCGCGCTTTGCAAAGGGAGAATTCAACCGCTGCGCAAGCGAAAATTGTCGGGATGTTTCCGATATGAGCAGCATTCAAATGATGTATCAGCAGGAGCTGTGCCGGACGGCTCCGGCAGGGCTTTTAGGGCAGCAGGCGCGCGTACAGTGCGCAAACGATCGGATTACAATGCTTTTGGGGGATTGCTTGGGGCGGCTGGAGTGTAAAGAAGGGGATATGGTCCTCCACGTGAATCGGCACGGCACCAAATTAAGCGTTAGCACGCCGGAAACGGGGCTTGTGGAATTTGACCGTCTGCTCGCTGTATGCACCCTGTATGAGCTGCAAAGCGGGCACGATGTTGCACTGCCTTATGATGCGCCCCGCCTGCTCAACACGATTGCTCAAGGCTATGAGCGCAAGGTGCTGCGCTATCTCATCAGTCCGGCGGATAACAGCGATGCGCGAGCTCGCACGGTCAGCGCCTCTCAGCTCTGGGTGCGGGATGGGCTCTTCATGGCGGTCAAGCTTCTGGCAATTATGAAAGAGCGCGGCCTTTCTCTTTCGCAGCTTTTATCAGAGCTGCCCGATTTTTCTGTTGCACGGCAGGTGGTAGAGGTGGATATCCTGCCCTCTCGCCTGGCGGATTTCTTTTCCTCCCAGGGAGAAGAGGTGACGAATGCGGAGGAAGGCATCACCCTGAGCCGGGGGGATGGGAGCCTGCTGATTACGCCTTCCCACAGCGGGAGAAAGCTTCGTTTGGTAGCGGAGGCGGCCAATATGGAAGCCGCGCAGGAACTGTGTAGCCAGATTGAAAATGAACTTCGCGCCGGTATGTCACTTGACAGAAAGGACGAGGCGCGGTAAAATATTACAAATAACGTGTGCCCCGTGCAGGGGCGATGCGATGTTGTGGAAAGATTTTCTGCGGTATAACGGATTTGTGAATGGTTGACGGGAATTGCAATTTGTGCGGCAGGGCCGCAAACATAGAGATAGCCGGCAAACGGCCAGAGGGAGCAGAAAGGATTCCCTTGTTTGCCGTGCGCGATGTGATATTGTACCCTTGATTCATATCCCGCCTGCGGTATGGCACGGCGGGTTTTATAAACAGTCCAGATGGTCGGAAGAAAACGACACAGAAAAATGGCCGTGATCGCCGAAGCGAAAACTGCTCTCTGACGTTTTATAAAATGGCAGGGGCTTCGGTTGTTTTTGTCTGATTGGTTTAAAAAGCGGACAAAACCCGGCATGATAATGGTTTGCTGTTTCGTTCCACACTGTGCTGCGTGAAAATATAAAATATAGAAGGAGTAGATGGAATGCCCAATCAAAAAAATGAAACAAAGGAACCGAAAACACAAAAACTCCAAAGGATAAAGTGATCGATGCCAGCGTGCGCGGCAAAAAGCCGGCCGCCGCGGAGCACCGTTATTATCAGAATCGGAAACGGCAGCAGGCGGCGAAAAAGGTTGCGCCGGTGAAAATTGCGTTTCTCGGCGGCCTCAACGAGGTTGGCAAAAATATTACGCTGTATGAATACGGAAACGATATGTTCCTGGTGGATTGCGGTCTCGCTTTCCCGGATCAGGATATGCCGGGAGTTGATCTTGTTCTTCCGGATTTTACCTATCTGGAGCGCAATGCCGATAAAATCCGCGGAATTGTGATCACGCACGGCCATGAAGACCATATCGGCGGCCTTGCTTATCTAATGAAAACGCTGAATATCCCGATTTATGCGACCCGCCTGACGATCGGCCTGATTCAAGGTAAGTTTAAAGAACATGGTCTTTTAAACACAACGAGCCTAAATGTAGTCAAGCCCGGGGATCACATCCCGTTCGGCGCTTTTGATGTGGAACTGATCCATGTGAACCATTCCATTCCCGATGCGGTTGCGCTGGCGATCCGCTGCAAGGCGGGCACCATTATCCAAACGGGTGATTTTAAAATTGATACGACGCCGATTGACGGCGAGATGATTGACCTTGCCCGGTTTGCCGAGATCGGGAAGGAGGGCGTGCTCTGCCTGCTCTCCGATTCCACCAATGCGGAGCGTCCGGGCTACACAGAAAGCGAGCGGAAGGTGGGTGAAGCCTTTCAGCGCCTTTTCGCAAAAGCTGGGAACCGCCGGCTGATCGTCGCGTCGTTTGCCTCCAACGTGCACCGTGTGCAGCAGATTATTGATGTGGCGCAGAGCCTTGGCCGCAAGGTGGCGCTGTCCGGCCGCAGCCTGGAAAACGTGGTGGCCATCGGCACGGAGCTCGGCTATCTCCATGTGCCGGATGGCTTGCTGGTGAGCATTGATATGGTGAACCGCTATCCTGCGGATCAGATGGTGATTATCACAACCGGCAGCCAGGGCGAGCCGATGTCTGCCCTGACACGCATGGCGTTTTCCGATCACCGAAAGGTTTCGATCTGCCCGAACGACTGTGTGATTATTTCGGCAAATCCGATCCCCGGCAACGAAAAAACGGTCAGCAAGGTAGTCAACGAGCTGATGAAGCTGGGAGCGGAAGTTGTTTATGAAAAGATGTATGACGTTCATGTTTCCGGCCATGCCTGCCAGGAGGAGCAAAAGCTGATGCTTGGGATCATCAAGCCGAAATATTTTATCCCTGTCCATGGCGAGCAGAAGCATTTGCGCAAGCATGCCGGGTTGGCGCTGAGCATGGGGATGGATCCGAAAAATATCCTCATTGCCGATAATGGCGTGGAGGTTTCTCTATCCGAAAAGGAATTCCGCGTCAGCGGCAACGTCCCGTCCGGCCGTGTGTTTGTTGATGGCTATGGCGTGGGCGATGTGGGCAGCATTGTGCTGCGCGATAGAAAGCATCTGGCGCAGGACGGCCTGATTATTGTGGTGGCCACGATCGATAGCAAAACAGGAGAGCTGCTCTCCGGGCCGGATGTGGTATCGCGCGGCTTTGTGTATGTGCGCGAATCGGAAGAGCTGATTGAGGATGCCTGCAAGGTTGCTCAGCGCATCCTGGAGGATTGCGCCGCTCATAACGTGCATGACTGGAGCTCCATCAAGCTCAAACTGCGTGATGAGGTATCCCATCTCATGTATGAGCGCACGAAGCGCAGCCCCATGATCCTGCCGATCCTGATGGACGTATAAATGATATTCGATTTTTGTTTGGCCTTATAAAGGGGGGGGTTGGATGAAAAAATCTCTGGAAGACGTATCCGGTGGCTGTAATTTCCTTGGGGGTATGTCTTGTTTTTGCAGGCGTTACCTTCGCCTTTTCGTGGCAGCTGGCCACGGTGGAGCTGCTCTTTTTGCTTGGCTGCCTGGCGTTTGAGCTGTTGCACCTGTATTTCCATGGGCGGCGCGTCCAAAGGGCTGTGTTGCAGATTTCCAATTCCCTTTCCTTCCCCGATCAGAAGTCGGCGCAGGACTTCCCGCTGCCGATACTAGCTGTAGACAGCGGCGGGAAGGTGCTCTGGTTTAACGATCTTTTCCGCACGCGCGTGTTGGGCGGAAAGAAGCTGGAGGATGCCGGAGCAATCCAGTTTACCTCCGGGGTCCCAGTGGAAGAGATCTTGGCGCAGGACAGCGTCCCGGTGGAATACGACGGGCTGCGTTATACCGTTTATGCCAACCGTGTTTCCGACCATAGCGATGCGGCCACTGTCCTATACTATATCGATGACACTCAGCTGAAAAAGCAGGCGGAAGAATATCAGTCCAGCCGCCCGGCTGTATTGCTGGTGGCGATGGACAGCCTGGATGAGATCGCCCACGGCCTGCGGGATAGCGAGAAGGCCGCCCTCACTGGCGGCGTGGAGAAGATTATTGAAACCTGGTCTTCCCAATTCGATTGCGTTATGCGCAAATATGCTAACAGCCGCTATATGATGGTTGTGGAAGAACGGGCGCTGCAAACAATGATGCAGCAGCGTTTTAACGTGCTCGACAGCGTCAGGGCCTATACATATGAAGGCCTGACCGGCGTGACGCTCTCTATCGGCGTGGGCCGGGGAGACAGCCTGCGCGAGTGCGAGGATGCTGCGAGGCAGGCGCTCGATATGGCGCTGGGCCGCGGGGGGGATCAGGCGGCGGTCAATACGCATGGCCAGTTTACCTTTTTCGGCGGCGTTTCTCAAAGCGTTGAAAAGCAAACGAAGGTGCGCACAAGGATTGTTGCCTCCGCAATCGCAGAGCTGTTTGAAGGCAGTGATACCATTTTAATTATGGGACATCGATTCGCCGACCTGGATGCTTTGGGCGCTGCGGTCGGTGTGTGGAGCGCAGCGCACTTTTTCAAAAAGCCGGCATATATCGTTATGTCGCGCGGCAAGTCGCTTGCAAAGGCACTGGTCAGCCAGCTTGATGAGAGCGGCATGCGGGATTTCATTATGGAGCCGGGCGACGCTTTGCAGCTTCTGAGCAAGCGTACGCTGCTTGTGGTGGTGGATACGCACCGGCCGGATTTTGTGGAATATCCGCCGTTGCTGGAAAAGGTCAAAACCGTGATCGTCATTGACCATCATCGCAAAACGGTCAACTTCATTGATAACGCGGTTATTTTTTATCATGAGCCCACAGCTTCTTCCGCATCGGAGATGGTAACGGAGCTTCTGCCCTATATGAGCAATAAGCCCTTTATCGATAAATTGCAGGCGGAGGCGCTGCTTGCGGGCATCATGCTCGACACGCGTGATTTTGTGTTGCGCACCGGAGTGCATACCTTTGAGGCAGCGGCATACCTGCGCGGGCGCGGTGCGGATACCGTGCGCGTTAAGCAGCTGTTTTCCAACAGCATGGAGGATCACCAGCTGCGCAACGCCATCACCTCGAATTTTGATACCTATCGCGGCTGCGCAATCGCGATTGCCGATATTGAGTCCGAGGATCTGCGGATCATCGCTTCGCAAGCTGCGGACGAAATGCTGAATATCAGCGGTATACAGTCCTCCTATGTCCTTTACCGGACGGGGGATATTGTCAATATTTCGGCTCGTTCCATGGGTGCTATGAACGTTCAGCTGATTATGGAAATGCTCGGCGGTGGCGGCCATCAGACAATGGCGGCTGCGCAGTTGAGCAATATATCAGTCAGCGATGCCAAGGTTCGCCTGTTGCAGGTGATCGATCAATTCTATGCGCAGATTAATGCGCAGGAAGAGGCTCCACAGGAGCGGCCGGAAGAGATGCAAAACTAAACAGGTAATAGACGCAACCCGTGTTTTGTATAGAAAGGATGGTTCTGAAAATGAATGTTATTTTAAAGCAGGATGTAAAAGGCCTTGGAAAAAAAGGCGAGATGGTGAAAACCTCTGATGGATATGCCCGTAATTTCCTCTTCCCCCGCGGCCTTGCAATGGAGGCGAATAAGCAGGCGATGAGCGAGCTAAAAAACCGGCAGGAGGCTGAAAATTACCGCATCGCTACAGAGACGGCTAAAGCGAAGGAAGCTGCCGCCAAGCTGGAAGGAAAAACGCTGAAGCTCACTGCCAACGCAGGTCAAAACGGCCGGCTGTTCGGCTCCGTCACCTCAAAGGAAATTGCGGAATTAATCGCCAAGGAGTTCGGAATCCAGGTTGATAAGCGCAAAATCGTAGTGGAGGATATCAAAAATTTTGGCACCTTCCCGGCAGAAATTAAGCTCTATAACGGCGTAACCGCCAAGCTTTATGTGATGGTAGGCGAATAACCCCTAAAACTCTGACAGGTAGAAAATAAAGCTTGAAAGCGCCTTCTTTCGCACTTTGTTTTCTGCTTTTTAAGCAAAGGTTTTGTCCAAACTTTTGGCTTTTCAAAAATTGTACCATTACACAACCGGGGGTAAGAAAGGAGTGGTGATCAGCATGGATGAAATCAATGCGCTTTCCAGCTTTGACGGCGTAAAAATGCCATTTAGCCTGGAAGCGGAGCAGGCTGTGCTGGGCTCTCTCCTGATCGATCCGGGCTGCATGCCGCAGGTGCTGATGCTGGTCAAAGGGGAATATTTCTACCTGCCGCAGCATCAGGCGATTTTTGGCATCATGGTCAATATCGACGCCATGGGTGGCAAGATCGATCCGCTGCTCGTGTTGGATCAGCTGAAAAAAGATAACGTATACGATGATGCAGGCGGCAAAACCTATTTGTTCCAGCTTGCTCAGGCGGTGCCCTCCACTGCGAATGTGGAGGCGTATGCCCGCATCGTGCGGGAAAAGTTCTACATGCGTACGCTCATCAACGTTTCTCGGGAGATTATTGATTCCGCCACAACGGAAGAGGCGGAGGCAGACTTGTTGCTGGATGCCGCGGAACAGCGCATTTATGATATCCGGCAGGGGAAGAATACGGTCGGGCCCTCCCGCCTGAGCGATGTGATCGTTAATGAGGTGTATGATAGGCTCTATAAGCTGAGCTCCCCAGACAGGGAGCAGTATATGGGATTCACCACGGGCTTTTCTGATCTGGACCGGGTCATTTCCGGCTTGAATAAATCCGACCTCATCATTGTGGGCGCCCGCCCGGCAATGGGTAAAACGAGCTTTGCGCTCAACATTGCGCGCAATGTTGCACTCAAAGCGAAAAAAAAGGTTTTGTTTTTTTCGCTTGAGATGACCAAAGAGCAATTAGCGCAGCGCCTGCTTTCGAGCGAGGCGCGTGTTGGCAGCCAAAAGATGCGCACCGGCCAGCTGACGGATGATGAGTGGAGTAGGCTCGGCGCGGCCACAGTTGTTTTAAATGAATGCGACCTCTATGTAGACGATACTTCCAGCATCACCGTGCCGGAGATGAAGGCGCGCGTGCGCCGCATGCGGGATGTTGACTGCGTGGTCATCGACTATCTCCAGCTCATGCAGTCCGGCAAACGTACGGAAAACCGTGTGCAGGAGGTTTCTGATATTACGCGAAACCTGAAATTGATGGCCAAGGATGTCAACGTTCCGGTTATCACGCTTGCCCAGCTCGCGCGCGGCACGGAGGGACGCGGCAAATCACACCGCCCGCAGCTTTCTGACCTGCGTGAATCCGGCTCCATCGAGCAGGATGCGGATATTGTTATGATGCTTTACCGTGAGGATTATTATAAGGACGAAAATCCGCCAGAAGAGGCGAACGCCAACATCACCGAGGTGATCGTGGCCAAAAACCGCCACGGCCCGGTGGAGACGGTGGAGCTTGGCTGGAACCCGGATTATACGATGTTTACCACCTTGGAGAGAAACCGTGATGAAATGTAGGGCTCTTGAAACGATTCAGCGTCATCATCTGCTGACGCCGGGTGCGGCGGTCATTGTCGCCGTTTCCGGGGGAGCGGATTCGATGGCGCTGCTCTTTTTTCTGAATGAAATCCGCGAGGAATTTCATCTGACGCTTTCAGCCGCCCATATTAACCACGGCCTGCGCGGTGCGGAGGCAGACCGGGATGAATTGCTAGTGCGCAATACGTGCAATCGGTTGAAAATTCCTCTATCTATCCTGCATACGGATGTGGCGCAGGAAGCAAAGCAAACGGGCGAGGGAATAGAGGAGTGTGGCAGGCGGGTTCGCTATGCCTATCTGGAGGCCTTGAATGAGCAAGCGCTCATTGCCACGGCACATACGCTGGATGATCAGTTGGAAACCTTCCTGATGCATTTTGCGCGCGGCGCAGGACTGCATGGCCTGTGCGGCATTCCGGCAAAGCGAGGGCGGATTATCCGTCCACTGATCGGCTGCACGAGGGAGGAAATCGAGGCTTATTGTGCGAAACGACAAATCCCTTATGTGATTGACAGCACCAACCTTTCTCATGACTATGTGCGCAACCGGGTGCGGCTGGAGATTGTGCCGGTGCTGAGGGGCATCAACCCCAATGTGCAGGAAGCTGCGCGCCGCTGCATGGATACTTTATCCGCCGACGATGTGCTTTTGGAGCGGCTTGCCTCACAGTCGCTTCAAAAGCTGAAAAAAGAAAACGGTTATCAGGCTGCGGAGCTGCTCGCTCAGGATAAAGCCCTGCGCACTAGGGTCATCGCGCAAATTCTGAGGGATGAGGGATGCGCCCAGCCTGCCTACTGCCATATCGCATCGGTGGAGCAATTGTTGGCGCAGGGGAAGGGCTGTGTGCAGGGTGGGCGGGGGCGTTACCGCTCGCGTCCGGCGCGGCGTGCTGGAGTTTCCGCAGGAGGATGCTGTGGCGCAAACTCCGCCGCTTGCCGTCCAACCGCTGGAATGGCCTGAAGCACAGGTTTTTGCATGGGCAGGAGGGCGGCTGGCGTTTTCTTTTGTTTACAAAAAAGATTTTGTAAAGATACAAAAAATTCATAAACACCAGTTGGCGAATTGCTTGGATTATGATAGAATACATGGTAACCTGATTTTGCGGCAGCGCATTGCTGGCGACTGCCTGCGCCCAGCCGGAAGGGGCTGCACCAAAACCTTTAAGAATCTGTTTCAGGAGCTGGAGGTTCCACCGGAGAAGCGAAGCGGCATGCCTGTTTTGAGCGATGCTGCCGGCCCGGTGTGGGCCCCGTTTTTTGGTGTGGATGAACGGGTTGCTGTCACGGGTCAAACGGAATCAAATATTAATCATCACCAGCGGGGGGATACAATAGTGCGTGACGATATTGAGAAAATCCTGCTTAACGAGGAATCCTTATCGGGCATTGTAAAAGAATTGGGCGCAAAAATCAGCGAGGATTATAGGGGAAAACGCCTGCTGATGATCAGCATCCTCAAAGGCTCCGTCGTATTCATGGCGGATTTGATGCGTGCAATCACCATTCCCTGCCGCATCGATTTTATGGCGGTTTCCAGTTATGGTTCCGGCGTGAAAACGAGCGGCGTCGTCAAAATCGTAAAAGATTTGGATATTAATTTAGAGGGGTACGATCTTTTGATCGTGGAGGATATTCTAGACAGCGGCAAAACGCTCCACTACATACGCGAGATTTTAACCTCCCGCAATCCCAAGAGCATCCGTATCTGCACGCTGCTTGATAAACCGGAGCGCCGTCAGGTTGACATGGCTGCGGATTATGTGGGCGCGTGTGTGCCGGATGAATTTGTGGTGGGCTACGGCCTCGATTATGATGAAAAATATCGCAATCTTCCGTATGTGGGCGTGCTGAAGCCCTTCGTCTATGGCGGTAAATGATTGTATTGATGAAATCTGCCGTTTTGGGCAAGATAGCTGAAGGAGTGATTCATTAACTTGGATAAGAAAAGGAACTGGCGTGTTTTCCTGCCGTATTTGTTGCTGCCGGTCGTATTGATTCTGGCGCTGTCCTTCTTTACCACAACGCAAAACCGCGTAAAGACGGAATATTATCAGATTGTCCAGTATTTCGATCAGGGTGAGGTAACCGCCTATCGTTTTAATTTAAGCAGCCGTGTGTTGGAATATCAGCTGAAAGGCAGCAATGAGTGGCAGAAATACACGGTTCCCAATGCCAACCTGTTCGTAGAAGATATCCACGAATCGGTGCGCGAATATAATAAAGCGCATCCAAATGCCCCTATCAAATATGATATGGAGGCCGGGAGTGCAAATTCCTGGTGGGTAAGCCTTCTGCCGACGGCGTTGATGATTGTGCTGTTGATCGGCGGCCTGGTCTATATGACGCGCCGCATGAATCAGACGATGACCAACGAGACGAACCGGACGATGAGCTTCGGCAAGGCGCGCGTCAAGCAGGTGAAGGATGAAAAGCGCAAAACCACTTTTGCCGACGTTGCGGGCGCGGATGAAGAGAAGGAAGAGCTCTCTGAAATCGTTGCTTTCCTCAAGGAGCCGCGTAAATTTAACGATTTAGGCGCAAGGATTCCGAAGGGCGTATTGCTCGTCGGCCCTCCCGGCACAGGTAAGACGCTGCTAGCCCGTGCGGTGGCAGGCGAGGCAAACGTGCCGTTTTTCTCGATTTCCGGCTCGGATTTTGTGGAAATGTATGTCGGCGTGGGCGCGTCTCGTGTGCGCGATTTGTTTGAGCAGGCCAAAAAGAATTCCCGGCTATCATCTTCATTGATGAGATCGACGCGGTCGGCCGCCACCGTGGCGCCGGCATGGGCGGCGGGCATGATGAGCGCGAGCAGACGCTGAACCAGTTGCTCGTGGAGATGGATGGTTTTGGCGCGAACGAAGGCGTTATTATCATTGCGGCCACCAACCGCCCGGATATCCTTGACCCGGCGCTGCTGCGTCCCGGTCGGTTTGACCGCCAGGTGACGGTCGGCTACCCGGATCTCAAGGGCCGCGAGGCGATTTTAAAGGTTCATGCAAAGGGCAAGCCCCTTGCGCCGGATGTAGATTTGAATGTGATTGCGCGCTCTACCGTCGGCTTTACGGGTGCGGATCTTGAAAATCTTCTGAATGAGGCGGCGCTGTTAGCCGCGCGCCGTGATCAGAAGGCGATTACCATGACGGAGATCGAAGAAGCGACGATCAAGGTCGTTGTGGGCACAGAAAAGAAATCCCACAAGATGAGCAGCAAGGAGAAGAAGCTGACCGCTTACCATGAGGCGGGCCATGCGGTTGCAACCTTCTTTTTGGAGAGCCAGGACCCGGTGCATCAGATTTCGATCATCCCGCGCGGCATGGCGGGCGGTTATACGATGTCCATGCCGAAAGAGGATAAGAGCTACACCTCCAAAAACGACATGCTTGATGAGCTTGTCGTCCTGCTCGGCGGTCGGGTGGCGGAGTCGCTGATTCTTGGCGATATTTCCACCGGCGCTTCCAATGATATCGAGCGTGCGACGGAGATCGCGCGCAAGATGGTCACAAAATACGGCATGAGCGAAGCGCTCGGCCCGATTGCTTTCGGCTCCGGGAATGACGAAGTGTTCCTCGGCCGTGACTTTAGCCATACGCGAAATTATTCTGAAAATGTGGCGTCTGAAATTGATGAAGAGATCAACCGCATCATCGTGAACGCCTATAACCGTTGCCGTTCCATTTTGGAGGAGCATCAGGATAAGCTGCATAAGGTTGCCCATTACTTGTATAACCATGAAAAAGTGGATGGCGACCTCTTCAAAGAGCTCATGACGAATGACGCGCTTGAAATAGAGCCGATGGTAGAGGCAGATGCGCTTTCTGAACAGGAAGAAAGCCCGGCTGATGAGGCAAACGCGCCGGATCAGATCGGGCAGAATGCAGAATCCGCAGAGGAACAGTCGCCTCAAAACGACTGACGCTCTATCAATCCTGACGACAGAGCCTGAAACCGTCGGTTTTCCCGGCGTGGTTCGGGCTCTTTTTCCACGTTTGGAGGCGTGTGGAACGGTCAGGGAGCAAGCAATGTGATCAACGTGTTCAACCCTGCGCTGTAGCGCGTTCAGCACAATCTATATAGATCATTTTCATCAGGAGTATCACATGTATTACGCTGTTGGACCCTTTTGAGGAATCCGCGCCGGATGAACCTTAAATTAACACAGCCGTTCCCTTGCCCTTGACACAGACCTAAGATATCGTGTAAAGTAGTATTCTGAAAAAAGGAAATTTTTGTTTTGACTCTCCCGGATGGGAAAGAGAAAGCGAACCTAGGGCTTTGCTATGTGTGTTTCGTCCAAAGAGGAATCGCGAAAGGATGACCAGTTACATGCCCAAAAAGAAAGCCAGCTATGGCAATGAAAATATCACATCGCTCAAAGGCGCGGACCGGGTGCGCAAGCGTCCGGCCGTTATCTTTGGCTCTGACGGGCTGGAGGGCTGCGAGCACTCGATTTTTGAAATCCTCTCCAACTCCATTGACGAGGCGCGCGAGGGGTTTGGCGATCGGATTATGGTAACTCGTTATATAGACGGCTCCATTGAAGTGCAGGATTTTGGCCGCGGTATTCCGATGGATTATAATGAAAATGAAGCGAAGTTTAATTGGGAGCTTGTTTTCTGCGAGCTTTATGCCGGCGGAAAATATAACACCAACGACAGCGACGGCAGCTATGAATACTCCCTCGGCCTGAATGGACTGGGCCTCTGCGCAACGCAGTATTCCTCGGAATATATGGATGCAGAGGTGCATCGGGACGGCTGGTGCTATAAAATGCACTTTGAGCATGGCGAACCCGCCGGAGAGCTCGTCAAGGAGCCATATCAAAAGAAGGATACTGGCTCCACGATTCGCTGGCGGCCCGATCTCAAGGTGTTTACGGATATCAATGTGCCGCTGGAATATTATCAGGAGACAATCATGCGGCAGTCCGTTGTCAATGCCGGAGTACGCTTTATCCTGCGGGATCAGACGGAGAAGGGTTTTGCAACCTACGAGTATTTTTACGAAAACGGTATTTCCGATTATGTGAAGGAATTTGCTGGGGAGGATGCATTCAGCAGCGTGCAGTTCTGGCAGACGGAGCGCAAGGGCCGCGATCGGGCGGACAAGCCTGATTATAAGGTGAAAATTAATGCGGCGCTTTGCTTTTCAAACAAGAAGCAGAGAAAGGAGTATTACCACAACTCCAGCTTCCTGGAGCGCGGCGCGCGCCGGAAAAGGCCGCGCGCAGTGCCTTTGTCTCTCAAATCGACGCTTACCTCAAGCAAAACGGGAAATATCTCAAGAGCGATAGCAAAATAAGCTTTCAGGATGTGGAGGATTGTTTGATCCTCGTCATATCCTCCTTCTCCACGCAGACATCCTATGAAAACCAAACGAAGAAGGCCATTACCAACAAATTCATCCAGGAGGCCATGACGGAGTTCCTGCGCCATCAGTTGGAGGTCTATTTTATTGAAAACCGCCTAGAGGCAGATAAGATCGTCGAGCAGGTGCTCATCAATATGCGCAGCCGTATTAAGGCGGAGACAACAAGGCAAAACCTCAAAAAAACGCTGCAAAGCTCCAACGATATGACCAATCGCGTGGCTAAATTTGTTGACTGCCGCAGCAAGGATGTTGGGCAGCGAGAGCTGTTCATCGTGGAGGGCGATTCGGCGCTCGGCTCCTGTAAGCAGGCGCGCGATCCGGATTTTCAGGCAATCATCCCGTTGCGCGGCAAAATCCTCAACTGCTTAAAATGTGAATACGATAAGATATTTAAAAGCGAGATTATTACGGACCTCATAAAAATCCTCGGCTGCGGCGTAGAGGTGAGAAGCAAGGCGAGCAAGGAGCTTTCTTCCTTCAATCTAGATTTGCTGCGGTGGAATAAAGTGATTATCTGCACGGATGCCGACGTGGATGGCTTTCAGATCCGTACCCTCGTGCTCACAATGATTTACCGCCTGATGCCGACACTCATCGACGAGGGGAAGGTATTCATCGCGGAATCTCCCTTATATGAAATCAATCATAAAGGCCAGACCTGGTTCGCCTATACCGAGAAGGAGAAGGCAGCTGTGCTCGCAGAGCTTGGCGACTGCCGCCCCAAGCCGGATATCCAGCGCTCCAAGGGCCTTGGTGAAAATGACGCGGATATGATGAGCCTCACCACGATGAACCCTGCCACGCGCAGACTCATCCAGATCGAGCCGGATGCGGCGGAAGCAACCTCTCAGATGTTCGATATGCTGCTGGGCAACAATCTGGCGGCACGCAAAACACATATTGCGGATAACGGGCATCTGTATCTTGATTTAACGGATGTTAGCTGATTCGGGAAACGGAACATCCGATTTTCTCAGGCTGTGAAAGGATGGACATTTTATTATGGCTCCCAGAAAAAGCAAAAAAGAACGTCCAAGGTAAAAAGAATGAATGAGATCAATTTAAACGCCCATATTCTCGGCGCGGGCGAGGTAGTCAATCAGCGCATTACAGATACGCTGGAAACAAACTATATGCCTTATGCGATGAGCGTGATTTTATCCCGCGCGATCCCGGAGATCGACGGCTTTAAGCCCTCACATCGGAAGATTTTATACACAATGTATAAGATGGGGCTTTTGACCGGTTCCCGTACCAAATCGGCCAATATCGTCGGCAGCACGATGAAGCTCAACCCCCATGGCGACGCGGCGATTTATGATACCATGGTGCGCCTCTCCCGCGGGTATGAGGCGCTTTTGCACCCATATGTTGATTCCAAGGGGAATTTCGGTAAAGCGTATTCCCGTGATATGCAGTGGGCTGCCTCCCGTTATACCGAGGCAAAGCTCGATCCGCTCTGCAATGAGCTGTTCCGTGATATTGATAAAGATACGGTTGATTTCGTGGATAATTACGACGGAAAATTAAAAGAGCCGACGTTGCTTCCGGTTACCTTCCCGTCGATCCTGGTCAACGCAAATACGGGCATCGCCGTCGGTATGGCAAGCTCTATCTGCCCCTTCAATCTTAAAGAAGTCTGCGAAACGGCAATTGCTCTGATGCAGGATGAAGAGCACGATGTGGCCGACACACTCAAAGCGCCGGATTTTACGGGCGGCGGCCGGATCCTCTACGACCGCGCGGAGATGGAAAATATCTACCGCACCGGCCGCGGCGGCATTCGTGTGCGTGCAAAATACGCCTATGATAAGGAAAATAACTGTATCGATGTGACCCAGATCCCGCCGACCACCACAATCGAGGCGATTATCGATAAGATCATCGACCGCGTCAAGGCCGGCGTGATTCGTGAGATCAGCGATGTGCGCGATGAAACCGGCCTTGCCGGTATGAAGCTGACCATTGATCTCAAGCGCGGCGTAGACCCGGAGAAGCTCATGCAGAAGCTTTTCCGTATCACGCCGCTGGAGGATACGTTTTCCTGCAACTTCAATGTGTTGATCGCCGGAGTGCCGCGCGTGCTGGGTGTGAAAGAGCTGCTCAATGAATGGATCGCCTTCCGCGTAGAATGCGTGCGTAGGCGCACTTTTTACGATCTGACCAAGAGCAAGGATAAGCTGCATTTATTGCAGGGCCTTGCGAAAATCCTGCTGGATATCGACAAGGCGATCCGGATCATCCGCCAGACGGAGGAGGAGAGCGAGGTTGTCCCCAACCTGATGATCGGATTCGGCATTGATGAGGTTCAGGCAGAATATGTGGCGGAGATTAGGCTGCGCCATTTAAACCGTGAGTATATTCTCAAGCGGACGGATGAAACTGGCAAGCTAGAGCAGGAGATTGCGGAAATGGAGGATATCCTTGCCCACCGCCGGAAAATCCAGCAGATCATCATCGGCGAATTGCGCGATGTAATTGAAAAATATAGCCAACCCCGCCGCAGCGAGCTGGTCT
>ENA-OQDA01000150-OQDA01000150.1-human-gut-metagenome-genome-assembly--contig:-NODE-150-length-29766-cov-6.245521_pt1 | contig 29766 bp, 29 predicted proteins | sample MGYA00242771_ERZ504603 | MGnify/ENA primary metagenome ERZ504603 (study PRJEB26092, sample SAMD00036328) | human gut metagenome | host: Homo sapiens | study: EMG produced TPA metagenomics assembly of...
TAACCATATTTGACGCATTTCCAAGTGCTGTAGCAAGAGCTGACGCAAGTCCTACGGAAAAAGATCTGTCTGACGAAAAACGAAGGCTGAAATTCTTTGGGATGAAGGGGATACGCTGCTGCGTTTTCCAAGCCGCATATATATCACCACCAAAAAAATACTACGGAAGCCAGATTTGAAAACGCCGTTGCAATTGCAGCTCCCGCTACTTCCAGATGAAATCCGAAGATGAGGACCGGGTCCAGGATCACATTCAGGATTCCTCCGAACATCATCCCCATACTGGCCGGACGGGCGTGTCCCTCACTGCGCAGCAAATGTCCCAGAGAAAGTCACAGAGCTTCAGAACGCACTTGCCTGTGCTGCTCGTATCTTCGAGCTGATTGAGGAGAAAAAGGAGATACCGGATGCTTCGGATGCGGTAACACTCGATGAGGCAGACGGCCGTGTGGACATAGAGGATGTTTATTTCTCATATGTGCCGGATAAAAAGCTTATCGAGGATTTCAATCTCCACGTAAAGCCTGGACAGCGCGTGGCTATCGTAGGTCCGACAGGCTGTGGAAAGACGACTATTATCAATCTGCTTATGAGATTCTATGATGTAAAAAGTGGAACAATTAAGGTGAGCGGACACGATATCCAAAAAATCACGCGCGCGAGTCTTCGTGACAACTATGGTATGGTGCTTCAGGAGACATGGCTCAAGAAGGGTACAATCCGTGACAATATCATAATGGGAAAGCCTGATGCCACAGATGAGGAAATCATTGCAGCAGCAAAGGCATCCCATGCCCACAGCTTTATCAGACGTCTGCCGAAGGGCTATGACACTGAAATCGGTGAGGACGGTGGCAGCCTGTCACAGGGACAGAAGCAGCTATTATGCATCACAAGAGTCATGCTCTGCTTACCGCCTATGCTGATATTGGATGAGGCTACATCATCGATTGATACACGTACAGAGATTAAGATTCAAAAAGCGTTCCTTACCATGATGAAGGGCAGAACCAGTTTTATAGTGGCTCATCGTCTGTCTACCATCAGGGAAGCGGATATTATCCTTGTTATGAAAGATGGAAAGATTATAGAGCAGGGCAATCATGAGAGTCTGCTTGCAGCCAATGGATTTTATGCAAATCTCTACAATAGCCAGTTTGCATAGCATAGGGCTTCTATGCCCGACAAAACCGTCGAAACGCGCCGTCCATGGCGCGGTTCTCCTTGAGCTCCCATCCGTGGGAGCTCATTTTTATGTATCGTGTGCATAATTCTACAGTATCTAGGCAGCTACGCTATGCGCTTACGAAAGAGCGCCTATGCTGTATGGCAGTCACTCCGGCGACTTACGCCCCTTACGCTGTGGCTGAAATGGGGGAGGATGTATGCGCTCCCGCGGTATGTGGGGCTGGTGTCTGGTATGCTGTGGGAAGATACAATATAAGGGAAAGTATAATTGGAAATTTATTTGTAATATACTTAGTATTTTGAGGGAAGGCGACCGGCGCACGGGGAATTTGCCCCCGGCAGAGGTGCTCCCGAAAGAGCGACTAGCGCAGCGGCTTAGATACTGTAGAATTATGCCCATGAATCGAGTAGGAGGCGGTGACTAACCGCCGTCCTCTCACAGCACCGTACGTACCGTTCGGTATACGGCGCTTTCAATAGTTGACGTGCACAGACTGATAGGCTGTGGCTAAATCGTAAAAGCCACTGTTTATCAGTCTTTCTTTATTCAGCGCCCAAATCACAGCTTTGTTATTGCTGATATACCAATACTTTCTGCGACTGTTTGCTATTGTTGCCGCATAGTGTTCTGGGATTCCAAGTTTGACTAGATTTTTATATTTCGTTCTAGGTTTCTTCCACTGTTTCCATATGCACATGCGTATTCTGTGATAGAGCCATCCGTTGATATCATCTATGTTGTTCTTCATGCTTGCAATTCCGTAGTAGTTAAGCCATCCTCTTGCATATACTTTGATTTTCTCAAGGCTTGGCTTGATTGACTGACATCGCTTACGGGAAGATAACTCCTTCAGTCTGGACTTAAACTTCTTCCATGACTTCGGATGAACTCGGACATATATGCCTTTTCCGTTCCTTCCCAATGCAAAGCCAAGGAATTTAAAATTTCGGATTGCAAACACGCTGACTGTACGGCTCTTTTCTCGGTTGACTGTAAGTTTCAGCCTCTCCTCAAGATATTTTGTACTGCTTTCCAAGAGTCTCTCTGATGCTCGCTTGCTCTTTGCAAGAAGCACGATGTCATCTGCATATCTTATGCATGGAACACCTCTTTTCAGGTATTCCTGGTCGAACTCATTGAGGTAGATGTTTGCCAGCAATGGTGATAGATTTCCACCTTGTGGTGAGCCTTCCTCTGTGTCAATGACCACTCCGTTTTCCATTACACCGCTTTTCAGATAGCGCTTTATCAACTGTACTACACGTTCATCTTTTACATTCTTTCGTAGAAGATTGATGAGAATTTCGTGATTAAGAGTATCGAAGTACTTTGACAAGTCAAGGACTACAGCGAATGTATAGCCTTGTTCTGCATACTCCTTAACCTTAAGTATTGCATCTTTTGCACTTCTGTTCGGACGATAGCCATAGCTACCATCTGCAAACAGCGGTTCATAGATTGGCACTAACTGTTGGGTTATTGCCTGTTGAAGTGTACGGTCTATCACTGTTGGTATGCCAAGCTTTCGCACACCACCATCTGGTTTGGGAATTTCAACTCGTCTTACTGGAGACGGAGTATACTTTCCACGATAAATGCGGTCAGTTATCTCTTGTTGATGTTCCTTTAGATATGGAAGAGCCTCTTCAATGGTCATGCCATCAATTCCCGGCGCTCCCTTGTTTGCCTTAACTCTCTTATACGCTCTGTTAAAGTTGTCTTTATACAGTATCGTTTCCAAAAGTCTCGGCTGTGCACTGTCTCTTTCTTTCCATATCCGATTGAATGACCTGGACGCTTTCACATACCCTTCATGTTCCGCATTATCTCTTTGCGAACAGCCATTGTTTTCAATGTTTTCTGCCATAGACGGTCATTCCTCCTTTCTCGGTCATACTCAAGACTCCTACTGATTCGGTCCTTCACCTCTCGGCTACTATGACCTCTGCTGACTTCTATGCGTTCAGCATTGCTTTATGCAATGGTTACCTCTTTCAAGGCATACCGCACAGACCTCCCTAGGTACCACACGTTTCTTCCTCTCCATCCATCTGCCTCATTTATCATGCATGATTCCGTGTAGTTATTGGGCTTTAACATGGGTTGCTGTCTTACCCACATGCATGACCTCATATGAGATTTCTGTTCGTCAGACCAGAGATTTGCCCGTGAGTTGGTATATTCCTCACATCCAGCTTCCTTCAGATTCCATCTCACGATGGACACCCTTGCCTTCGGCTATATCCTTCCCACTACCGGGCGGATTCGGGACTTTAACCCGTTAGAAACGTGCGCCGCTAGGCGCACAACGCAGAAACGCTCCTGCAAGGACGCAGGAGCGAGGAGAACCGCGCCATGGACGGCGCGTTTCGATGGTTTCGTCAAACATAGAAACCCTAAAAAGCATAATTCATACAGTATCTTAACTGTAAAGCGTAGCCTGCAGGAGAGTACGTGTGCGACACCAAGTGCCCGGGGCGCGCGTACCGACCTCAGTCAAAAAAAGTATATTATAATATTATATTACGTAAAACCAGCTCGAATCCGTCTCCATCTCGCTGGCCACAAGCTCCTTTCGCTCTCCTGTTCTGATGGAAAGCTCCTGGTTTTTGATGCTCACACGAGCCCCCGGCTCGATAGATGAGGTAATAAATGCATTACTTCCGATGACAGCACCTCTTCCGATGACAGTCTCACCACCAAGTATAGAAGCTCCGGCATAGATGATGACATTATCCTCAATAGTAGGATGTCTCTTCACACCCTTTAGCTTCTGACCGCCTCTGGTAGAGAGTGCTCCGATAGTCACACCCTGATATACCTTGACATTGTCACCGATGATAGTGGTCTCACCGACCACGATGCCTGTTCCGTGGTCTATAAAGAAATTCTTTCCAATAGTGGCACCCGGATGGATATCAATACCGGTCTTGCTGTGTGCATGCTCTGTCATCATACGCGGGATGAGCGGTACTCCAAGCAGATGCAGCTCGTGGGCTATACGGTTTGTTGTGATGGCAAGAAGTCCCGGATAGCAAAGGATAATCTCATTGTAATTGTAGGCTGCAGGGTCTCCGTCAAAAAACGCAGCCACATCAGTCTCCACCAAAGCTCTGATTTTTGGAATCCTTTTAAAGAAATCATTGCTGATTTTCTCAGACATATTGACAAGCTCGTGATGTGATAAGCTCCTGTATTTAGGATTCTGCGGCAGGGCAAGCACCACCTGCTTGCGCAGATTGTACATGATATCCTCCAAAAGAACAGCAATCTGGCTGTCCAGGTTGTAATATCTGAAGCTCGTGCCCTTGAAATATCCCGGATACATTATCTTAATAAGCTTTGAGAGCAGATCACAAACAGCCTCCTTGTCTGGCTGTGAAAATAGTGCCTGCTGATTTATGATTTTGTCATCATGATAATCGTCAAGTATCTGTGATACAAGCCCTTCTATCATTTCTTTATTATTATCCATATATTCGAAGCCTCCGAATTTACTTATTTATAATATTTTTTTGCCTCCATACGCTCCTCCCATGTGCGGTTTATTATACCGCCTATGAAAAGCACATACATGCAACCATATAACCATACCATTATAAGCGCAATAGTGGTCATTGTGCCATAAAACGAAGAATAATTATTGTATTTATCCACGTACACAGAAAAGATTCCCGAAAAAATCATCCATGCAGCAGCCGCAAATACCGCTCCCGGCAGCTGGTACTTTGCCCTCTGCTTCTTGTTTGGCAGAAACACATAAATCACCCAGAAAAATAAAATAAGCACCGGCAGGCAGATTACCAGACGATAATCGACCACACTGCCTATTATACTTCCAATTATATGATGAACATTCGAAAAATACATCTTCCTGAGCATATTTCCAAACACCATGATACCCAGTAAAAAAATGAGCGCCAGTGCAAAAACGATACTGTAAAGCACCGAATATATGCGCCGCAAAATAAAATTTCTGTTTTCCTTCACATGGTACATATCATCAAGCCCAAGCTGAAACGAAATAAAAGCCTTTGAGCTTAAGTACACAGCTGTAATCATCGTGATAGAAAGCCTGCCTGTGCCGCTGGCATACACCTCACTTGCCAGATCCTTCATGATGCTGACCAGAAAAACGAACTTCTGCCCGGGGAAGCGGTCTCTCAGGCTCTGCACCGTGGCACGCATTCCATGGGCGTTGTGGCTGCCGTCCAGCAGGAAGGCGGGCGCGTGCCGCAGCAGCTCGAACCGGCCCGGCCAGCTCACCGTTTCAAGACCGGTGCGGATGGCGCTTTCCGGGATGTTCCAGCCATGGGTGCGCATCACCCGCAGAGCCGTGATAGCCAGCGCCGCATTTCGCGGCTGATAGCTGCCGATCAGGGGCAGGTGCACATCCGTCAGGCCGTCAAAGTCGAACTCCACCGCGTCAAGGCTGCCGCCCTCGTATTTCAGCCTGCTGAAATCCACCTCAGTCAGCTCAGCGTGCTTTTCCGCTGCCACGCGGCGGATCACGGCGTCCGCTTCCGGCACACCGCCATAGCTCACCACCGGGCACTCTTCCTTGATGATCCCCGCCTTGGCGGCGGCAATGTCCGCAAGAGTGGGGCCAAGCTCCTTCACATGATCCATACCCAGTGCCGTGATGACTGCGCACTCCGGGGCATCAATGACGTTGGTGGAATCCAGCGTGCCGCCAAGGCCCACCTCCAGCACCACGATCTCACATTTCTGCTGGGCAAAATAGAGCATCCCAAGCGCCGTGATGATCTCAAACTCGGTGGGCACATCTTCCATGGCATCGGCGGCGGGCTTTACCTGCTCCACCAGTTTCATCCAGCTCTTCGTCCGGGATCTGCACGCCGTTGATCTGGATGCGCTCGTTGAAGCGGTTGATGAAGGGCGAGGTGTACAGGCCCACCCGATAGCCCGCGGCCTGCAGGCAGGATGCCATCATGGCGGCGGTGCTGCCCTTGCCGTTGGTGCCTGCAACATGCACGAATCTGAGCTGTTTGTGCGGGTCGCCCAGTGCGGCCAGCAGGGTGCGGGTGCGCGTCAGGCCGGGCTTGTGGCCGGCCCACTGGACGGCGTGGATGTATTCCATTGCCTGTTCGTAATTCATTGTAATGCCTCTTTTTACTTTTTCACCATCTTCATCAGGGTACGGTTCTCCAGCAGGATGCGCAGCAGCACAGTGTTCACCGCAGCCAGGATCAGTGCATTGGGGATGCGCACTGCCAGCGTTGCCCACGGGTAGCCGTAGAAGATGCGCAGTGCCAGCGAGGTGATGACCATGGAACCCACAAAGTGTCCCAGCAGCACGCTGATCTGCAGCCGCAGGCCGGTGCGCAGCCCGGGCAGCTTCTGCCATGCAAGCCCCGCCACCAGACCAATGGCACCCGCGCCCAGCGTGATGAGCGGGTTGATGGCGTAGCCTGCCAGCACGCCGCCGATCATATCGGCCACAGCGCCCACGGCAAAGCCTGCTCCCGGGCCGAACAGCAGCGCTGCCAGCAGCACCGGCAGGCTGCCCAGATTGAACCGCACAAAGCCGGTGGAGATGCTCAGCACCCGGCTGAACACGATGCTCATTGCCACCAGAAGGGCCAGCATGGTGAGCGTGCGGACGGAATTTTTCGAGTTGTTCATATCAACTGTCCTCCTTGCAAAAGGAATACCGGGTGGGCGGTCTGCACAAACAAAAACGCCCTCCCTGTGACAAACCGCACAAAAGAGGGCGTGAATCCAACAACTTTCACTTCCGGGCGGGACGCAAGCCGTCTCGCCTGCACCCAAGTCCATGCAGCAGCGGGATGCAGACCATGCACCGCGGGTACACCTTCGTCCACAGCACAACTCCCCGTTGATGCGGCACTTAACGCACATGGCCTTACTCTGTTGATGGTTTTATTATAGTCCTTTTGCCACAGCCATGCAACCGCCTGCACAGACAACTTTGCCAAACCACATCGTCAAATTTTAGCAGTTGTGCATAGCATCTGCCGGGTTTTGCCTGTGTCCCCTTTTCATTTGCCGCATAACGTGGTAAGATGGGTTTAACCTTAAATATGGAGTCTTCTCCCGGAAAGGAATGTTTCCCGATGAAATTCAACGAAATGACCTATACCCGCCCGGACATCGGTGCCCTGCTGGCCCGGTGCAAAGAGCTGGCCGCAAAGGCCGCTGCCGCACCGGACGGCGATGCCCTTGTCCGGCTCTACTATGAGCAGAGCGAAGCCTTTGCAGAGTATAACACCGCCGCGAACCTTGCCAACATCCACTACACCTGCGACACCCGCGATGAATACTGGAAGGCTGAGCAGGACTTCTTTGATGCCAACGGCCCCGCCGTGACCAACGCCAGCGTGGAGATCAGCCGCGCTTTCCTTGCGAACCCGCATGTGGATGTCCTGACCGCGAAGTTCGGCACCACCTGTGTGGCCGGTATGAAGAATGCCGTTCTGGGCATGGATGACCGCACCGTGGAGCTGCAGCAGCAGTTCAATGCTCTGGTGAGCCGCTACCAGCAGATCTACGGCGGCGCACTGGTGGAGCTGGACGGCAAACAGCTCACCATCCCGCAGCTGGGCCCTTACAAGGAGGATCTGGACCCTGCCGTGCGCCGCGCCGCCTACGAGGCCGAGGCCGGTTATTTTGACGCCCACCGCGCCGAGCTGGACGAGCTGTACGGCGAGATCGTGAAGAACCTGAATGCACAGGCCCGGGTGATGGGCTATCACGACTACAGTGAGCTTTCCTATGTGCGCATGAACCGCATCGGCTACGGCCCGGAGGAGATCCGGAAATTCCGCGATCAGGTGGCAAACGATGTGGTGCCCCAGCTGCAAAAGGTGATGGCCCTGCGTGCAAAGCGCACCGGCATCGCCCGCCCTACCTTCACCGATCTGCCCATCATGTTCAAGGACGGCAATCCCAAGCCCATTCCCGGCTACAAAGCCCGTATGGATGCCGCCCGCACCATGTACCATGAGCTTAGCCCGGAAACCGCCGAGTTCATCGACTTTATGCAGGACAACGAGCTGTTCGATGTGGAGAGCCGCCCCGGCAAGATGTCCGGCGGCTACATGACCAGCCTGCCCAGCTACAAGGCCCCCTTCATTTTTGCCAACTGGAACAACACCTCCGGCGATGTGGACGTGCTGACCCACGAGTGCGGCCACGCCTTTGAGGGCTATGTGGCCGAGCGTGATCCCGAAGTGCCCGCCGATCTGGAATGCCCCGGCATGGAGAGCGCCGAGATCCACTCCATGGCCATGGAGTTCCTGACCGCACCGTGGCATCATCTGCTCTTCGGCCGGGATACCGACAAATACGCCCTGCTCCACGCTGAGGACAGTTTTGTGTTCCTTGCTTACGGATGCGAAGTGGACGAGTTCCAGCACATCATGTACCAGAACCCGGATCTGACCCCCGATGAACGCAATGCCGAGTGGCTCAAGCTGGAAAAGAAATACCGCCCGTGGATTAATTTTGACAATCTGCCCTTCTATGGCCGGGGCGCAGGCTGGCAGCGCCAGCTGCACATTTATGAGTGCCCCTTCTATTATATCGACTACTGCCTGTCCACCATGGCCGCGCTGCAGTTCTTCCTGCTGAGCCTGACCGACCACAAGGACGCATGGCAGCGCTATCTGCGCCTTGTGCGCCGCGCCGGTACGGCCAGCTACACCGAGCTGCTGGAGACTGCCGGGCTGAAAGTTCCCTTTGAGGAGGGCAGCATCAAGGGCATCGCCCAGCAGATGACCGACTGGCTGGAAGCTCATCAGGTATAATTTCCGGTTCTTCCTGTCATTTCGATGCGAAAAAGCATTTCATGATTTTTTCTTGTTTCTACGGACAAAATCTGATATACTTTAAGAGAGCACATTCCATTTAGTCAGATCGAAAGGAGCTTCTCATGAAATCGACCGGATCCTTCAAGCGCATCCTTGCCGCCCTGTGCACCGCCGCCATCCTGATGGGCGGCGTCTCCGCTTTTGCCCTGACCCCCGCCCTTCCGGACGAGCCTGCTCCGGCAGAGCTTTCTGTGACCAATGCGGTGTCGGAGGCACAGCTGCTCTCTGCCCTGTCCAAGCTCACTGTCACCTATGACAGCGAGGCCGAGGGCTGGCAGATCGACTCTCCCTACGAGGAGGGCCAGCATGGAAAAGGCCTCCTGCGGTCTGTACCCCTGCCTGTTCGTTACCAACGATGATCCCACCGTGTATCTCAGTCTGGGCATGACCTACTTCGGCGATAAAAAGCTGGACATGAAATCTGTTCGGGTAGAGACCGAGGATAACTACTACGACTTCACCTGTGATGAAGAGTTCATCGGCGGCTACGACAACGACCTCAAGGCATGGTTCGACTATGAGCTGTTCGATATGGACGACAGCACCAGCTGGCTGAACGAGTGGCTTGCCGCCAAGAGCGTCACCGCCACCTTTACCGGCAAAGACGGCTCCACCAAGACCTACACCCTGACCAAGGACAACCTGCAGGCCATCCGCGACATCCTGAATGCCTACGACACCCTGCTCGGTTCCGATGTTTCCACTGCCCGCGTTGTGCTGCGCAGCCTTGTAAAGTAAACATTATCTGCTTACAGCAAAAGCCCCGGAACGTTTCACACCGTTCCGGGGGCTTTGTGTTATGCCTTATTCAGGTTCAGGCGCTTCTCTTACAGGTTGAAGTAGCGCTTTGCGTTGTCGAAGCAGATGCCCTTGACGATTTTCTCCAGAGCCTTCTCGTCGTTGGGATACTCGCCATCCTCGACCCACTGGCCGATGATGTTGCACAGGATGCGGCGGAAGTAGTCATGACGGGTGTAGCTCAGGAAGCTGCGGCTGTCGGTCAGCATGCCAACGAAGTTGCCCAGCAGGCCCAGGCTTGCCAGACGGGTCATCTGCTCTTCCATGCCGATCTTGTGGTCATTGAACCACCATGCGGATCCGTGCTGGATCTTGCCCGGCACCTCGCTGTTCTGGAAGCAGCCCAGAATGGTGCCGATCTGTGCATCGTCGGCGGGGTTCAGGCTGTAGATGATGGTCTTGGGGCACTCGTCGGTGTCGTTCAGGGCGCTCAGCAGGCTTGCGATCTCGCCGCCGCAGGTAGCGGTGTTGATCATATCATAGCCGGTGTCGGGTCCCAGCAGAGCGTTCATCTTGCGGTTCACGCCGCGCAGGCAGTTGTAGTGGATCTGCATGGCGATGCCCAGACGGTGATACTGCTTGCCCAGATGGATCAGGATGTAGGTCTGGTACTTCTCAGCCTCTTCGGTGGTGCAGGTCTCGCCGGCCATCACCTTCTGGTAGATGGCGTTGACCTCTTCCTTGGTGGCCTCACGGTAGGGGATGTAATCCAGACCGTGGTCAGAAGCGCGGCAGCCCATCTCGGCAAAGAACTCGATGCGCTTGGTCAGAGCGTCGGTGACGCAGTCGATGCAGGCCAGCTTCTCCTTGCCCACAACAGCGGCCAGCTTGCCCATGTACTCTGCAAAGCCGGGCTTGTTGATGTTGATGGCCTTATCGGGGCGGAAGGAAGGAGCCACGGTGAACTTGATGGTGGGATCTTCCTTGATCTTCTTGTGCCAGTACAGATCATCGATGGGGTCATCGGTGGTGCCGATGAAGGCCACGTTGGACTGCTCGATCAGGCCGCGGACAGTCAGCTTGGGATCGTGCTGCAGCTTGTCGTTGCACAGGTTCCACACTTCCTCAGCGGTGTCGCCGTTCAGCACGCCGTCGTAGCCAAAGAACACATGCAGCTCGAGGTTGGTCCAGTGGTACATCGGGTTGCCGATGGCCATGGGCAGAGCCTCTGCAAACTTCTGGAAGCGCTCGCGGTCGGGCTTATCACCGGTAATGTACTCCTCGGGCACACCGTTGGAACGCATCACACGCCACTTGTAGTGGTCGCCAAAGTAGCTGCCGTCCGGGTTGCGGCCGCCCAGCCATACCTGAGCGATGTTCTCAAAGCGGCGGTTCTCGTAGATCTCACGGGGAGGAATGTGGCAGTGGTAGTCGCAGATAGGCATATCCGCAGCGTAGTCGTGGTACAGATGCTGAGCAGTGGGAGACTGGAGCATGAATTCCTTATCCATAAATGCTTTCATGGGTCGATAACTCCTTTTCTCTGATGGTTTTTGTTAAAAATCCGTCAAACCTTGTGTACAACGGGACGCCCGCCTGCACGGGCAGGTTTGTCTTACCTTTAGTATAACGGAAAACACGCATGTATACAACTGAAAAAGTGACAAATTTTCTAGCACACAATTGTGCTTTTCGCTGGAAATGCCCCAAATCGTCACCTTACGGCTAAAAATATTGCACAAAGCTCTTGACTTATTTGTATACAACAGCATAAAATAGGGTAAGGAGCAGAGGGCAGACAAAGAGGCTCTCTGATAAGCAAAGCAAGTTTATAAAGGAGATCAACAAGATGGAAACTTTGAACTACAAGGTTCTGGAAGGCACCGGCTACAACGGCTACATCCTGAAGGATGCACCCGTCAAGGTCATGCAGTTTGGCGAGGGCAACTTCCTGCGTGCTTTCGTGGATTACTTCTATGACATCGCAAACGAGAAGGCCGGCTACAACGGCAAGGTCAAGCTGGTGCAGCCCATCAGCAACTTCCCCCAGATGGCAGACTGGATCAACGAGCAGGAAGGCCTGTACACCCTGTACCTGCGCGGCAGCGAGAAGGGCCAGAAGGTCGATGCAAAGCGCGTGATCTCCTGCGTGTCCGACTGTGTGTGCCCCTACATCGACGGCAAGTGGGACGAAGTGCTGGAGCTTGCACGCTCTGCCGACCTGGAGACCATCGTTTCCAACACCACTGAGGCCGGCATCGCCTACACGCAGGGCGACAGCCAGTTCGATCAGGTTCCTCCCAACAGCTTCCCCGCAAAGCTGACCCGCGTGCTGTTCGAGCGCTACAAGGCATTCAACGGCGCTGCTGACAAGGGTCTGGCCATCCTGTCCTGCGAGCTGATCGACAACAACGGCAAGGAGCTGCAGAAGTGCTGCAACAACTACGCCAAGGATTGGAATCTGGAGCCTGCCTTCATCGACTGGATGAACAACGCAAACACCTTCTGCTCCACTCTGGTGGACCGCATCGTTCCGGGCCGCATCCGCGATCCCAAGGAACTGGCTGCCATGGAAGAGGCCAACGGCTACCATGATGCCGCTCTGGACGTGGGCGAAGTGTTCGGCGTGTGGGTCATCGAAGGCCCCGCTGAGCTGGAGGACAAGCTGCCGTTCAAGAAGGCCGGCGTGAACGTCATGGTCGTGCCCGATGTTACCCCCTACAAGAAGCGCAAGGTCCGCATCCTGAACGGTGCACACACCGGCTTCGTTCTGGGCGCATATCTGGCCGGCTTCGACATTGTGCGTGACTGCATGCACAACGACACCATCCGCGGCTTCATGAACAAGATGCTGCACGAGGAGATCATCCCCACCCTGCCGCTGGACAAGAAGGATCTGGAAGAGTTTGCTTCTGCTGTTGAGGACCGCTTCAACAACCCCTTCGTCAACCACGAGCTGATGAGCATCTCCCTGAACTCCACCTCCAAGTGGAAGGCCCGCAACATGCCTTCCTTCCTGGCTTACATCGAGGAGCAGAAGCAGCTGCCCAAGTGCCTGACCATGTCTCTGGCAGCCTACATTGCCTTCTATTCCAGCGACATTCAGGAGCGCACCGCCGACGGCCTGATCTGCAAGCGTCCTGCCGGCAACACCTACAAGATCCAGGATGACGCATGGGCACTGGACTTCTACTATGCACACAAGGACGACACCGCTGCTCAGCTGGTGAACGCCGTGCTGACCAACACCCAGATGTGGGATCAGGATCTGACCAAGATCGAGGGTCTCGAGGCCGCTGTGCTGGCCGATCTGGAAATGATCCGCACTCAGGGTGCCGAGGCTGCTTACAAGAGCTGCCTGTAAGCCTGATCGTTTAAAAGAAACATTGCTTTGAGGTGTGAACCTCTCAGTCCGCTTCGCGTCCAGCTCCCCCGAGGGGGGGAGCTTTTGCGGAAACGTGGAAACGTAAAGTTTTCATCGCAAAGACCTCGCCCTTCGGGAGAGGTGGCATCGCATGGCGATGACGGAGAGGGTTCATTCCCTTTTGTGCGATACGATAAGGAGAACAACTATGCCGCAGGCAATTCATATCAGCCCCATCGACAACGTGGTTGTTGCCCTGCACCCCATTGCCAAGGGCACGCTGGTGGAAGTGGACGGTCTTTCTGTGACTGCTCTGGAGGACATTCCGCAGGGCCACAAGATGGCCGTGAAGCCCATCAAGAACGGTGAGAACGTGATCAAGTACGGCTTCCCCATCGGCCACGCCACCGCAGATGCCGCTCCCGGCAGCTGGATGCACACCCACAACGTGCACACCAACCTGTCCGGTGAGGTAGAGTACAGCTACAACCCCGCCCCGGATCTGGCTCCCCTGCCCAAGGTCGAGCCGGAGACCTTTATGGGCTTCCGCCGCAAGGACGGCCGTGCCGCCATCCGCAATGAGATCTGGATCATCCCCACCGTGGGCTGCGTCAACGACATCGCCAAGAAGATCGTTGCCGACAATCAGGATCTGGTCACCGGCTCCATCGAGGGCCTGTACACCTTCACCCATCCCTTCGGCTGCAGCCAGACCGGCCACGACCATGCACAGACCCGCAAGCTGCTGGCTGCGCTGGTGCGCCACCCCAATGCTGCCGCCGTTCTGGTGCTGCATCTGGGCTGCGAGAACCTGCAGCACGATCAGTTCGTGGAAGAGCTGGGCGCGTACGACCACGACCGTGTGAAGTTCCTCACCTGTCAGGAGGTGGACGACGAGTTCACCGCTGCCCGCGATATCCTCAAGGAGCTGGCTGCCTATGCCGGGCAGTTCAAGCGTGAGCCTATCCCCGTGTCCGATCTGGTGGTGGGCATGAAGTGCGGCGGCTCGGACGGCCTGTCCGGCATCACCGCCAACCCCACCATCGGCCGCTTCTCCGACATGATGGGCCAGCGCGGCGGTTCCACCGTGCTGACCGAGGTACCCGAGATGTTCGGTGCCGAGGGCTTCCTGATGGATCGCTGCATCAACCATGATGTCTTTGTCAAGGCTGAGCACATGATCAACGGCTTCAAGGATTACTTCATCAGCCACAACGAGGTGGTCTACGATAACCCCTCTCCGGGCAACAAACAGGGCGGTATCACCACGCTGGAAGACAAGAGCTGCGGCTGCGTGCAGAAGGGCGGCACCGCCCCCATCATGGACGTGATCGGCTACGGTGATCCCGTTGTCACCAAGGGCCTGAACATGCTGTACGGCCCCGGCAACGATCTGGTTTCTGCCACGGCCATGACCGCCGCAGGCGCACACCTGATCCTGTTCTCCACCGGCCGCGGCACTCCGTTCTCGGCCCCGGCTCCCACCCTGAAGATCTCCACCAACACCCCGCTGGCCCAGAAGAAATCCGGCTGGATCGACTTCAACACCGGCGTGATCGCCGATGGCGAAAAGACCATCGACGAGGCTGCAAAGGACCTGCTGGATCTGGTCATCCGCGTTGCAAGCGGTGAGCAGACCAAGGCCGAGAAGCACGGCTTCCGCGAGATCTCCATCTTCAAGGACGGCGTCGTTCTGTAATCGTTTCGAGGCTGCTGTATGGCACTTTGGCTGTACGGCAGCCTCTTTGTGCATGAAAACGGAAAGGAAGTGTTTTTATGGCTATGACCACTCGCATGATGATCTATGCGTTTCTGCTTTACGGCGGCATTTTTGCCGCTATCGTGGCCGTTATTGCAAGGGTCATAAAATATCTCATCCGCTATGGCATTGATTATTATTTTGAAAAACTGGCACAGAACCAGAAACATAAGGAGGACTGAACTATGAATCAGATCACCACCCGTTACGTCACCGAAAACGGTGCCTGCTATGAGCAGTACGTTATCACCGATGCTGAGGCAAAGACCGAGCTGGTCATCACCCCGGAGCGCGGCGGCATGATCACCGGCTTCTCCCTGAACGGCGAGGAGTATATCTGGACCCGCCACCCCAATTTTTCCGAGTGCAACCGCCCCCGCTTCGGCGTGCCGGTGCTGTTCCCCAACTGCGGCCTGCCGGATAACGGCGTGCACATCTTTGACGGCAAGGCATACCCCATGGAGAACCACGGCTTTGCCGACCTGTGCGCATGGGATGTGGAAAGTGTCGGCCCGGACGGCGTGACCCTGATTTTGGAGTCCACCCCGCTGACCAAGTTCCTCTATCCCTTCGATTTCACCGTGCTGATGAACTATAACCTTGAGGGCAACACTGCCGCCATCAACATGACTGTGATCAACGAGGGCGACACCAACATGCCCTTCAGCTTCGGCTTCCACCCCTACTTCAAGGCTTCCAAGCTGGAGAATGTGGACTTCGATATCAAGTGCGCCACCTGTTCCGAGAGCGCCAAGGGCGAGCAGCCCGCTGCCCCGGAAAAGATCACCCTCACCCGCAAGGAAGGTGCGGACAACAGCGTGCGCCTGCTGACCGGCGTGCAGTTCCCCATGACCCTCACCGACAGCGGCAGCGGCCACAAGGTGACTGTGGATGCCGACGACAGCTTCGACCACGCTGTGCTGTGGCAGCAGGATGCCGAGAACTTTGTGTGCATGGAGCCGTGGAACGGCTGGGCCAACAGTGTCAATGAGGAAGGCAAGCACGAAGTGCTGGAGCCGGACGAGGCCATGACCGCTGATTGGAGCATCACCATCGAGAAGGTCTAAGCTGCATATCGTATAACAAAAGGACACACCACAATGGTGTGTCCTTTTTTGTTATAATTTAGTTCTTTGCCGGAATCATAAAGCTCTTATTTTCCGCCGGGTCCCAATAAAGCAGTTCCACCCTGCCGCCCTGTGCCAGCAGTTTTTCCTTCGGCTCCTGCTTTTGCCAGCAGCGTTCCAGCAGCTTTTCCATGTCGGCATCGGCAGACACCTTCTCCGGGCAGAGAGCGCTGCCCTGCCACCTGCCGTCGGCATACAGGCTCAGCGCACCGGCATTGCCCGCCAGAATCGCGGCAATGTCCTTCTTCATGCGGTCGTAGTCGTACTCCACGGCCTTGTACTGCCCATGCCACAGGCCGAAGAAGAGCGAGAACTCGCCGCCCAGTTCAATGAGCAAATTCTCATCATTGTGCGGGTTCTTGACCACAAAAGCCACATCCCCGTTTTCCATGTAGTCGAAATCCGGCTCCTCATTCGTGTGCACGGTCACATGCTGGCTGCTCAGCGCCGCAAGCAGATCCTCCTGCACGGCACTGGTATCCGGGATCTCATCATAATTGATATTTGCGTTCATGGGATGCTCCTTTTCTCTGTGCTATTTGTGTTGTTATTTTTCACCAGACCGCACAGGCCTACTTATTTTCCTTCATATTGCCGGATTATTTTTATACGCTGTGTAACAGAATACATAAAACGGTTCACCCTACTTCACATTAGATCAATGCTTTTTGACTCTAACCATCGAACACACGACCTCGACACGATCCTGATTGTCCAAACTCAATTCAAGGTCATGGTCGATGATAGGCAGCTTGAACCGGACGGACTTCAGCCACTGTCCGTTAGGCTGGCGTTCCGGGTAGATCTGCACCTCATCGATCAAAATCTCCACCAGTCTGCGGCGTTCCGCCTCGGTCATGGTGGCATAAAGCTTGTCGAAGCAAATCAGGATCTTATAGATGTTGTCGCCTGTGATTTTGTCGGCTTCAATGGTCTGCTTCTTTGCCCGGGCATCCATCAGTCCATTTTCCACCTCTTCGATTTTATCGTACATCTTATAAAGGCGGTCGTCAAGGTCGGATTTTCGGGCGATAAAGTGCCGGTCGTCCGGGTCAAGGCTGTCGATTTCCTCCATAAGCCGGGATTTTGTGGAGTAGTGCTGCCGCAGCTGCTTCTCATAGGCGGCGATCTCCTGCTCAATGGCAGCAGTGGTATCTACCTTCATGTGTAGACCTTGGTCTTTTCTGCTGCCATTTCCAGCACCTCCCATTCGTACCGTCTTGTTCGGAATAGACTTTGCAAGCAAAGTCGTGTGCCAAAGGGCGCTGTTCTCGCCTGTCGGCTCGGTCAAGCGCTTCAAAATGCAACGCATTTTGAGGTCGCCACTGGCGACCCGCGCCCCTTTGGATTCTCCGTTCACATTGTCCTACGGACGATGTGATTTTATTGTTGTAGCGATTCGCTTCATCCCGGTTTCGTCCCGGTTTGCAGAATGCCCTTGCAATCCGAAAGGAGCCGTGCTATAATGCCGCTGTAATTGAATCAGAAATCTTCAGGGCAGGGTGCGATTCCCTACCGGTGGTACAGCCCACGAGCCGTAAGGCATGATTCGGTGAAACTCCGAAGCCGACAGTACAGTCTGGATGAAAGAAGATACCAAGCGCAGAGCCCGCACGGTTCTGCGCTTGTGGAGGCTGCTCTGGGATGCGTTTGCATTCTGGAGCTTTCTTTTTTTGCATAAAGGTTCCTTGTGTCTTTTCGGCTTGCCCTGAACGTTTTTGTTCAGGGCTTTTTCTTTTGGAGGCGACACGATGAACGACAAAGAGTATATGCGTCTGGCTTTGCAGCTTGCAAAAAAGGGTTGCGGATGGACATCTCCCAACCCGATGGTGGGTGCCGTGGTCGCAAAAGAGGGCAGGATCATCGGACAGGGCTGGCACCAGAGATACGGTCAGGCTCATGCGGAGCGCAATGCGCTGGCATCCTGCACCGAAGATCCGCAGGGAGCGACCCTGTATGTGACATTGGAGCCGTGCTGCCATTACGGAAAGCAGCCGCCCTGCGTGGATGCGATTCTGGACGCGGGCATTCACCGGGTGGTCGTGGGTTCTGCTGACCCGAATCCGCTGGTGGCTGGAAAAGGAATTGCAATCCTGCGCGCACACGGCATAGATGTGACCGAAAATGTTCTGCAAGAGGAATGCGATGCGCTGAACAAGGTGTTCTTCCACTATATCACCACAAAACGCCCCTTCGTTTCCATGAAATACGCCATGACGATGGACGGAAAAATCGCCACATACACAGGCGCTTCCAAATGGATCACCGGGGAAATTGCCCGGAATCATGTTCAACGGCAGCGACACCGATTCCGCGGCATTATGGTGGGAGTCGGAACCATCCTAGCAGATGACCCACTGCTGACCTGCCGGATAGAGGGTGGCCGTGATCCCGTCCGGATCATCTGTGATACACATTTGCGGACACCGCTGCAATCACAGGTGGTCATGACCGCCAAACAGGTTCCGACCATTCTTGCGACCTGCTGCGGCGACCCGGAGAAGCAGGCGGCATATCAACAGGCCGGGTGCCGGGTCCTTTGTCTGGAAGCGCATTGCGGTCATGTGAATCTTCTGCAACTGATGGAACAGCTGGGGCAGGAGCAGATCGACAGCATTCTGCTGGAAGGCGGCGGAACCTTGAACTGGTCTGCACTGGAAAGCGGCATCGTGCAGCAGGTACAGGCTTACATTGCCCCGAAGCTGTTCGGAGGAAGGGATGCCAAAGCACCCATTGAGGGTGCAGGTGTCCCGCTTCCGGATGCTGCATTCCGCCTGAAGAACAGCCGATTGGAACAGCTTGGCAAAGATTTCCTGATCGAAAGTGAGGTGGAGTACCCGTGTTTACCGGAATCGTGGAAGAAGTCGGAACAATAAAGTCCATCAATCGGGGACAGCATTCCGCCGTACTGACTGTTCGTGCAAAAACGGTTCTGGAAGGAACCAGGATCGGCGACAGCATCGCCGTCAACGGCATCTGTCTGACCGTCAGGCAGCTCTTCCCGGATAGCTTTGCTGCGGATGTCATGCACGAGACCTTGAACCGCTCTGCACTTGCACAGCTCACCGTTGGAAGTGCTGTCAATCTGGAACGTGCCATGCCGGCCAACGGACGTTTTGGCGGACACATCGTAGCAGGCCATGTGGATGGCGTCGGACGCATTGCTAATATCCGAAAAGACGATACGGCTATCTGGTACACCATTCATGCAGATTCTGCGATCCTTCGCTATGTCGTTGAAAAAGGCTCTATCACAATAGACGGTATCAGCCTGACCGTGGCTGCGGTGGAACCTACGGGCTTTTCCGTGTCCACGATACCGCACACCGTCCGTCAGACGAACCTGAACCAACGGCACAAAGGGGATTTTGTCAATTTGGAAACCGATGTTGTTGGAAAATATATCGAGAGGCTGCTTCCATCAGAAACACCGAAGCAAAACACGCTCACAAAAGAAATGCTGCTGCGCTGCGGCTTTTAAGGAGAGTTTACGATGAACTTCAATACCATTCCCGAAGCTTTGCAAGATCTGAAGCAAGGAAAAATCATTCTGGTAACGGATGACCCCGACCGTGAAAACGAGGGGGACTTCATCTGTGCTGCCGAATTTGCCACCACCGAAAACGTCAACTTTATGGCGACCCACGGCAAAGGTCTGATCTGTATGCCGATGTCCGAGGCTTTCATCCAGAAGCTGCAATTTCCGCAGATGGTGCAGCATAACACCGACAACCATGAAACGGCATTTACGGTGTCCATCGACCACGTTTCTACTTCTACGGGCATTTCTGCCGCAGAGCGTTCCATTACGGCGATGGCTTGTGTGGACGATCACGCAAAAGCAGAAGATTTCCGCAGACCGGGCCATATGTTCCCCCTTCTGGCAAAAAAGAACGGTGTGTTGGAGCGCAACGGTCACACGGAAGCAACCGTTGACCTGTGCCGTCTGGCAGGGCTGAAAGAATGCGGCCTGTGCTGCGAGATCATGCGGGAGGATGGCACGATGATGCGCACCGCTGAACTGGCAAAGCTGGCAGAGCGTTTCCAGATCAAATTCATCACCATCCGTGATTTACAGGAGTACCGCAAGTGTCACGATAAACTGGTCGATCAGGTGACGGCAGTGAACCTGCCCACCAAGTATGGCACCTTCAGAGCTTATGGTTTTGTGAGCCGCCTGAACGGAGAGCATCACATTGCACTGGTAAAAGGTGACATTGGCGATGGAAAGGATATTCTGTGCCGCGTCCACTCGGAATGCCTGACAGGAGATACATTTGGCTCTTTGCGTTGTGACTGCGGCCAGCAGCTGGCCGCTGCCATGACGCAGATCGAAAAAGAAGACCGGGGTATCCTGCTCTATATGCGGCAGGAAGGCCGGGGCATCGGTCTGATCAACAAGCTGCGTGCCTATGAACTTCAGGAGCAGGGCATGGATACGCTGGAAGCCAATCTCGCTCTGGGGTTCCATGGAGATGAACGGGAGTATTATCTCGGCGCACAGATCCTCCGGGAACTTGGCGTAAAAAGCCTGCGCCTGCTTACCAATAACCCGGACAAAGTATATCAGCTCTCCGAGTTTGGGCTGGAGATCTCCGAGCGCGTACCCATTCAGATGACGGCGACCCCGTATGACCTATTTTACCTGAAAACGAAGCAGGCACGGATGGGGCATCTTCTGGAATATTAACAACGAAAGAGGTATTTAAAAATGAAAACATTTGAAGGCAAGCTGGTTTCTCAGAATATCAAGGTCGGTATCGTAGCTGCCCGATTCAACGAATTTATCACATCCAAACTTCTGAGCGGAGCAATGGATGGTCTGCTCCGGCACGATGTGCAGGACGCTGATATTCATGTTGCATGGGTTCCGGGTGCTTTTGAGATCCCACTGGTTGCCTCTAAAATGGCAAAAAGCGGAAAGTATGATGCTGTGATCTGCCTTGGTGCCGTGATTCGCGGTTCTACCAGCCATTACGACTATGTGTGCAATGAGGTTTCCAAAGGCATTGCCACGGTCTCGCTGGAAAGCGGGGTTCCCGTCCTCTTTGGTGTTCTGACCACCGAAAACATCGAACAGGCCATCGAGCGGGCAGGCACCAAAGCAGGTAATAAAGGCTATGACTGTGCAGTCAGTGCCATCGAGATGGTAAACCTGCTCCGGGAAATGGATACCGCCGCAGAGTAAAATACACGCAGGAGTTTGCCATGATCGTTATAAAGACCCGACAGCCTGACCCGGAATTGGAGCAGAAGATCCGGATGCTTCTGGAACGAGAGCACATCGAGGCAGAGCAAATATCCATTGATTCATGGGAGAAGTTGGTTCTTCCGGGGCTTACACTGGACGGAATGACCCACGAAGTGTCGTGCAACGGCAGAAAAGTCTCCCTTACACGACTGGAGTTCGATTTGCTGCTGATGCTTGCCTCCCACGAAGGACAAATCTTCTCAAAAGAAGAGCTTTTCCGTGCTGTGTGGGGACAAAACTGTGACGACACCTTAAAGGTCGTGGCAAATACCGTTTCCAATCTGCGAAAGAAGCTGGCCGGCTGCGGCAGCTTTATCCGCACTACCCACGGCGGCTATGCTTTTGTAAGCCAAAAGGAGAACGACCCGGCATGACCAGGATCTTATTTATTTGTCTCGGAAATATCTGCCGAAGCCCGATGGCGGAGTATGTGATGAAAGACCTTACGTCCAAGGCAGGACTATCCGAGCAATTTGAAATCGCATCAGCCGCCACCAGTGCATGGGAAATCGGAAATCCGGTCTATCCTCCTGCACGGCAGAAGCTGGCAGAACATGGCATCGACTGCAACGGCAAGACCGCCCGGCAGATGACCCGGCTGGATTATGCACGGTATGATCATCTGATTGGCATGGACGAAAGTAATCTGTGCGACATCCTGCGGCTTGTCGGCGGAGACCCACAGCATAAAGTCTCGCTGCTGATGGCGCATACGGATCATCCCCGTGAAGTGGCAGACCCATGGTTCACGGGAGATTTTGAAGCCACATGGCAGGATATACTGGAAGGATGCACGGCATTGCTTGAGGAACTGCGATCATAACAGATTATCATAAAAACGGACGGATGTCTGCCAGTTGACAGACATCCGTCTATTTTTTTATTTCAAATCATCTTAAAATACTTCAGTGCCTCCCGGATGGCTTTTTCCTTCTCCGGCGGGCACTTGAGCTGCTTGGGGTTCTCAGCCTTAGGCTTGTTGTAGTTCTGCCGCTCCTTGATGCCGCACTTGCGCTTGACCTGTGCAATATAGAGGTCGCTCACGTTCAGACCGGTGTGTTCCTTGACGTACTCCCGGATCTCTTCATAGGTAGCCTTGGTCTCTGCAGCAGTCACATCCAGTTCATCCATTTTCAGATTCACCGTAATCTTCTGGTAGACATCTAGTTTGGACAATGCACATACCGTCTCGATATGCTCACTGTGGGGGAACATATCCACCGGCGTGCTGCTCTCCACTTTGTATCCCTTCCGGGTCAGCAGCTCCAGATCCCGGGCCAGCGTGACCGGGTTGCAGCTGACGTACACCACACGTTTCGGGGCCATGCGGGCCACGCTATCGATAAACTGCGGCGTAGAGCCCTCTCGCGGCGGGTCCATAAAGATCACGTCTGCGCGTTCACCAGCCGCAGCGGCTTCGCCGATCCACTGGGTGGCATCGGCGGCAAAGAAGCGGGCGTTCTTCACGCCATTGTGCTTTGCATTGCCTATGGCATCGTGCACCGCTTCGCGGTTCACCTCCACGCCCACTACCTGCTTTGCATGGTCGGCGGCGGTCAGGCCGATGGTTCCGATGCCGCAGTAGGCATCCAGCACCACTTCTTTGCCGGTGAGATGCGCCGCGTCCACTGCAAGGCCGTACAGCACTTCGGTTTGGGTATGATTGATCTGATAAAAACTGCGTGGGCTGATGGCATAGGTCTTGCCGCAGAGGGTATCCAGAATGAAGCCCTTGCCGTACAGCACCTTTTCCATATCGCCCAGCACCACGCTGGTTTTGCGGTCGTTCACGTTCTGGACGATGGTGGTGATGGCCACGCCCTGCTTTCCGGCTTCGGTCAGCAGGGCTTTGACAAAGTTCTTGGCACCCGGCAGCACCGGCTGAGCCGTCACCAGCACCACCATCACCTGCCCGGTCATAACACCGCGCCGCAGCAGGCAGTGACGCAGAAGGCCGGTGCCCTTATCCTCATTAAAAGGCTGGTAATGGCAGGTGCCCGCTGCTGCGCGCACAGCCAGCATGGTCTTGTCCAGCACTTCGTCCTGCAAAAGGCAGCTTTCCACCGGCAGCACCTTGTGGCTGTTTGCCGCGTAGATGCCGGAGGTAAGTTTTCCACCCCAGCCGGTGGTAAAGGTGGAGATCACCTTGTTCCGATAGTGGTACGGCGTTTCCATGCCCCGGATGTGCTCCACCGGGCCGTACTTCCCCAGCAGCTTTTTCACGGTCTCCTCTTTCTGTTTCAGCTGTGCGGCGTAGTCCATGCCCAGCATCGGGCAGCCGCCGCAGTTTTTGGCACGCAGTTTGCAATCCATCTTCTGCTCTCCTTTTTACCCATAAGGGTCATACAGATCATATTCTTCCGCTTCCAGATGCTTTTCCTCCAGCACCTTTATGGCCTGTTCCAGCTCGCTCTGGCCGCAGCCGCTTTCGCTGACCAGCGCGCGCACCGCCGCCGCAAGGTCGCCGCCAAAGAGGGTATCCAGCCGTTCCCGCATACTCCACACATTATAGGCGCGCTGGGTGATGGCCGGAGTGTAGGTATTGCGGTTGCCATCCTTGCCGCTTTTCACCCAGCCCTTTTCTTCCAGCCGGTAAAGAAAGTTCAGAACGGTCGCCGGTGCCCAGCCCTTTGCGCGCAGCTTTGCGTCGATGTCCCGCCGGGTGACGGGCGCACGGCAGGCCCACACCGCCAGCATCACCTGCTCCTCTGCCGCCGAAAGCGGCTTTACACTGTCCGGGATGCCATACATCCTGCTGTTCTCCCTCCTTTTGGCATCTTTTTTCTTTTACGTTTGTCTTTGTTTTATTATTATACCAATTTCTGCGCCAAAGCGCAAGAGCCGAAAACGCCGATGAAATCAGGCTTTTTCAGCTATATTTTACATTTGTCTTTGTTTTTGTTTTTCTATCAAGGACATTTGTGTGCTTTGTACCCGCACAGGGGCTTTTGCGCCGTATCTTTGTGCAAAGATGCTCTTGTTTTCATCCCTGCAAAACCGGTATACTACGGCTACAGCAATCAACAGAACGCACCACAGAAAACCGCGGTGCTGTGCGATACAGGAAAGGGAGAGTTCATTATGGCACGAGTTTACAACTTCAGCGCAGGCCCCAGCATGCTGCCCGAGAAGGTGCTCAAGCAGGCACAGGCAGAGCTGCTCGAGTATGGCGACAGCGGTCAGAGCGTGATGGAGATGAGCCACCGCAGCAAGTGGTTCGATGCCATCATCAAGGACACCGAGGCCACCCTGCGCCGGGTAATGAACATTCCCGACAACTACAAGGTCGGTTTCTTTCAGGGCGGTGCCACTCAGCAGTTTGCCATGGTCCCGCTGAATTTCATGACCACCGGCAAAGCAGATTACCTTGTCACCGGCAATTTCTCGAACCTTGCCGCCAAGGAAGCCGCCAAGTTCGGCGAGGTGAACATCGTTGCTTCCAGCAAGGACAAGAACTTCACCTACATCCCGGACGTGAACGCCATCAACTATGATAAGGATGCCAGCTATATCCACATCTGCCAGAACAACACCATCTTCGGCACCCAGTTCGTGGAGGTGCCGCAGGTGGAGGGTGTGCCTCTGGTGGCAGACATGAGCTCTATGATCCTCTCCAAGCCCGTGGATGTGACCAAGTACGGCTGCATCTACTTCGGCGTGCAGAAGAATGTAGCTCCCGCCGGCATGGCAATTGCCATCGTCCGCGACGACCTGCTGGGCCATGCCGCCGACAATGTGCCCACCATGATGAACTACACCACCCTGCTGGGCAAGGACAGCATGTACAACACGCCCCCCTGCTGGTGCATCTATATGACCGGTCTGGTGCTCAAGTATCTGGAAAACGACATCGGCGGTCTTGCCAACATGCAGAAGATCAACGAAGCCAAGGCCAAAGTGCTGTACGACTATCTGGACGGTCAGGGCTTCTTCACGAATCCTGTGGAGCACCGCTACCGCAGCACCATGAACGTCACCTTCACCAGCCCCAATGCAGATCTGGACAAGAAGTTCTGCGCCGAAGCTGCAGAAGCAGGCTTCGTGAACCTGAAGGGCCATCGTCTGGTGGGCGGCATGCGCGCTTCCATCTACAACGCAATGCCTGCCGAGGGCGTGGATAAGCTGGTGGACTTCATGGAGAAGTTCCGCAAGGAGAACGCGTAAAACCCTCTCAGCCTCACTTCGTTCGGCAGCTCCCCGAGGGGGGAGCTTTTTATCAGAGGGACAACTTGATCGAACCCGCTTTCTAAGCTCGCCCTTCGGGAGAGCTGGCACGGCGCAAGCCGTGACTGAGAGGTTCCTGTATAATAGAAGGGAAATCTGGACTATGTACACCATCAAAACTTTGAACGCCATCAGCCCGGTGGGTCTGGCAAAGCTGAACAACAAGCAGTTTGACGTGGCTGTGGACACCGATACCCCGGACGGCATCCTCGTTCGCAGCGCCGACATGCTGAATACCGCCTTCAACGACAATCTTCTGGCCATCGCCCGCGCCGGTGCCGGCGTGAACAACATCCCGTTGGACCGCTGCAGTGAGCAGGGCATCGTGGTGTTCAACACCCCCGGTGCCAACGCCAACGCTGTGGCCGAGCTGGTGATCGGCATGCTGATCGCCGGCAGCCGCAATGTGGCTGCTGCCGCCCAGTGGTGTCAGGGCCTTGTCGGCGACCCCGCCATGGCAAAGACCGTGGAAAAGGGCAAGAAGCAGTTCGTGGGCAACGAGATCAAGGGCAAGACGCTGGGTGTCATCGGTCTGGGTGCCATCGGCTCCCGCGTGGCCAACTGCGCCATTGAGCTGGGCATGGAGGTCTACGGCTACGACCCCTACATCTCCATTGACGCCGCCTGGAACCTGAGCAGTCAGGTACGCCACTGCGTGAACCTGAACGACATGCTGCCCCTGTGCGACTACATCACCATCCATGTGCCCTACCTGCCCACCACCAAGGACACCATCAACGCCCAGACCCTTGCCCTGTGCAAGGACGGCGTGAAGATCCTGAACTACGCCCGCGGCGAACTGGTCAACACCGAAGCCCTGCTGGAAGCCATGGAGATCGGCAAGGTGTCCGGCTATATGACCGACTTCCCGTCTGAGGCCATTCTGGGCAAGCCCGGCATCGTGTGCACCCCCCATCTGGGCGCTTCCACCCCGGAAGCCGAGGACAACTGCGCTGTCATGGCCGCAAAGGAGCTGAGCGACTACCTGAAGAACGGCAACATCATTCACTCGGTGAACATGCCGGAGGTCAACCAGCCCCGCGCCGGCGGCAAGCGCATCTGCATCATCCACAAAAACGAGCCGGGCATGATCAGCCAGATCACCGCCCTGACCACCGAAGCCGGCCTGAACATCGAGAACATGGTGAACAAGAGCAAAAAGAACATGGCCTACACCATGCTGGATGCCACCGGTGCTGTGGACAAGAAGCTGGCCGAAAAGCTGGCTGCCATCCCCGCCGTGATCCGGGTGCGCATCCTGTAAAGCAAAACGGTTTAAAATGCCCGCCGCGTCGCTCTTGGCATCTTCAGCGGAAAACGATTTTTATTTTAGCAACCCGGAAAAGTCTGCGGATTTTTCCGGGTTGCTTTTTCACAGAGAAGGGCCGTAGCGGCAAACCGCATTTCCAAACCAGGATTTTTTACAAACTGGAAATTCTTTCTCGTCCCATCTGCCGGTTAGTTTCCATTTACAAACTGTAGTTTGTCTTAAAAAACGCGTTAGAGATAGCTTTTTCTAACTACACATCGTAAAAAGTTTACATGTATTAACATTCAAGAAAAAGCTTGAAAATGGTAAATTCTGTGCTACAATAGGCTCGACAGAAGGGAAATGTCCACCCTGTTCTCCGGCTTTTGAGCCGGTATATTCATCTTACAGGTCCTGCGGTACAGGGCCTCTGACAGGAAATAGAAAAGGTAGGGAAGTTACTATGGATATCAAGAAGATTGCTCTGTTCGCCGCCGGTACGTTGTTCGGCTCTGCCGGTTTCAAGCTGCTGTCCAGCAAGGACGCCAAGAAGGTCTACACCCAGACCACTGCTGCCGTGCTGCGCATGAAGGACTCCACCATGGAGACCGTCAGTAAGGTCCAGGAGCAGGCCGGTGACATTCTGGCCGATGCAAAGGCCATCAACGAGGCTCGTGCTGTTGAAGCCGAGGCTGCTGTGATCGAGGATGCCGCCGAGGAGACCACCGAAGAGACCGCTGAGTAATTTTCGGTTCGTAAAGCACTGAAAGCCCCAACGTGGCTTTCGAGCCGCCTTCGGGCGGCTCTTTTTTGTGAGAGTGGGGCCGCAGGTGTGCAGGGTATAGCAGCCTGACGCTGCGGCAAAAAGATAGAGAAGGATATTTGATATATGAAATGTACCATTCTGCATGAAGGCAAGGGCCGGATGCGCGTGCATGTGGAAAAAGTCCGCATGACCCTGCACCGTGCCGATGTGCTGGAAGCTTATCTGAACCACCATGATGCCATCATCCATGCCGCCGTTTACGAGCGCACCGGCGATGTGGTCATTACCTATACCGGCAAGCGCACCGCCGCCATTGCCATTCTGGCAGGCTATAAGTTCGATGTGGCCGAGTATGACGCTCTGGTCACCTCCGCCGACAGCCGCAGGCTGAACCGGGAATATCAGGATAAAATGTTCGATCTGGTGGCAGGCCGCTGCCTGCGCAAGCTGTTCCTGCCCGCACCCCTTGACGCTGCCTACACCGCCTTCCGCTCCATCCGCTTTCTCTGGAAGGGTGTGCGCTGCGTGCTGAGCCGCAGGCTGGAAGTGGAGGTGCTGGACGCTTTGTCCATCGGCGTCTCGCTGCTGCGCGGCGACTTTGGCACCGCCGGTTCTGTCATGTTCCTGCTGAATCTGGGCTCTCTGCTGGAAGAGTGGACCCGCAAGAAGAGTCTGGACGATCTGGCCCGCAGCATGGCCCTGAACGTGGACAAGGTGTGGGTGCGCAGTCAGGGCACCGAAGTACTGGTGCCTCTGACCAAAGTACGCTCCGGCGATGAGGTGGTCGTGCGCAGCGGCAACATGATCCCGCTGGACGGCACCGTGCTGGAAGGCGAAGCCATGGTGAATCAGGCTGCCCTGACCGGCGAAGCTATGCCGGTGCGCAAGGCAGAGGGGTCCACCCTCTATGCCGGCACCGTTGTGGAGGAGGGCGAGTGCGTCTTTATCGCCAAGGCCGAGGGCGGTTCCAACCGCTACGACAAGATCGTGGCCATGATCGAGGAATCCGAAAAGCTCAAGTCCAGCACCGAGAACCGTGCGCTGGTGCTGGCCGACAAGCTGGTGCCATGGTGTCTGGGCGCAACGGTGGTCACCTATCTGCTCACCCGCAACGCCACCCGCGCCATCTCCTGCCTGATGGTGGATTTCTCCTGCGCGCTCAAGCTCTCCATGCCGCTGGCCGTGCTTTCCGCCATGCGCGAGTGCGGCAGCTACCACATCACCGTCAAGGGCGGCAAGTATCTGGAAGCGCTGTCTCAGGCCGACACTATCGTGTTCGACAAGACCGGCACCCTCACCCGTGCCACCCCGCAGGTAGTGGAGGTCGTGCCCTTCTCCGGCTGCAACGAGCGCGAAGTTCTGCAGCTGGCCGCATGTCTGGAAGAGCACTTCCCCCATTCCATGGCCAACGCCGTGGTGCGTGCCGCCAAAGAGCGCGGCATTTCCCATGAGGAGATGCACTCCGAGGTGGAGTACATCGTGGCCCACGGCATTGCAAGCCGCGTGGGCGGCCAGCGCGTGGTCATCGGCAGCCACCACTTCGTCTTTGAGGATGAAAAGTGTACCATCCCCACAGCCGAGCAGCAGAAGTTCGATGCCCTCAAGCCCGCGTATTCGCACCTGTACATGGCTGCCAGCGGGCAGCTGGTGGGCGTCATCTGCATTTCCGACCCGCTGCGCCCGGAAGCCGCCGCTGTGCTGAACGGACTGCGTGCGCTGGGCATCCGGAACACCGTCATGATGACCGGCGACAGCGAGCGCACCGCTGCCGCCATTGCAAAGCAGGTGGGCGTGGACCGCTTCTTTGCCGAGGTGCTGCCCGAGGACAAGGCAAACTTCGTCCAGCAGGCCAAGGCCGAGGGCCACACCGTGGTGATGATCGGCGACGGCATCAACGACTCCCCCGCTCTGTCTGCTGCCGACATTGGCATCGCCATCAACTCCGGCGCTGCCATCGCCCGCGAGATCGCAGACGTGACCATCAAAGCTGACAGTCTGGAGGAACTGGTGGCCCTCAAGGCCATCGCCAACTCTCTGCAAAAGCGCGTGCACGCAAACTACCGCTTCGTGCTCACCTTCAACTCGGCCCTCATCGCGCTGGGTGCTCTGGGCATCCTGCAGCCGGCCTCCTCTGCCATGCTGCATAATCTCTCCACCATCGGCATCAGCCTGAAGAGCATGACCAATCTCCTGCCGGAGAACAAGGCTCCGCAGCTGAAAGCATAATTACCGCAAAAAAATAACGA
>ENA-OQDA01000151-OQDA01000151.1-human-gut-metagenome-genome-assembly--contig:-NODE-151-length-29764-cov-4.075514_pt1 | contig 29764 bp, 34 predicted proteins | sample MGYA00242771_ERZ504603 | MGnify/ENA primary metagenome ERZ504603 (study PRJEB26092, sample SAMD00036328) | human gut metagenome | host: Homo sapiens | study: EMG produced TPA metagenomics assembly of...
AGAGAGAGAGAGTCCCTCACATATCGGACTAATACGTCCAATGCGGACAGTTTTTCTTTAATTTCTTATATTTATAGGAAGATACCGGAACCGGAGCCTGACAGGTTTTACCGGCTTTCTTCCTTGGTTGCTTATCCGTTTTCTTATCCCTTTTTCGCCAATCGTCTTTTATTTCCCCAAGAATATACCGTAGTTATCGAGAACAAAAATTTTTCCGAAAAAATTTCACTTTTTCGGATGTGTTCCTTTTTGTTCTCCGTACAGAACTCCTTCTGACCATGTGGGGCACATGGTCGGCGGGAGTTTTTTTCATATACGACCACGTCCTTCTTTCTTCGGTTCCAGACGCCCTCCCACGCATACGTGCGCCTCCACTGGCCGCGCCGTACTCCGGGCAGACGCCGGAAACCTCCCCGCGTTGCCCTTGCGGTTACGCGTGATGCCCACGTTTTGAACAGTTCGCCAACTCGCCTCAAGAGGACATCCCATTGAGGAAATAACGCCAAGCCCCAAAAAACAAAAAAGCCGTCGAGCGGTAACTCAACGGCTTCTTGCAGAACTAAGTTCTTACGCACGTAACGTAAGAACAACAGTAACCGTAAGGTTCCTCGTTGTCAACAACGAATCTGCTGTTTTTGTCTTTTTTCGGGCCGGGAGAAAGAAAAAATGGAGACGTTTACCCCAAAGGGAAATATTTACGGCCCAATTCTTCCACAGTTTGTTTTGCAAAAGTCCATTACGTTTGGAGCAAAAGCCATGTATGCACTTTTATGTGACTATGCCTCAGAGAAAGACCATTGCTGGCCTTCACAGGCAACGCTTGCCAAAAGACTTTCATGCAGCATCAGCAGCGTCAAAAACTACCTTGCCGAGCTTGTCAGAGAAAAGCTCATTTTTATAAGGCGTGAGCAATATCGCTCTTCCGTCTATTACCTTTTGCGCCCTGAAGAGCTTGCTGAAAAGCAAGAGACATCTTTTTCCAACAAGCAGACAGAAGTTGGCTGCCATGAGGCAAATTTTGGCTACTTAACTAATCTTAGCAAACAAAGAAAAGAAAAATACTCCCCCCTTCCCCCATCACGCCCGGTGAAGCAACGGCCAGTCCCGTTCGCCGCATGGCCAGAACGCTGCGGCGGGGGTGTGTCTTCTTCTCTTCCCGATTTTGAATCCACCTGGGCCATGTACCCCAAAAAGGAGGCCAAGGGCTTCGCGCGTCTGGCCTGGCTCCAGCTCCTGCGAAGCGGGGAACTGCCCCCTTTGGCTGAACTTCATGCTGCAATTCACAGATTCACAAACTCGGAAAGCTGGCAACGCGAACAGGGACGCTTTGTACCGCAAATGGGCAACTGGCTGCGCGGACAACGCTGGCTCGATCCGGTGCAGTCTGCGGAACAGATAGGACAAAAGCACACTCAGGACGTGCGGCAGGCAATGCGGATGCGGGAGGAACGGGAACGGAGTCAGCATGAGGCATGGCTTGCAAACAAAACTCGGCTACGCCCCATGTTTGAAGCGTTCGCGGCAAAATTTCCACCCGTCGCCAACGATGCCATGCCGTTCGGCATCTGGCTGCACCTGCATTCCCAAAAACGCGCGCCATCAGCGGATGAGGTGCCACCAGGAAATACCCTGGGGATTGTCGAATTTCTCCGCGACTACAAGCAACGCCGCCAGACTGCCGAATACCGGAGACAGCGGGAAACGCCGCTGAATGGCCGAAAGGAAGCCGGAAATCCGTGTCGTTCAGTGGGAGAAATCCTGAAAGGCATGGGCGCGACGTTCCGTAGGGAAAGCGTCTTCGGTGCGCCTGATTTTCCCATAACCGCTTACACATAAGGGGTTCATCGTGAAGAAAATATACTGCCTTCTGGCGTTGACCATCCTCGCCGGGCGACCGGCGTTTGCGGATGAAACGCCCGCCACGCCGCCCGAAAAACAAAACACAGTTCTCGGACAGACGGAAAATAAAGCCGCCCAGGACACGGCAGACAAAAAAGCGCGGGACGCGCAAGCCCTGTTTGAGGAATCGTTGCGCCAGATGATGCCGCTGGATGAGAGCCAGATTCAGGAATATCGCTCGCGCTCGGATGAGCGCGACCGCGCCCTGCTGCCCGTGTCTCCGACATTGAACACGCGCACGGTGCGCGTAACGCTGGAGCCGGGCCGTTCTCCCGTGCCTGTCCACACTACGGCCAATATCGCCACATCTCTGGTTTTTCATGATTCGACCGGCCAACCCTGGCCTGTCACTTCTGTGACCAACGGCGGGCCGTCCTTCTTTCAGGTATTGCGCCCGGAACTGCCGGACGGAAACCTGCTCAACGTCATGCCCACGCAGGGTTACGCCACGTCCACCCTTGTAGTCACGCTGCAAGACCGGGACATCCCTCTGGTCATCCGACTGGAATCGGATTCCGTCCGCGCCCCCAGGCGCAAGGCGGACGCGCTTGTCCTTTTCCAGCTTGCCCATCACGGCCCGAAAGCCGCCCTCCCCATCATCAGGGACATCAAGGAAACGGCGGATTCCTCCATGCTGGCCTTTCTTGACCGCGTTCCGCCGGAAAAAGCCGTGCGTGTCCGCGTGGAGCCGGGTTCCGATGACGTGCTTGTCTGGAACCACAACGGCAAGCACTACGTCAGAACCAGCCACACCTTGATGTGGCCCGCCTGGACAGCCGTGGTCAACGGAGCGGGCAACACCAAATGTTATGAGGTGCCGGTTACGTCGCGGTTGATGCTTTCCAGAAACGGGCAAATTCTGACGATTCGCCTGCAAGTTTCCCAATGAGGGCACGCTATGAGCGATATGACAAGTACGGAAAAAAAGCGGCGTCTCATCTTGTTCAGTCTTCTGGGAGTTGCCCTTGTCGTCTCCATACTCCTTGCGTCCTTTTTCCTGTTTACCCCGGAAAAACCGTCCGCCACGGCCAGACTGACTTCGGCAAGGACGGACGCCATCAGCGGCAAGGCGGGAGGCGAAGGCTCGGAGGAATACAATCAGAAACTGAAGGAACACGATACGCGACAGGCCAATGAAGCTCTCAAGGCGGGAGAAAGTTTCGTTCCCACGCCTGTGGGACAAAGAAAGCCCGTGGTGGGAAAGAAGGAAGACACGCCCCGGCCCCGCCGCCGGTCGCACCGGTGCGAACCGTGCCCGTTCAGACGCCGCGCACGGACAATACCATGCTGAAACGCATGATGGATGACCTGACGGCATTGGATACGAAACTGTCCGCCGTTGCCGTAGGCGAAGGCAAGATTGTCTATCTGCACGATTTTTCGGATGAAACTGCTCCGATTGCCGCACCCGTTGCGGCAACGTCAGAGACAGCACGGTCAGGGAACACGTCTCCTCCTTCCGTGACGCTCAAGCCGGGCGATCTGCTTTATGCCATCGTAGATGTGGGAGTGAACTCGGATGTCCCGTCCGCTGTGCTGGCGACGGTCACGTCCGGAGAATACAGAAATGCCCGTCTGATGGGCAGTTTCCAAAGGTATGACGAACGCCTTGTTCTGGCTTTCAACCGGGCCGTACTGCCTACCGGCGAAACCGTCCAGCTTGAAGCCTATGCCGTTGACCCCTCCACTTCGGAAGCCTCGGTAGCCAGCTCCGTGAATACCCATTTTTTCTCACGATGGGGCGGGCTTGTCGCGTCCGCGTTCCTGGAAGGTCTGGGCACGGCCAAACGCTATAGCGGCTCCCAAAGCACCATCTACGGCTACGGCAATGACGTGACCGACCAGATGGTCTGGAACACCTACAGCGTGGAAGACCAGGCATGGATAGCCGCCGGAAAGGTGGGCGAAAAGGCCGGAAAAATCTTTGAGAAAAATTTCGACAGACCTCCCACCGTCCGACTGGAAAGCGGCACTCCCGTGGGCGTTCTCGTTCTGAACGTCAAGGGCAGGTGACGGCATGGACAACTACGTCGCCAACGTCATCCCGCATTTGCAGCAATGGTGGCCCGTGCTTGTCCGGCTGGCCTACCTGGTGGGCGTCGCCTTCGCCGTAGTTTCGCTTGGGCAGGCCATAAGCCACAAGCATCGCTTCAACCGCTCCACAGCGGTATGGACATTCGTCTGCGCTGTGTTGCTGCTCAACTTACCGGCACTCATGGATTCCCTTTCCATGACGGTATTCAACCAAAGCTCGGAACAGTCATTGAGCTACAGCCCGCCGTCCTCGCCCGGTTCCGTCTACATCCAGTTCGCGGTGTACGCCATCGCTACTGTCGGGGTCATCGGCATTGCGCGGGGCTGTGTCTCATGCGCGACACCCCCCCAATCAATCCATGAATTTCAGCCGGGGCATTGTACATCTGTTCGGAGGCATCATCGCCGTCAACCTCGTCACCTTCCTGCGCGGCATCGGTGCCACAATCGGAGGCGACGTGCAAACATATATCGCCAAAATTCTTGGCTAATGGAGAAAAAACTATGAACATCGTCAAGAATACGTTTTCCGTCTCTCCTCTTCGTTTCACCGCCGTTTTCATGGGCATGGCCGCCGTCTGGCTGTTCGCTCCCGAAATAGTCCATGCCGCCGTCACGTTTGGCGAAATGGGTGAAAACGTGGCTGACAACGCCAAGGGCGTGGCCAAAGGCATCACACTTGCCGGATACGCTGCCGGAGCAGGTATGGGCGTATGGGGCACTGTGGACATGTATAAGGCCACGAAAAATCAGGGACAAAGCACCTACGCGGGCGGACTGACCAAGGTGGTTATCGGCGCTCTGGCACTCGGCCTGGGAGAACTCCTCGGTTCCGGTTCCGCTACGCTGTTCGGAAGCGACCAGACTTCCGGCATGGGCGAATTGGGCCTGTAAGCGTGAGGCGATGAGGCATGAATATTTTCAAAAAACAAAAAGACGCCCCGGAGTCTCAGGAACAGGCTCAAAGCGTGAGGGAAGCTCATGCCTCGTCGCCCGCCCCGGATGCCGCCGCCATTGGGGGACTGAACTGGTACAGGGCGCAGTTCCGCCGGGCCATGAAACTGGCTCTCGCTCTGACCGTGGCCTTGTGCGCCAGTCTGGATGTTGCCGCCATCCTGCTCCTGCACCAGCCGAAGCCGCAATACTTCGCGACCACGCCGGACTTACGGCTTGCGCCTATGGTGCCGCTCGACCAGCCGCTGCTTACCCAGAGCGGGCTGCTGACGTGGGTGTCGGACGCCATTACCGGGGCCATGTCGCTCAACTTCCTTGAGTGGCGGGAAAAACTGGAAAGCATCAGACCTCACTTCGATGACGCGGCCTACAAGTCCTTTCTCGCTTCTCTCCAAAGCTCCGGCGTGCTGGACATGATTCGGGGCAAGCGGCTTTCCGCTTCCGCCGTGGCCACACGCACGCCGGTCATCATCGCTTCCGGTCTGGTCGGCGGCAAGGCCACATGGAAAATCGAGTTCCCCCTGATTGTCTCTTACGAGTCCAGTCAGGGTGTGGAAAGCACGCAAAAACTCCTTGCCACAGTCCTTGTCCGCCGCGCGTCCACGGCAAAGACGCCGCGCGGCGTGGTCATTCAGCAAGTCGTACTCAAGAGGGATGCGTAATGCTTGATATACTTGTCAACGGCGTGGATCGCGGCATCCGCGCTCTCTCGGAAGCATTCGCCGGGCCGGTTCACAGTTACTGTCGTCTTGAAACCGTGGATAACGGCGTACTCGTGGCCGATGACGGAAGCCTCGTCAGCCTTCTTCATCTGGAAGGTTCGCTGAAGCATGTAGGGGTGGATGAATACACGGCCATCGTCTCCGGCCTGACGGAAAAGCTCCAGGCCACGCTCTCCAAGCCGGGCCATGCGCTTCAGGTAGTCTTTGAATATGACCCGGAAAGCAGCGGGGAACGCATTGCCGAACTGCTCCAGCCGTCCCGTCTGACGGCGCACAACCTCGGCCTGCATATCGGCCCGCTGCTGGAGGATTGGGGCCATGCGCTGCAACGCTACTGCGCCCTTGAAAAATGCTGGATTGTACTGTGGACACGGCCTGCCGTGTTGCCCGACACCCTGCGGAAAACGGCTCTGAAGGAGCGCGACGCGGCCATGTCCAAAGTACCGACGCTCGCGGGCTGCCAGCAGATTGCCCGTGCCGTCGCCGCGCTGCATGACGCGCATAACGGTTTTCTGACTGGTGTGCTGGACGCCTTCCGGCAGGCGGATTTGCTGGCCTGGCCGCTCTCGGCGCATGAGGCCCTGCGGGACATCCGCCTGTGCATCGCGCCGGAGTTCACCAGCAGGGCATGGCAGGCGCTTGTGCCCGGCGATCCTCTGCCGCTCCGTTTGCCTGACTCCGGTACGGGCAAAAGAGAGGAATTGCATAACGTCATATACCCGGACTTCAGAACGCAGCTCTGGCCGCGCGAGGGAAACATGGTGTCGCGGAGCGCAATCCGAATAGGTGAGCGCATCTATGGGCCGCTGATTATGACGCTCATGCCGCAGACGCCCAAACCCTTCCAGGACTTTTTCCGCGTTCTGGCGCGACGGGACGAGCGTTTGCCGTACCGCATGTCCTTCCTGCTGGAAGACGGCGGCCTGAACATGGGTCTCAAGCCGTTGCTGGCAGCGATTCTGGCCTTCACAAACGCGGACAACAAACGCTTCAACAACGCCGTGGAAGCATTGCGCGCACTGGATTTGGAAGGCGTCTGCTGCGTGAAATTCCGCATCTGCCTCTGCACCTGGGCCTGTATGCGGGAAAATGAACAGGAGGCCCATCTACTGCTCAGGCGGCGTGTCGCGGAACTCTCCAAAGCCGTACAAGGTTGGGGCACTACGGATGTTTCCGAAGCTCTGGGCGACCCGCTGCTCGGCGTTACCGCGACACTGCCCGGCCTGATGCCGACCTGTCCGGCCCCGGTCACAGCCGCGCCGCTTCAGGAGGCCATCGGCATGTGGCCGTTGCGTTCGGCTTCGCCGTGGAAAGAAGGAAGTCTCCTCTTCCGCACTCAGGACGGCAAAATCATGCCGTTCGCGCCCAATTCTTCCGAACAGGCCGCGTGGATTGATCTGGGGGTAGCTCCGATGGGAGGCGGTAAATCGGTCTTCCTCAACGCCTTCAATTTTGCCTTTGTCACACAGGCCGGACTGTCCCGTCTGCCCTGGCTGTCCATCGTGGACGTGGGGCCGTCTTCCTCCGGCCTTATCACGCTCCTGAAAGAAAACCTGCCCGAAGGGAAAAAAACACCTTGCCGCCTATCACCGGCTGAGGATGACGCCGGACTATGCCGTCAATCCCTTTGACACGCCGTTGGGGTGTCGCAAGCCCCTGCCCTCGCACAAGGCGTTTCTGGTCAACCTGCTGTCGCTGCTGGCCACGCCGCTGGATGTCACGGCTCCGGCGGACGGCGTGCCGGGTCTGATAGGCCGGGCCATTGACCTTGCCTACGAGGAACTCTCCGACGGCAATCATCCCCGGCTCTATCAACCCAATGTGTTGCCGGAATTGCATGACCTCATTGTCCATGAAGGCATCAGCCGCGACGCTTCCACCTCCTGGTGGGAAGTGGTCGATGGGCTTTTTGAGCGGGGGTATGTGCATGAGGCATTGCAGGCGCAGAGATACGCCGTGCCGCTGCTGGCCGATGTGGGGGCGCAGATTCGGCAGAACAAGGGCATCCAGAACACCTATGAGGAACACACCATCAACAATGTCTGGCGCTCATTACTGGACGCCATTGAAGCGTATGTCATTCTGAAGGAACCTACCCGGTTCGATTTGGGCGACGCGCAGATCGTCAGTCTCGACCTGGACGAAGTGGCTCCGCGCGGAGGAGCCACGGCGGACAGGCAGTCGGCGGTCATGTATATGCTGGCACGGCATGTTCTCGGCTCCCGGTTCTTTCTCATGCCCGCCGATGTGCAGCTTATGCCCGAATACTATCAGGACTACCATGCCGGACGCATTGAGGCCATCCGGGAAGACCCCAAAAGATTGTGCTACGACGAGGCTCACCGTGTAACCAACAACGTCTCGGTGGCGGGCCAGCTTCAGGCCGACATGACCACAATGGCCCGTGAAAGCCGCAAGTGGAACCTGTCCATCGGGCTGTATACACAGTCCATTGACGACATTCCCAAAATCATCACCGACGAACTGGCTACTACGGTCGTCATCCTCGGTTCCGGCACGGAAAAAAGTATCGACAATCTCTCGGAACGCTTCGGCCTGAACGGGGCCTGCCGTCATGCGCTCTCACGGTTGGGCAAGCCCGGCAAGGCCGGTTCCAATCTCATTGCCCTGTTCAGGACAGGTTCGGGCATGTCACAGCTTGTCCTCAGTCTGACCATAGGCCCTCAATCCCTGTGGGCCTTTTCCACCACCACGGAAGACGTGGCTATCCGCAACAATCTCTATCAGCGCCTGGGGCCGTCCGAAACCCTGCGGCGGCTGGCCGCTCGTTTTCCGGGCGGTTCGGCCAAGGCCGAAGTGGAACGCCGCAGGCGCAATGTCGAAGACCAGAGCGACGCCGATGGGGAAGTCGTCAACGTCATTCTGGAAATTGCCAACGAAATAGCGAGGGAACTATGAAAAAAGTTCTTTTGGCTTTGCTGATAACGGTTTTTCCGGCTCAGGTCTGGGCCGGAGGCTGCGGCTGCGGCTCCGTCAGGGCCATCGTCACGGCGGCGAAGTCCGAAACCATTCAGGCGGTCAATGCCTACACAGCGACGGAAGCACAAGCCATCCGTTCGGAAATTCTGCTGGCCGCGCAGAACATCATCGGCACCATCAAAACGGAATCGGCCACCATCGTGCGGGCGCTGGTCGCACTCAAGGAAAGCAATGCCGCCACGCTCAAGGGGCAGGCTGTGGCGGGCGAAGCCATGAAAACCGAGGATATGTACGGCAAGGCCGCGCAACCCGCCGGGCTGTGCGGAAGCAGTTCTCTGGGCGCGGGCATCCAGCTCGGCGCTCAGGCCGGGCAGGAAATCCATGCCGCCATGCGCGAAAAGCAGCTTGAACACGCCCATACGCCCAAAAAACCGGTGGACTTTCTCCAGCGTGTACTGGCCGATGAGCAGCCTTCGGAACAGGAAAGTCTGGACGCGCTCTTTCCGCTGCAAAGTACGTTGACCGAGGATCAGGTGGCGCAGGCCCATGAAGCCGTCAAGACGCTGGCCAATCCCCGTCCGCTTCCGGTGGTGACGGAGGAACAGAAGGAAACGCCCGCCGGGCAGACCTACGCGGCGGCACGAAAAATCCATGAGGAGCGGGTGGCCGCCGTCATGGAATCCCTGAACAATCATGTGGTGTATCACGCGCCCACGCTGCCGGATGATGTGACGGCCTGGGCGGAAAGCCAGTGGTCGGAAGCGGGCGGGAGCGGCACGCCGCCCGGCATAGTGGACGGCAAGCTCTCGGAAGCCGGGCTGTACAAGCTCCTCTCACAAATGCGCGTGGGCAATCCGAATTGGTTCGCACAAGTCGCCACGGCCACGGATACCGGGCTGCTGCGGGAACTGGTCATCATGCAGGCGTTCCAGATGGAACTGACGCGCAAGAATACGGACTTGCTGGACAGGCTGACCGTCATTGCCTCGCTGGACTTCCTTACCCGTATGGAAGGCACGACGGGCAAAGAAATGGATGACCTCTACACGCGCATGGTCGGCGCACAGCAGTAGGGGGAGAGCATGCAACAACTACAACGAAAAAAGGTCGGCGTGGGTGCCGGTACGATAAAAAACGCACTCGTTCCCGCTTACTTTATACACAAGAAGCCAATCCGGTTCTATATGCAGCTCCCGGTAAGGTTTCCACTCTCCTTTGAGGGCATGGTCACGACAATGCCTGGGCAGTTGTTCCTCGTTAAGCAAAAGCATGATTATTGTTTTCAGCTTTTGCATATCGTAGCCGCGATGTTCCACCTTTCTCAAATCACGGCGAAATTGAGCGGTAAAAGTGGAATTACGCACTTATATCCCCAACTGTCTGAAAAGGTCTTCCGCATCCTTGGCGTGAAATATTTCCTCTCCCCGTTCCGCCTTCTCTATGGTTTCACGGGTCAGGGCATTGGGAATATCGTCGCTGAAGGGCAAGCGCTTTTCATGGGCCACCCTGGTCAGTGCCATGCGGCAGAGGTCGGACACCGTCAGCCCCATTTTCGCAAGCACGATTGCCGCTTCATTCTTGATGACCGGGTCAATTCTGGCACGAACATAGTCATTGGCAGGCATAGGTCTTCTCCTTGTTTCCAATATTGTAGCTCACATGAGCATAAAGTCAACTTTATCCCCGGCATCGGCATGGAGGGCAGTCATGGCCTCGTCTGACCTCCCCGCGACTTCGGAAGTCCTGCTCCAGACCGATGCCAGTAAACATGTCCTTGATACCTTTCTGCGGCCAGGGATGGGATACCTGGGGCACGAGTCTCGGCGGTTCGCAGGCATCGGAATTGATGCTTGAAATGTTCAGCGCCTTCAACCTGATTGCGCTGGCCGTCATTTCCGCGCTGTTCCTGTGGATTCTGGCTGTCGCCGTGGCCGGAACAGCGCACGAGGGAACGCCCTTCGGCAAGCGATACAGTTCCTTGTGGATGCCCTTGCGCTTTGTGGGCGCAATGGCGCTCTGGCTCCCATTTTCAAGGGATTGAGTCTGTTTCAGGTGGCGATTCTGGCCTGCATCGGCTTTTCCATCAACCTCGGCAACTACGTCTGGGAGCTGGGTACGGATTATTTTGTGGAGCATGGCGGGCAGCTTTCTCCCCAGGCTCCGGATCAGAACGTCACTCAGTATGCGTCCATCACCAATGGTGCGCTGGAATCTTTGACGCTCCAGTATTACCTGAACGAGAGGCGCGGTCTGAACATCACGCCGGGCGGAGAATGGAAATACAACGGCAACTGGTTCCAGTCCGGGGGCGAATACAAATTCATCTTCAACGGCAATGCGGGAAGCATCACGGTTTCCTGCGTGGACGAAAGTGACGCCCTGTGCCGGGGCAAGGTCAATGCCGTGGGCGCGGCTATTTCCGCACTCTCGCCCCTGGCGCAACAGCTTGCCGATCCCGATACTCCGGCTTCTTCCGTTGACCCTCGCGCCCTGTACGATACGGCCAATACGGTCAACCAGACCATTCTGGCCGATGTACAAAGCTACGCGCAACAGGGGCAGCTTCAGGGCAAGCTCAACGAGTTCAAGGAAAACGCCGCGCAATACGGCTGGTTTATCGCCGGATCGTCGTACTGGTCTATTTCGTGGATAAACCAGGAAGTCCGCGAGGCCATGTATTCCGGCATTTCCTACAGTCCGCACGAGTACACGGTATCGGAACTTCAGGCGCTGATGCACGGTCTGCGGGATTATGAAGCCGCCAAAGAAAGGGTAGCCAACTACATCAAGACCGCCTACGCCAGTCGAAGGGGTATTTCCGACACCACGGCCACACCGTCCGTAACCGATGAAGGACGCGCCTTTGATGAAATCTGCAACTGGCTGCGGGCCACGTTGAATCAGCTTGTGGCCGGAAACATCCTGCCCATAGCCATTGAAAAACTTTCTTCCAGCGATCCCATCATGGCTGTGTCCAATGTGGGGGATTACCTCATCGGCTCGGCCTGGGGGCTGGCCTCGGCGCTCGGCGTTGTGGACGTGGCGCACTCGATGGGCAAGGCGCTGCCGTTTGTGGGCAAGGCCATTCCCAATCTGGACAAGTACATCAGTTTCGCTCTGTTCACGGTCTTTCTGCCGCTCCTGCTCTATGGCCTAGCGCTGGCTTATTATCTGCCCGCCATTCCCTTTATCCGCTGGATTTCAGCTCTCGTCGGCTGGATTATTCTGGTGGTGGAAGCTCTGGTCGCGGCCCCGCTCTGGCTCTGCGCCCATGCCCTGCCCGAAGGGGACGGCGCTGCGGGCCAGCACGGAAAACGGGGCTATTTCCTCCTGCTCGGAATCCTCATCCGTCCGCCGCTCATGGTCTGCGGATTCTTCGCCGCCGTCATCCTCATGAACGTGGTGGGCAGACTGCTCGGCGCGGGTTTCGAGATATTTGTCGGCGGAACCATGCAGACAAAAATCATCGGCATCACCGGTACATTCGCCATGCTGGTCATCCTCGGCATCGTGGTCATTATGACGGCCAACAAATTCTTTTCCCTTATTCACTATCTGCCCGAACACGTCACCAACTGGATAGGCCAGCAGTTCCACGGGTTGGGAGAAAAGGAAGACCAGGCGGGCGTGAAAAACGTTTTTGTCGGTTCCACCAATGCGGTTTCCTCCGGCGCTCATGGAGCGCGGGAACTGCGCGGCGACATTTCGCGGCAATGGAACAACCCCGGCGCGAGCAACGCCCGGACTTCAACGCCGCAGGCCCCTGCGTCCAGCCCCAGGCCGGGACTGACGCAACAGAATTTCAGGAGCTGATATGGATATTTTCGACAAGGAAAAAACCGTCATCAGTTGCTTTGACTTGACCGGCAACATGGTGCGCCCCTGGGCGGAAGCGGGATACCTCTGTTACTGCGTCGATATACAGCATCCGCAGGGAGAAACGAGACAGGGAAACATTATCCGTGTCGGCGCGGACATGCGCGACTGGCTGCCGCCGTTCAGACCCATCACCTTTGCCGCCTTCTTCCCGCCCTGCACGGATGTGGCCGTTTCCGGGGCACGGTGGTTCAGGGACAAGGGGCTGTTCGCCCTGTTCCAGTCCATACGCCTGTTCTATGCCTCCATCCGCCTCGCGGAATGGACACATGCGCCGTACCTCATCGAAAACCCCGTTTCCACCATCTCAACCTACTGGCGCAAACCCGATTTCACCTTCGATCCCTGTGATTACGCGGGTTATCCAGGCGGTGAAAACGACCTGTACACCAAGAAAACCTGCCTCTGGACAGGGGGCGGCTTCATCATGCCGCCACCCAAACGGCTTGAGCCGGTACAGGGCAGCAGGATGCACCGGCTTCCTCCTTCACCGGAAAGAGTGAACCTCCGCAGCGCCACGCCGATGGGCTTTGCCCGCGCCGTGTTTGAGGCGAACTGCCCCGATTGGAGGTGTGCATGAAAACGCCCGTTTCCCTTTCAAGCCTTCTGGCTGTCGCTGGCGAATCCCGTCAGCACCTGGCGGAACTCCGTTCCGGTTTCCGTTCCCGGCTGGCCGCTTTCCGGCGGAACCGCGCGGCCTCGGAACAGGCCGCGCTGGAAGAAGATTTTAACCTCGTGCTTGCGGCCTGGGGTATTGCCGACGCGGATATTCCCGGCGTCATCTCGGCCTTGCGCCTGCGTCTGCCGGTGTTCGCCGTTCCGGTGCTGGCCTGCCTCATTACGGCGGCATGGTCGCACAGTCCGGTTTCCTTCCTGTCATTGGCCTGCATTGCACCGCCCTGTCTGCTCGGCATGGTCACGACGCTCTGGCGCATTTCCATTCTACGTCACCGTCGCTTTACGCCGCTGTGCCGCTGGCTGTTGCAGTTCCGCAAGCGTCCGTAACGGGCGGGGTGTGTCTCTCTTAACCTTAATTATGAAAGGAGTAGCTTCGTGTTTCCCAGAACCCTATTGATACTGCCCTGTCTGGCTCTTGCGGCCTGCGCGGAGAAAACCGTACCTCCGGTTCCTCATGAAGTCGATTTCGTATCAGCTACGCTTGGGCAGGCTGCGGAACAGGCCCACGGCGAACTCGCCATGCTCGCCAGACTGCGCGGGCAGGGGATGCAACCCTTGCTGCCGCCCGCCGATCCCTCGCTGAACCTGCCCGTTTCTCTTGCCTGGACGGGTGAAGCGTCCGGGGCGCTCAAGGAAATCTGCCTGCAACTCGGCTACCGCTATAAAGAGGCGGGGAGTCCTTCCGCGCAGGCTTTGACGGTCGTGGTGCGCGGTTTGAACCGCCCGGCGCATGAATTGCTGGAAGACATCGCATGGCAGATTCAGCCGCAGGCCGTAGTGCGCGTCGATTCCGTCAACCGGGTACTCACGCTGGCCAGAACTTCCGGCGCGGAGGCACGGTCATGAAAGCTCCCGCCATCCTTCTCCCCAACGAGCCGTTACCTGATTTGCGTGAGGCTCCCATCCACATGGAAAGTTATCAAAAAGGTTTTCGGGAAGGTTTTCAGGAAGGCTTTGCCGCCGCCGACTTGTCCACGCCCGGCATCGTTCTCTGTGGAAGCGGTATCCTGGCATTGCTGATTGCCTGCATCGTGGTCATGCGTCACGCCTCGCGCGTGGTGAATATCCTTTGTCAGCGTTTTCAGCAGGTTGACCTGTCCCCCCAAAACGCATCGCAAAAACTGGCTGTACTTGTTTTGCCGTTTCTGCTCTGCGCCGGTTTGACCGGCTGCGCCGTCAGACAGGGTGAAGCCGTCAATCCCGCGCCCGTGTCGCCGGAAATAGCCAATGCGCCGAAGCCTGCCGATGGTGTAACCAAAGAAGGAGCCTTCACTCCCTATGACGCATCGTACCGGGAAGACGGTTCCGGGCAGTACCTTGCCGTCCATATTCCCGCAGACCCGGCCTCCGGGCCGCGTCACGGCGATCCCGCCGAACTTGCGGGACTGCTGGAAATGACAGGTACGGCGACCGGCAAAGAGAAAACCGCCGTTCAGCTTATGCGCCCCAAAGCCATCCGGGAAGCGGCGCGGCTTGTCACCTTCCAGACAGCCATGTCCTGGCGTTACGGCCAACTCCTGGAGGAAACGGAACGCTACAGCGCCATCATGGATACGGCTTTCAACTTTGCGCCCCTCATGCTCACTCAGGGTGAAGCCCTGATCATGCCGCCGCAAATCGCGCGGGCGGGCGCGTCCATGCGTATTGAAGATGACGCCACGGCCACGGCAGCGAAAACCACTTATGAATTGCTGGAACCGGCGCGATACGTCGCGGTCGTACCCAACTGGCGGGAATTTCTCATGGCGGATGAATTTCCCTCGCCGGAAGAACCTAATCCCGCCCTGTTGCCGAAGAACACGGAAGAACGCGCCATCTGGCGAGCCGCCGTGCGCGAGGCATGGGCACAGGGGCTGGCCGAGGCCGACCAGCTCTATGCCGACAACGTGTCCCGCATGGCGCGGAGCTATCGCGGCGTCATGCTCTATCACCTGCTCACCGCGCAGCACCTTCTGAGTCGGGTCAATACCGCGTCCTCCGACCTGGGGACACGCCGATCCGACAACGGCAACAAGCTGAACATCGGCCAGAAGGTATATCGGATTACCGCGCCTTCCGCGTTCACGGTCGCGCCCGCCGCGTCCCGAAAGAAAGGAGGAAAATAGCATGGGGCCAGCGATTTCTACCCTCATGAACCCCGTATCCGCTGGACGCATACGGAACTCAACGACCTGCTGCTCTGGGGAACCCATTGCGGCATGTCCGACCTCAATCTGCGCTCCGGTCTGCCCGCATGGATGCGCTTGAACGGCTTATGGCGGAAGGTCACGCAACGACCTATCACCACGGATGAACTGCTGGCCGCGCTGGAACGGCTGACCAAAAACAACTCCGTATCCGCGCTCATCAAATCCGGCCAATCGGATTATGACTTTGCCCACGAAATCGAGGAATCACGCGGTGTTCGCCGCCGTTTTCGCGGCAACGCCACGCCGGTGGCGGACGGGTATTCAACCGGCGTCAAAATCGTCTTCCGCACCATTCCTTCCACGCCGCCCGCTCTGGAAGACCTGAACGTGGAACAGGGCATCCTTGACCACGCCATGCCGTCCAACGGTCTGGTGCTGGTCACGGGCGTGATGGGTTCGGGCAAGTCCACGCTGCTGGCCGCCATTCTGCGGCGTATCATCGAAAGCGGCGGGCGTAACGTCAGTACCTACGAAGCGCCCATTGAGTTCGACTTTGATGCCGTGCCCAATCCCGGCGGGCCTGTTTCACAAAGCACGATTCCCGAACACCTGAAGTCCTTCCTTACGGCTACGCGCAACAGCACACGCACGGCCCCGGACGTGGTGCTTATCGGGGAAAGCCGCGATCCCGACACCCTTCGTGGCATGATGGAGAGCGCGGAAATCGGCGTCGCCGCCTATTCCACCGTGCATACCCGCTCCGTGCCGGAAACGCTTTCCCGCATCATCAACGTCTTTCCCTTTGCGGAACGGCTACAGGTGACGGCCACGCTGCTTTCCTGTCTGCGGCTGGTCATTTCCCAACGCCTGCTCCCCTTGCCGGACAACAGCGGACGCATCGCCCTGCGCGAATATCTGGCCTTTACGCCGGACATCCGGGAAACGCTGCTGGAAACTCCGCTGGAACGTCTGATTCTGAAAACCGAAGACCTGCTGGCTGCTTCCGGTCAACGGATTCAGGATGCCGCTCAAGCCGCCTATCAAAACGGGAACATCACCAGAGACAGCTACCTGGCGATTCTGGCGGAACGCAAGGGCAAGGGAGGAAATAACCATGAAGCAAACATCTAATGTCGTTTCCCTGTCGGGTGGAAAGGACAGCACGGCCATGCTGCTCATGCTCCTTGAACGCGGCGAATCCGTGGCCGATGTCATGTTTTTTGATACCGGATGGGAATTTCCCGAAATGTACGAACATCTGGAAAAACTTGAAACCTTCACCGGCCTGAAAATTACACGCCTGCGTCCCAGACTGCCGGTAGATGTGGAAACGGACAAGTCGCCGTTTGACTGGATGTTTTCCGAATATCCGGTAGTCAGGCGGGAAACACGCCAGGTGCATATGGTCGGGCGCGGCTGGCCTAATGCTCCCGTTCGCTGGTGTACGGGGCGCAAGCAGGATGCTCTGAAAGCCCACCTGCTGGCACTCACACATCAGAGCGGCCTTGAGCTGCCCCTGTACAAGTGTATCGGCTTTGCCGCCGATGAACGGCATCGGCTGGCTGGCCCCACCAAAAGGGACAGTACCTATTATGTGCAGCGGTATCCGCTGGTGGAATGGGGCGTCACTGAGGCCGACGCGCTGGCTTACTGCTACAAACGCGGCTTCACCTGGGGCGGACTGTACCATTTCTTCAGTCGCGTCAGTTGCTTCTGCTGTCCTTTACAGCCTCTTGATGAACTGCGGACACTTCGCAGCTACTTCCCTGAACTGTGGCAGCGGATGCTCATTATGGAATCCTGGTTGCCCGAAAACAGAAGGCGTTTCAAGGATTCCAGCGTCTCCGCTCTGGATGTCCGCTTTGCGGAGGAGGTGGACAATGGCTGACGTTCTCTGGCGCGATACCGCACTCACGCCCAAAATCTTCATTCTGGACGCCCGCGCCGTTTTTCCCCTGGCCCTGTGGCTCTTTCATTGGGCCTGGTGGACGGCGGGGCTGGCGCTTGCCGCCATTGTCGCGCTCTATCTGGTGCAGCGCACCGGCATGACGCCCATTGCCTGTTTCCGCGCCATCCGCGTGGCCTGCATGGGACGGAGGCGGGAAACAAGAAACACTGAAACCCTGTGGCGCAAACGCTGCCGCTGGTAACAACAAAAAGGAGTGACCATGAATCATTACGCTGCGATTTTGAACCTTGAGGATGCCGCTTCCTATTGTCTGCAACATGATGACCTCTTTGAAAAGGATATTCAGGGCACACTGGAGCGCTCAATCCTGCTTGGGCACGGGCAGACTGAATATGCAGCCATGATGGATGCGTTCCATACTCTCCAGGATAACGGAATGTTGAAAACCTATGAATGCAAATTTGGAGCTGATTGTATTTTGAAAAAACAGTTCAGGGAAAAAAGCTCTGCGTCATCTCTGGCTGTATGACATCGACGATGAGAAGAAACCCACTCTTTACTCTCTCCCCGGACATTCCAGCGCCGTGGACTTTTGCAGCAGATACAACCTTCCTGAAGAAGCGGTAGTGGAACTGTCCCTTTTCATCAGTGCCCTGCTTGACCCGAACGAATAGGAAGTAATGAGAATATGACGACACAAAAAAGAAATGATTTTGGCCTGTTCGATATGCCTGTTCGCTTCCCTGAAAAGGAGCGCGTCACACTCACCCAGGCGGACATTGAACGTCAGCTTGACGCGGGCGCGTTTCTCATGAGCCGCGAGGAAGCCATTGCCGCCGGATTCCTCAATCCTCTGGAAGAACCGGATACCATTCTTGTGGACATCGCACGGGAGGACGCATGAGCCAGACACAGGAGAAAAAAAGCCGCTTTCAGGTCAGCCGCGAGGTGCAGGAGGAGTTTGTCAACGGCATTGCCGAAGCCATGCTCGCCCTGACTTCCAAAGCCGCCGGGAAGCCCCATGTGGCTGACACTCCAACAGGGACGCCGTTTTGTCCCACAAGCGGCAGGGAATACGGCGGCCCCAACATGCTGCGTCTTATGCTGGCGGGCATGGAAAAAGGCTATTCCGACGACCGCTGGCTGACCTTCAAGCAGGTGCGGCAATACCAGAGCGAGCATCCGAATCTGAAAGTAGGCATCAAAAAGGGCGAACACGGCGTCAAGCTCCTGCGACCCGAAGAAGTCTTTTTCACCATCGGGGAAGACAAAAAGTGGACATTCCACTCTCAGGAGGAAGCAAGAGCCATTGAAGCGCAACGCAGGCAGGGCGCAAAACTTCCGCCTGTCCAGCACAAGACGCTGTTTTATCCGTTCACGGTCTTCAATGCGGAGCAAATTTCCGGCCTGCCCGCCAAGGAAAAAGAGGCTCCGGCACTCACGGAACAGGAACGCAACGCCTTTCTGGAGAAATTTATCGCTGATTCCGGCGTTACTGTCGAACACCACGAAGGCCCGGCTGCCTACAGTCATGCCGAAGATGTGATGAAGATGCCGTTCCCGGACACGTTCACCAGTTCGGACGCCTACTATGCCGCCAAGTTGCGCGGCTTTTACGAAGCAACCGGCCACAGCTCGCGGGAAAATAGGCAAGCAGAGCCAGAAACCCTCAAAAGCCGCGCTTTTGAGGAGATGCGGGCGGAACTGTTCTCCCTGCTGGCCGGGGCGAAATTCAATCTGCCCATGCCCGACAACAGCGCGTCCGCGCAAGTGGCCAACTGGAACCAAAAGTTTTCCGGCGGCGATGTTGCGGAGCTGTTCAAGGCGGCTGCTGACGCGGCCAGAACGCTGACTTCCCTGCGTCAGTTCGAGGCCGGAGAAAAGCCGCGTGACTGGTGGTTCCCCAGACCCGAAGCATGGCCGGAACTGGAGGCCATGCAAAAGCAGCGGGATGCCGTGACGGGCGTCTCCTTCCGTGAAAACGCCTTTTCCGGAACGCCTCGTCCCGTGCCCGGCGAGGCCGCGCCGCAGTCTCTGGCAAAATCAGCGAGGGCCTTTGACAAAACGGACGACCTGACCGTCAAGGCCCGCCTGATTCTCCAGAATCCCGACTTCCTGAACATGGCGCTCAGGCTCGACCCTTCCGCCACCAGAGAACTGGCCGCGCTCTGCGATCAGGTGTCTCAAACGCTGCACATGGAACTGGACGCACGACTCCAGTCCGCGCCGGGCGCTGTGGAAAATCCCCTTCCCCTGAACGAACAGAAAGCCGCTTCCGCGCGGCGTATGAGGATGTAATATGCGACTTTTCATTGCCGAAAAACCCAATCTTGCAAAAGCCATCGCCAACGGCCTGGGCAACGGTCGCACGGAGAGCGGGTGCATCCGCTGCGGCAGCGATGTGGTGACATGGTGCTTCGGGCACATGCTCGAACTTGCCTGGCCGCAGGACTACAAGCCCGAATATTCGCAATGGCGACGCGAACATCTGCCCATTATTCCCTCTGAATGGAAATACAAGGTCAAAAAGGAAGCCGCGAAGCAGCTTGCCGTCATCGGTTCCCTGCTGCGTGAGGCCGATTCCGTGGTCAACGCGGGCGATCCCGACCGCGAAGGCCAGTTACTCGTCGATGAGGTGCTGGAACATTTCGGCTATCGCGGCCCTGTAGCCCGCATCTGGCTTCCTTCCCTGGATGACAAATCCGTCCACATCGCCCTGAACGACATCAGGGACAACGCGCCCTATGCGCCGCTGCGCGACGCCGCCCGCGCCAGAAGTCTGGCCGACTGGCTGGTGGGCATCAACGCCACGCGCGCCCTGACCATCAAGGGAAGGGATAGCGGACGCTCTGAAGTGCTGTCTCTGGGCCGCGTCCAGACTCCCACCCTCGCTCTGGTCGTTGCCCGCGACAGAGAGATTACCAACTTCAACCCCGTGGATTATTTCGTACTGCGGGCCTCTCTCGTTCATACCGCCGGAGAATTTACGGCGAACTTCGTGCCCTCCGAGATGCAGGCCGGTCTGGACGCTTCCGGGCGGCTCGTGGATTTCACCCAGGTTGCCGCCGTTCTTGAACGGGTCAACGGCGTGGAGGGTGTTGTCACGGAATCCTTGCGGGAGAACAAAACTAAGGCCGCTCCTCTACCGTACAGCCTTTCATCCCTGCAAAAAGCCGCTTCCACCAGACTTGGCATGTCGGCGCAGGAAGTGCTGGACATCGCGCAATCCCTCTATGAGCGCAAACTGACCACCTATCCCCGGACGGACTGCCGCTATCTGCCGGTCGAGCAGTATCAGGAAGCCGCCGCTGTACTGGCCGCGCTTTCCTCGCTTTCCGGTCTGGAACAGATCGCGGGAAAGGCTGACGCCTCGCTCAAAAGCGCAGCCTGGAACACGCAGGAAAGTCACCGCGCACCATGCCATCGCGCCTACGGGTGAACTGCCCCCGGACAATCTCAAGCCGGAGGAACGCTCTCTCTATACCATGATTGCCACGGCGTTCTGTCTGCAATTCCACCCGCCCATGCGTTATGAAGCGCGAAAAATCACGGTCAACCTTGCCGATACCCGTTGGGAAGTCACCGGACGGCGCATGGTGGACGCCGGATGGACGGCCTTTTTCAAAGAGGATGAGGAAGACGACAGGCAGGAAGAGGAATCCCTGCCGCCGGTTGAACAGGGCGATACCGTGACCTGCCGCACAGTGGAAAGCGTAAAGAAAAAAACTTCCCCGCCTTCCCGTTTTTCCGAGGGCACGCTCATCGAGGCGATGGCCACTGTCCACCGCTTCGTGGGCGATGCCGACGCCAAGGCCACGCTCAGGGAAACCAAAGGCATCGGCACGGAAGCCACCCGCGCCAAGGTTCTCGAAACCCTGAAAGAGCGCGGTTATCTGGCGCTTGATAAAAAGTCCATCGTCTCCACTCCCCTGGGGAGGGAAATCATCGACCTTACCCCGTCCGTACTCAAAGACCCCATTACCACAGCGGAATGGGAGTCACGCCTTGAAGCCATCGCCCAGGGCAAGGAAACGCTCGATACTTTTCTTACGGAACAGAAGAAAATTCTGCCGGATTTGCTTGCCCCCATTCTGGGTGACGGCAAGCCCGCCTATCCTTGTCCTTCCTGCGGCGCGGCCCTGAACCGCCGCACGCGCAAAAAGGACGGTTCGTGGTTCTGGGGCTGCACGGCGTACCCCGATTGCAAGGTCATCCTGCCCGACGACCACGGCAAGCCCGGCAAGGCCAGGCCCAAACCCGCACTTTCCGAGTACGCTTGCAAGGCTTGCGGCAAGCCGCTCGTCAAACGCTCCGGTGCGAAAGGCGAGTTCTACGGCTGCTCCGGCTATCCCGGATGCAAAAAGACCTGGCCCGTAGCTCCGAACGGCGCTCCTGATTTCAACGCAAAGAAAAGAGGAAAATAGGAGGGAAGATGTGGGGGCGCTGCCCCCACTCCCCCGCAAGGGGCATCATGCCCCTTGCCCCTCATGGAGATAGCGACATGAAATATATTGCCATGTTTCTCTTGTGCATGGTTCTGGCCGCGCCGTGTTTCGCGGGTTCCTGTCAGGATATGCAGGACGCCGTGGGCGGTGCGATTCAGGAACGCAACGGACGGGTATCGGATACGCACGATATTCTCATGCCCGACCCGGAAACCGAACGGGACGCGCTTTCCGGCTGTCTCGGTTCCGTCAATGCCATTGGCGACGCCTTCTCTCTCGGCGTGACCCTGCCGAGTATGGATCAGATTGTCGCGGGCATGTGCAGTCAGGTCAATTCCTACATCAACCGAAAAATCAACGAGGCTCACAATCAGGTCAACAACGCCGTCAACGGCATGGGCGGCAACAATCCCTTCAAGGTCTACGGCACCGGCGGGGATTATATCGTCAAAATTACGGGGAAACTCAAATGAGAGCGGCGTTCTTTCTTCTCGCCGCTCTGTGGCTGCTGCCGGATGCGGCCTTTGCCGCTGAACGGGCAAGAGTCGTTTTCCCGCCCCTGCGTCCGCTGACGGCTGACTGTGTTCTGGACGCGCCGCATCAGCGGAATGCCCGTCGCCGCGCTCTTCGCCATTCTCGCCACGGAAGGCGGAAAAACCGGGGAAGCCCTGAGCAACAGGAACGGCACATGGGACATCGGGCCGTTTCAGGTCAACACCATTCATCTTAACGAGTTGGCCGCGATGGGCATTGCACCTGACGCCGTACTCCGTGATGGCCGCATCAATGCGTATGCCGCCGCCTGGCTGCTGCGGAAGGAATATCAGCGCACGGGCAGTCTCTGGCAGGCCATCGGCGCGTATCACTCCCGGACGCCGCATCGCCGGGATGCCTATATCCGGCGAGTACAAGCCAATCTGGAACGTCTGAGCCGGGAAGGGATTTTCTCGCTCTCTGTTCTTGAGCGGGAGGCGGGACAATGAACGGTCGGGATAACAGGGATGACCACCTTTTTTTGTGGTGCGCCTTCCTGATTCTTGTCTTTGTGGTGCTGCCCGCCCTGTATATCGCTCATGCCGATAGCGTGAACAGGCCGCTGCTTGCCCTGGCCAAAGCCCAGATTCAGGTCTTCACGCCCTTCTTTGATGAAGCGCAAACAGCCTGGACACGCATTGCGGAAGCTGATCCGGCCTCTCTGTCATGGGAAACCATGCAAAAAGTCCTCCACTACACCGGCTCGTGGATTCGCTGGCCTTTTGCGCTGCTGCTCGTTCTGTTCGGCGTGGCCGCCATCTTCATGGGGCGCGTGGGTGGTCTTGTCCGCCGCTTCAATATGGAAAGTCTGCTCCGGAACAACGCGGAGTCCTTCCCTTGCCTGCGGCCTGTGGTGGGGCGAGGCAAGTATCTGCTCTCGCCGGAATCCCATGATTCCGGGCCGTGGAAAATCGCCCGGACGCCCGCGCAGTTCGCGCTGGAGAATGAATTACTGCTCAATGAACAGGGAAAACCGTTCTCACCGGAACAGGCCCTGAAAAACGGCCTGCCGTCCACGGAACTGTCCGCATGGGGCAACGCCCGGCTGGATGAAAAAAAGGCCCTTGCCGTGCTGACGGAACAGCTCGGCAAGCCCTTTGAGGGCTATGAGGGCTTGTCGCCCTGCCGCCGCACTCTGGCCGTCGCTTTTCTGGCCTACGCCAATGGAGACAAGAAGGGCTGCGTCAGTATGCTGGACATGGTTTCCAGTTCCTACAACGAAATTGACGGGAACGTGGATTGTCCCGTGCTGACGGACACCGCCTTTGAGAAGCGTCTGAAAAAAGCATGGGCGCGGCACAAGGATGTTCTGTCCGAGAAGAATATGGCCAGTCATGCCGCCTATGAGCTGCCCTGGTTCATGGCTCTGCTGTACCGGGCGCGGCAAAAAGGCGTACTGGCCAGTTCGCAGTTCCTGTGGCTTCGCCCGATGGACAGGCCGCTCTGGTACGCGCTCAATCAATGCGGCGGGCGGGCGGCATGGGCCGAAGGCTTTGCGGCATGGGCGCACTATACGGCGGAAGAACAGGAAGGGAAGGCTCTGACTGAACCGCATGTGGCTCCCGCCGTGGCAAGTCTCAAGGAAGCCCTTTCCGCCCAGGGCTGGCTGACGGAAATCTTTGTGCCGCCCATGCCGGAAACAGTCCCGGTTCCGCCCGCTGACGCCGCCGAAACTTCAAACTCCGAGACTGAAACTCCTTCCATTGAATCGCCGCCGGACGCGGATGTGGTTCTCTGCCCCCCGGAAGAAAACCCCGAATACGACGCCAATGAAGATGAACATTTAGCTGACGAATACTACTAGAGGTTCCACTTATGAACAGAACCATCAGAGGTCTGGAAGACCACGAAACACAGGAACGTAAACGCCTGCACCGTGATGTACGCTCCCCCTCGCAACGTCTCGCGGACGCGCTCAAGCTCGGCCAGGTACAAATCGGAGGTGGAATGTTCGGCGCGGGGGTGTGTCTGTTCCTCTTTCCCGTTCTGGCGACGCCGTTGTTTTTGGTTGGCATCGCTCTGTTCCTTGCCCGCTGCGTCTGCGTGAACGGCGAACGCCTGCCGTTCCGTATGCCGATGGGCCTCTCCGGTACGGACAGAGGCGATCCCCTGCCCGGACGGGGCGGTTTTGCCAGACCGGAGGGCATTTTCTTCCTCGGCAATCGACTTCAGGACAAACAGGAGCTTTGGCTGAAAGCCAAGGATATTCTCACCCATTGCCTGCTCTTCGGCACGACAGGTTCCGGCAAGACGGAAACGCTTGTTTCCCTGTCCTACAACGCTCTGGCAACGGCAAGCGGGCTGTTCTACATCGATCCCAAGGCCAGCCCCAAGCTGGCTGTGCAGATATGGCAGATGGCCCGATTCCTTGGCCGGGATGACGACTTCCGCGTGTTGAACTACGGCACGTCAGGCAAGGTCAAGGGCAAGTCCCCGCGCCGTCTTTCCAACACCAACAACCCGTTCACATTCGGCTCGGCGGAAGCCCTGACGCAGCTTCTTGTTTCTCTCATGCCCGCTTCGGATGGAGCCAATTCCATTTTCGCGGACAAGGCGCAAGCCCTGATTTCCGGCGTCATGTACGCTCTGGTGGACTTGCGGGACAAGGGACTGCTCAAGCTCTCCACTTCCATCATCCGTGATGCCCTGGCTCTGGAAAAATGCGTGGCTCTGGCCCTGCATCCCGAACTGGATGAGGAATCCCGCGCGTCCATCCAGGCGGCTCTTGCCACCTCCGGCTGGATTGCCGGGCGCGACCTGAAAGACCAGCCGGAATCCTTCGCGGAACAGTTCGGTTACGCGCAATCCTATTTCGGCAAGGCTCTTTCCAGTCTGACCGATACCTACAGCCACATCTACGGAGCGGAAGATGGCGAAGTGGATTTTGCCGACAGCATCATGCAGCGACGCATCCTCGTGGTTTTATTGCCTTCTCTGGAAAAAGCTCCCGCCGAACTCGCCAGCCTCGGTAAAATCAGTCTTTCCGCCATCCGCAACGCCTGCGCCGTTGGCCTCGGCGCGAATATCGAAGGCGACGCCGCTGATGTGCTGGAAGCCCTGCCCACTGATGCCATAGGCATCGGGCCGTACCTGTGCATCGTGGACGAGTACGCGGCTATCGTTACGCCCGGCTTTGAAGTCGTGCTGACACAGGGGCGCGGCCTCGGCATAGCCGCCATTGTCGCCTCCCAGGACTATGCAGGCATCATGGAGGCTGACAAGAAAGGCGCACAGCAGATGGTGGCAAATACGTCCATCAAAATTTTCATGAAAATGCAAGATGCTGAAAAGACATGGGATTTAATACGCGGACAGGCGGGACAAAGCACTGTTCTGCGTACAAGCGGATTCAACATCAATGAGCAAATCAGCTCCGACTATCGGGATGCAAATTCCACCACGGTGGAACAGGAAGACCGCGTTGTCCTGCGCGATTTGCAGGAACAGATAGAGGGCGAAGCACACTTTGTCTTTTCCGGTCAGATCGTCCGGGGAGACATGTTCTACGCCAATCCCTCTCTCAAAAAGGCTCAACTGCGTGTTCCTCAACTTCTACAGCTTTCTCAGGAGAAACAGTATGACCATGCGGCATAACATTATATTGGCCCAGGTTCTTTTCTTTTGTTGTCTTATTGGACTTTGCCATACCGCTTCCGCCGGAACGCCCATGTCGGACAGGGTAGCCGTGGACGCGGGCGTGAAAGCGGAAATCGCCAAAGACCTGGCGTCTCCTTACTCCCCGCACGAAAGTCTCTCCGGCAGAACCTGTCTCGACGGCAGGCCGGTGGACGGCTTTCAGGGCGACATTGTAGAACTCTGGTCAAATCTTGAGTGCCCTTTCTGCGGTATTCAGGAACCGCTTCAGGCGCAGCGGGACAATCCCGGCCTGTGCATCGTCGTGCGGCATATCCCCTCGGATGAATACGGAGAATCGCTGAAAAAAGCCCTGAGTTATGAAGCTCTGAAAACCTTTTCCGTCAATGCGGCGCATCGCTTCTGGGATGCCGTTCTGCCGAAAACTTCTCTCGGTATTCCGGTTCCCTATGAAGCTGCTCTCCAGACCGCGATTCAGGAAGCGGCCATTGCGCCGGATGCCTTCGCGGACGCCCTGCAAGCCGCCGCTCCCCTCGGTGGGCGCGGATATTGTCGCGGCGCAGTCCCGTATCACTTCCACGCCGACATGGATTCTGGAAGGTATCCGCTTCCCGCCTGCGACCTTCAAGGCGACGGAACTTCCCGTAGCTCTGAAACTGGCCCGCAAGACCCGCTCCGGGGACACGGACGCACAGGAGCGTGTGGTGGAAATCATAACGCGCGGCCTGCTGAACGAGCCGCTTATTTGAGGGGGAACGCATGAGCGTGCATTTTCTGAGCAAAAATGTATGATTGGGCGACCCCCTGGCCGCTGTTCCGAGAACTGGATGCCAGATTCGGGCCGTTTGAACTGGACGTGTGCGCCACGGCGCACAACGCAAATGCAAGAATTTTTTTCACCGGAAGATGACGGACTGAACCAGGTCTGGCACGGCGTCTGCTGGATGAATCCTCCCTACGGACGGGCGCTGCCGTATTGGATGGCCCAAGGCCGTGAACGAAATTGAGATGGAACGCGCTGAAAGAGTGATCTGCCTCCTTCCCGCACGGACAGATACGGCATGGTGGCACAGGTATGTCCTGCCCTTTGCGGCGGAAATCCATTATCTGCGCGGGCGTATCCGCTTTGAAGGGGCGGAATCTTCCGCGCCTTTTCCGAGTGCAGTTGTTCTTTTTGAAAAACTCCCTCACAGCGCAGGAGCTTTATCCGGGCTGACAGATAAAACGGTTTCTCTCCCATGACCTGACCTCTTGACAGTTTCGTCTGTCCCTTTTATTCTTACAAGTAAGAAAAGCGTTACTTATAAGAATAGGAGGCCAGAATATGGAACTCGCCAAGCTCACAACCAAGGGTCAAATCACGATTCCCATTGAAATTCGTAAAAAACTCAATGTGGGAGCGGGAGACAAGGTTGTTTTTCTTGAGGAAAACGGACGGATTTTCATTGAAAACGCTGAAAAGCTGAAATTCGCCCCGGATGAACATTCCGGCGGGAAGAGTTAGCGCCGTAATCAGTTGCGTCGCCTTCCCGCCTTTCAGATAAGGATGGGAACGCATGGCCAGACGGCGCAAGCAGACTCACGACCCCCGCCAGTTGTCGTTCTTCGACATAATGGCGAACCAGATCGAAGAAATACGGGAAGAAAACATTCAGGATGACATGCGGGAGGAACACATTCCCGCCCCCTCAGCAGAGGGTGAACAGGAACAATCCATTTCCGTCACGCCGGAAACTGAAACAAAAAAAGAGGAAGAAAGCCAGCCGGAACCGGCACGGAAAGAAACGCCTTTTCCCTTCCCCACAAATGACGGGGGCAAGAGACGCCTTGGCGTCAACAGCAGGGGCGATTCCGTATATGAGCTGCAAGACGGCTCCCGCATGTACAGCCCCAACCTGGACATCATGCAGTTCCTTGACGGTGAAAAAAGGACACCTGAAAAACTGTTTGAGGATGGGACGGACGACTTTCTGACCGTACAGGAAATTTCCCAATTCACCCATAGCCTTCCTCTGGAGGTGCAACATGCTCGACAGACAAACCTATCCGCTCGAAATCGCAAGAAAGGTACTCAAGCCCGAAACCATCAACGACGTGAGAAGCGGCGGATACACCAGTTTGGGCTACTCGATTCTGGATCGCTGGGCACTGAACAGCCCCGAAAAGCTGAAAATGCTGGAGGCGATGGGGACATTGGATTTGTTGGTGACTCTGGATCAACAGGCAACCATAGAGAACAGAGCACTGAGCAGCGAGACGGCACGGCAGGCGAGCCTGCGGGGTATGTCAGATTCGGAGATATTGGAGAGCATGGGAATCGACATGAACCTGAAAATTACCAAATAACCTCCGAGGACAGGTTGGGCGTTGGCGGCGCAAAAACCAAATATGTGGATAACGTCGCCGCCATACGCCTGCTCAAACAGCTTCAGGCCAACGGCGCGGCACTGGCCACGCCGGAAGAACAGAAAATCCTCGTCCGCTATGTGGGTTGGGGCGGGCTGCCGCAGGTCTTTGACGCCCAAAACGAACAATGGGCTGCCGAATACCGGGAAATGCAGGGCCTGCTTTCCCCGGAAGACTATGCGGCCGCCCGCCGTTCTACTCAGGACGCCCACTATACCTCGGAAACCGTTATCAGAGGCATCTATCTGGGGCTTTCCCGCCTCGGCCTTGGTACTGGAGAATCGCTCCGTATTCTGGAACCTTCGGCGGGCATCGGCAACTTCATTGGCCTCTGTCCCGAACACTTCAATGCAAAATTTCTTGCAGTAGAACTCGACCCCACGACTTCCGCCATCGCCAAGTACCTTTATCCGTAAAGCTACTGCATATAAATAACGGCTTCCAAATACCAACAGCAAATCAACAATTTTCGACGCCGTAGTCGGCAATCCCCCCTTCCGGCAACCAGTCCCTGTATGACCCGGACCTTTCCTGAACTGCGGAAATTCTCGGTTCACAACTACTTCCTTGCCAAGTCCATCAGCCTGCTGCGGGAAGGCGGCGTCGCGGCCTTTGTGGTCAGCCGCTATTTCATGGATGCCGTCGATTCCTCGGCCCGTGAGCATATCGCGGGAGCAGGGCCCGACCCTGCTTGGCGCTATCCGCCTGCCGGAAACGGCCTTTCGCCAGAATGCGCTCACCGATGTCACGACCGACATCGTGTTTTTTCCAGCGGCATGACGGCGAAAACAAACGCAGCCGGGATTGGATAAACACGGCTTACCATAGAGGTTGATGACCTCAAAAACGGCGGCAGGCGTCCGGCCACGGTCAACAGCTACTTTGTGGAAAATCCCCGGCAGATTATCGGCACACTGGCTTTTTCCGGGGGAATGTTCGAGGGGGCGCTGAACTGCCTGCCCGATCCGGTTCATGCGGATTTGGGACAAGAAATCGCCGCGCGGCTGGACGTGCTTCCGGCGGACTGTTTCATTCCGCGAGAGGAAAATCCACTCAATACGGAAGTCAGGGTACGCAACGCCGACTTCATCCGCAGCCCGTATTTCCAATCTCTGAAAACAGATGCCCTGTGCGTGGAGCCGCAAAGCCGGAAGATTGTCTTCAAAACCGCCGTGGCATTCGGTGAAAGCGATTACGACATTTTCCCGGTCAAGAATGAAACGGCCCGCCTGCGTCTGGTTTCCATGATTCAAATCCGGGACACCCTACGCGAACTACTCAATACGGAAAAGTCCGCCGACGCCGATGAAGGCCGGATGGCGACACTGCGCCAGAGGCTCAACTCACAGTACGACACCTTTGTCAAAAAGTACGGCCATCTCAAATTCCCAGGACCAATCGCGGCCTCATGCGGAGCGACCCGGAACATTCCTTGCTGGAATCGCTGGAACTGGATTACGACAAGGGCCTGTCGCCGGAGACTGCCCGCAAGCATGGCGGCGAGGCGCGTCCGGCATCAGCGAAAAAGCCGCCATTTTCCGCCAGAGGGTACTCAAGCCCGCCAGGTCGTGGAACATGCGGAAACCATCAAGGATGCCCTGCTCATTGCCCTGCGGGAAAACGGCAGAGTGGATTTCAGCCGTA
>ENA-OQDA01000153-OQDA01000153.1-human-gut-metagenome-genome-assembly--contig:-NODE-153-length-29648-cov-15.117781_pt1 | contig 29648 bp, 36 predicted proteins | sample MGYA00242771_ERZ504603 | MGnify/ENA primary metagenome ERZ504603 (study PRJEB26092, sample SAMD00036328) | human gut metagenome | host: Homo sapiens | study: EMG produced TPA metagenomics assembly of...
CAGCTTTGTCGGCAAGATAGACTTGCCGGAAGCCTAACGCCTGACCTATCCGACACAGCCCTAAGTGCCGGATAGGAACGGCAAAATTTTTTACACTTCTATTACTTCTTTATCGCACATTAGCAAAACATGAGGGCGTGTCAATTGTGCTGACGGTCGCTAGCTGATGAAATGGATGCTAAGCAGCTGCGGTATATCGTCTTTAGGCGAAAGGAAAGACATGCACATCTCAGAGATAATTCGCTCTCGCCGTCGTGAGCTCGGTATGACTCAGGAGCAAGTGGCGCAGCGTCTCGGTGTTTCGGCTCCGGCGGTCAACAAATGGGAGCGCGGGATATGCTATCCGGATATCACGCTCATCCCTTCGCTTGCCCGCCTGTTCGAAACGGATGCAAACACGCTGTTGTCGTTCGAGCCGGAGTTGGGAGAGGAAGAGAACCTGGCAATACAGCGCGAGGTCGATCGACTGGTGCGTGAAGAGGGATACGAGGCGGGCTTCGATTACGCGCAGGAGAAGATGCGCCTATATCCGACGAGCGATGAGCTGGCTATCGTTCTTACGCAGTATCTCGACGGTTCGCTCATGCTTCGGCAAATACCGGGTGCCGAGGGGTATCGGCCCGTGCTTGACGATGCGTATGCGCGTTTGGCGAAGAGCGTTGTGCCGGCAGTGAGGGATCAGGCGTCCGCAATGCTCATCGCGAAAGCCATGCAGGAAGAGCGGTATGAGGATGCCCAGCGTATCCTGGACGGCATCCCCGACCGCACGGTGGATAAGGAGGAGCGCCAGGCGATCTTGTATGCGCGCGAAGGAAAGGACGAGGACGCCGCGCGCACTTGGGAGGCCCGCGTGATTCGCATTGCCGCCGATTTGATGGGGGCGATTGTCGGGTTGATCGAAATTGCGTTGAGGGATGGCCGCAAAGACGATGCGCTCGAGTGCGCGCACCGCGCTCAGCTGGCATTCGAGGCACTTGGTCAGCCTGCATGGATGAGTCTGATGCCGCGGCTGGCGGCCGTGACGGCATCGGGCGATTCTGGTGAGGCGATTGAGCTTCTTGACGCCGTCATGGCCTCGTTGCATGGGGGCGACTCCGCGGCACTCCAGGGTCCGCTTTACCGTTATTCGGACCTGAATGACTTGACCGACTTGACGTCCAGGATGGGTGCGCTGCTGCTTTCGGAAGTCGAGAATGAAGACGAGTATGCTTTTGTGCGCGCAGTCCCTGCCTACCGTTCGTTCGTGGAGAAATGGAAGGCCGTGGGTTCGGTGTAGGGAACTCGGTCCGGTCATCCAAAGTGCGGGTGTTTTCGGCCGTGAACGGAGCGGTTATCTTTACTTTGGTTCGCTTCGAGGATGAGAGCCTTACATTTTCGTATGCCGCGCGTAAGCCGAATCGATGGCGCGGGAGGGACGAGTTCACGAGAATGGGTGCGGTAATAACCCTTGGAAGGACTCGCCATGCAGCTATATCTCAAGCTCGCCCTCGGCAACGTGCGTCGCAGTGCCCGTGACTACTCGGTGTATTTCGCGACGCTCGGGTTCGCGGCATGCCTGCTGTACTCGTTCGTCGCCTCGACCGACCACCTGCGCGCCATGGGGCTCTCGCCCGAGCAGCTGGGCGTGCTGGGGAGCGCGGGCGATATCCTGCAGGCGTTCTCCGTCTTCACGGTGCTCGTGTTCCTCTTCCTGGTGCGGTATGCCAATCGGTTCCTGCTCCGCCGGCGCAAGCGCGAGTTCGCCCTCTACGAGCTGTGCGGCATGGGGCGCGGTGCGGTATCGGTCGTGCTCGTGGCCGAGGCGGCGCTCGTGGGTGCCGGCGCGCTGGCGTGCGGTTTGGCAGCGGGTGCGGCACTGTCGCCCGCGTTCGGCGCGGTCGCGGCCTTCGTGTTCGACGCTCCCTGGCGGCTCGCGTTCTCCTTCTCGCCCGACTCCGCGGCATGGACCGCCGGATGCTTTGCCGTGGTGTTCGCGGTGAACGCTGTGGACGGCGCGCGCGATATCGCGCGGCGCCCGCTGATCGAGCTCATGTCCGCCGAGCGCGCGCCGGAGCGCATGCGCCTCGGCGGCCGGGTCGCGCGGGGCGGCCAGGCGGTGCTCGCCGCGGTCCTGCTCGCGGTGGTATGGGGCTCGTGCGTGTTTCAGCCTGTGTACTTCATCGCGTTCATTATCCCCATGGGACTTGCCGCATGCTTCGCCACGGCACTTGTCGCCCGGCTGGGTGTGGCACGATGGGCAGCGCATGCGCGCGCATCGGAGAGTCGGTACTGGGACGGGCTGCGTGCGTTCACTGTTCGTCAGGTTGAGGCGCGGGTTTCAAGCTCCTCGATGGCGCTGGCTTGCGTATGCGTGCTCATTGCCGTGGGGTTGTGTATGATGGTGGCCGGCTTAGCGTTCAGCGTGGGGTTGCGGACGCCGGAGATGCTTTCGAGCGGCATTGCCGCTTCGATGGCGCCCATCGGTTACATTGGGATCTTCTACGGAGCTGTTTTCCTGCTGAGCGCCGTCGCGGTTTTGGCGCTGCAGCAGCTCTCGGGTGCGGAGGACGCGCGTCGGGCGTATCGTGTGCTCATGCAACTCGGGTGCGAGCATGCGGACATGCGTCGTTCGTTGCGGTCGCAAGTTCGGCTGTATTTCGTCGCGCCTCTCGTCGGCGCGCTCATCCACGACGTGTTCGGTTTGTTCCTCGTGGGGTTCCTCACGTTCGCGCTCGGCGTGCAGGGCTTCTTCGCCATTGTGGGCGGTGTTCTGACGTTCGTCGTTGTCTTGATGGGGGTGTATGGCCTGCTTACCGCCCGTGCGGTGGAACGCACGGTGCTGAAGGCGTGACGGGCGGCCGCGCGCGATTGCGAGGTCGTGCGCGAGCTCTCGTTGGAGTGTCGGTCTCTTGCCGGCTCCGTTCTCCGGCCGTCGCGTATTCCCGTGCCCCCAATGGAGGGGCCGTCCCCAAATCGAGGAGTCGTATGCCGTCGGCTGTTCTTAATTGCGTTCCAAATCTTAGACGGCCTTGCGTTTCCAGTGCGTGAATTCGCCATGCTCCCCACCGTCATGGTAGGCGGGTAGTACACTGAAATCCCGTGGAAGCGCCGGACTCCGGTGCAGATTTCGACGGGAAGTGCAGGTAAACACCATGACAAAGCATATATTCGTGACCGGCGGCGTGGTCAGCTCGCTGGGCAAGGGCATCACCGCGGCATCGCTGGGGCGTCTGCTCAAGTCGCGCGGCTACCGGGTGACCATGCAGAAGGCCGACCCGTATCTCAACGTGGACCCGGGTACCATGAGCCCGTTCCAGCACGGCGAGGTGTTCGTCACCGAGGACGGCTACGAAAGCGATCTCGACCTCGGCCATTACGAGCGCTTCATTGACGAGAACCTCACGCGCGACTCCAACTTCACCACGGGTGCCATCTACCAGGACCTCATCGCGCGCGAGCGCCATGGCGACTTCCTCGGCGGCACGGTGCAGGTCATCCCGCACGTGACGAACGCCATCAAGGCCAAGTTCCGCGGCGTCGAGGAGCAGGCGGACGCCGACGTGGTCATCACCGAGCTCGGCGGCACGATCGGCGACATCGAGGGCCAGCCGTTCGTCGAGGCCATCCGTCAGTACAAGAAGGATGCCGGCGCCGAGAACGTCTGCTACATCCACGTCTCGCTCGTGCCCTATATCGCGGCGGCCCACGAGGTGAAGACCAAGCCGACGCAGCACTCCGTCAAGGAGCTGCGGAGCTTTGGCATCCAGCCCGACATCATCGTGCTGCGCAGCGACCATCATATCGAGGACGACGTGCGCGCCAAGATCGCCTCGTTCACCGACGTGGACGTGGATTGCGTGTTCACCTGCGAGGACGCCCCGTCCATCTACGATGTACCGCGCATGATGGCCGAGCAAGATTTCGACCTGCGCGTCTGCGAGCGCCTGGGGCTCGATCCGCACGAGCGCGACATGGCGGATTGGGAGGGGTTCCTCGCTGCGAAGGACCATGCGGAAAACGAGGGCGACCCCGTGAAGATCGCGCTCGTCGGCAAGTACACCCAGCTGCCCGACGCGTACCTCTCCGTCATCGAGGCGCTGCACCACGCGGGCACGCACCTGGGCAAGCACGTGGAGGTCGAACTCGTCGATGGCGAGGCACTCTCCGATGACAACGTCGAGCAGGTGCTGGGCGACGCGTCGGGCATCCTCGTGCCGGGCGGCTTCGGCAAGCGCGCCTTCGACGGCAAGATCACCGCTGCCCGCTACGCGCGCGAGCACCGGGTGCCGTATCTGGGCATCTGCCTGGGTATGCAGGTCGCCGTGTGCGAATTTGCGCGCGACGTGCTGGGCTATGCGGACGCGAGCTCGTCCGAGTTCGACCCGCAGTGCGCGCACGCCGTGATCGACCTGCTCGATGAGCAGGAGGGCGTGACCGAGAAGGGCGGCACCATGCGCCTGGGCGCGTATCCGTGTGCGCTCGTCGCAGGCACGCTCGCTGCGGAGGCGTACGGCGAGGCGCTGGTGCAGGAGCGCCATCGCCATCGTTACGAGTTCAACAGCGCGTACCGCGAGGAGCTGGAGGAGGCCGGCTTGGTCGTGTCCGGCACGAGCCCGGATGGCGAGCTGGTCGAGATGGTCGAGCTGCGCCGCGACCTGCACCCGTGGTTTGTCGCCACGCAGGCGCATCCCGAGTTCAAGAGCCGCCCCACGCGTCCGCACCCGCTGTTCCGTGAGTTCGTCCACGCGGCCGCGGTCATCTCGATGTAGGGACAGTCCCTGCATCGAGGTGCGTTAGACCTCGCGCACGCGCAGGCGGGCGGCCACAAGGCCCGCGGACACGATCGCGACAGCGAAGAGCGCGATGATACCCAAGTCGATACCGACGGCGGCCAGAACGCTCGCATTCACCTCTTGGGCGCCGAGCGCGCAGGTCACGGCATCGTACATCCAGAAGGTGGGCGTGAAGTGCGCGACCGCTTGCACATTCGCGCCCATGAGCGACAGCGGCACCCACGCCCCGCCCAAAAACGACATGACCATGCCGCCCAGGTTGGCGATCGCGTTGAGTGCCTCCTCCCTAAAGCCGCATTGCGCGAGCGTGTAGGCGAGTGAGAGCGGGACGAGTGCGAACGCGCAAAGCGACGCGATGGCGAGCACCACCTGCGCACCTGCGCTCGAAAGCAGTGCACCTGCCCCGGAGGCGCCGATGCCGACGAGTGCGACCCATGCGCACACGCCGAGCGCCAGCACCGCGCATCCGGCGATGCTCTCGAATCCCATGCGCCAGCTGCTCACGGGCGCAGCGAGCTGTCGCCGCCGCACGTCGGGCTTGTTGAGCGTGGAGAGCACCACGCCGGCGACCACGACGATGGACGAGGTGACGGTGTACGAGCTAAAGGTGAGGTAGAACGCCAGGCGCGATGCCGCGGTGCTTTCCTCGGTCGTCTCAATAGTGTCGACGGCGGGTGCGATGTCGGAAAGCTTGCGCATGCCGTCCAGCACCTGCTCGGCGCTCGCGTGGGGCGTGAGCGCGGCGCGGCTCGCGATGAGCGATGCCGTGCGGCTTGCGCGCTGGGATGCCAGCGCCGCCGCCTGCATGTCGCCGCCGGTCGCCGCCTCGAGCTCGGGCAGGTCGCCTCCCGTTCGAGCGGCATCCATGAGGGCATCGCCAAAGCCCGCGGGAATAGCGAGCACGGCGTCGGCCTTGCCGGTCGCGAGCGCATCCTGCAGGGCGAGGGGCTCGTCGGCAACGGTTATGAGCTCGTCCGTCTGGGAGAGCATCTCCTCGAGCGATTGCGCTACGGCTGATCCGTCGCGATCGACGAGTGCGATGCGGGCGCGGGGAACCTCGGTGGCCTCCCGCGCGCCGCTTCCGCCCACCTCTCCCATGAGCACAACGCCCATGCTCGATAAAAAGCCGATGTAGATGATGAGGTAGAGCGGGTGGCGAAGCGCGATGGTGAGCGCCCGTTTACAGATGTTCATGTGCGGACCTCCTCATGCAAGCGGCCGATACGGCAAGCAGCACGGCTGCGATGCCGGCGCACGCCGCTAGGCGAAGGGAGAACGGGACGAGTGTGTCGTAGTAGTAGACGGTGTAGAACAGGTCGCGGATCAGGCAGACCGGGTTGAGCCACGTCGCAGCGGGGAAGACATGTGCGACGGTATCGGCGAGCTCCATCGTGGGCTCTCCGTAGAGGCCGGCAAAAAGCGACAGCAAGCAGGTGAGCGCCGTGAGGATGCCCCTGCGCGAGTCTGAGCCCATACGTCCGGGCAACGCGCCCACCAGGGCTCCGATGCCGCAGGAAAGCAAGCTCGACGCCGCGATTCCAACGAGGCAGAGTCCCTCGCGTCCCGAGAAGTCGATGTGCGCGGTCAGGCAGATGTAACCAAAGGCGATGGCCAAAAATGTGGTGGAGACCGCCCAGCAGGCGCCGATGGTGGGGATGAGCAGGCGCATGCGGCTCGTGCCCGAAACGGCGCGCCGCGCGCCGGCGGCTGACGAGGTGGGTTGCAGGCGCCAGACGCTTTCCCCGGCGAGCTGCGCGGCAAAGATCGAGGCCATGCCGAGCAGCGCGTAGTAGAAGCGCACCATGCTATCGGGCTGGGCATTCGTGAGCGAGACCTCCCGCACGGAGACGCCGAGACCGAGTGCGTTTTGCACGGTGGTGGGGTCGCTCAGCGCCGCCGGGTCATGCGCGGCGAGGTCTTCGATGAGCGCCACGCGTTGCAGATAGCTGGTCGCGACCGATTCGAGGATGGCTCGATTGATGTCGTAGGAGGCGTCGCTGCTCGTGCCGGACCCGGCGGGGGCGAGGATGATGCGGAGTGTGCCCGCGTCGCTGGCGGTGGGCGTGGCGGTCGACTCTCCCGCAGCGTCGACGACGTACGCCCCGGCCACGGACCCCTCGGCGAGCAGGTCGCGCGCCTCCTTCTCGCCGGCCACGGGATGAACGGCGAGAAGGGGTTCGCCTGCCTCGCTCAAAGTATCGACTACCTGCGAGAAGGGAGAATCCTCCCAGGCGTCGTCGGCGACGACGGCAACGTCCACCGCCTCGACGGAGCCCGTGGAGCGCATGGGTTCGAACATGAAGTTGAACACCGTGGCAAGAACGATGGGGAAGATGAGCGTCCATACGACGGCGCTCGGCGTGAGCAGCAGCGTGCGCACGGTCGCTTTGAAGGTGGTCCACATGGCGCTCTCCTAATCGCGAAGCTCGCGGCCGGTGATCTCGAGGAACACGTCGTTTAAGGTGGGCGGCGCACAGGTGATGCGGCCCAGGCGCGCGTTGCCTGCGCGTAGCGACGCGAGGACGTCGGTGAGGTTGTGCTCGCTTGCCTCGCAGGAGACGGTGAGCAGGTTGCCGGCGAGCGAGACGTCGAGGACGTGGGGCAGCGCGCGCAGGCGATCGAGCTCGCGGGTGGGGAGCGCGCCGCCGTCGCTCGCGCGAGAATCCGGTCTCGCGCGTGGGCCCGAGGGGCCTTCGAGCTCGATCACGATGCGCTCGCCCGTGCGGATGGAACGCTTGAGCTCGTCGGGCGTGCCCTGCGCGAGCGCGCGGCCGTGGTCCATGATCATCACTCGGTCGCAGATCTGCTCGACCTCCTCCATGTAATGGCTGGTGTAAACCACCGTCGCCCCTTCGGCGCGCAAGCGCTGGATGCCGTTGAGGATGGCGTTGCGGCTCTGCGGGTCCACGGCCACGGTGGGCTCGTCAAAGAAGATGAGTTCAGGCTTGTGAGCGATGCCGCAGGCGATGTTGAGGCGGCGCAGCAGTCCGCCCGAGAGCTTGCCGGGGCGAAAACGAACGAATTCTTCGAGCTCCACGAACTCGATCGCCTCGTCCACAAGCGCGCGACGCCGGGCGCGGTCGTTCACGTAGAGCGAGCAGAAGTAGTCGATGTTCTCGCGCACGGTAAGCTCGTCGATGACCGCCACCTGCTGCGGCACGATGCCGATCCGGCGCTTGAGGTCGTAGCGCGTGGGCGCCATGGACTCGCCGAACAGGCGGATGCTGCCGCGGTCGTAGGTGAGCAGGGCGAGCATGCAGTTGATGCTTGTGGTCTTGCCTGAGCCGTTGGGGCCCAGCAGGCCGAAGATCTCGCCCTGACCGACGTGCAGATCGAAGTGGTCAAGGGCGAGCAGCTCGTCGTAGCGTTTGACGAGCCCCTCAATCGCGATGACGTCCATGGTTCCTCCGCTCCACCTCAATTTGGGGACAGTCCCTCAATTGAGGTTTTCGATTCCGTGCTTGCTGCGAACATGGTGCCCGACGTCCTCGCAACGCGGTAGTGACAATTGTCACGACTTGGTTTTACCTGCCCTAACGTGCTTTTGCTACCATGGGGAGCCATGGAGAGAATCATCGACATAGTGCTGGTGCTCGTCGCGTGCGTGCTGTTCCGCGTTGCCGCCGGGGTCGTGGGCACGGCGTCGGCCGTTGCGGGACTTGCGGGGGATGCGCTCGCTGTCCCGACGGTCGTCTGCCTGCTCGTGGCGATCATCGCGGTTCTGACATGCGAGTGGGCGCGGGGGAAGTGGCGCGTGCTCGGCCCGGTGGCGTATTGCGTTGTGAGTTCGTTTGTTCCAGAGGGGCTATTTCTGCTTCCCGCCGTTGTGTACGAGTTGCTCCAATTCGCGCGGGAGCCGCTGCCGTGGCGCGCGGCGCCGATTGCTTTGCTATTACCCGCCGCGCGCATGGTGGTCGCGCCGTGTGTTTCTGGGGCGGAGCTTGCGTGCGTGGGCGCTCTGTCTGCGTTGGCGGGGCTGTTGTCCTGGCGGACGAGCATGCTGCTTGCCCAGCGCGACTTGCGGCATCGGACCCGGGACGAGTTTCGCGCGCACGAGCTGTTCAGCGTGGAGGGGTCGAGCGGTGTCGTGGCGGCGGATGGCTGTTCTGAGCCTAGCGCGGATGCGGTATCCGAGTGCGCCGTAGCTGACGTGGATATTGCCGCGCACTCGCCCGAAGGGCGCTGTCGTGCCGCCTTTTCGGAGTTGACCGAGCGCGAATATGAGGTGGTGCGCTTGGTTGCCGAGGGTCTGGACAACCATGAGATCTCCGCCGTCGCGTTCATCAGCGAAGGCACGGTGCGCAATCGGATCAGTTCCGTTCTGCAAAAGACCGGGCACAAAAACCGCACCCAGCTTGCCGTCGCCTGGTGGCAAGCACGCGAGCGGTAGCAGAATCGATCGCCCGATGGCTCGTGTGGCCCATCCATGCCGGTCGGATCAAACATGATTTCAATAGCGTCGTCGAGCACGGATGCCCTAGTTGAGCGGTTGTCGATTCAAATGGAGCTGCACGAGTTGGCTCATCCTTCTGCTGATATACTAAAGAAGTTCTTACTCAATTTAGGAAGAATAGAGGTATATCATGCCGAAGATTATTTCTAGCTCGACGTTGCGCAATGGATACAACGAGGTATCGGCATGGTGCCGTGAAAAGCAGGAGCCCGTTTTTGTGACCAAGAACGGTGCTGGCGATCTTGCGGTCATGGACATCGAGTCGTATGAGCAGCTCATGGCGCGCCTCGATTTGCTGAAAAGCCTGGCGGAGGGTCATCGCGACGTACTTGAGGGACGAATTCACCCTGCGCGTGAGGGTGTTTCTCGCTTGCGTGAAGAGTTTGGCTTATAGCCGTGTTCACCGTGGTGGAGACGGATGCGGCAATGGAGGATATGCGAGAAACGCTTGCGTATCGGGACATTTTGCGTCTCGTACGTTTCGATCCTTCCCGGAAAGCCACGCAAACCGCAGCTGCTCTTCAAAGAGACGCCCTCGCAACGGTGCGTGGCGCATATGCAACGACATGTTGCGGAAATTGACGTGTCCAATTGGTGGTGTGCAACCGCAGGTGCGCAGATAGTTGATGCTGCGGGTCAGCCGGAATCGGTGCGAGCCGGCCGCTCGGGCTCCGATGCTGACGTGCCGCTATCATGGTTTCATAGCTACCAAGGAGGCATTTGTCATGGACGACACCATGGATGAAGCAACGAAGTTCGCGGACCGCCTGCTCGACTTGCGTCGTAAGGCGGGGTATTCGCAGGAGCAGCTCGCGGACCTGCTGGACGTGTCCCGGCAGGCGATCTCGAAGTGGGAGGGCGCTCAGGGGCGTCCCGAGGTCGACAACGTGGTCAAGCTGTCGCAAATCTACCGAGTGAGCACCGATTATATTCTTACGGGGTCCGCAAGCGTGCCCTCGGTGTGCGAGACGTCATCGACTCCCTCGCCGCGCGAGCTGTCGCGCGAATACCGCTTTGCCCTCAGCGCCCTCATGGTCATCGCGGGGACGGCGCTCGTGTTCGTGCTGGTGGTCTCGATCTTGGCCATTCTTTCGATGGTGCTTACCGGCGGTGCGGACATCCCGGGGTGGAAGTAGCTGGTACGCGGTCGTTCGCACAATCCTCCGCATATCCATTCCATTTATGGGGAAGACACAGCCGCCTTTGACATCAGATCTGGTGAAATAATAGACGGTCATCTTCCAAAGCGCACTGCTTCCTTGGTGAAGGAGTGGATGACGTTGCACAAGGATGAGCTTATTGAAATGTGGGAGACCCAGGAATTCAAAAGCTCGACTCACTTGAATAGGAGATGCCTGCGTTCCACTCGGTTGAGCCGCGCTCTAGTGCCGATATGTCGTTATCGCAAGGCGGAGTTTTGGCTTCTGTTGGTCTGAGCAGGGTGGCTCAACGATCGGAGTCACCCTGCTCAACTTTGCCAGGCTTCTAAGGTCGCTGAGCAACGAGCGGCGCAGCTAGGCCCTCCAAACCTCTTCGGCGATGCTGCGCACGAGCGCGATCTTGGCCCATTGCTCGTCCTCGGTGAGCTTGTTGCCGATCTCGCAGCTGGCGAATCCGCACTGCGGGGAGAGGCAGAGGTTCTCGAGCGGGATGAAGCGCGCGGCCTCGTGGATGCGCGCGATCACGGCGTCGCGGTCCTCAAGCTCGGGGCGCTTGGTGGTCACCAGGCCGAGGACGACCTTCTTGCCCGGCGCCACGTGCGCGAGCGGCTCGAAGCCGCCGGAGCGCTCGTCGTCGAACTCCAGGTAGAAGGCGTCGACGTTCTCGTGCGCGAACAGGATGGGGGCCACCAGGTCGTACGGGCCGCTCGATGCATAGGCGGAGTGGTAGTTGCCGCGGCACACGTGCGTGGTGATGGCCATGTCGGCGGGGCGCCCTTCGAGCGCGAGGTTGTTCACGCGCAGGTACTTCTCGGCCTCGGCCTCGGGCGTGGAGCCGGCGGCGCGGATGCCCGCCTGGAAACCCTCGTCCACGAGCGCACCCCAGGTGCAGTCATCGAGCTGCAGGTTGCGGCAGCCCGCGGCGTAAAGTTCGGCGATCACGGTGCGGTACGCGGCGCCGATATCCTCGAGCAGCTCGTCCTCGTTCGGATAGAAGCTGCGCGTGCGCTCAGCCGCCGCCTCGTCACGGTAGAGCTCGAGCACCAGCTGCGCGGGCGCGGGGATGGTCTGCTTGGCCGTGTACCCCGGCTCCTCGAGCGCCTGCACGAACTTGAAGTGCTCGACGAAGGGGTGGTTCTCGCCGGAGATCTTGCCGGTGAGGACGGCCGAGCCGTGCGTGGTCTCCTCGCCCACGAAGAAATAGCCGTGGTCGAGCTCCACGTGCTCAATCCCGCCGAGTCCCCACATGAAGTCGAGGTGCCAGTAGGAGCGGCGGAACTCTCCGTCGGTGAGCAGCGGCAGACCGGCGTCCTTCTGCTTGGCGACGAGCTCGGCGATGCAGGCGTCCTCGACGGCGATGAGACCTGCGTCGTCAAGTTTGCCGGCGGCGTGTGCGGCTCGGGCCTCCTTGAGCGCCTCCGGGCGCAGGAAGCTACCGACGACGTCGAATCGGGTGGGTGCGATGGCGGCCATGATGGGTTCCTTTCGGTAGATGCGATATCTGATGAAAGGAGTATGCGGGACGCGCATCCGATTGGGAAATACTTAAAACAATCCAATTTCGATAGGAAAAACCTATGGAAATAGGTGGGTAACGAAGTTTTTCGATCCCATGGGCGTCACGGGATATGCGTGCGGATAGCCTCGACGAACGCCTTTCCATAGCGGGAGAGGTGGGTGTCGCGCCGCGTGACGATGCCGACTTCCATGCGGTCGTCGACCTCGAGTGGGACGGCGATGATGTCCTCGCCGTTGAGCTCGTGCGAGATCACGCCCGAGCACACCGTGTAACCATCGAGGCCTATGAGCAGGTTGAACAGGGTCGCACGGTCGCGCACGCGGATGTTCTTGGAGCGGCCGAGCGTGGACAACGGTTCCTCGGAGAAGTAGAACGAGTTGAAATCCCCCTGCTCGTAGGAGAGGTACGGATAGTCTGCGAGATCCTCGAGCGTGACCGAGGCGCGTTCCGACAGGGGATGGGTCGAGGAGAGGAACACGTGCGCGGCAGTGGAGAACAGTGGCTTGAATTCGAGCTCCTCGGCACGCAGCATGCGGCCGATCACGTCGCGATTGGCATCAGATAGGTAAATCACGCCGAGTTCGCTCTTCATATGGGCGACGTCCTCGATGATCTCGTGCGTTTGCTCCTCGCGCAGGGTGAACTCGTAGCGCGCGGCGTCGTATGCGCGGATCACGTCGACGAAGGCATTCACGGCGAACGAGTAGTGCTGGCACGAGACGGCGAAGCGGGGCACGGGTTCGGTGTCGCGTTTGTAACGCTCTTCGAGCAGGTCCGCCTGTTCGAGCACTTGACGGGCGTAGCCGAGGAACGTCTGGCCCTCGGTGGTGGTCACCATGCCCTTGCTCGTCCGGTCGAACACCGTGATGCCCATCTCGCGCTCCAAATCGCGCACGGCGGCGGTCACGCTCGGTTGCGATACGAAGAGCCGCCGCGCCGCCTCGGTGACGCTGCCGCATGAGGCGACCTCGACGATGTATCTGAGTTGTTGGAGTTTCATGGGTTGCCTTCCGTTTGCAACTGCCCGTGCCGTACATCTCGTAACGGTTTCGACATATTACGACACTCCGACCCTGCCGCTATCCGAGGTGCGAAGTCATCTGTTAGCATGTCAGCACTTTACTGAAAGAAAGCGCAACGCGAAAAGACGGAGGACGTGCACATGGCGACTGGCGGCAACAGGGCAATGACGGCGCGGACGTTCAAGGTCCCACGCCTTCCGGGCGACATCATGATCTACCCCATGATCGTTGGCCTGCTCATTAACACCTTCTGCCCCCAGGTCCTGGAGATCGGCGGCTTCTTCACGCGGCTACGCGCGGGGGTGCCAACGCGGTGGTCGCCGCGATTCTGCTGTTCGTCGGCGCGGGCATCTCGTTCAAGGCCACGCCGGGCGCCGTCAAGACGGGCGTCGTCGTGCTCATCCCCAAGCTTTTGCTCGCCACGGCGATGGGCCTCGCCGTCGCTTGGTTCTTCAACGACGACCTCCTCGGCCTGTCGTCCGTCTCTATCATCGGCGGCATCTCGTTTTGCAACATCTCAGCTAGAGGGCAGCGGCCTGTAGGATGGCGAACGCCGCGACTCCCGTCACGATGCACCAGACGAGCGACTTGGTTTTGATCCCGACTGCCGTAACGATGCCAGCGGCGGGGCAAAGCTGGGTTTGAAGCTGCGAGAATGCGCCCTGCATCCTCACCGCAACGGGCGGTGGCGGAATTGTCGCGATGTGTTGCTGCAATTGTCGCTGCTAGATGGTGGAGCGCAACGGCGGTTGCGAGGATAGTCTTGCGCTGAGGCCCGGCGGCCAGGGGGGGCGAAAGCATTCCATGACGGCTGCCGTCGGGCCCCGGAATATCAGCGCTACAAGGAGGCTTTCATTATGGATGACGCGACGACGCAGCTCGCCGACCGCCTGCTCGACCTTCGCCGCAAGGCCGGTTACTCGCAGGAGCAGTTGGCGGACCTGCTCGGGGTTTCCCGTCAGGCCATCTCGAAGTGGGAGGGCGCCCAGGGCCGCCCCGAAGTCGACAACGTGGTCAAGCTCGCGCAGATCTACCGTGTGAGCACGGACTTCATCCTCATGGGCTCGGCGAGCGTTCCGTCGGTGTGCGAGACGCCCTCGGCGCCCGCCCCGCGCGAGCTGTCGCGCGAGTACCGCTTCGCCCTCAGCGCCCTCATGGTCATCGCGGGCACTGCGGTCGTGTTCCTGCTGATCGTCGTTATCCTGACCATCCTGTCCACGATACTCACCTCGGGTGCCGACATCCCCGGCTGGAAGTAGCCGCTGGCCGAGGCCTCGTATTCACTATCAACTGATGAGACGCGTGCAAGGTAACTTGGCGCTTGTCCGATGCGCCCTTTCTTGCAGGGTGCAGGGCTCGTGCGCTTTGGCCTTGCATGCTCACGGGCGGATTGGCAAAAGGAGCAGAAGAATTATGGGCATCCTCGTTGAGGCGTGTGGCGTATGCAAAAGTTATAAGCATGGAAATCTGAACACCGAGGTTCTTCGCCACGTTGATATGAATGTGTTGGCAGGTGAGATGGTATCCATCGTGGGACCATCCGGTTCGGGCAAGTCGACGCTGCTGCACTGTCTGGCGGGGCTTGAGGTCCCCGATGCGGGCGAGATTCATCTTATGGGCGTGGATGTCGTGCGAGCGAGGCGCGGCGAGCGCGCGAAGGTCAGGGCTCGACATGTCGGGTTCGTGTTCCAGCAGTACAATCTCATGCCCTCGCTCTCCGTGGGTGAGAACGTCTCACTGCCCGCGCGCTTTGCCGGTCGCAGGGTGAGCGGGAAGGATGTGTGCGATCTCTTGGAGAGGGTCGGTATGGGAGGGAAGGAGCATGCCCGTCCAGCCGAGTTGTCCGGCGGCGAGGCGCAGCGCGTGGCGCTCGCCCGGGCTATCGCTTCCTGTCCGGACATCGTGTTCGCCGATGAACCCACCGGCGCCCTCGACACGGCGAACGGGAACGCGGTCCTCGACATACTGCGAGCCATGGCGGATGGGGAGAGCCGAGCCGTCGTCATGGTGACGCACGATCTTGAGGCGGCCGCTCGTGCCGATCGGGTGTTTGTAATGCGTGACGGGAAGATCGTCCACATGATGACTCGTCCTGCGTCGCGGGAAATCCTCACCGCGATGGAGGCGGTTGGGGAGCGCGATACCGATGAGGGGGCGATGTTGCGATGATCCGTCTGCTTGTGGGTGATGTTCGGGAGCATTGGCATGTGTGGTTCGGTGTGCTCGCCGTTGCTACCGCATTTGGCTATATGGGAGGTTGGTTCGCATCGTTTTCCGCAACGGCGGCCGCGGACCCGATGGTCTCGACTTCTTTCTTCTTTAGAAGCGCCGCCCAGGCGATTCTCATGTTCTCGGCGATTTCCGGATGCGTCGTTCTCTCCTCAACGGCTCGGGGAAGCGTCGTCTCGTTGCGGCGAACCTACGCCCTGTGGCAGGTGATCAACATTCCTCCGGTTGTGGTGGGCTTTGCCGTCATCGTTCAAATTGCACTCGTGGGGGTCTTCGGTTCGTGCTTGGGCTTGGCCTTGTGCTGGGCAAGCTCATCCACCGTGTTCAGCGCTCTGTTCATGGATATCGACTTGTTCGAAGGGGTGCGGCTTCTGCCGGGATTTTCCCTCTGTCCTGCAGTTCTTGGAGTGTCGCTATTTTTGTCGGTGCTGGGCGGGGCGCGCGCCGCAAGGGCGGCGGCGTGTACGCCGCCCGTGATGGCTTTGCGTGACGAGTGGTCGGTCGAGGGCGCATCCGAGCGCATGATGCCGCTGCGCTGGCTTGCCGCCCTTGCCGCATGCGCCGCTGCCGCATGGTGTGTGTCCACGGTTGACCCCGTCTTAGCCCCTGTCGATTTCGGTCAGAGCACCTGGCTCGTCTTTTTGCCTATTGCAATCCCGGCGCTAATTACGGCTCTCGCCCCTGTACTTTTGCCGAGGATCCTGCGAGCGGCGACGTGTCCGTTGTCGCGCTGGACGGCGTGGCTTCTCGCGCGCAGGAGCGCTCAGCACGGCTTGACACAGAGCTTGTCGATTGAGACATCCCTCGTGGTTGCCATGGGTGTCGTTGCGGGTTTCTATTCGATGATGAGCCTGATGGAGCAGTATTCCACGGCATACGACTTGCCGATTGGGAGCGGATTCGGTCTCGACCCGCGCCTCGCGTGCGTAATGTTCGCGGGGCCGGTTATCTTGGCGGCTGTGGGGTCGTGCGCAAACGTGGCTCTCGCCCTGCGTGTGCGGGAGCGTGACGCATCGTTGCTGGAGGTGCTGGGCGCCACCCCACGCCAAGTCTGTGTCGTCTCGGTTCTCGAGGCGTATATGCATGTGGTGACAGCAGGCTCAGCTGCATTACTTGCGGTTGTGCTTTCCAACATGATCGCGGCCCATGCGTTGGGCTTGGGTGCTGGGAGCGCGATGCTGTCCGTGCGTTTTGTCCCTGCCGTCCTCATCGCCGTCGCAGGTTTCGTCGTGCTGGTCGTAGCAGGGCTGATGCCGGTGCTGCGCATGATCAGGACCGCACCGGTGCGGTTTCTCAATGAGTGACAGAATTTGCGAGTGAGCTGATTGAGCGGGCGTTTCTTCTATCGAGCCCTCTGTATGAGTTTTGTTCAACTTGTTAAACCTTGTTCAACTTGTTAAACTTTGTTCAACTTGTTAAACTTCTTTGACCGCAGAGGGTGATGTGCGGTGGTGCGCGTTAATCCGTTCAAGCCGACGGCTGGAATGAATCCACCTGAACTTATCGGTCGAGATGAGATTCTCGACGACTTTACCGAAGCGCTTGAAAACGGCCCCGGAGCTCCTGACAGATTGCTTCGCGTTTCCGGGGTCCGTGGCGTGGGTAAGACCGTGCTCCTTAACGCATTTGGAGACATCGCGCGCGAGCATGGGTTCCATGTTGTTGACGTCGCCGCGAACGCGGGCTTTTGCGATCGCATTCTCGGTGCCCTCTCGCGGAATCGCGAAGTGTCCTCGCTGTCGATATCCCCTTCTATATTGGGCGTGAGCTTGGGTTCCGTCGAGATATCCAAGTCGGCGACGCAGCTGGGGGAAGCCATATACGAGGCTTCGCGCAACGGTGGTCTCTTGATCACGCTCGATGAAATTCAAGATGCGCCGCTTGATGAGATGCGCGAGCTTGGTAACGAGATCCAGCTGCTGGTGCGCCAGGGTGCGAACGTCGCCTTTGCATTCGCGGGTCTTCCCGCTTCGGTCGACGGTGTCGTGGTGGACGAGACCCTGACGTTTCTACAGCGGGCCAAGCATGTCGAGCTCAAGCGCCTTATGGACTTTGAGGTCGGAGATTCGTTTGAGGACACGATGGTGCGCGCGGGTAAATCTGTTGCGCCTGGGGTGTCCGGTGTGCTCACGGCCGCCGCTGCCGGCTATCCCTTCATGGTCCAGCTTGTCGGATATTACACCTGGCAGTCAGCTTCGCGCCGCGGTTCTGATGCGGTTGAGCTGCTCGATGCGCAAAAGGGCATCGCGACGGCGCGCAAGAGCTTCGATAACATGGTGATTGAACCGGCGCTCAGGCGCGTCTCGGGCAGGCAGTTCGAGTACCTTGCGGCCATGGCGCGATGTGGGTCTGGACCCGTGGCGTCTGGCGATATCGCGCGCGAGATGGGGGTCGCCCCCACGTCCGTGAGCACCTATCGTCGCCGCCTCGTAGATGCGGCGCTCATCGAGGCGCCGTCATACGGCATGGTCAGCTTTGCGATCCCCTACATGCGCGAGTATCTGATCGAGCATGTGAGGGAGTAGGGCTGGCCCGTTGTTATCGCTGCATGTGCGCGTAGAGGGCGAGCGCGATCACCTCAATTTAGGGACTGTCCCTAAATTGAGGTGAGGGCTGATTCCTATTTCGAGGCGAAGTTGATCTGGATGTCGCCCAGGTTGCTGTCGACGCTAATGGTGCGCGCGGCGTCGTCGGCACCTTGCGGCGACACGATGTCGCCCTGGTTGGTGTGGGTGTCGATGTGGTAGGAGTCTTCTGCCCCCAGGTACGACAGGCAGATGTCCCCGTTCACGCTCTCAATCCGACTCGCGGTGACGTCGAGCCTCTGCGCCGAGATGTCCCCGTTCACGGATTCGCACAGCAGGTCATCCTGCAGCGCCGTGTCCACCAACATGATGTCACCGTTCTCGTTTACGACCTGGGCCTTGCGTGCCGTGGCTCCTCCCAGCGAGATGTCACCGTTGAAGTTGGTCGCGAGGACCGCCTCGGCTTCGACGCCGGAGAGCAGGGTGTCTCCGTTCTCGTTGATCGCGTCGAGCTTGGCGGCGGAGACATTCTTCGCCACGACGTCTCCGTTGCTGTTGGAAGCTCGCAGCCCGGCGAGCCCGTGCACGTTAGTCGCAACGACATCGCCCGAATCGGAGTGCACCTCGATCTCACCGGTGAACGAGGCTGGCACGCGCACTACGGTCGTAGTGTCGTCGACGCCGCCGGCCTCAGCAGGGGAGAGGTCGATCATGACGCCCTCCATGGGCTGCGAGTCGACGTCGATCTTGAGCACACCGTCAGTGTCTTCAACGGAGACACTCTGGCAGTTTCCCGTCCAATACTCGAGTTCGATGGCATCGCCGTCGGCGGGTTCGAGGAGGACGTTCTCGAATTCGGACGTGATGACGATGCTTTTGTGCGGCGAAGTCGCTTCGTCTTCGAGCGCGCTTACCGTTTGATGCCAGTCGTAGTTCACGGTGGACAGGCGGGCGGTGTCGAATCCGGCCGCCGCCCAAGCGCCGCACGAGAGCACGGTTCCGGTCCCGATGAGCGCCGCGGCGGCGATGAGGATGATCTTGGGCGCCTTACGCATTGTGGACGCCTCCTTCCGGGAGGGTGGCTTGGCCGGGGCGGGTGCTCTCGGCGGCCGACGGCATGCTCGGGGCGCCGTGGGTCTTTGCGCTATTGGGCGTGTCGCCGTCACCTTCGCCGCTCACGCGCACGAACAGGCTCGCGATCCAGCGCGCGAAAGCTCGCGTTGCCTGGAAGAGCAGCTTGCTTGCCCAGAACACGGCGAAGGAGGCGATGAGCCCGAAGCCGCTCGACACGAGCGAGAGGCCGAGGACGAAGATGCCGGGCAACGGCATCCCGCCTCCCAGGGTCGAGGTGAGCGCGGCGATTCCCGCGAAGGGCATGAGCACGAGGACCGCGTCGACGGCCCACAGCGCAGCGATGACCGCCCAAATCGCGACGTACACGGCAAGCGCCGCAGCCGCGAGTGCAAGCACGACGGGCACCCAGATGGGGGAGAACACCGCGAGCAAAACGATGTTCAGGGTGCGGCTGCCGGTGTTGGCCCGCGCGATGGCGCGCGGTATGGGCGGCGTCTCGGCGGCGATCTGCGCCGCGATCTCATCGATTGGGCCCAGGTCTGCCACCGCCTCGGATTCGGAAAGACCGTCCTCCATGCGGTCGCTGATGGCCTCGTCGTAGAACGCGAGCGCCTGCTCGACTTCGGCGTGCGGCAGCTTACCCAGCGCCCGCTCGAGCTCGGAGAGGAATTCCTGCTTGGTCATGCGTGTGCACCTCGTTTCACGAAATCGTAGATCGACATGATGTCCGCCTGCTCTGATAGGAACTCTGCGATGCGCTCCTCGCCTGCGGGCATGAGCCGGTAATACTTGCGCAGCCTGCCGTTGTGCTCCACGGAGTAGGCGGTCAAGCACTCGGCCTTCTCGAGGCGCTTGAGCAGCGGGTACAGTGTCGACTCGGTGAGCCCCAGGATGTCGGGCACGTCCTTCACGATCTGGTAGCCGTAAGAGTCCCGTTCCTGGAGCGATGCGAGCACGCACATCTCGAGGAAGCCGCGCTTCATCTGAGCATCCATGATATCTCCCTTCGACCGATACTATACGGCGCATAGTATAAGGCGTCAACTACCTAATGGTTGAATCGAACGCGTATTTTTACGTGAGAGTAATGCCCGCGCTTGTGCGCGGGCATTGCCAGGGGAAGATGATGTAGCTGGGTTGAAATGGACGCATGGCCGGGAAATGTACCGCAATTCGCAAAGTCCCGGCCATTCAAAGGTTCAGATAGAAGCTTTGCCCGCGCCGCGCACCCACACGCGGTCGTAGTCGCGGAGCATCAAGATCGCGAACGTCACGCCGAGTGCGAGGGGAGCCGAAGCATCGTCCACGATTTCGATGCCATATGCGGTCCGGTTGAGGGCCCGACGTGCGTTGATGTGGGCGATTGCGCTGTTGTTTCGTGCTATCGAGAACTCGTCCCCCATGAGGTTGCCTTCCACGCCGACGCCGCCGCCGTCGAACCGTATGACGTCTTTGTAGCCGTTGTCGATGCGGGTCTCGCGACGGAGTTGGATTCGGTCGAATCCCTCCATGCGTACTTGGAAGACGGGGTGCTGGAGAGCGTGTCTGCGTGTGATAGAGCCAACTTTGTACCCATGTTCATCCAAGATGTGGTAAAGGCTTCTGCTGAATAGCGTCGCGATGCGCACCAGGCGATACGCAAGCCCGTGTGAATCGGTGACATCGGCATCCTCGAATTTGCCGTGTGCGGGCCCGCCCGTCGAGCGAAGTTCGAAGAGGCCCAGCGTGGATGTATGGTTCCAGTCGGCGGCTTGCCGATTTCCAGGGTTGAACGTCTCTCCTGCAATGAGGAGGTGATTCTTGTCGCGTTCGAGCGCCTGGGCCATCACCTGCTCGTCGCCCTTCACCATCTCGTCGAGAGAGAGCCCGAAGAGCGCGCCCATCAGCACGAGGCTTTGAATGTCAGGCGTGGTATCGCCCCGTTCCCAGTTGCTGACGGTGTTTCTTGACACCCAGATGGCGTCGGCGAGATCGGCTTGCGACATCCCGAGTTGTTTGCGTCCAAGCTTGATCTGTTCCGAGAGAATCATCTGCGCTCCCTTCGTTGGAGTCGAACATGTTTGTCCTTTTCCAAGTTCACCTTACCGCCTCGAGATGACTCGAGCTGCCAAATCTCTTGTGCATTGCCTTTAGTTGAGCTTTTTCGTATCCATTTTTGAACTCGCGAAGTACGGCGGGTATCTCGTGCGGCAAAAGTGCAGGTGACTGCGCATCTTATGTTGGTGCTACTTGGCGTTTTCCGATTTGAATACGAAAAAGCTCAAGAAGCCAAGCTCCCATGCCCTCACCTCGCTTTCTCGGGTGGTTTCGATGTGCGAGGGACCGGTTTGCGATATCTCCCTCTATCAACAATACGTGAGCGCGCCGGAAAGTTGGCATAATTGGCTTGAGCATTTGCCTCGATTCCGTTTCGCGCAGGCCGACCCCTCCGCGCCCTTTACCGAACCTCCGCCATGGGTTGGTTTGCCCTGTGCTAGATTCGACTGAATCGTCGGCCCGGGGACGGACTGGGCCGCATTGACGTGAGCGAGGAAGCATGAGACGTTTCACCACCGCGAGGGACCGCAAGCAGGGCGCCGTCGCCATCATCGGCTGCGTCTTCCTCTTCACCGCGTTCGGCGTGCTCGTCTACGGCCGCTTCGCCACGAGCGTCGGGGCGGCGGCGCTGTACAACCGCGCATCGGTCGGCGTCGGGTTCATCCTGTTCGGCATCTCCATGCTGTGCTTCACGCCCATGGTCTACCTGCAGCGCATGCATCGCAGGCACGTCGACTCCGCCGTCCTCGCCCGCGAGCTCAAGGGCATCCTGTTCGGCTTTTTCTGCTACGTGGTGCCGTTCTTCCTCGCCATGGGCGCGCTCTCCTCGGCCGATACCACGGGGGTGTTCGGCCTTGTCCTCATGGTCGCTTTCGGCGCGATTCCTTTTGTGTATCGCCGCCATCGCAAGAAGGACCCCATCTCCTACAGGCATACCGGGTCCGCCGCGATCGTGGCGTTCTGCGGCGTGTTCGCCGTCATCTCGATCGCCGGCGGCGCGTTCTCCTGCAGCGAGATGCTTGACGACCTCAACGGGGGATGGCGGCAGGAGCGCTTCGCCTTCTACGAGGCCGAGATCAACAAGCCGCGCGGCCGCGGGGCGGCGCTGTCGCCTACCACGTTCGAGGTCTCGCTCTACAGGGACGGGGAGTCGGTGGCGAACCACCGGGTGGACGCGCGCCTCAGCGTGAACGCGGCCGACTGGCCCGAGGTCGCGCTTGTCCTCGACGAGCCGATGGCCGAGGTCCGCTGGTACCCCAAGACCCGCACCCTCGTGGGCGCGCGCGACGTGGACGGTCCTGCCACCGCGGGCGACCCGATCGAGTAGGGGGCGGCAATGGCGCGCGCGACTGAGAGAACGGCTCCTGTGGCGGAGTCCCCTCACGCCCGGTCGACGCTCAAAAGCAGCTGTCCGGCGGGGCCGACTCTCGTCGCGTGTCAACGGTGCCGTCGTCCGGTCCGCTCGTCCGCGCGCCTGTACAGCCCCGGGGCGTGCGGGTGCGGCCCTACTCATGGTCCCGGTCATGGCCGCCGCGATGGGGTTGGCGGCGCTCTCGCTCGGCATGGCCGCGCTGGCCGTCGGCGGATTGGCGATCGCCGTCACCCTCACGGTTCGGGAGGTCAGCCGCGCGAGGGGAGGGGCCAGCGTTCGGCCCGGGTTCGCGGTCGCCGCGGGAGCCCTGTACCTGGCGAGCGTCCCGTACCTTGTGTTCTTCATCTGGCTCTGGTTCGTCGACTGACCGTTTTGGAAAGGGGCTCACATGCTCTTCTCGCTGTATAAGGCCACGCTTGATGATGAAATCAGGAGAGGCTTGGAATCCTCCGCGTATTCCGAGATGGAGATCGAGGGCGTGCGTTGCAAGTTGAGGCGCCAAATCGAGGAGCGGACGAAGGCGACGAGCGGCGTGCTCGCGCTCTTTGCCGCCTTCGATGCCATGTTGGTGATGACCAGGAGCTCCGTGCCCGTACTCATCGCGATGCTCGTCGTCGAGGGCCTTGCCCTGTATGCGGCGTGGTATCTGCAGGCGGGCTGCCTCAAGCGGCAGTTCAACAAGGCCCTGCGGCGCGGGTATCCGGGGTTCGATCATTTGAAGCTGTGAGGCGAGCCACCCGCCCTGCAATTGAAGGTGGCGGCCGCGTTCGTCTTGCGACCTGGAACGCCGGCGCGGTGGCCTGCAATTCCGGAGGGGGTACAATCCCCTAAACCCATAGCGAGGAGATGACCGCCATGAGCAATCTTCCGACTCCGCCCACCCCGGCACCGGAGCCCAATCGCATCGACAACGTCTCGCCGTCGGGCGACGGGCGCTCCTCCTACTGGGGTTTGGATGCGCAAGAGACCGTTGCCACGTATGTCAAGCGGGTGCGCGCGATCAAGGCGCAGTCCATCGCGCTGATTCTCGCCAACCTCGTTGCGATGGTCTGGTTTGTCGAGGAGGGCCACTTCGCGCTCTACCTCGTCTGCTTTGTCCTCCTGTTCGCCATCGTGCTCATCGCGCGCGTGCGCATGGGCGCACTGTTCCTCAAGCTCGGAGAGGTCGTCTCCCAGGATTGCGACCCCGCCCGCTATCGCACGGTGCTCGATGTGCTTTCCGCCCGCGACCGCTTCGGCCGCTCCGCGAACACCATCGCCATCGAGCTCGCGTACTGCGACTACCTTGAGCTCGATAGCGCCGGTGCCCTGTGCCGCCTCGAGTCCGTCACCTTCAAGCGCAAGGACAACGTCAGGTGGTTCCGAGCCATGCAGATCGAGTTTTTGAGCCGGATCGATGTGGGCGATCTCGAAGGCGCGCGCGATGCGCTGGCGAGGCTCGCGGCGTTCCGGGAGAACTTCAAGGAGGGTTCGCGCAACCGTGCTTCCGCCGACCTGCAGGTCGCCGATTACGCCGTGCTGGTGCGCCCGCCCGCCGAGCGGGACGCCGCCGACGCCGCGCGCATGCGCGAGCGCATGGCCCTGGCCGATTGCCATCAACAGCGTGCGAACTGGCAGCTCTATCTCGCCGAGTACGAGCTACTGCACGGGTCGCCCGAGGAGGCGGCGCGCCTGGCGTCCGATGCCTCCCTCGAACCGCTCACGCCCCGCATGGAGCGCCTGCGCGCCGAGGTGCTGTCGGGGCTGGAGGTGAGCGGGTAATGGAATACGCCGTCTTCAGGCTCGCTGTGGAGTACCTGCCGCACACGGGCTACGGCGCGATCGTCGAGCGGGGCTGACCGGATTTGAAGCAAAGGGGGCTGTCATGGCGTCTTCGCAAGGCTATCTCGATTATGTCCTCGACCTTCTCTCGGGTGTTGAGGGCTTGACTACGAGGAAGATGATGGGGGAGTACCTCCTCTACTCGGAGGGCACGTTGTTCGGCGGCGTCTACGACGACCGGCTGCTCATCAAGGAGACCCCCGCGTCCGCGTCGGCGCTGGGCGCGACCGCCGTTCCCTACGAGGGCGCGAGGCCGATGAGGCTCGTCGATTCAGATGACGGCGATTCGCTCTCCCGCTTGGTGGGGGCTGTCTGCGCGGAGCTCCGCGGCGCCTCGGCTCGGAAGGCCCGTCGATGATGGGGGAGATGACCTGCGCTCATTGCGGGCGGAGGGTGCCCGTCAGGTTCGGCGTCATGCCGAGGCGGTGCGCCTGTGGGGCGGAGTTCGAATGGGCGCCGTTCGGAGGGGCGGGGAGGGTCGCCGCCGCCCTTGCGGCGCTCGCGCTGCTCATGTCGCCGCTTTTCATCCTCATGTGGGCCGCGAGGCCGCTTCTCCGGGATTCGATCGCCCTCTACGCCGTCGGGCTTGCCGCTGCCCTCTACTGGCTGCGCGTGTGCGAGACGCTGCTCGTGCGCCTCGGCCTGCTGCGCATGGAAGGCGTCGACGTAGCATAATCGATATCACGTCCCGAATTGAAAGGACCTATCTGTGACGGATATAACCAGAGATACTTATGCCGATGTGAACGCCCGTGCCATCGATGGCTGGAACGCACAGGGCTGGGAGTGGGGCACCCCCTTGAGCCATGAGGAATACCTCGAGGCGCGGCAGGGCGAGTGGCGCATGCTGCTAACCCCCACCAGGCCCGTTCCGCCCGCATGGTATCCGAGCGACCTGTCCGGCCTGCGCGTGCTGGGACTCGCCAGCGGCGGAGGTCAGCAGATGCCCGTCTTCGCTGCCCTCGGTGCGCGGTGCACCGTGTTCGATTACACGCCCAGCCAGCTGGAATCCGAGCGGATGGTCGCCGAGCGCGAGGGCTACGAGATCGAGATCGTTCGAGGCGACATGTCCCATCCGCTTCCCTTTGCGGACGGGGAGTTCGACTTCATCTTCCATCCCGTCTCGAACTGTTACATAGAGGAGGTCAAGCCGCTTTGGCGCGAGTGCCATCGCATTCTGAAGCCTGGTGGTCGCCTGTTGGCGGGCATGGACAACGGCTTCGGGTACGTGTTCGACTACCCCGAAGAGGAGCGGGCGGTGTACAACCTGCCGTTCAACCCGTTGAAGAATCCCGATCACATGGCGGCGCTCGATCCTGTTGAGGACGGCATTCTGTTCTCACATACGATGGAAGAGCAGATTCGCGGTCAGCTGCAAGCGGGTTTCCAGCTGGTCGACTGCTACGAGGACACCTATGGCGAGGGCCGTCTGCACGATCTGAACATTCCGACCTTCTGGGCGACGTACGCCGTGAAGGGCGCCTGACGCCCCTACCGCCCATCTCGCCGTCCGACTGGATGGGGGAGAAAGATGACTACCTGGGTATCGAGGCTCTGTTCATCTATGATTCCGATCAGGGGGAATTCTACTTTGACGGTCTGAACACGGATGCGATCTAGCGGTTGGGCGCTGGCTTGCACGGGGGGACGGCCGCGTGGTGCATCACCGCAGCGTCATCAATAGCCCCAGTCGACGATCTTCCATGGGGCGTCTTGCGAAGGCCTGGTGAGAATCCATTGCCAGCCTTCGTATCTGTCGTTCGGCGAAAAGCCCTCGTCAGCTGCCCGCCAGTCGGTCGTGAATTCGGATAGCACGACGATAAGGTCCCCTTTGCCTTTTTGCCCATGCTCGAGTATTTCGTCCAGAAATGTGGACTCAACCTCGTCGTCGTAGCGAAGCTCATCAAGCGAGCATCCCTTGAAGCCTGAGGCGAATTCCGATTCGACGGCATTGAACGCATCGTCTATGTCGTCTTTGCTGTAAAGATCGGTCGCCTGCGCGATGCGCTCGACCGATTTCACGTTTCCGCCGGAGGGACCGACGAGCGCCACCAGGATGCCAAGAGCGGCGAGAGTGCCCGTTATCGCGATGAGAACCGTTTTCCTGTTCATTGCGCCCCCTTGGAATCGCCGTGCCGAGTGCCCGGATGCAGGTTCCTCAATGGTAGGTGACATCTATGCGAATTGCAACGAGGCGAGACCCGCTTCGTTTTGAATTCGGCAAGGTGTTATGGTCAACTCGACAAGAACACATGTTCTATTATCATAGGGTCAGGGTTGCTTGCGAAAGGGGATTACGATGGCATTTGACTACAAGAAGGAATACAAGGAGTTCTACCTTCCGCCCAAGAAGCCGATGCTCGTCGAAGTTCCTGCGATGACGTTCATCGCCGTCCGCGGCCATGGTGACCCTAACGAGGAAGGCGGGGCGTACAAGGATGCGCTTGAGGCGCTCTACGGCGTGGCGTACACCATCAAGATGTCCAAGAAAGGCGACCATCGCATCGAGGGCTACTTCGACTTCGTCGTGCCGCCTCTTGAGGGTTTTTGGTGGCAGGACGGCGTTCTGGGCGTGGATTATGCGCGCAAGGAGGACTTCAACTGGATATCCGCCATCCGCGTGCCCGAGTTCGTGACGCGCGAGGAGTTTGAATGGGCCGTCGCGGAGGCCGCCGCCAAGAAGAAGCGGGATTTCTCGATGGTGGAGCTGCTCAATATTGAGGAGGGACTGTGCGTTCAGTGCCTGCATGTCGGGACGTATGACGGCGAGCCGGCGACCGTCGAAGCCATGTGCGATTTCGCCGAGGAGCAGGGCTATGTCGAGGATTTCTCCGACGAGCGCCTCCATCACGAGATCTACCTCAACGATGCCCGACGCACCGCGCCCGAGAAGCTCAAGACGGTGATCAGGCATCCGGTTCGCAGGGCGTAGATGGGTACCGCCGTTGGCCGCTGCTGCTTCTATTGATGAACGTGATATAGTTAGGCCACAAGTTGAAAGGGGTGCATATGGCTATCGCAGTCCCAGTTCGCGATATGAAGGACACCGCGGCTTTTACCGCGCTTGTCAGTCGAGAGCGTGATGTTACGGTGACGCGTAACGGTTACGAGGCATTTCATTGTCTGTCGGCAGAGGAGTGGGCTGCTCAGCGCGATGAGGTTGCGAAGGCGCGCCTGTTTTCTCGGATTCTGCTCGCGGAGCAGGAAATCGAGAACGGCGAGGTGGATGAGTACGACGTCTTCGCGTCGAAGCTCAGGGAAGAATATGGGCTATAGGTTATCGATTGCTCGCGAGGCGCAGCGCGAGTACCGAGATATCGTCTCCTACCTTGTCAACGTAGTGAAGAGCCCTCAGGCCGCCCGTCATTTCATGACGGAGTTCGATGCCAAGGTGGAAAGCGTTCGGAACCATCCCGAAGCATTCAGCCTATGCCATCTGCCTGAGCTTGCTGCAAGGGGATACCGGTCCGCCTCCGTGATGAGACATACGTTTCTCTATACGGTGCGCGGCGACGACGTGACCATCGCCCACATCTTCCATCAGTCGCAAGATTACGCTCGACTCGTATAGTGCTTTTATAGATGTTCGCAACGTGTCAATGAGGTGCGTGAAAGGGGGTGTGAGCGGTACGGGTTCCATCGCAGGAAACATCGCCGTTTGCATCGAGGGGGATAACCTGCTCCACAGGCGCCTAGAAATAGAACAGTTCCTCAAACTTCTTGTCGAGCGCAATGCAGAGGACGAGCGCAAGCTTGGCTGTAGGGTTGAACTGTCCCGTTTCGATGGAGCTGATCGTGTTTCGGGACACCCCCGTCAACTCGGCAAGTTGTGTCTGCGAGAGTCCACGCTGCTTGCGAGCCTCTCGCAGTGAGTTTTTAAGTGTCAGCGATTCCTTCACAGTGGCATCAACCCAACGACGCGTAGGCACATAGCCAGGCCACGACGAGGGCTGTGTACAGAACAGATGTTATGAATGTCCAGCGCGACCTTGTTTTGCTCCATTTGTACGCGCTCCCTGCGGAGAGGTACGCGAACAGGATGGCGAGCAGGTCGTATGAATTCCCACCCTTTGTGAGCAATCGGATGAGAAAGATCACGGCAACGGCAGCCGTTAAGGCTATCACTCCCCAAGCGCTCGCTTCGTCAGCTAACCTGTGATCCCGCTCATCAAGGTGTCGGTTGTCCATGCGATTTCTTGCAAGGATTTCATCTCTGTCCATGTCATCCTCAATTCTGCCAAGTTTTATTGTCAGTGAAAGGATATCACTGACAATAAAACTTGGCAGAATGATTATGGTAGGCTATGAAAAATGCCGACGGGAGTGGATGGGAAGGATGTCTAGGTTCTTCGTCTTTTAAGTGATTGTCCTGCGTTGACGGCAGCGTTGTAAAACGGTGCCGAGCCCGCGAAGCCCGGCACCGCCCAGAAACCCGCGGGTGGCGTGCAGGGGCGCCGGAAAAGCGGGTATACTGGTAGCGACTAGGGAGGCGTACGCCCTCCTGGATTGACCTAGTGGGGTAAAACCCGCACGAACAGCCGCTCCGGCCAGGGCGGCTGTTCCCTTAAATGGCGAGTTTCACCCCTTGGCCGCTAGAAAACGGCAAGATAAAGAAGCGCGATCGATAGAACGAGCACGGAAGCTGCGAGCAGCAACGCGGTGAACTTCGCCATGGGAACCCTCCTAACCCCCTGCAAGGACTCGGAGGGCACCGCCCATGTCGCTGTCTCTATGATAGCATAAAGCACGAACATCTGTTCTATACTATGGCACGCTTGTTCGCCGGCGCCGCCAACAATTGCATCCCCTATTTCCAGATGTAAAGCAATCCTAAAGCTTCGCCTTCTACCATGAGGTCATGGAGATCTCCAATCCTAGCCGTGCGTCATGGACGCTGTATGTTTGGAGGGTGAAGATGAAGAATATGGGCAAGCTGGCACTGGCTGCTACGGGTTTGGCCGTGGCGGTGTTTGCGGCTCTCGGGATGCTCTTGCCCGCGTCTGCCGTTGCCGATGAAGAGGCGCCTGGGACCCGCGGAATCGTGATCGGCTTGGGCGAGGCGACGCCGCGTTCCGATGGGGGCATGGAGTTCGATGTTGTTCGCTGGGTCGAGGACGGCACCGAGGTGGCGCCCGTGCCCGATGTGCGGGTATTCGCCGACGTCGCGGAATAGGCGCGACGGACTGTTGCGGCGGCGCGGGCCGAGGTGGTTCGCGCCGCCCTTGTAAAAGGGGGCTGGTATGAGGCTTTTGCTGGTAGAGGATGCCCGGCTCATCCGGGAGCCGCTTTCTCGGGCGCTCGAGCTCACCGGGTGGGAGGTGGAGGCAGTGCCAGATGGCGAGGCGGCGCTCGCGCGTCTTGCCGTGGCTCCTGTAGATGCCGTGGTGCTCGACATCATGCTGCCCGGCAAGGACGGCCTTTCCGTTCTGTCGGAGTTGCGCGCACGTGGTGACGCCACGCCCGTCATCCTGCTCACGGCCCGCGGTGACGTGCGCGATCGCGTGCGCGGCGTGTTGATGTTCACTAAGAACTGGTCCGAAGGGACTGCGGTGGAGAACTTGGACCAAAGGAGTTCAAGGAGGCCATCGCATGGCATACAGCGAGGAGCAGAGAAGGAGCGCCCTCGAGACATTCATCAGGTTCGACCATAGCTATGCTGACACA
>ENA-OQDA01000154-OQDA01000154.1-human-gut-metagenome-genome-assembly--contig:-NODE-154-length-29562-cov-3.745575_pt1 | contig 29562 bp, 26 predicted proteins | sample MGYA00242771_ERZ504603 | MGnify/ENA primary metagenome ERZ504603 (study PRJEB26092, sample SAMD00036328) | human gut metagenome | host: Homo sapiens | study: EMG produced TPA metagenomics assembly of...
CGTTCATCACAGCGGCGGAATTAGCCGTAGGGCTGGTGGTAAATCGGGCGCTGGGCTGGCAGGTATGGGATTACAGCCGGGAATTCGGCAATGTGCTGGGACAGATATGCCCCCTGTTCAGCTTTTACTGGTTCCTGCTGTGCCTGCCCGTGTTCGGCCTGCTGCGTCTGGCCGCACGCTGGAAAGCCAAGCGCGCGTCTGAGGTGTAAGGCGCGCAAAACCGCGTCCCGTGTGCAGCATACGGGGCGCGGTTTTGTTTTAACGCAGGGTCATCTTGCGATCTGCTTATTGCGGTATTCGTTGGCGCTCATATTCTCCATTTTTTTGAAAATGCGGGAAAAATGCGTCACATCCGCAAAGCCCACCGCGTCGCTCACTTCCCAGACCTTGAGGGCTGGGTCGGCCAGCAGCTCCTTTGCTTTGGCGATGCGAACGCCGTTGAGCAGGTCGGAAAAACTCTGTCCCGTGTTCTTGGCAATGAGCTTGGAGAGGTGCCACTGGCTGACGTAGACCTTGTCCGCCACGTCGGGCAGCGTCAGTTTTTCCGCATAATGCTGCTCAATGTACTGTACCGCTTTCTTTATGATGAAATTCTGCGCATTTTCCGCAGACTGCACCGCGCCGGACGCGGGCGCGCCGCCCAGGTTTTCCACCATGACGGCCAGTGCCTCTTCCAGCTCATGCATCTTGCTGGGCTTAAGTACATACCGCACCACACCCAGGCCGATGGCCCGCTGGGCGTACTCAAAATCCGGGAACCCGCTCAGGATCGTCACCTGCATGTCCGGGAACTCGCTGCGTACAGCCGCCAGCAGCGCAAGCCCGTCCGCGCCCGGCATGCAGATATCCGTGAACAGGATATCCGGCCGCTTTTCCCGCAGCACGGCCTGCGCCGCAAGCCCGTCGGACGCGGTAGCCGCCACTTCGCAGCCATACTTCGCCCAGGGCATCACCTTTACCAGGCCGCTGACGATGATATCCTCGTCGTCCACGATCATCACCTTATACATCCTATATCACCACACTGTTTTTGCCTATGGTCATAGTATACCATAACACCGCGAAGCGGCCTCAATAAAACCGCATCTATTGCGGTTTTGCATGGTCCAATGTTCTCAAAGCCCTGTGCGTCAGCACAGGGGCGTGTGCAATGCACACGCGCAGCCGCGCAAGCGGCGGCTTTGAGGTTATTATACCATGACGCCGCGAAGCGGCCTCAACAAAACCGCACCTGCTGCGGTTTTGCATGGTTCAATGTTCTCAAAGCCCTGTGCGTCAGCACAGGGGCGTGTGCCATGCGCACGCGCAGCCGCGCAAGCGGCGGCTTTGAGGTTATTATACCATATTTCCATTCCCCCGCCCAACGGTGGAAAAGCGCGGCACCGGGCGCGCCCCATGCACCGAACACAGGACACGCCCGCCCGCCGCGCGAAAAAGGGGAGCACCTGTAAAATGCGCCGCAAAAGCTGTCAGCCCTTCACCGCGCCGGCAGTCATCCCCTTAATGATATAGTTCTGCAGGAAGATATAGACCACCAGCACCGGAATCACGACCATCACCACCGCGGCCACCATCAGGCCGTAGTTCGTGCCCGCCTGGCTGGATATCTCGTTCAGCAGGCGCGTGATGGTGAAGAATTTTTTGCTGCGCAGGAAAAACATCTGTAAAAAACGGTCGTTGTAGCTCCACAGAAACGTGAAGATGCCCACCGTGGCAAAGCTGGGCTTGGCCAGCGGCATGATGATTCGGAAGAATATCTGGTAGACGTTGTAGCCTTCCAGATAAGCGGCTTCCTCCAGATCCACCGGGAGGCTGCGGATGAAGCCCATCAGCACAATGATGGCAAACGACAGGTTGCCCGCAATCTGCGGCAGGACGACCGAGAGCCGCGTCAGCCAAATGCTGCCTGTATTCACGATGCCCCAGGACGACTCCATGCGGAACACCGGGATGATCGTGGAGAACACCGGGAACATCATGCTGGCGATGATCATGGAATGCAGAAAGCCCCGCAGCCGGAAGCTGTACCGTACCATAGCGTAGGCGGCAAGCCCAGCCAGCACCATCACCACCACAGTGACGGCGCCGCTGATGACAATGCTGTTGACATAGGCCGTGCCGATGTCAACGCGCTTGAAGGCGGTGACGTAGTTCTCCAGTGTGAATTTGTCGCCGATGGGCAGCGAGAATGTATCGCTGCGGATCAGCCCGCGCGGCTTGAAGGAATTGAGGATGACCCAGATAAAAGGATAGATCGTCGTGAGCGCCCACAGGGACATAAACACATAGAGGAGCGATTTTTCCCACGGGAAAGCGTCTGCGTGTCATAAAAAAAGCCCCCCTTAATAATCTTTTTCTTTGAAGATGCGGTTCGCGATCTGGCTGATCACAACACCCAGCACCACGATGAGGATGGCGATGGCCGAGCCGTAGTCCACGTCCTGCAGCACCATAGTCTGGTAGTACATATATGTGCCGGTCAGCCAGGATTTGTCCAGCGGCAGGCCGCCCACAAACATGGTCCACGGCAGGTCGAACACCTTCAGCGAGCCGGTAATGGCCAGCACCAGGCAGGTACACAGCGTGTTGTGCAGCAGCGGCAGGGTGATATACCGGATGCGCCCCAGGCCGCTGGCCCCGTCAATCTCGGCCGCCTCATAAATATCGGTAGAGATATTGTTCAGCCCTGTGACGAGAATAACAAAATAAAACCCCACATACTGCCAGATAACAGGTACCATCATCGTGACGAAAAAGTGGGCGGGGTCCTTCCAGTCGATATTCTCCGCGGCGAGGCCCAGGTTCTGCAGAAGCTGGTTGAGCATGCCGCCGTCGTACAGAAAGATCAGGTTGAACAGAAGGCCCAGCGCTGTGGCGCTGATGACGATGGGAAAAAAATACACGGTGCGGAAGAATTTCGCCCCCACCTTGATATTGTCCACCATCAGCGCCAGCACCAGCGCGATGCCCACCTGAAACACCACGGTCAGAATCATCAGAATCATGGTGTTCTTCAGCGCGGTGCGCATGAGCGGGTCTGTGAACATCTTGACGTAGTTCTCCCATACCGGCTCGTTCAGGCCGCGGCTGCTCTCGCCCAGGCCGCCGATCTTGTTGAGGCTGTTGTAGATATTCATCAAAAACGGATAGTATAAGTACATGGTCAAAAAGAGGAAGGTCGGCACGAGGAACAGCACGAGCGGGCCTTTCTTTTTGTAGATCATCGCATTCATGGCAAGGCTCCCCTTCTTTTCTGCGTTTGTCTGCGGGATGCGGGCGCGCGAAGCGCCGTCGTTTTTCGGACGGACGCGCCGCCGTTCGGTGCGGCGGACGGCCCCGGGGGCGTGCGGCACGGCATGCGCCGCGGCCGAAGGCCCGTTTTTTTCAAAAAAAGGCCGGAGAGCCGTTTCCAAGCTCTCCGGCCGTATTGGCTGCTTATATCGCTTGCGTCAGGAATCTGCCAGCGGGGTGGCGAGGGCCGTCTCAATGGCCTCCTCCGGCGCCAGGGTGCCCGTCACAACATCCTTGACAGAGGCGAACAGAACGCCGCGGGCAGTCTGGTTCAGCGCATCCTGCACGGCGCTGGCCATGCCTGTCTTGCCGTTGAACATGGTGACGGCCGCCGCGTGCAGGCTGTCGGTATCCGCCGCTTCGGGCAGGCCGGATTTCAGCGCCGTAGGGGCACCGCCCGCGAACTTGTTGACCATATCGTCGGTGGTCATGTATTCCACGAACTGGACGGCCGCATCGCGCTTTTCGGGGTCGCTCCAGGCTTTCTCGGTGATGTAGTAGCCCATGGAAATGCCGCCCACGATGTCCGTGGCCTTGCGGCTGCCGCTGCCCGGCACATAAGTAACGGTGTAATCGTCGATGTTCTCCACGTTGCCTGCGGCGTCCTCGCTGCCGGTGAACCAGCCCACCTTCCACGAGCCGTCAATGGCGAACGCGGCTTTGTTGTCGGCCATCATCTGGAATGTGTCGGCGTCGCCCGCCGTCAGGGTATTTGCGGGGAAATAGCCCTTTTCGTACATCTCTTTGAGGGTGTTCAGGCCCGCGACCCAGCGCTGGCCCGCTTCGTCGGCGCCGGAAGCAGGGACCTCGGCGTGCTTGGCCACGTCGCCCTGGTTCAGGATGCAGAACTCGAACCAGTAGTGCGGCACCTCCTGCAGGGAGCAGGCGATGGGCGTATAGCCCTTGCTTTTAATGGTCTCACACATCTCCATGAACTCGTCCCAGGTCGTATCGGGGCCGGGGACCTCCAGGCCGCAGTCGGCCAGAACGGTTTTGTTCACGAACATGCCTTCCCAATATCCGCTGGACGGAACGGCGTAGGCCTTGGCGTCCACAAAGGAAAGGGGCATGGCCGCATCCAGCATGTTGGATGCATAGTCCGGGTATTCCTTGCGGATCTCCTCGATGGGCACGACCTTGCCGTTCTTGATAAACTCGCTGGCGTCAGTACCCGTGAAGAAGAAGAGCACGTCCGGTTCGCTTCCGGTCTGGAAGTCGGCTTTGACCTGGGCCTTCCACTGCTCGTTTGAGGTGGCGGATTCGTCTACCACAGTGTTGCCCGTGGCCGCTTCGTAGCCCGCCACCGCTTCTTCATAATTGGCGCGGTTGCCGTCGTCGCCGCCGTAGGACGTCACGACGCGGATCTCAACAGGCTTTGCTTCGGGGGCGGAGGAGCCTGTGCTTCCGGCCACGGACGCGGAAGCCGGAGCGCTGGAGCCGGAACCGCCGCAGGCGGCCAGCATGGAAGCGCCGAGGCACAGCGCAAGAATGATCGCGAGTGTCTTTTTCATGTTTCAAACCTCCCATTTTCTGGGGGCAGTGCGCGGCGTTCACAGCACCGTCCGAATGCCTCCCTGTGCTTATAATGTTATACCAGTTTGCACAAAACTGAATGAACGAACTTGTTTTTATTGTCATATTATTGCCCGTCTTGTTCAAATTTGATATTCATTCTCGACAGCGTATTCCCTTTTTCATGTGATTGTGACGGAAAGGCCGCTCTCCTGCCCGTAGATGATCTTTACCCGCTCGTGTACGTTGCGGATGCCCAGCGAAGCGCTGCCCGTTCCCTCCGGCAGCGGCTCGTCCGAGAGAAGCGTCTGGATCTTCATCAGGTCGTCGTAGGTGGTTACGCCGTCGTTCTCGATCTCCAGCAGCAGCCTGTCCTGCTCGCGGTAAGCGCGGATGATGATGGTGCCTTTCTGCACGGGATTGATGCCGTGCTCCACGGCGTTTTCCAGCAAAGGCTGCAGCACCAGGCGCGGCACATAGCAGTCCAGCGTTTCGGGGGAGATCTCCTTTTCCACGGTCAGCCGCTTGCCCAACCGCTCCCGGATGATGAACAGGTACGCGTCCACATACATCATTTCCTCGGAGAGGTGGATGAGCGGCCGGTGCTTGCGGTCCATGGCCGCGTTCAGCATCGTGGACAGCGCCTCCAGCATCTGACATACCTTCACGTCGTCGGCCAGGCGCGCTTCCCAGTTGATGATCTCCAGCGTGTTATTCAGAAAATGGGGGTTGATCTGGCTCTGCAGAGCCATGATCTTCGCGTCCCGCAGGGCCAGCTCCTCCTTATAGATGCGCTCGAACTGATTTTTCAGCTTGTCGCTCATGGCGTTGAAGCTGTTGCCCAGATAGGCGAACTCCTTGCTGCCCAGCCGCCCGGCGTCCACCTGAATGCCGAATTCACCCTGCTCGATGTGCGCCGAAGCCCCGCTCAGCGTGACGATGGGCCGGTTTACCTTGCGGTACAGAAACGCGATGACCGCTCCCATCAGCGGCAGCAGCGCGGCCAGCAGCGCGGCCAGCAGCAAAGCCGTGCTGCGCAGCTGGGCGCGCATGGCCGCGGTGTCGGAGTAGACAATGTATTCCAGCGCACAGCCTGGGCACTACGCTTTCACTGCCCCAGACGGCGTAGCTGCCCTGCGCGGGCGCGCCGCCCTGGCCGCCCGCACGGATGTTCCCGCGCAGCTCTCCCGCATCCCGCACGCTGCCCGCAACGGTATACTCCGCGTCGCCCAGCCAGACCGTAGCGTCCGTCATCCAGATGACACTGCGCATACTGTCGAACAGCGTGTCGGTGTTCAGCTCCATCACCAGCACGCCGTAGGTGCGGTAGTTGGCGTCCAGCAGATTGCGCATCATGTACAGGCTGCCGTCCGCCGCAAAGAAACCGATGCCGGTGCCCAGCGCTTCGCTGCGGACCAGTACTTCGTCCCGCACATGCTGCTGATATTTGCGTATGGAGGTATACGAGGTGTTGGAGGTATAGATGGGCGCTGCTGGATCGTCCACCAGCGTGACGATGGTATTGCGGAATTTGTCGTCGTAGCGGTACTGCTGGGTGAGAAAGGTCTGCATCTCGTTGTAAAACGTGACGTAATCGCCCGTTTTCGTGTAGGATGCCCAGGCATTGCCCATGGTGGCGATATAACTGGCCTTACGGCTGGCGGCGATCATGGAATCCAGGTTGCGCCCGGTGATGGCCGCGGCGCTTTGTGCGCTGCGCATCATATCACTGCGGTACTGCCGCGTCATGCTGTCCAGAATATATACACCGCCCAGCGTGACGATGAGCACAACGGGCAGCACCCAGCACAGCAGGATAATGCCCAGCATCCCCTGCCGCAGGCCGAGCTGCCGCCTGTGTTTCATTTTCTGCCGTTCCATGCCTCCGCCTCTTTCCCGGCGCGCTTTGCAAGCATCCGCGCGTCCTGCCCGCTATTATAGCAAAAAAGGGGGACAATGTCCCCCTTTCCCCGCTTTTCGGCCGCTTTTCGTTACAGCGACAAAAACTCCGTCAAAATTTTGGCAATTTTTCCCGCATTTTCCATGGTATCCATCTCACAGAACACGCGCAGCAGCGGCTCGGTGCCGGAAAAGCGCGCGATGACCCAGCCGCCGTTTTTGAAGTACACCTTGCAGCCGTCCATGTAGCTGACCTTGGCGATCTCGCAAGGGAATTCCGGCAGCTGTTTGTCCTCCATCAGCAGCTTGAAGATGCGCGTCCTTTCGGCGCTGCTGAAATGAAAATCGTGTTCCGCCATCTCGGCGGCACCGTATTTCTGCGTGATTTTCGTCCCACAGCGCGCTGAGCCTGCGGCCTGTTTTGGCAATGGCCTCAACCAGCAGCGCGGCGGCATAAATGCCGTCCTTGCCCTGGATGTGCCCGCGCACCGTCAGCCCGCCGGAGCTTTCGCCGCCGATGATAGCGCCGGTCTCCACCATCTTGGGCAGACACATATTTAAAGCCCACGGGCACCTCGTAGCAGGTCTCCCGAAGTCCTCGGCAATGCGGTCCAGCAGATGGGTGGTGGCCAGGTTCCGCACCGCTGCGCCGCGCCAGCCGCGGTACCGCATCAGATAGTAATACAGCAGCACCAGAATCTTATTGGGATGCAGGAACTCCGCCTTATCGTCAATGACACCCAGGCGGTCCGCGTCGCCGTCGGTGGCGATGCCGATGTCGCAGCCGTGTTCTTCCACATAGTTCGTCAGGCCCGCCAGCGTGCTTGAGGTTGGGCGCCGGGGCAGCCGGCCGCCGAACAGCGTGTCCCTCCGCTCATGGATGACCTCTACGTCGCACCGGGTGGTGAGCAAGATGGTCTGCAGCGCCGTCTTGGACACGCCGTACATGGGGTCCAGCACCACGTGCAGGCCGCGGGACCGGATGGCCTCTGCATCCACCATTTTGAGGATGCTGTCGATGTAGTCGTTCATCGGGTCGATGAGTTGGATACTGCCTGCAGCAAGCCCTTCTTCGTAGGGCACCGTCTCCACAGGCTCGCCTTCCAGCTCGCGGATATAGCCCTCAAAGGCGGCGGTAAGCGTTTCGTCCGCGTCGCGCCCGCCCTCCATAAACACCTTGATGCCGTTGTAGACGGCCGGGTTGTGGCTGGCCGTCACCATGATGCCGGCGTCGCAGTGCAGATGGCGCGTAGCAAAGCTGAGCGCCGGAACGGGCATCAGCTCCTTGTAAAGATACGCCTTGACGCCGTTGCCTGCCAGCACGCGCGCGGCCTCCCGCGCAAACACGTCGCTTTTGATGCGGCTGTCGTAGGAGATGGCGACGCTTTTTTTGCCGCCCTGCTTGTTCAGATAATTTGCCAAACCCTGCGTGGCCTTGCGCACCATATAGATGTTCATGCGGTTCGTGCCCGCACCCAGCACGCCGCGCAGGCCCGCGGTGCCGAACTCCAGCTCCACCGCGAAACGGTCCTGTATCTCTGCGTCAATGCCCTGAATGCTGAGCAGCTCGGGCTTCAGGTCCTTATCCTCCAGTTCGGCGGCAAGCCACCGTTCATATTCCTGCTGATACATCAATATGCCCCGCCTTCCGGTTCAAGGACTGCGCTTCCCCTTTTCAGTCTCAGGCGGCCGAAGCGCCGCGCGGCGTGCCGCCTTTTATACTTCTTATCATAAGCCATGGGCCCGGGCCTGTCAATTCGCACTTGTACAAAATGACGCGCAAGTTATACTAAAAACACACCCATATGGGCGTACCGGCGCGAAGTGCGGCGGAAAAACGGCGAAAGGCGGCGGAAGGATGTTTTGCAAGGATCAACAGCCTGGGCGTATATGCGCTGAATGGCTTCAGTGTGAGCGTGGAGGCGGATATCAGCGGCGGACTGCCTCAATTCACCATCGTGGGCCTGCCGGACAGCGCTGTGCGCGAGGCCACGGACCGCGTGCGCAGCGCGCTGAAAAACCTGTCCTTCGTCTGGCCCGTCAGCCGGATCACCGTCAATCTCGCTCCCGGCGATATCCGCAAGACCGGCCCTGTGTACGACCTGCCTGTTCTTCTTGCCATTCTGGCTGCCTCCGGGCAGCTGCCCGTCCCGCCGGACGGAGCGCCTCCATTCGCGAGCTTTCGCTGGACGGCGGCGTGCGCAGTGTGACGGGCGTGCTGCCCATGGCGCTGGCCGCGGTGCAGAACGGCGTGAAGGAGCTGTTTCTGCCTGCCGAAAATGCCGCCGAGGCCGCCGTGGCCGAGGGACTGACCGTCTACCCGGCCCGCAGTGCGCAGGATGTGGTGCTGCACCTCTGCGGCGCAACGCCCCTGGCCCCGGCAACGCCCGAGGGGTACGACGAGGACGGCGTCTGGCTGGGGCCGGACATGGCCGACGTGCGCGGCCAGAGCGAAGCACGCCGCGCCATGGAGATCGCCGCTGCAGGCGGGCATAATTTGATCATGATCGGATGTCCCGGAACCGGAAAATCTATGCTTGCCAAGCGGCTGCCGGGCATTCTGCCGCCGCTGACCTATGAGGAGGCGCTCGAGACCAGCGCCATCTACTCCGTGGCCGGGCTGCTGCGCGGCGGCACGGGGCTTATCAAGCAGCGGCCCTTCCGCAGCCCGCACCACAGCGTCAGCTCAACAGCCATTGTGGGCGGCGGGTCTGTCCCCCGCCCCGGCGAGGTCAGTCTGGCGCACAACGGCGTGCTGTTTCTGGACGAGCTGCCCGAGTTTGCCCGCGATACGCTCGAGGTACTGCGCCAGCCGCTGGAGGACGGCAAGGTCACCGTCAGCCGCGTACACGGCACAGCGTCCTACCCGTGCAGGTTCATGCTGGTGGCCGCCATGAATCCCTGCAAGTGCGGCTATTTAGGCCATCCCACGCGGGAGTGTACCTGCACGCCGAGCGCGGTGGATGCCTACCGGCGGCGCATCTCCGGCCCGCTGCTGGACCGCATTGACTTACACGTCGAGGCCCTGCCCGTGGAGTACGACGACCTTGCGTCCGAGCAGGGCGGTGAGTCCAGCGCCGACGTGCGTGCCCGGGTCATGGCGGCGCGTGCTTTGCAGCGGGCGCGGTACAAGGCCCTGCCCGGCGTGCGGTGCAACGCGCAGCTGCCGTCCGGCGCCCTGCGGCGCTACTGCCGCATGACCCCTGCCGCCGAGAAAATCCTGCGCAGCGCGTTTGAGCGGCTGGGCTACAGCGCCCGCGCCTATGACCGCATTCTGCGCGTGGCCCGGACCGTGGCCGATCTCGACGGCAGCGAGGTACTGGACACGGCGCATCTGTCCGAGACGCTGCAATACAGGACGTTGGACAGAAAGTTCGGGATGTAGTAAAGTTCATACATCATCACACTCTTTTATCCCCGTTAAGAATGGGGCATAGCTCATGTCGCGAGCTATGCCCCATTTTTAATTTTGCTGCAATTTTATAAGAAGTTTCTTCTCCCAGTTCTTCAAATCCGCAATGGCTTTTGTCACCTGCTCACGGACTTCTGTCTGCAAATCATTTTCGGTATCAATCCCATATTTTTTTTGAATAAACACGCTTGTACCGATAACCTTCCCGCTTTTTGTCGTTTGGTTTTGCGATGTCTATAATTTTATTTTGAATTTTCTTTCTGTCCTCTGGCAAATTCCAGCCGCCGAGTTCAAAGACAAGCGAAAGGGATTCATCCGTTCTGCCAAACCAATAGTTATAGATGTTGCTGTTGCCCCATGACCCATTGTTTGCAGACAGCGGCGGCAGTACTGCGTCCATTTCTTTTGTGTGGAAGCACAGCCAGGAATCCGTTGAATTTGCGTCAAAAACGATACTACCCTCATCGCTCATCTGCTGTAGGGTTTCTCTGACCGCCGCTGCGATTTGCCCGCGGTTATTCACGCGGTGTTCAAATATGAGGTCCAGTGCTTTTTGATGTTTTTTGTATATTTTATCGCATATCTCTATCAACTGTTGGTCGTCCACAATATCTCTCCTGATAATCGCTATATAGTTGTCAATCATCAACCGCACATCCGGAATCAAGTCGATGCCGCCTGAAACACTTTCCAGTGTTTCAACAATATCCAGATAGGTCATCACATCCCAGTACTCTTCATCACTCGGCAATTCCCCGTCTGGTGTCAGATACAGATAGATTCTGCAATAGTCCGGGTACGCTTTTTCAAGGATTTTTCGATACCGGTTCAGTTGGTCACTGTGCTCATGCGCCCCAACCTTATTTTCAAATGCTATCAGTGTTTTTTCTTCGCTGGAGGTGAGCAAAATATCTATATTGTTCCACTCCCTCTGTACAGTAAAGCTGTAAAAATCCATCAATGCCAGTTGGAACACATCGTACCGTCCAGCACTATCATTCGCCACCAGTTTTTGCACCAGCGCTTTTACATACGCATCACCCATGCCATGGTTTTCATTTGCATTCAAAAGCCACGCCAGCATATTGCTGTGACGTATTTCAGTGCGTGAAATGCGAAGCACATCAAACAGGTTAAATTTCCCCGTCCACGGAAGCAATTCATTCAAGCAGTCTATGTCCAGCAGGAATTTTTTTAATGCCTCTTCATTCGTCATGATAACATCCTTATTTTGCCAGAATTTGCAACAGCCTGTCAGCGCTCTTGTCCCAGCTGTATTTTTCGAGAAGAGCGGCGGTGGGAGCCGTGGCCGGGGTGACGTCATCGACGTCGCCGGGGTTCGCGGTCAGGTCAATGTAGGCGGCGCAGGGGCCGTAGACCTCCCGCATACAAGGGGTGTCGCTGACAATGATCTGCGGCGCACCGCAGGCGGCGGCCTCCAGCGGCGGGATGCCGAAGCCCTCATAGAGCGTCGGGAAAAGAAAGGCTTTGCAGTGAGCCATCAGCGCCTTGGCTGCGCCGTCGCTGACATACCCCAGATACAGCACATTGGGCAGGTCGGCCAGGCCGAGGCGCTCGGCCTCGGCGGCAAGGCTGCCGCCGCCCGCAATGGCAAACACGGCGTCGGGCTTGGCCCCGGCCGCGCGCAGCACCCACGGGAAGTTCTTGTTTTTGAGCAGGTTCGCCATGCTGAAATAGTATTGGCCGGGCTTGAGCTGCGGGTGCCGGGCAAAAATGCCCTCGTCGGGCGCAATGCGCTGCATCTGCTGCCAGGCGTTGTAGACAACATCCATTTTTGACGCAGGAACGCCGTAATATTTGGCGATTTCCGATTTGGAGAACTCCGACACCGTGATGATGCGCTCAGCCCTTTTGGCAATGCGGCGGTATTGCAGGCAGTGCCATGCAGCGCTCAGCCGCCCGCGGGGGTGCGGTGTAAAAGTCCGGGCGTGCGCGGTAGCAGACATCGTGCACAACGGCAATGCCACGGAAGCCGAACAGCGGGATGACATTGCAGGTGGCAAGTCCCCGCCCGCCGCTGCCGGAGGTAGCGCGGGTAGTCGAGCTGCTGCCAGACGCCGCCCCTGTGCGTGCCGAAGGAAACGACCTTTATATTGGTATAGTGCGGCGTTTCAACGCCCGGCGGGGTGACAATTTCGACAAAGCCCGGCGGGACGATGCGGTCCAGCGCGGCGAGCAGCTCGATGGAATAGCGCTGGATGCCCGAAAGGCGCTGGGCAAAAAACGAGCCGTCAACGGCCCAGATGGTGTTGGACATAGAGTACCTCTTTTGTTACGGCGCGGTTGGCGGCGGCCAGAGGACTGGCCGCCCTACGATGCAAATTGCTGCTTGTACAGCAGGATTTTATTGACACTCCGGTCCAAGCGTTCCTCGGAGATCGTGCCGTTTTGCACAGCCTCCAGGACGGCGGCGTAGGCCTCGGGCAGGGAGTTGGGCATCAAAAGTACATCACAGCCCGCCTGAAGAGCCTGCACGGCGGCCTCGCCGGGGGTGTAGGCGGCGGTGATGGCATCCATCGCCAGCGAGTCGGTGACGATGAGGGTGTTTTCCGCGTCGGGGATCAGCGCGACAAGCTGCGGTGAAAGGGTGGCCGGGGTGCCGTCGCCGGTCACATTCGGCGCGGCGATATGCCCGACCATGACGGCGTGCAGGCCGGTGTCCGCCGCAAAGGGCAGCAGCTCGCAGGCTTGCAGCTCGTCGAGCGTTTTGTAGGTCACGGCCAGCGCGGTGTGGCTGTCCTCAGCGGTATCACCGTGGCCGGGGAAATGCTTGAGCGTCGGCAGGATGCCGCCGGTGCGCAGGCCGTCCGCGGCGGCAGCGGCCATTTCGGCGGCGGTGGCGGCGTCCGACGAGAAGGCCCGCGTACCGATGATGGGGTTATCCGGGTTCGTGTTCACATCGGCGTCAGGCGCAAAGTCCATGTTGAAGCCGTACTCCTTTAAATATGCGCCGATGGTCTGCCCCATGGCGCAGGCGTCCGCCGGGTCGCCGGACGCGCCCACCGCGGCGGCGCTCTCATATTGCGGCAGGTCAAAGGCCGGGTGGTTGGCCAGGCGCGCCACCGCGCCGCCCTCCTCGTCCACCGCGATGAAAAGCGGCGTGCGGCTGGCGGCCTGCAAATCGGCGTTAAACTGCGCCAGCTGCTCCGGGTCGGTGATGTTCTTGCCGAACTGGCAGATGCCGCCCACAGGGTAGGCTTGCAGGGTCTCCCGCATGGCGTCGGTCAGCATGGTCACACCGTCGGCCTTTGCGTCGTTGATGGTCTCCTGTGGGAGCGTAAGATCCAAGGCGTCGGGACGGATGATAGAAAGCTGGTTCCGATTTTTTCTTGCCGGCGTCAGCGCGGTGCGGCGGGGCGGGCGCTGCGGTTGGGGCCGGGGTGGACGCGGGAGTCGGGGTCGGCGCGGCGGCGGGCAGGGTGCCCGCCGGGGTTGCCGTACAGGCGGTGAGGGTGGTGAGGAGCAGTGCAGGGAGAAGCAGGCGTTTCATAGGGGGTCACCGCCTTTCGGGTGAGGGTGAGTGGTGTGGCGAACGGCGCAGGCGGATATGGAATCCGCCCCTACGAGGGATGGGTAACAGGCATTGACCCAAGGACGAGTGCCAACGGAAGGTTGGCGGGCGAACAATGTTCGCCCCTATAACTACTATTATAGTAGCATATTTGCAGAGCAAGAGCAAGACAGCAAAAAGGAGCGACCCTGCCGTAACCCGTTAGTGGGTTTTCATGGCAGTGTCGCCCCTCATCCGGCCTGCGGCCACCTTCAGTCTGCGCGCCAAGAGCCGCCTGCGGCGGTTGCGCTCCGACACGCGCCTGCGGGCGCAGCCCCAAGGGGGAAGGCTTTTGCTCGGCTATATTTAGTCCGGCAGACTGTCGGCGTAGTCGTTCTCGCCGCCGACGGGGTACTGGGCCACAACGTCGGTGTCGGCGGCAGTCTCGGCGGTGGCGGTATCGTCGTGCAGCGACTCCTTCGTCACGGCAAAGGCGGACTTATGGTCGGCGTTGACCTCATAGACCAGCGTCGGCGCGTCGGAGCTGGCAAGGTAGCACAGACTGTCGTCGGACGCGCTCGCCGTGCCGAACCGCACCGTCAGGCTTGTGCCGTCGGTGAAGGACAGCGTCGCGGTCACGTCGGGGGCATCCAGCCCATAGGCGCTGTCAGCATCGGGCGCGGTGATGGTCCACGCGGTCTGCATTTCCAGAATCGTACCGGCCATCTTCCTGACGCTGCTCTGGGTCAGGGCATAGTCCGGGTCGTCGGCCAGCGTCCAGATGCCGTCGGTACAGGTAAATGTCAGGTCGTTCACCTGCATGGCGGCCACATCGTCTGTCGTTTTGTCGGTCAGCGTCTGGGCCTTGTACAGGTCGCGGGGTGACTTGCTCAGCGTCGCCAGGTCGCTGCGCCGGACCGTGTAGCCTGCGCCGGATTCGTCGTAGACGTAGTAGACGTCTGCCACGCTGTTCAGCTGATCTACAGTCAGGTCCACGGTTTGCTCCCCTGCCCCGAGGGTGATCGTCATCTGCGGGGTGTCGCTTTTGGCGGGCAGCTCGGCCAGGTCATTGCCCTCGAGCTTGCGCTGCGCCTTCAGGTTGGCGTAGTCCTCCACAAGGCTCTGCACCTTGATCTGGTCCAGCGGCAGCGACGGGTCATCGGCCAGCAGCCAGCCGTCGCTGCCCTTGAGGAGCGAGACCTCTACATTGTTGCCCGCGTAGGACAGCGCGTCGATGTCATCCACCGCAAGGTCACACAGCGGCAGCGTCGTGTCGGTCTCCGCCTTCCCGTGCAGCGTCAGCACGGCCAGCAGGATGCCCAGCAGCGCAACGACGCCCACAAGGATGACAAGCGGCAGAAATTTCTTGTTTTTCATGGTTCTCCTTTATCTGCGGCGGCGCACAACGCAGACCACCGCGCCCGCAATGATGCAGACGATGGGCAGCACCAGCGTGAACAGTACGCCCAGCGGGATGGCCGCCGAGGTCGGCACGCTCAGCGAGGCCGCGCTCATGCTCTTTGCGTTGATGACCGCTGTCGTCTGCTCGCCGTTCATCCAGTTGACAACGCTGCCCAGGAATTGGGCGTTGCCGCCGGAGACGGCCTGGTTGATGTTGCTTTCCAGCAGGTTCGGGCAGTTGACCCAGACGACGCGCGCACCGGTGGCGGAGTTATCCGCCGCCACAGCCACGGCAAAGCAGCCCTCGGGGTCGGTATCGGCCTTCTGGGCGGTCTCGGCGGTGGCGTAGTTCTCCATCGAGTAGGCGTTGTCACCGGTGGTCAGCAGGTCGGTAAAGGCGAACTCGCTGTCGTCGTTCGTCGTGATGCCCTGGGCAATGGGGGTGTAGATCATCATGCTCTGGGACACGCCCGCGGTGATGTCGTTGCCGGCCAGCTTGGGCAGCAGGTAGGTCTGGGGGTAGCCGTAGGGGTAATGGTCGGTGTCGGTCTCGATCAGCAGGCCGGGCTGGCGGGCCATGCCGCAGTCGGCCAGCACACTGTCAAGATTCGGCGTCCCGGTGGTGAAGTCAGTGGTCACAAACAGCTTGCCGCCGTTCGCCACGTAGTCCTTCAAAATCGTCGTCTCGGCATCGGTCAGGTCTGCGCCCGGCGCGTTTATAAGCACGGCACTCACGTCCGCCGGGATGCTGCCGGCGGTGGTCAGGTTCAGCGAGGTCACGGTCACACCGGCGTTGGACAGCGTGTCGGTAAAGTCGTCGGACAGCGCGGTCTCGCCGTGGCCGGTCAGCTCGTACAGCTGGTAGGCCGCCGTGCGGGTGACCTTGGCGATGCCGGAGGTCAGGGCGTTCTCGGCCTGGAAGCTGTAGTTGGCCGTGCCGGTGGTGTAGTAGCTCTCCAGGTCCATCTCGTACATGTCGTTGTAGGAGAGCACGTCGCTGTTGCCGCCGCAGACCAGCACAACGCTGCCCACCGACGCGCCGTCATACTGCTGGGCGAACGTCGGGTAGAGCACGGGGTCGCGCTGCTGCCAGCTGAAATGGCTGCTCTCGCCCGCGTAGCGGTCCAGCAGGCGGGTAATGTTCGCGTCCTCCTGCCCGCTCTCGGCCAGATAGTAGGCCGTCACATCGGCGTCAGCTCATGGAGCAGGTTCTCGGTGGTGTCACTTAACGTGAAAAGCGACGTCGTGGAAATATCGTACTCGGTGTATTTGGTGGGCAGTGCGCGGATGACGAGGTTGACCAGAATGATCACCGCCAGCACCACCACCGCCAGCGCACTGGCGTACATACCGCTGTGCAGGGCACGCTTGCTGCCGCCCTGCGGGAGCTTTACATTCAACTTTTTCATAGCGTATTCCTCCTCAATTCCAACGGCGGCGTTCCAACGCCTGCCCGGTCAGGAAGAGGAACAGCCCGATGACCGACAGATAGTACACGATGGCCGGGATGCTGAACATACCGCCCACAATGTCCTGGAACGGGTCAAACAGCGCCAGCGCGGACAGCACCGCGTTGAAGGCCGTCAGCAGCCACGCCGGGCGCAGCCGGAACAGAATGAACAGCACGACAGCCCCCACGCAGAACACCGTGACGCCCGCGGTCAGCCGCTTGCAGATAACGCCGACGAGAATCGACGCGATGAGCACGACGACCATAAAAGCAATAAATGCCAGCAGATTGCCGGTGGTGAACATGGTCTGGATGCCATCCATAATGTAGGCAACAAGCAGTGCGCCGAAGGTGGCGAGGTAGGCTAAGATCTGGTTCTCGGTCAGGGCCGAGATCCAGGTGCCGACGGCCAGGCAGGCGCTGCCCAGCAGCAGGTAGCCAAGCACGGCGCTGTACGCCGCAACGAGCGAGACCGTGCCGAACGCCTTTAAAATCAGCGGCATGAGCACGGCGGCGGCCAGCGGAAGGGCAAAGACCGCGACCTCGGCCAGAAACTTACCGGCCACGATGGCCGGGATGCTGACCGGACTGGTCAGCAGCAGCTGGTCGGTGCGGTTCTTGCGCTCCTCCGCAAAGCTGCGCATACTGATGGCCGGCAGCAGGAAAAGCAAAATCATCGTCATGGTGTAGAGCACCGACGCAAAGTCCGACGAGGCGTAGAGCAGGTTGCGGTTGGTGTAGTACAGCCCCAGGAAGAAAAGGCTTACGGCAGCAACGACCCAGCCGATCATGCCGGTAAAGTAGCTTTTGACCTCACGTTTAAAGATTGCTTTCATCGCTGTTCGCCTCCTTTTCGTTTTCTTCTTCTGCGGCGGCTTCCGCAGGGGGATTTTCGGCGGGGGCAGCGGCACTTTCCGGCTTGCCGCTCTCGGGTGTCTCGGTCAATTGCAGGAATACATCCTCTAGGCTCATCGTCTCGGCACTCAGGCTCAGCACCGGGCAGCCCGCCTGGGCCAGCGCCAGCGAGAGCGCACCGCGCAGGTCAGTACCCGCCGTGCTGACGGCGGTGAAGCTGACCTCGCCGCCCTTCTCGTCGGTGACACGCAGGTCGGTCAGGCCGGGCACCTTGCCTGCAGCGGCCACAACGGCCTCGCGGCTGCCCTGTGCCGTGGCAGTGATCGTGCCCTTGGCGGTCAGCTGGGCTGCCAGCTCCTCCGGTGTGCCCTGCGCCACGAGCCTGCCGTGGGCAATGATGAGCACCCGGTCACAGACGGTCTGGACCTCGCTCAAAATATGGCTGGACAGGATGACCGTGTGGGTCTTGCCCAGGTCGCGGATGAGGGAGCGGATCTCGATCATCTGCGCCGGGTCCAGGCCGACGGTGGGCTCATCCAGAATGATGATCTTCGGCGTGCCGAGCAGCGCAGCGGCAATGCCTACACGCTGACGGTAGCCCTTGGACAGGTTGCGGATCAGGCGCTGCTCCATGCCCTGCAGGCCCGCGCGGGCCACGGCGTGCTCCACTGCGGCGGCACGATCCGCCTTTTTGCGGGTGCCCTTCAGCTCGGCAACGAACAGCAGATACTCCTGCACGGTCATCTCCTGATACAGCGGCGGCAGCTCCGGCAGGTAGCCGATGCAGGCCTTGGCCGCGGCGGGCTCGTCGGCAATGTCGTGGCCGTCGATTTTGACCGTGCCGTCCGTGGCCGAAATGTAGCCGGTAATAATGTTCATGGTGGTCGATTTGCCCGCGCCGTTGGGGCCGAGCAGACCGTAGATGCCGCCATCCTCCACGGTGAAGCTGATGTCGTCCACCGCGGTGTGGCTGCCGTAGCGCTTTGTCAGATGTTCTACTTCGATCAAAGTGCGCACTCCCCTTTTCGTTTCATAATGTCTTTTATTATAGTGATAAATTGTGATAATTTTTGCGACAATGGTTTGAAGAAGTGTGAAATCGTGCGCGGGGCTTTGCCAAAAAACGCCGCGGAAACAGGAGCAGCTCCCGTTTCCGCGGCGTTTCGCGGGTTTATTTTGAATCAGAAGTCCATGTTCGTTGGGGTAGGTATCATGCCGCACAAAGCCGCCGAGCTCGTCGGTAGTCGTCATGCCCATGGCCAGTGCCTTGCTGCGCATGGCGGCGTAAAATTCCGCGTAGGTCGCCTGCATGTACGGTTCCAAAAAGAAGCCGCCGATGCCGAAGGTGAACACGCAGAGCAGCAGCCAGCCAAAGAAGGACAGCTTGAGGATGAAGAAGTTCCACTTCTCGCCCTCCATCATCTCCTTGCTCAGTTCCATAGCGCGGGTGGCGGACATATAGGGGTTTTCGGCCAGCAGGTAGGGTACCAGCTCATAGCAATACTCCCAGTAAATGCCCGGCACAATGAGCAACAGGAAGCCCAGCGCGATTTTCAGGTCGGTAAGCAACTGCACCACGATGGGGTTGCCGTAGGGGCGGCGGAAGGTGCTGACGACGGTGGAGACGGGCGTCAGGGACTGGCGGCTCTCCATAAAATAGCGGCAGCGGCCGACGTTGAGCGGGTAGACGACAAACAGTGCCCAGCAAAGCGCGGCAATAGAGCCGATGAGCATACCGACGAAGATCGCCCCCAGCATACTGTCGGGGATACTGTTGACAATGTCATAGGCCGTCGTGTCGTCCGTAACAGTGCTGACAGCCTGATGCGCCGCACTGCCGCTGTTGGCCCCTGCCCCGCCCAGCCCTACAAAGCTGAGCACCAGACAGATCCAGAAGGAACGCCAGTAGCGTCCCCGCAGGGCCTGCTTGGCGTTGGTTTTTAAAAGTTCGCGTGTCCACATAGTGGGTCACCTCCATAATTCATGCTTTAAGGATGGGCAAAGCTCCGATTTGTTCTCGAGGGCGTACAGCACATAGTTGTGTTCGGCTTGTCTTTCATCTATATACTGCATTTTGATTTTGCAAAACATGCGTTTTGCTCACGGTTGCATGCTTTTACTATATGCTTTTATTATAACAGCTTATGGCGCAAATGCAAGTTTTGGCGCGGCGCGTTTTGACGTTTTTGCGCAGTTTTTACTCATGTTCACAAAAATATAAAAAGTTTGGCATTTTTTGCGGAAAACGCTTGACATTTGTTTGCGGTTTGGCTATAATAATACACGTCGTCAGGGCCACGGCCCACGGCGAAAAGAATATGCGGATGTGGCGGAACTGGCAGACGCGCTAGATTCAGGTTCTAGTTCCCTTAAAAGAGTGTGGGTTCAAATCCCTTCATCCGCACCATGACGAATGTTCTTACAGCATTTAGCTGTCAAAGAGCATTCGTCATTTTTTATTTGCTAAATAGCGACATCACAAGGGGCGTAGTTCACAACTACGCCTTTTCTTGTATTCACCGACACATCGGGTGTCGGCAAAGGAAGTGCGCTTGGAATCTCGATGGTGCCCACGCAGTTGTAGTGAATGCGGAGCCGCTGCTCCCATACACCGTTGACCTTTTCTGCATTGAACACTTCGATTTTTTCCACCAGTTCATTCAGCATCCGGGGTGTCAGCTTTTTTGCTCTGGTGTACTTGCGAACCAGACTGATAAACATATCCGTTGTCATAGTTCGGCTGCTCTGCTTTTCGATTTCGGAGCGGAGCTGTTTGATTTTCTCGGTCAGCTCCTTTTGCTCGTCCTCATATCTCCGGGACATTCTGGAAAAGCGTTCATCAGAGATCTTGCCGGAAACATTGTCCTCATAGATGCGCTCAAAGAGACCGTCCAGTTCTTCATCACGGGCAAGGAGTGCTTTCAACTCTTTCTCTTTCAGCTTGCGGTCAGCTTCGTCCGCCTGCTGGGAGTGCCCGATAACAGCTTTCAGAAAGTCGTCCTCATAGAGGCTGGCAAACTTGGTCAGCCGCCGAATCTCCCCCAACACCACTTCTTCCAGAAAGTCTACCCGGATGTAGTGGGTGGATTGGCAGGTGCCACGGTTGCCCTTGTAGTTGGAGCAGTTGAAATACTTAATTTCCGGGTTGCCCTGATTGAAGTGGAAATGCAGATTGCAGCCGCAGTCTGCGCAGACAAGCAGGCCGGAGAACATATTGTGTTCTCCGTTGCTGGTACGGCGTTTGCGCATCTTTCCACGCTTCTGCTGTACCTGTTCAAACACGGCACGTTCAATAATGGGTTCGTGAACATTTTGGAACACTACCCAATTTTCCGGGTCGTTATGAATCCGCTTCTTATTCTTGTAGGATTTGGAGTAGGTTTTGAAATTCAAAACATCTCCACAATACTCCTGCTGATACAGAAGAAGGGTAATCGTGGAACCATTCCACTTGGTTGCTGGACGAATCTTGCTCCTTCCGGGACGGCCGATGCCTTTCTGAATCCAGTAGGCCTGCGGCGTCAGGATGCCTTCCTTTTCAAACTGGGTGGCAATCTGTTCCGTGCCAAAGCCCTCCAACGTCATATCAAAAATGCGCCGGACAACTTGTGCAGCTTCTTCATCAATGACCCAATGCTTGGGATTGTTCGGGTCCTTGATATATCCATAGGGAGGAAGTCCCATCGGTTCGCCGGAGTTGCCTTTGATTTTATTACTGATACGGCGTTTCTTGCTGATGTCACGGGCATACCACTCATTGAACAGGTTTCGGATGGGTGCCAGTTCGTTTTCTCCCTCGGCCGTGTCGATGTTGTCCGAAACGGCAACAAGTCGGATGTCATGGTCTGGGAAAAATTCTTCTGTCAGCCGCCCGACCTCGATATAGTTTCGGCCCAGACGGGAAAGGTCTTTGACGAACACAGCAGAGGCTTTTCCTTGTTCAAGCTGCTGCATCATCTCAACGAAACCGGGACGGTTCATGGTCACGCCGGAAATGCCATCATCCAGAAAGTGAACCAGATTGGTATAGCCTTTTTCCTTTGCAACTTTGGTGAGCAGCTTCTTTTGGTTGCCGATGCTGTAACTCTCGCCCTCCAAATTATCATCACGGGAAAGACGCTCATAGAGAAAAGCGGTTGCTTCACGGGATTTCTTGTTACTCGACTGTTTCATACTCGCTCCTTTCTTGGGACAGTCGAATAGCAAATTCACTTGTACACCTATATTATAACACAATCCGCTTTCTCTGTCCGCTGCCTCCCGAAAGGTCATTATAATTTTTCACTTTCGGATTTCATCAGCCGGAGAAGAACTTCTCCTAAGGTTTGGGAACTTTCTTCTTTGAACACCGGCTCAACGATAAAGGAGCGATTGCCAATACGATAAGTTGAATCCAGAGTAAGTACCTCTGGATTTTTTGTTTTTTCAGGGTTTGTCTTTTTCGCTTGCATCGTAAAATCCCCTTTCTTAAAAATCAAAAAATGAGCCAACAGATGGCTGCTGGCAGCAGCCCACGGGAATCTCACCCCTGCATTCCTCATGCAGCCCTACTCATTGCCTGCGACGCTCTGAACGCTCGGACTTTGACGGTAAGGGAGTATCAGCCTGCCTGTATGTCATGGCCCGCAAGCAGCCGCGCTTGCATTGCGGCGTGGTGGTGATCGCTCCACTTTTCAGAGAAAAGCATCGTGGCGCACCCACCGTCCGGCTCGATACAGACAGCAACGTATCCGTTTGCTCTATGATGCACCGCCATTGTCCGGCGGGCTTTCTTTTTCAAAGAACTAGAAAAGGCATCGTATGGAAAGGGGAACAGCACACGATGCCTACGTTGAATCAGGTTAAGTCAAAATCAAGGATAGCAATTATCAGTTTTGCTTCCAGACGATTGCGCAGTTCTTCATCAACTTGCAGACGAGGATAGCCGTCAGAGCCATAGCTCGTCCGAGTTGACAGTGCAGCAATGTAGCTAGAATAATGCCGGACTACCCGGCTCACTGCTTCGGCGTCTCCTGCAACAGCGGCAGCGATTATCGGGTAAGGAAGCAGCGATGCCCGTGTGTGCGCAGATTTAGTCATCCGCTTCACCTCCCATCAGCTTTTTCAGCAGCCGATAGGCTTTATACCTGCGAGTATTGACCGTTCTTCTGGCCATGCCCATGCACTTTGCTATCTGTTCGTCTGTCATCCATAGAAACCAGTGCATCATAAAAATTTCCCGGTCTTTTGGTGACAGCCGTAGAAGTGCTGTGGCCAATCGGTCGTTCTCGATTAGCACAACAGCATTTCCCACAGGAAAAGCCGTATACTCCCATGAGTAACGATCGTAAACTGCAAGCTGGGCCACGTCTGCCTCGGACAGTTCTTCCAAAGATGCAAAACGTTTTTGATGACGGCTGATCTGCCGATAGCCGTTACATGCCTCGCATTTCAACACCTTTTTGCAGTAGCTGTCAAAGGCGTGCTGCTTGTGTTCGTAGTAGCGATTTGGTTTCAAGTTCTCACCTCCCTTCGTGCCGGGAGGCAGTTCTTTTCTTCCCCTTTCGCTCACTACTCGTTCACTAACGGTCCGGTTTGGCCGTTTTCTGGATCTACATGAAAAAATTTTTTGCCGTTCATAGAATTGTTCCTTTCGTTCTGTTCGGGTTTATAGGCCGGAGCAAAACGAGGCGGAGAACGGCATCCGATACCCAATCGTAGGTTGTAAAAATGCGGGGCTTTATCGGATGTGAATTGAAGTATATAAAAAGCGAGCCACAACTCACTTCTATGAGTATGGCTCGCTCCTACGTTATTGAATATTTTTTAATTGGTGTTAGGGCTTTTCGAGTGGGCGGTAAGCCCCATTTTATTTTGCGCTCCTTTATTTTGATACTCTTGTCCATATAGCTCTTTGCTTCAAATCATGAGCTATAACTCACACAATGTGAGTTGTATGGTTATTTATATGAGCGATAGCACACCCTACAATGAGGTAGAGGTGATGTATAGTGAACAATCCTCTTGACTTGTTTGCATGGAAAGTGCGGTCAGAACGTAAGCGGCAGCATTTGACACAGAGAAAATTGGCTGAACGGCTCAATATGAACGCCCGTACAATCATAGATTTGGAAACCTGCCAGAGTAACCCCAAATTTGAAACGGTGGCTCTTGTCGCCAAAGAGTTAAATATCAGCGTGGATGCTGCCATTTTTCCAGACATGGTAAATCAGACGGTTTCAAAAACAGTTGTAGACTTCTTTGCCGGGAAAAGTGAGGCGGAAATTGAAAAATATATTGCGCTTTGCAAACAGGCGGAAGCATTTCAAAAAGACGAATAACGCGGCCGGGTTCGATGTGCCCGGCCGCGTTACTGTTTTACCCGTTTGCTATGCGGGCGGATTATTCATTTTTGTTTTATAGGCATCGCGCAGACGCTCGAAGGATTCCTGGCTGATGACATGCTCCATCCGGCAGGCGTCCTTTTCCGCCGTTACCGGGTCTACACCGGCCTCGATCAGCCGGTCGGTAAAGAAGCGGTGCTTTTCGTAGATCTGCTCCGCCACTTCCCGGCCCACATCGGTCAGATGGAGAAAGTGATCTTCGTCCATCATAAGAAAGCCGCCGTCCCGCAAGGTAGCCACTGCATGGCACACGCTGGGCTTTGACACCTCCATGTGCCGGGCCACATCTACGGAGCGCACCATACCGCGTTTCTTTTGGAGAACAAGGATGGTTTCCAGATAGTCCTCCCCGGACGCATGAAGTTTCATCTGAACCTCCTTTACTGAGCCAGCTTCCAGCCGATGGCCTCCTGTCTGGCCGATACAAAATCGGCATACAGGCCTTTTTGCTGGATCAGCTCCGCATGAGTGCCGCGCTGGACGATATGAGCGTTGTCCAGCACAAGGATCTGGTCGGCGTTGCGAACGGTTTTCAGCCGGTGAGCAATCATGATGATGGTCTTGTCATGGGTCAGTGCCTCAATAGCACGCTGCAATTCATCCTCATTCTCCGGGTCAACGCTGCTTGTTGCCTCGTCCAAAATGATGATAGGTGCGTCCTTCAGCATAGCGCGGGCGATGGAAATCCGCTGTTTCTCGCCGCCGGACAAAGTACCGCCGCCCTCGCCAATCACAGTGTCATAGCCATCCGGCAGGGCAGAAATAAAGTCATGGCAGCAAGCCTTTTTCGCCGCCTCAACCACCTGCTCATGGGTGGCGTCCGGGCAGCCAAACTTGATATTGTTCTCAATCGTATCTGCAAAGAGGTATACGCTCTGGAACACCATCGAGATATTCTTCATCAGGCTGTCCAGCTTAAAATCCCGTACATCCGTACCGCCTATGGTAATCTTCCCGGCGTTCACATCCCAAAAGCGGGCAATCAGGTTGCACATCGTTGTCTTACCTGCCCCGGAAGGGCCTACAATGGCCGTAGTCGTTTTTTCGGGAATGGTAAAGCTGACCTGATCCAATATCTTGCGGTCTGCGTAGGAAAAATCCACCTTGTCAAACACGATCTCGCTGGACTCCGGCGTAATGTCAACGCCTTTTTCATCCATTACCGGCGTGTCATCAATGGAGTTTGCCGTATCCATCGAGGCCGCCAGCATTTGCAGCAGAGAGGCCATATTCCCGGCGTTTTCCAAATCGTTGAACACCATGAAAGAAGCAATCACCAAAATCAAGCCGTAGGCCAGCGGCAGGGAGCCGTCCAGCCAGAACCAGACCGAGGCCAAAAGCAACAGGACGCTGAACACTCGGACAACAGCCTGTTTGATAGCGTCATAGGGAACACTGGCCTTTGTCAGTTTCAGGTTGTCCCGGCAGCTCGCCTTAATTGCACTGCCAATAGACTGCGTGCTGTCCCGTTCAAGACCAAATGCTTTACAATCCCCATGCCCTGAATGTACTCCAACACGGACTCTACAAGGGACTCCTGTGTGTGCTGACGCACCCCCGCTGAGCGCGGCAGATTTGCGAAGCGCCAGTTCCGCCGCCGCAAGGTAAATCAGGACACCGGCAGCGGCCACAAGACCGATCCGCCAGTCAAATACCAACAGGACGATGACGAGGGCAACCGAGTTGAAAAAACCGCCCAGCACTGACACCAGGACACGGGCTGCTGAGTTCTCTACATCACCCAAAGTTGTTGTGACAATGGCGGTAATATTCCCGATACTATTCTTGTTGAAGTAGCCCATCGGGATGTAGCGCAGCCGATCTCCGATGTGGATACGCTTTTCCGCCACCATGCAATAGCCGGTTTCCGTCTGCTCCATCGTGGAAAAATAGGTCGTGATGATACGCCCAATGAGGGAAACGGCCATAATTCCCAGCGAAAGCCAGATAAACTTTCCGTCCCGGTTGTCAGATACTAACGCGCCGATCACTACAAAGAGGGCGGCAAACTGCATGGCTGAAAACAGCCCGGACAGGAATGAGAATAACAGGGATTTTTTTAGAAGCTCCTTTTTGCTGCCTGCAAAAGCAAAGATTTTTTTCAATGTTCCATACATCTGACAACACCCCCTTACATCTGGTCTTTCGCGCCGATGTGCGCCTGCCACATATCCCGGTAGAGGGGGCAGGTTTCCAGCAGCTTCTCATGCGTACCCTGTGCGAGGATGGTTCCATCCTTCACCACAACGATGTTATCTGCGCCAACAATGGTAGACAGCCGGTGTGCGATCACAATCAGGGTCTTGCCGACAGTTAAAGTGGAAATGGCTTTCTGCACCAGCGCCTCATTCTCTGGGTCGATATAGGCAGTTGCCTCGTCCAAAATGACAACCGGCGCATTTTTCAGCATGGCGCGGGCGATGGCAATCCGCTGGCGTTCACCGCCGGAAAGATGGGAACCGGCGCTGCCGACAACCGTATCATAGCCATTATCCAGCTTGCGGATAAAGGCGTCGCAGCCGCTTTGTTTGGCTGCCTGCTCCACCTCTGCGTCCGTGGCACTGGGCCTTCCCATGCGGATATTCTCCCGGATACTGCGGTTAAACAGGTAATTGTCCTGGGACACATAGGAAATCTGGTCTGCAATTTCAGACAGCGGCATATCCTTCAGCTCATGGCCGCCGAGGGTAATGCTGCCGGATGTAACATCCCAATATCCGGCAATCAGCTTCGCCACCGTAGACTTGCCGGAGCCGGACGGCCCTACAAGGGCGGTCATGGTTCCGGGGTGGATGGCGAGATTCACATCATGCAAAACCTCTGTTGTCCCGTCATAAGAAAACGACACAGACCTAAGAGAAATGCCGGTATCTTCCAGCTTGATCGGCGTTTCTTTATGGTTCAGTTCTTCGGCGTTCAGAAGCTGGCTGATTTCTTCCACATTTGTCCCCAGTACAGCCAAATCGTCCGTAAAGGTAAAGGCCGCAATAATCGGCCCGATCAGTCCCAGCGAGAAAATCACAATGGACAGGAAGGTGGAAAGCTCCAGACTGCCGGAGAGCCAGAATGCAAAACCGCAGGGCAGCACGCAAATCAGCACTGAGGGCAGGATGGCATTATAGGCGCTCATGGTTTTCTGGTTTTCCCGCATCCAGTCCACATAGTAGTTGGCGTTGTAATTCACCGCGTCAGAATATTTTTTGTAGGAACCGGCGGATTGGCTGAACGCCTTTACCACCTCAATCCCGCCGATGTACTCTACAATGGCGTTTGCCATCTGCTTTCCCGCTTTAACCGCGCCCTCCCATTTGACGGGATAATTCTTCATACCGGCGAACATGACAGCAAGGCCCACCACCAGCGTAACAAGGGACAGGAGAGCCATGCGCCAGTCCATAACGAACAGATATACGACAATCACCAAAGGCACCAGCACATTTGCGGTCATTTCCGGGAGCAGGTGTGCGAAGGTCGATTCCATGCCTTCAACCCGGTCAACAATCGTCGTTTTGTACTGGCCGGACGGAGTATCTAAAATCGTCCCCATCGGGACGCGGGCCAGCTTTGCGGTGATATTCTCTCGCAGATCGCGCAGCGTGTAATAGGTCGCTGTGTGGGAAATGACTGTTGAGAGATTGGCGAAAACAACCTTTCCCAAATAACCGCACAATGCAACGATACAGGCCGTCATATAACTGGAAAAATCCTGCTCTCCCGACAGCATCAGTGTGACAATATGCGCCACGCAGAAATAGGGCACCATCTGGCAGGCCACGCCTAATACCGCAAGGATAATACTGCCGATGAATTTCCCGTGATAGGGCTTGCCCCATCCCCATAAGACGCCTATGGGCGACTCTTTCTTTTCTTCCTTCATTTTGTAGGCACCCCCTTTATAAAATAGTTTCGGATTTTTTCAAGACCGGCCTCATCCATTTGAAATTTGTCGATGATGGAACCGTCCTCAAAATGGACAATATCCGTACAACAATCTAAAAGCAGCTCAAGATCATGGGTAATGACATACAAGGTAATGCCTGCATTCCTGACTTGTTTCAAGACATTGGCAACCTCTTTCATGTGTTTGTAATCAAGACCGCTGGTCGGTTCGTCAAAAAATAAGATAGAACGCTTGGATGCGATTGCCGAGGCAATTGCTACCCGCTGCTTTTGGCCGCCGGAAAGGGACATAGGGTGTCTGTCTTTGAAGCCGATTAAATCTAACTCGGCAAGGATTTCCTCAGCCCACTCCTGATTTTCCTCCTCCATACTGATCAGGACTTCATCCAGCACAGTTTCCGTGAAAAGCTGGTGATTGACTTCCTGCATCACCATGTAGCAGGTATTTAGTCTGTCTTTAGGCCGATAAGTTCTGCCGTTCCAGATCACCTCACCGCAACGCTTTTCAAGGCCGCAGAAACACCGGGAGAAGGTGGACTTTCCAGCTCCATTATTCCCGATGATCCCGACAATACGATTTGCGGGGATTTTACTTTCCCGGATGTGCAGCGTTTCCGGTTCGTTTTTGTAGGCAAAGCAGAAATTGCGAAGTTCCATTTGCTGACCGGCCTGGGGCAATGCTTTCGGCGGCAACAAATCTTCAAGAATAAAGGTACGCAGCCCCAACTTGGCTCTCTGTTGCTCCGTCAGGCTCTCAAACTCCGCTGCGGAGTAATCTTTTTCCACCTTTCCGCCGGTAATATAGATAAAACGATCCGCAAGACCGCGCAGATAGTAGAGCCGATGCTCTGACACTATAATTGTTTTCCCCTGCGACTTCCAAAACGCAAGTATTGCTCTCAGATCCAGGATAGAGGAAGCATCCAGGTTGGATGACGGCTCATCCATAACCAGCACATCCGGCTCCATGATGGATACCCCGGCACAGGCAATTTTTTGCTTTTCCCCGCCGGAGAGATGAAAGATATTGCGTCCCATCAATTTCTCCAGGCGGAAATCCCGGATGGTCTTATCTAATCGTTCCCGAATACTTTGCTCCGGCTGGCCGAGATTTTCACACCCGAATGTGATTTCGCTGGTTGTGTCCACATTGAAAAATTGTGAGCGGGGGTTTTGAAACACGCTGCCAACCGTTTTCGCGGTATCATAAAGGGGCTGTTCCGAAACCTTTGCCCCATTTACCCACACTTCTCCATTCATTTTTCCTTCATAGTAATGGGGAATCAGACCGTTGATCAGCCTGGTAATTGTCGTTTTTCCACTGCCGCTTTCGCCGCAAAGTACGACGCATTGACCGTCCTCTACGGTCAGATTTATATCATGGACTCCACCAGCGTTCTCGTTTTCTTCTCCATAAGAGAAAGTCACATGGTCAATCCGTATCATAGGTTCACCCCTCCCGTCAAAAAGAAATCTGCTGCTGAAACAAAAACAAGGCAAAACAGATAACGCAAAACAGAATCGCAATCAAATCTTGAACATGGAAACCGATCTGGCACACGTTTGTACTGATTGACGGGGCTCCAAGCCCCCGTGTCAACGCAGCAGCAGAAAGTTCATCACCAATCTTCACAACGGACACCATCAAAGGAACAAGGCGATATTCCACCATCAGGAAAGGATTTTTCCCGCCGAATCGTATGCCCCGCATTTTCATTGCATCCCGGATGGCCTGATATTCTTCGCTGATGGTTGGGAAAAAGCGAAAAATGACAGACATTGGAATCACGATTTTTTCCGTGATGTGCATACGCTCCATTGCGCCGATAAACTCACTGATCGAAGTGGATGAGATCAGATAGGCACCTGTCATAATGCCGGGCGCAAACCGCGTCATGATAGATGTCACTGCCAGCACGATGAACGAGAGTAATCCGCTCAAACTCGT